>JADMIO011346872.1_pt1 | contig 118882 bp, 116 predicted proteins | sample 8958161 | NCBI WGS metagenome assembly JADMIO01 (sample SAMN16585339, study PRJNA669376) | soil metagenome | isolation source: Crop rotation soil | place: USA: Cullars Rotation, Alabama | collected 2011
GCCGCGACTTCAAGTCACGTGAATTCCAAGCTTCGGATCCCACTGTGCTGGAAAGGGCCACAGGGTCTTCTGCGTCGAGATGTTCCAGTACTTGCCGGTGACGTTGTAGGGCGCCTCCGACGTCCACAGCGCGATGATCTGGTTGACCGCCTCGGCGAACATCGCGTTGCGGTCCTGGTCCAGCAGACCCATCGCCTCGGCATCGGAGCGCAAAATGCCTGCACCGACGCCCAAGATGAAGCGGCCCTTCGACATGTTGTCGAGCATCGCGGCATTCGTCGCAATCACGAGCGGATGGCTGAACGGGATGTTCGTCGTCGCCGTACCGAGCTTGATCTGGGTCGTGCTCGCGATCAGCGAGGCGATGAACATCATGCTGTTCGGGATATTCTCGGCAACATCCGTCAGGTGCTCGCCGCAATACGCCTCGGAATAGCCGAGCTTGTCCGCAAGGAGAAAAGCCTCGCGATCCTCTGCCAACGTCTCCACATAGCTGCGGGTCGTTGGATGGATCGGCATGGTGAAATAGCCAAGCTTCATGAGCGTCTCCCAGGTGCCGCGGGTGCGCGGCCTTCGAGTTCAGTCGTCGACGTGCCCTACTGCGCCCGCACCCTTTGGGTGGGAGCCTCCGCGGCACGGCTTTTCTCGCGTTCCGCGCCGCGCACGATGTCGATCAATGCTTCGCAATCCTGCGGAAGCGCGTCGCCGCGCCACGCGACGTGTCCGTCCGGACGCACCAGAACGAAGCGGCGTTCGTAAAGGGCAGCGATCGCGGCGTCGTTGATTGGTCGGACTGTCAGCGGCACGCCGCACTTCTGCGCCGCGCGCACCAACGACGCAGCGTCGTCCGCGCCGAACACCATCAAGACAAACTCGCGCTGGAACAGATCAAGCGTCGACTGATCCGGACCCAGCCAGGCGTGAGGCGCGCGATGACCCGGACGGCTGGTCTGAACGTAGGTGGCGGGATCGTCCGGAGTGGGAGGACTGTCGTCGGCCACGCAGATCGGCGAGTTTTCGTAGCGATACCCCAGTGAGATGCCCAGCGTATCCTGATTGCCCTTGCCGGCCGCTTCGAGCGTACGGCCGATGGTCTGCCGGTCCGCCGCGCCGCGGTCGGTATCCTCCAACACATTGGCGCATTCGAGCGACCGCATGATCTTGGAGAACGTTTCTGCCGCGGCGTTGGTGTTGCGAACACCGATCGGCCGCCGCTCCGCCTCATAGGACTCCAGCAGCGCCGGGCCGCCCCAGCCATTCAGCGCCGCGGTGAGCTTCCACCCGAGGTCGAGCGCGTCGCACATGCCAGTGTTCATGCCGTGGCCGCCGTTCGGCGACATTAAATGGACCGCGTCACCGCAAATGAAGACGCGGCCCTTCGAGAAATGCTCGGCAACGAGGCGGCTGCGGCGCCAGGGCAAGATCGAGATGACGGTGTAATCGACGCCGTCGACACCCATGCAGCGCTTGATCCAATAGTGAGGATCGAAGCTGTTCATGTCGAAACGGTCTTTGCTGCCCATGACCGTGAGGCGCCAGAACTCCTTGCCATCAACGACGGTCAGGTGGCCCCAACTGCCCTCCGGGCCGACCATGATGTAGCGTTCGGCGGGACCTTTGTTGTGGCGGCTAAGCAAAGTGGGGCAGCGGAAGTACACCGCGACCGAATAGTTCAAGACCTGATCGCCGCTCATTGGAATGTCGAGCGCAGCACGGACATCGCTGCCGGCACCATCGCATCCGACCAGATATGACGCCTTGAGCGACGACGGCCGGCCGCTGGTCACATCCGTGAGCTGCGCCTCAACGCCGTCCGCGTTCTGAGTGAAGCCGCGCAACTCGCATCCATAGCGCAGAGTGATTCTGTCATCGTCCACGACGGCGCGCGCCAAGATCGGGTCGAACCAGATCTGCGGGCAGCGTTGCCGCCGCTCTGGACTGCTGTCGGGCCGTTCCTCGTTGCGCATGCTCGGCCGCGGCGACACGGCGAGCAGGTAACCGTTCAGACTGGTGCAGAAGGTTTGATCGAGGGCATAGTCGAGCGGGAAACCGGCGTCGCGTACGGCCTGTGCCAAACCCCAGCGCCGGCATAACTCCATCGTTCGGATGGACACCAGCCCCATCTTGGAATGGCGGACCACGCCATCGCCCTTGTCGATGATGACGCACTTCGTGCCTTGAAACGCGAGTTCAAGCGCGAGGGCCAACCCGACAGGGCCCGCGCCGACGATCAGCACCGGCGTGCTCGAGGGCAAATCGCCCTTGCGATCCGATCCGACGATTGCAGTTTCGGAAACGGTCATCCGTCGACGCTCCAAACCATACGAGACTGGAGCGAGCTAAAGTCGGTGGCGCGTTGGTGTCTAGCTTGATCATGCAATCAATGGTCGATGGATCGCGAAGTAGCTCAAGCCATTCGGATTGTCGCGGCGACCTGTCGCGCGTGACGTTTCCCGAAGCCAAATGAAAGATCGATCAGATGAACTTGGCGCGCGGGCGCATCATGAACCCGGCGTGCCGCTGCTCGCCGGCGTGCGCAGCCCACCCGGACATCCGGCCGATCAGGCGGATCAGCAGCGCGCTTCTTTTGGGAAGCCCCAACGCAAGCGCCAGTATCACCAGCGCAAATCCGGTGCCGGGTGCAAAGTTATTCCCGCTCTCCAGCCTGCCGACAAACTTCCATAGACTGCTGCGGCTGTCCTGCTTCGACAGCGCCCGAGCGCGTTCGATCAGCATCGCTGCCCTCGGATCGCGGCCGTAAAGCGGATGCGAGAACCATGGGAATTGCCGCGCCTGATCCTCGAACCAACTGATTGAGGTCGCCCGGCGGTCTCCGCCTGAAACGCGATACATCACGTTTTCGGCCGCCTCGATCCCTCCGGCTTGCAATCGACCGGTCTCCGTAACCAGCCCGGCAATCATGCAAGAGGCGATGTTCGCGCCGGTCGAAGCCGCCACGCGGACGGCGACAGTCGGCGGCGCCAGTTCGTGCTCGGCCGAGACAATGAGTGCGGCATCGACCGCGCGAACAGCTTCCGCGGTCGGTTCGCAACCGAGACCGCGCAAAATCCCTTCCGCCACCCACTCCCTCGCACCGAGACCCCGGATGCGTTTACCGGGGCCGAGCAGCCCGGCAAGCGATGTCGCCTGCTGGATCAGACTGCGTGTGGTCGCAAAGTCGTCGGACTCGCTGCGGTGACCCGCCGACTGACGCGCCGCCCCGGCGACGATCATCGAAACGAGACAAAGTGCGACGCTATTGGCGTCCTGATCGATGGCAACGTCAGCCACCGTATTCGGCGTCGCGTCGATCTTGGCCAACGGCCATGGCCGGCTGCGGCTGATGCCGCTGCCTTCCATCAGCAGGTCGGCAACGGACTCGAAGCGCCACAGATCGCGGACCAGATCGATGGCGTTGTGGCCGCGATAGCGGGGACCTTCCGGCGTGATCTCGCAAATGGAGGTTTGAACGATCGGCTCGCCGAAACGCATCGCGTGCGATGCACGCGCTTCATTGCCAAATTTCGATTGCGATCGGGATCGGAGCCGTTCGATGTCCGTCCGGTTATAGAATTTCTTCTTCTCGCCCGGCCGGGTCTGCGACCGAATCGCAAACCTCGACACATAGGAATAGAACGACTCCTTCTTGATGCCGAGCAGCTCGACTGCTTCCTCGCGCGTTACGTAGCCGCCAATGGGTGCGTCCGTGCTTTCGGCCATCGTCGTCCGCTCGAATCGTCAGGCTGGTAATCGCTTACGACACTCCTTTTGGAGCGGCCGCCGTCACAGCATGCAGGGGTGGCTGGTTTGCGGCAATGCGTTTGACATTTTCTACGAATATCTCGCGAAACCGCGGATAGCCGCCAGGGCCCGAACCGGCGATATGGGGCGTTATGGTTACGTTCGGCAGCGCCCAAAGGGAATGCCCCGTTGGCAGAGGCTCAACGTCCGCCACATCAACGGCGGCGGCCCGAATCCACCCCTGGCGAAGCGCCCGAATGAGACACGGCTCATCGACGAGTTCGCCACGGGAAATGTTGACCAGCACCGCCGTCTTCTTCATCTGCCGGAGTTCCGCTTCGCCGATCAAACGGTAGGTTTCCGGCACCGAGGGGGCGGCAAGCACCAGCACATCGGCTCTGGGCAGAACCTGCATCAGCTCGCTACGTGGAAACACCTCATCGACGTTGGGACCGATCTTGGCCGACGAGCTGATGGCGATAACCCGCGCATCGAAGGCCTTGGCCTTTCGCGCGATGTCCTGACCGATCAAGCCCAAACCGAAAATAACCAGCGCGGATTCCTCAAGGTTGAGGCAGCGATCATTGAGTGCGGCACGCTGCCATGTTTCAGCGGCCTGCGCCTTGTCAGCATCGCGGAGGCACCGGAAATTGGCGAGAATGAGCGCCATGGCGTGCTCGGCAACGCTTTGCGCTTTGACGCCCGGCGCGCTGGCAACCGGAACCCCTTTGGGCAAGCCGAACTGAAACCCTCGTTCGACCCCCGACGTCGAGAACTGAATGAGCCGAAGTGAGGTCCCGGCCGCGCAGACGACGTCGGCAACGCCGCGGTCGTACGCCCGGTTGCCGATGATGAGGAAATCCGCGCCAGGAAGTTCTCGCGCGATGTGCTCCGCGTTTCGGGCGATGACAAAGCTGACGCCGGGCACGTCGTCCGCAATGCGCGCCAGCTCGTCGTTCTCATATCGCGGGACAAATATTCCCTTCACCATCGTTCCTCGGTTGGAGCTGCGCGGATCACACTGTCTTGTAAGTACGATTTTGATAGACGAGCGCCGCACCCAACGACCCGTGACGAACTCCCGTCACTGCGCCGAAGACGACGACGTGGGTCGAAACCGCCTTCATCTCGGTGATGCGGCATTCGAACGCGATCAGTCCATCATCCAGCGCAGGGCAGCCGTTCGCCAGATCGGTCCACGAACCGAGCGCAAACCGCTCGCTGCCGGACACCTTGCTCCGGCCGGCAAACATATCGGCGATGTCGGTCTGGTGCGCGCGAAGCGTATTGATGCAGGCCACTCCGTTGTCGACAAGAATCGGCAGGCTCGAGCTACGACCGTTGACGCAAAACAGAATGGCGGCCGGATCGTCGGATACGGAGCAGACGGCCGTCGCCGTGAAGCCTGTTCGACCGGCATCTCCGGAGGTGGTCACGACGTTAACCGCCGCGCCCATCAGGCACATCGCTTCGCGAAACTCAGCCGCGCCGACAGTCGGCGGCACCTCCGGCGGCACTTGGCATATCGAAGGAATGCGCTGCAACCCTGCCACCTGTCGGACCTGCTCGCCTTCGGTCATGACGCTTCGATTCCCGGGATCAGCTTGAGCGATCCACGATATCGAGGCGTCGCGATCGCTGTATAGATTGATCATGCAATCAACGGCGTGCTGCATCGTTTGCAGGCCACTACGCCATAGCCGTACACGCCCGATAAACGAACCGCCGGCACCGCCTTGTCCTCTCCCGAAGGGGACAGAATTCAAATGCGGACCTGCGACACTCTCGCCGAACCTTTGCATCCGCGCCAGCGGGCGCAGCTTGCTCTGACCACGTGAACCGTCCGGAGGGAATACCAATGCGTGTCCCACGCCGCCACGTCCTGAGACTCGCTGCCGGTGCCGCCGCGCTGTCTTGTGGCACGAGCTTCATGCCATCCCCTGCGCGAGCACAGACTTTCCCGTCGCGTCCTGTTCGCATTGTCATCGGCTTTCCGGCCGGAAGTGGTGTCGACGTGATGGCGCGGCTGGTATCGCCGTTTCTCGCGGAACGCCTCGGGCAGCCCGTCGTCATCGAGAACCGCGCCGGCGCTGGAAGCAACATCGCCACCGAGGCTGTCGTCCGATCGGCGCCGGATGGTCACACGCTCCTCTGGGTCGGTCCGCCGGTGGCGATCAACGCCACACTGTACGAGAAGCTCAACTACGTGTTCCTGCGCGATATCACGGCGGTCGCGGGGATCAACCTCGAACCCAGCGTGCTGCTGGCCGATCCGAAATTCGAGGCAACGACGGTTCCCCAACTCATCGCTTACGCCAAGGCCAATCCAGGCAAAATCAACATGGCCTCGGTCGGCAACGGCAGCATGAGCCACGTTGCGGGCGAACTGTTCAAGATGATGACAGGCACCGACATGCTGCACGTTCCCTATGTCGGTGGCCCGCCCGCGATGACTGACAGGATCGGCGGTCGCGTGCAGATCGTTTTCGTTACACCGTCGGCATCGATGCCGCAGATCAAAGCCGGTTATGTGCGACCGCTCGCGGTCGGCACCGCCGAACGGGTGGCTATCCTGCCAGATGTACCCACGCTGCAGGAATTCGTGCCGGGCTTCGAGGCCAATTATTTCTACGGCGTCGGCGCGCCGCGGAACACGCCGGCTGAAATCGTCAACCGGCTGAACAAGGAGATCAATTCCGTGCTCGCCGAGCCCAAGATCAAGGAGCGGTTTGCCGAGCTCGGCGCGGTTCCGCTTGTGGTCACTCCCACACAGTTCGGCGATCTGATCGCGCAGGAGACGGAGAAGTGGGGCAAGGTCATTCGGCACGCGGGGATCAAGATCAACTGAACGCATCTCACGCTGCTCCTGCCTAGCCTCCCAATTGAAGCGGCGTCAGCAAGACCGCGCCCTTTGTCCCACATGGGCGGGGACAGAATTCGAATGGGTCGTGTGACACCTTGGCCGGCCAACAAACCCATCGGGCATCGCTCCGGTGGGACGTTCGACGAACGACGACTGCAGTGGAGGAAACCAGGATGTTATCGCGGCGAAAAATGATGGCCGGACTCACGGGCGCTGCGCTCTTGCCGGCCGGAAACCTGGCCCGCGCGCAGGAATTCCCGAACCGGCCCGTAACATTCGCCGTGCCCTTTCCTCCGGGCGGCGGAATCGACGTGACACTGCGGGCGATGGCTCCGCAACTTCAGCAGCGCTTCGGCAAACCCGTGGTCATCGAGAACCGCGCCGGCGGCGGCGGCAACATCGCTGCTGCCGCTGTCGCCAAGTCGCCGCCGGACGGGCATCTGCTATTCGCCGCGCCGAGCACGCTGGCCGGCAACGTCAAGATCTACAAGTCGCTGCCGTTCGACACGCTGGCAGATTTGCAGGCGGTATCGCTACTGATGCGGACGCCGTATTTCCTGGTGGTCAACCCGTCGCTGCCGGCCAAATCGGTTTCGGAACTCATCGATCTTCTCAAGCGGCGGCCCGGCGAGATCTCTTATGCGCACAGTGGACTCGGCGGCGCGCTCCACCTGACGGCGGATCTGTTTCAGGCGATGTCCGGCACGACCATGAACCCCGTGGCCTATCGTGGCGCGCCCCCGGCCTTCAACGACGTTCTGGCCGGACACGTCCCGCTGATGTTCGTGGATACGGCGACTGCTCTCGCACAGATCGCGGACGGCAAGGTCCGGGCGCTCGGTGTGAGTTCGAACGTGCGAATTCCTGCCGCACCGGACATCCCGACCATCGCGGAGGCCGGCCTCCCGGGCTTCGAGTCGGTCGGCTGGCTGCTGATCTGCGCGCCTGCGGCCACGCCGCCGGCAACCCTCGGCAGGCTTTCGTCAGAGATAAAGGCCGTGGCCGCAACGCCCGAAATCAACAGCCTGATCATCAAGCTCGGCAACCTGCCGGTTGACAGTCCCTCACCGAGCGAGCTGCAACGCTTCCTTGCCGATGAGATCCAGCGCTGGGGCGACCTGATCGAAAAGGTCGGCGCCGCGAGATCGCAGTAGACGCTCGGTCAAGCGCACTGTGACGATACACGGCCGCGATGCCTACTTGTCGCGGCCGCTTAAACACCGACATGCCGCTCTATGCTTTCATGTTTTTCTCGAGGAACGCGGTCGTTCGCCCCCACGCAATCTTGGCCGACTCCGAGTGAAAGCTGCCGCGCGCATCGCAGTGGAAGCCATGACCGGCTTCCGGATAGGTGTAGATCTCACAATCCGGCCGCTTCTGCCTGACGATCTCGACGTCGGAAAGCGGGATGCCCTGATCCTTCTCGCCGAAATGCATCTGCACCGGCACTTTCGGCTTCTCGTCCGCGAATTTTACGATCACGCCGCCGTAGTACGCGACCGTACAAGCAAGACCTGAAAGACGCGTAGCCGACAGGAAGGCGATCGAACCACCCATGCAGAAGCCGACGACAGCCACCGGCCCTGCGGCCGATGCGTCCTTGATGGCAGCGGCAGTGTCCCGCAGCATCGCATCCCAATCCGGCTTGGTGATAAACGCACGCGCCTTCTCGATTTCAGGCGGCGTGTAGCCGGACTGAAAATCCTTTTGGGTCCGGTCGAACAGTGCGGGCGCCACCGCAACGTAGCCTTCCTGCGCAAAACGATCGCACACCGAGCGGATGTGCTCGTTCACTCCGAAGATCTCCTGGATCACGACGATCCCGCCCTTCGGCTTGCCGGCTGGCTCCGCGCGATAGGCACCGAGTTGATGGCTGTCAGCAGCCAAAAGCGTGAAATGTTTACCCACATGAACCTCCCGATTGATCGTCGTGAATTGCAAGAGCGCGCTTCGGCGGAGTCGCCGGCGAGCGACGCATCGTGCTCCGCCAATCTCCAACTCGCGCGCAAACTATCGAACGATGAAGCGCACCGTATAGATTGATCGAACAATCAAGCTTGCGTCGCGCTGTCCCCTGCAGGAGGGGACAGCACACCGCGCGATGTTATGGCAGCGTCCGCACATTGTTGCGCAACCGGCTGCCGTCGCCGTTGAGGAGTTTCAATGTCGTTTGAAACCGAACTTGCCGTGATCGATGTCAAACCCGGCGGCGCGCGGGATTCCCAGTCCGGACTGCAACTGCTGCGCCCGCGCATCTATGGCGTGCTGACGAAGCCGGCAGGGCCGTCGAAACTCGCGTGTCTGGTGATGCATCCGGCAAGCAATTTCATGGGTCACTACCTGCTGCAGCCGCTCGCTGAACGGGGCATCCCCTGTCTCGCGCTGAATTCGCGCTTCGTGAACAACGACACGATGCTGATCCTGGAGCGTGTGATCCAGGATCTGGGCGCCGGCGTTCGCTATCTTCGTGACAAGGGCTACGAACGCGTCGTGCTGCTGGGAAATTCCGGTGGCGCCTCACTCGTTAGCATGTATCAGGCGCAGGCCGAAAATTTCACGCTCGATACGCTGGTGGACGGATCGCCATCGAACCTCAGCGCGGCCGACTTTCCAAAAGCCGATGGCGTCGTTCTGCTGGGAGCCCACGAGGGCCGCGCTCTCTTATTCGAGAAGTGGATCGACCCTGCCGTCGTGAACGAGAGCGATCTGCTGGCAACGAACGCCGCGCTCGACATGTTCAACCCCGAGAACGGACCACCCTATTCCCCGGATTTTCTTGCGAGATACCGCGCCGCCCAGATCGCGCGCCGGGATCGCATCGAGGCTTGGGTGTGGGATCGCCTGAAGAAGCTACGCGCCGATCCCGCGGGACCGCAGGATCAGGCGTTCATCATTCACCGGACACTTGCGGACCCGCGATGCCTGGACCTGACCTTGGACAGCAACGATCGTCCGGTCGGCACCATCTGGGGCGACGCCAAGACCGTGAACTACGCGGCCAACAGCGTAGGCCGCTTCACGTCGCTGCACGCTTTCCTGAGCCAATGGTCATCGCAGTCACGAGGCAACGGCCCCGCTTCGCTGGCAAAAACGTTGGTCCCGGTTCTGCACTTTACGTTTGCCGGAGACGCATCCACGTTCCCCAGCACGCGTGACATGTGGATGAAGGCCGCAGGCCAGCGCGGCGCCAATGTCGATGTCAAAGGCGGCAATCACTATCTCGCGGGGCAGCCGCAGCTGGTGGAGTTTGTTGCCGATCACATCGCCGGCTGGAACGCGGTCTAGTTCAGCCGCGCGCCTGCGCCTTTTCGAACAACGAGACGAGGCCCTCGCGATTGCGCACCCCAAGCTTGAGGTACGCACGCTTGCGATAAGTCACGACGCTGCTGATCCTGAGCGAGCGCCGCCGCGCGATCTCCTTGTAGGAAAACCCAGCCAGCAGACTCGCGCAGACTTCGATTTCCTGCGTGCTCAGCCCAAGGTCCGCATCGCGGAGCGCCCTCGCCGCCGCACCGGCATTGGTGGGCGACGCCGATTTCCGGATCATGCCGGTGATTTCGGCGTGCTTTGCGACCAATGCGCCGAACAACCCGCCCTTCTGTTCGATCAAACGAACGCCGGTCGGGCTGAAGTGGCCGCTCTCCTTATATCGATAGAGATTCAGCATCACCGGCATCCGTCCGGACCGATCGAAGATCGAGACGCGTTCGAGTACATCGTGGCTTTCGTAGCAATAGGCCCGATATTCTCTGTGGGAGATGTCATCCCAGTGCTGTCGCAAGACTCTGCACGGCGTCGGAGAATCGGTTGCCAGCGCGTTACTCACCGCCGGATCGTAGCGCCAGTAGCCGTTCGCATATTTGATGCCCGCGGTCTGTGAAAAGCGTGCCTCGGACACGCTACAGCCCGCGCCAAACAGATAGATCGGCTCGTTGAGATCGGAAAACTCGAACGCGGAAACCAGGTCAGCGCCTGTCGCCTCGCGAAGCGAGCCCATCAGGGCCTGCGCAAAGTGCGCGTGACCCAGCGTGGCCACAAGTCCTGAAAGCGAATTCGAGAACCGGGCGTCCATGTCGCGCCTCCTCCGAACCCGCGTTATACGGCCCCCCGAGCCCGCGGTCATTTTCTAAAGTATACGCGGCGCGAGATGGGTTGGGAACACGCCCGCGGACTGCCAAAGGCGCGGCCTTGTTACAAGGCCACTATGCGGGCGCCACCAGCCGATTGATCAGTGTGCCGCACCCCGCCACTTCGATTTTGATTTCATCGCCGGGTTTGAGAAAGTCGTTGTTGGGCATGCCGACGCCCGCGGGGCATCCGGTCGCGATCACATCGCCGGGCCGAAGGCACAGGTGGCGGCTGAGATAGGCGATCTGCTCGGCGATCGAATAGACCATTTGCTTGGAATTGCCGTTCTGCTTGATGACGCCGTTGACCCAGAGCTTGATGCTCAGGTCGTACGGATTGGAAATGAATTGCGCCGGCGTGATCCAAGGCCCCATCGGCACAGAGCCGGCAAAGCACTTCTGACCGAACCAGTCGAAGATGAACGGCAGCCCCTCGCGCTTCATCATATCGCGCGCGGACAGATCGTTCACGATGGTGTAGCCGGCAACAGCATCCATCGCAGTCGCAACCGGAATATCCTCGCCGCCTTTACCGATCACCACGCCGATCTCGGCTTCCCAGTCGAGCTGCTTGGTAAAGCGGGGATACTTGATCGGAGCATTCGGCCCCACGACCGAATGCGCCGACGTTTTCATAATGATGTACGGCTCTTCGACGCGCTGGATCACCGTGCGCTTTCCGGTCGTGCGAAGCGCCACGTCCGCCATCTCCTCGAGATGGTCGAAGTAGTTGGCTCCCGTCGCGAAGATCGCGCTCGGATAAAGGATCGGCGCTTCAAGCTGCAGGCTTGCGAGCGGCAAACCATTGGTGGCTTTGGGTGAACCGATCGCCGCTTCCAGAGCTCGCTTCGTCAGCTCCCAGCTCTGTAGCAGCCCAAGCACCGAGGACGGATCAACACCGCTCGCGCCGGCCAGCAGATTCTTGGCGGGAAAGACTGTGTCTCCGACCAGGATCCCCGCGGTCGCAACGCCGCCCTCACCGCGATATGTCAGCAAACGGTATTGTGTCGTCATGGCGTCCTTCCCAATTCGACCAAAGCGCGAGCCAAGGCCGTCCGCGTGGTTGCGAGGCCGATGTGCCGGCTGTTGTCGCGGAATCTAGCCATCGAATTCCACGCGTCGTCTGTCCCCTGACGGAGGGGACAGAAATACCAACGGAAAAATGGCATTCTATCGTAGAAATCTGGCGCCCCACCGGGTGGACGCCTCGACCGCGATCCAAACAGGAGACCACCATGTCGATCAAAGCACCTATGGCACGTCGCCTGCACCATTTTGCGTGGCGCTGCCGCGATGCCGAGGAGACGCGGCATTTCTATGAGGACATCCTGGGCCTGCCCATGGTGCATTTCATCCATGCGGAAACCGTTCCGAGCACCGGAGAGTACTCGCCCTACGTCCATCTTTTCTTCCGCATGGCCGACGGTTCGTGCATCGCCTTCTTCGATCTCGGCGACGGCGAGGCGGCTGTGCCCTCGCCCAACACGCCGGCCTGGGTCAATCACTTCGCCATGGAGGTCGGCACGAAGGAAGAGTTGCTGACGTTGCGCGACCGGCTTCAGAAGGCGGGCGTGGACGTGGTGGGCGTGACCGACCACGGCTTCGTGCAAAGCATCTATTTCTTCGATCCGAACGGCCTGCGTCTCGAATTCACGCTGCCGACGTCCACCGCGGAAGAAGACATCGCGTACGAGAAGAACGCGCACGCGGCACTGCGCGAATGGACCAGCCGAGACAAGAACGCGGCGGCTCCAGCGCCGAAGCACTGACCACGCAAGTCAGTCCACAAGCCGCCTAGTACGTCTTTACAGGGGCCGGATGCAGATCAAGACTGCGTCCGGCCTTTGTCACTTGGCCCGGGACGTCGTGACCGACCAGCGCCGGAAGTGTGCGGGCAATCTTCATCAGTTCCAGCAAGTCAACGCCGGTTTCGATCTGCATGTCCTCGAACATATGCACGACGTCCTCGGTGCATACGTTCCCCGTGGCGCCTGGAGCAAACGGGCATCCACCCAATCCTCCAAGCGCGGCATCGAAGCGAACGGCTCCGCTCTGGAAGGCTGCCAGGATATTCGCCAACCCCATTCCACGCGTGTTGTGAAAGTGCAGCGTGAGCGGCGTATCGCCGAAGCGATCAAGAAACGCATCGACCGTACGCGCAACCTGGCTCGGATTGGCCATGCCGGTCGTGTCGGCCAGCGTGACGCCGCCAACGCCAAGGTCGAGATACCGCGCAACAAGATCGAGCACTCGGTCCAGCGGCGTCCGTCCCTCAAAAGGACAGCCGAATGCGGTCGCCACCGACACATGCCGACGGATGTTCACGCCCTTGCTGGCTTGCACAACCTCGCCAAGCGCAGCGAGCGATTGATCGACCGACATCCGCACGTTGGCGCGATTGTGGGTTTCGCTGGCGGACATCACAAAGTTGAATTCATCAACGCCGGCAGAAAATGCTCGCTCCGCGCCGCGCACGTTAGGAACCAGAGCGACATAAACGACGTCAGGATGACGCTTTATCGCCTGAAAGACTTCGTCCGCATCGCGCAGATGCGGAACCGCCTTTGGTGAAACGAAAGACGACACCTCGATTTTGCTGACACCAGTTCGTGACAGCGCATCGACGAACGCGATTTTGTCTGCGGTCTCGATCCACTGAGGCTCGATCTGAAAGCCATCGCGCGGCGCGACCTCTTGAATGTGAATGCGAGAGGGCCCGCTCATGATCATTCGACGACGCCGGCCGCTCGAAGGCCGGCGAGTTCCTCCGTGCTATACCCTGCGGATGACAGAACCTCATCCGTGTGTTGTCCGAGTGTGGGGCCGGTCCATGCCATGCGGCCCGGCGTGTCCGATAATTTGGGAATGATCCCCGGGAGCTTGATGGGGCTGCCGTCCGGAAGTGTGCCTTCGAGAAACATGCCGCGCTCGCGCAACTGTGGATCCTGCAGAATGTCTGCGGCCGAGTATATCGGACTGGCGGGCACTTGCGCCTCATCGAGTGCCGTCAGCACCGCGGACAGGTCCTGTCCTGCGACCCAGGCCATGATGGCTTGATCGATGGCCTCCTCATGGGCCACCCGCCCGTCGTTCGACTGCAACCGCGCATCGTCGGCCATATCGCTGCGGCCGATCGCCGACATGAGCCGCCGGAAGATCGCATCGCCGTTCCCAGCGATAACGACCCAGGCGCCGTCGCGGGTGCGATAGCTGTTGGAAGGTGTGATGCCGGCCAGTTTGCCGCCCGACCGCTCGCGGATTTCGCCAAACAGGTCGTATTCGGGAACGAGGCTTTCCATGACGTTGAACACGCTCTCGACCAGCGAAACGTCCACGACCTGACCGTTGCCCTGCCCGGTTTTTACGCGAAGCAGGCACATCAGCGCTCCGACCAGAGCATGCAGGGACGCCAGAGAATCCCCAATGCTGATTCCGGCGCGCGCCGGCGGCCGGTCCGGCGAGCCGGTCACGTAACGAAGTCCGCCCATGGCTTCGCCGATCGCGCCAAATCCCGGGCGGTCGCGGTACGGGCCGGACTGTCCGAAGCCGGAAATTCTGACCAGCACCAGCTTCGGATTGATTTTCGACAACTCCGGCCAGCCAAGCCCCCATTTCTCGAGCGTGCCCGGCCGAAAGTTCTCGACGACGATGTCCGCGCGTTCGACCAGTCTTCGGACGATTTCCTGCCCGTCGGACGTTCGCAGGTCGATGCCGACAGACTTCTTGTTGCGCGACTGCAGGTACCACCAGAGCGACGTTCCCTCGTGAATCTTGCGCCATTTCCGTAAGGGATCGCCGGTGCCCGGCGCTTCGACCTTGATGACCTCGGCGCCGAAATCCGCGAGCATCCGCGTGGCGAAGGGCGCGGCGATCAGGGTTCCCAATTCCACGACACGGAACCCTTGTAGGGGACCACCGTGAATGCCGTCTGCCATCGCCGATTCAGCATTCATTCCGCCGGCCCTGCGCGCGAGAAACCCCGAAAAGACTCGCACCGCGGCTGTGGCAGATTCCACCAATTCAATCCGTCGCCTCGGCGTGTTTGGCATATTCTGCCAAGTCCGGCCCCATAACGATGGAACCTTTCAAGTTTTGGGTTCCCGCCCCGGACGGAATTTTCCGGGTCTGGGCGATCGTGGCGAATTGACAGCGCAATAGAGACAGCCCGACAATTCGCGGGAAATGACCACTGCGCGAGGGCTCCGTCATGACCTATGGCTGGATACGCTACTCGATGGCCGGGTTTGCCGCCGTCGCGATTTTGGCCGCCACGAGCCAAATTCCTTTTGCGCAGCTTTCGTCCGACTTAACCCGCAAGACCGGTGACGCCGGCGAGATTCGTGACGCCATCGCCAAAGACAGTCGCGTGCGCGTCATCGTGCGCTACAACGATCCCGCTGCCGCCGCCGATATGAAGGCCGATAGCCAGACCAGCATCGACGCGACCAAGGCAGCCAACGCGGCAATACAGAGCGCTATCATCGCCGACCATTTCGGCAGCGCCGACGCGCCGCGCGACGGCACCGGGTTTCCGCGCGGGATCCGCCGCTTCGATTTGACCGCGGGCTTCGCAGTCAACGTAACTCAAGAGGAGCTCAACGCGCTCGCCGCGGATCCTCGCATCACGATCATCAACTTTGACCGGCAAAGCAAACCGGGGCTCGTGCAGAGCATCCCGCTGCAAGGCATTCAGGCCGCCCACACTGCGGGCGCCACAGGCAACGGCCAGATCGTCGTCATACTCGATACCGGAGTTCAGCAGGACCATGAATTTTTCAATGGCCGCGTGATTGCCGCCGGCTGCTGGTCGAATTCCGGAGGGCAGAACTTGTCGCTGTGTCCAAACGGCCAGCAGCACCAAACCGGCCTCACAGCCGCAAATCCGAACATCCAGAATTGCATCGGATCGAGCGGTCAAACCGCCGGTCAGCAACTGTGCGACCACGGCACGCACGTTGCCGGAACTGCCGGCAGTTTCAATTCGAGTCCCTCCGCAGGAGAGCCGACCAAAGGCACTGCGCCCAATGCATTGATCTTCGGGTTCCAGGTCTTCACCCGAGTTGCGGGTGGCTGCAACGGCACGTCGTGCATAACGGCCTTCGACTCCGATCAGGTGAGCGCGCTCGACTCCGTATTCCAGTCCATGAACTCGTTCGGCAACAGCAAGATTGCGTCCGTTAACATGAGCATCTATGGCGGCCCGAACGTCGAAGGGACCTGCGATGACGCTCCGCACAAGCCTGGTGTCGATCGCCTGCGGGCTGCGGGCGTCATCACCGTGATCATTTCCGGCAATGACGGCGAGCGCAACAAGACGAGCAAGCCGGGCTGCATCTCCTCGGCGTTCACAGTGAGTTCGACCACCAAGAGCGACATTGTTTCTTCGTTCAGCAATATCGGCACCAAGGTCGATCTGTTTGCTACCGGCGGAGAGTTGGGCGGACCGTGCAACCTGGTTGGCAATGAGCAGAATGTGCGCATTCTGGCGCCTGTGCCCGACTTCAACGGCACGCTCGCAACCGACAAATATTCCTGCAAGGCCGGCACCTCGATGGCGGCCCCACACGTCGCAGGCGCGATCGCGGTCATCCGCGGCGCCTGCCCGAATGCCAGCGTGCAGACGATCGAGAACGCGCTGAAAGGCACCGGCAAGCCGATCGCGGATCAAAGAAGCAGCGGCATCTGGACAAAACCGCGCCTGCAGCTCGATCAGGCGGTTGCGGCGGCGTGTGCGGCGGCCGGCGGACTCGTCAATTCGATATTGCCAACGAGTCGATCCGTGCGGGTCGGCAGTTTTGCGACCGCGTTCAACACCACGATCAATGCCGGCGCTACAGGCGGCACGAGCTGCGGTCTGCAGGCCACCGCAGCCACTTCGGTGCCGGCGAATTTCGCCTACCAGACCACCAACCCGGCTACGAACCAGGTCACGGGCACGGCCAACACCCCGGTGAATATTCCGCCCAACGGCACGCAGACTTATGTGTTTGCGGTCAATCCGCAGGCTGCGTTTCCACCCACCGACATCACCATCCTCGCGGCCTGCACCAATCTTGCTCCCGGGCCCAGGATTGTCGGCGTCAACACCATCCTGGTCTCCGCGTCGAACACGCCGGTGCCCGACATCGTCGCGCTCGCCGCAAGCGGCACGCCCGGTTACGTCGTGCCGCCGGGCGCCAATGCGACCGGGGTGTTCGCTGTCGCCAGCGTGAATGTCGGCTCGGCGGCCAGTATCACGGTGAGTGCCGACACCGGCGCAGCAACGCTGCCAGTCAACATCACGCTCTGCCAAACCGATCCGGCGACCGCCAACTGCACGTCCGCCATCGGCCCGACCGTGACGACGAACATCGCCGCCAATGGCACACCGACGTTCGGCATATTCGTGCAGGCAACCGGCACGGTCGCGGACAATCCAGCCACCAACCGCGTGTTCGTGCGCTTCAAGGACGGCGGCGGCGCGACACGCGGCTCGACCAGCGTAGCGGTCAAGACGCAGTGAGATCGGTGGCCTGATTAGGCGGCGGCGCGATCGCGCGCAGTTCAGGCTGCGCGAACCTGCACGATGCTGTCCTTGAGAGTGCGCACGATCGACACAAATTCGTTGTCGTAGACATCGCGCGGGCGCGGCATTTCCACCCGCTGGGTGTGGACGATGCGCCCCGGCCGCTTCGAACACACATGGACCGTGTCGGCCAAATAGACGGCCTCGGTCAGATCATGGGTCACCAGAATGGTCGTGAATTTCTGCTTCAGCCAAAGATTCTCGAGGACGACCCAAAGCTCCTCGCGCGTGAACGTATCGAGCGCGCCGAACGGTTCATCGAGCAGAAGCAACTCCGGCTGGTGAATCAGTGCGCGGCACAGCGACGCCCGCTGCTGCATGCCGCCTGACAATTGCCAGGGATAATGGTCGGCAAAACCGTCGAGACCGACGATCGCCAGCAAATCGCGAGCCTTCTCCCGATAGAGGCTGCGCTCTGACTTGTACTGACTGGCGTGAGGCTGAACGACTTCGAGGGGGAGCAGCACGTTCTCAATCGTCGTGCGCCAGGGCAGCATCACCGGATTCTGGAATGCCATTCCCACGATGCTGAGAGGCGCATTGACCTCCTGGTCGGCAACGAGCACCTCGCCGCGGGTCGCGGGGTTAAGTCCCGAAACGAGTTTCAGCAGCGTCGACTTTCCGCACCCGGACGGACCAACCACCGCGACGAACTCGCCCTTGTCGATGCTGAGCGTCGCACCTTCGAGTGCGAGCGTGCCATCGACCGAGCCGCCCCGATAGACGACGCTGACATCAGAAATATCGACAAACGACTGCATACCGTGCGTACCCGCTACGCCTGCTTCGGTAGTCGCGCGATGAACTTTCCATGGCCGGGCCGGGACAAAATCTCCGACCCGTTCCACGCCATCTCGCCGCGCACGAAGGTGGCCGCGACGCGGCCGGTGAACGGCAGCCCGTCGTAAGGGCTCCATCGCAGATCGTCGTGAGCCTTGCTCGAGTCGTAAGCCCAGTTGCGATCCGTTTTCAGCACGATCATGTCGGCGTCCGAGCCGACCATCAACGCGCCCTTGCGCGGCCACAGACCGAAAAACTTTGCGGGACCTTCCGACAGGAACTTGGCGAGCTGTTCCATTGGCTTCGGCGATCGCTGCGCCACGCTCGTATAGAACGCCGGGACCAGTGTCTCGAGACCGGGAATACCGGCGCCGGCGTCGAATACGGATTTCACCTGTTTGTTTGTGATCGGCCAGCTTGCGTGATCGGACGACACGAACGTCACGCCGCCCGTCGACATCTCGCGCCAAAGCCCTTCGCGCTCGCCATCGCGGATCGGCGGACTGACCTTCAGCCTGTTGCCGAGCCGATCGCCGTCTTGCGCTTCAAAAATCAGATAGTGGACGCACATCTCCGCGGTTGCGCGGTGTCCTTCCGCGGCATAACGGCGAACCAGCTCGAAACCGCGCGCCACCGAGAGGTGGACAATATGCACGTGCGCGCCGGTCACGGCCCCAAGCTCAAGGAAGTGAGCGGTCGCCGCAAGTTCAGCCGCGACCGGACGACTCGGCGAATGCGCGGCGAAGTCGGTGCGGCCCTGTCCCTTGAACCGGGACACCCGGCTCAGGACGATCTCCTGATCCTCGTTGTGCAGCCCGACCGGGAGCGGGGTGTCGGCCACCGCTTCGAGCAAGTCGAGGGTCTGGTCGGCAGGAATTCGCGGAAAGCGGACCGGATGGCTTTCGAACCAGGAAATCTTGATCGCGGCAATACCGGCCTTCGCGAGGTCCGCGATCACCGCCGGGTTCTGCTTCGGCGCCACCGTTCCATAGAGAGCCACGTCGGAGTGTGCGTAGCGGTGAATGGCTTGGACCTTGGCATCGAGCGTTTCAAGTGACGTGACGGGAACAGGATCGTCATAAGGCATATCGACGATCGTGGTGACGCCGCCAGCAACTGCGGATCGGGTGGTCGCCTCCAGTCCCGGCAATCCGCCGGAGCTTCCGGCGTGGGTCTGTCCATCGATCGCGCCCGGCAGGACCCAGTCGGCGCCTGCATCAAAAATATCCACAGCAGCGGGATGCGGACCCTGACCGATCGCCACGATGCGACCCTGATCGATCGCAAGCCAGCCGTTTGGCAAGGCACCGCCTGGTGTCAGGATTGTTCCGCGGACAATGCGCTGATGTTGCATGTTCTCACTCACTGCGAAGCACCGTAGCCGAGAGCCACCACGCCGATGGCGCGAGCAACCGCCGCTTGGGTGGGATCGATAACGGGAACGCCGAGTTCGCGCTCGACCGTTTGGCGATACATGCCAAGCCCAGCGCATCCGAGGATGAGAACGTCTGCACCGTCGTCGTCGCGCAATTGCCGGCCGACCTTGACCACGCTCTCGATGACCTCCGGGCCTTTGAGGTCGAGCACGCCGAAGCCGATCGCTCGATCGCCGGCGAGACGATCCGCCAGACCGAGCTGGCGCACATAGCGGTGGTGGCGCTGAATCGCGACATCCAGAATGGCGATGATCCCGAAGCGATAGCCGAAGCCCAGCGCAAAATGAAATGCGGACTCGGCAATGCCAAGCACCGGCTTGCGCGAGACTTCGCGAGCCAGCGCGATCCCCGGGTCCGAGAAGCATGCGATCACGTAGGCCGACGGATCGGCATTGCCGTTAGGTTGCGCATCCTGTTCGCGGATCCACTTGGAGAGCGGACGGACGACGCTTTCGACATCCTCCTGACTCTGGATGCCTCTGGGCCCTTCAACCAGCGTGTGACAGCTGATTTCGGGGGCGCCTGCCATTCGCAGGGACTGCAACGACTTGTCGATCGACTGCGTGATCGATTCCGTGCTGTTGGGATTGATAACCGCGATCTGCGCCATGTGACCCTCTTAAGAATCCGGCATGCCGCGCATGGCCCAACCCACCGTGCGCCGCTCGATTGCCTCGACTGCGTAGTAAACGCCTATGCTCATCGCTGCGATGACCGTCAGACCGGCAAACACCAGAGGCAGGTCGAACCGGGAGCTTGCCGACATCATCAGGTAACCGATGCCCTGGTTTCCGGCGACGCTCTCCGCAAGCACTGTGCCGACAAATGCAAGCGTGATGGCGACCTTGAAGGCTGCGAAGAAGTACGGGGCCGATCGAGGTAGACCGACCTTCGTCAGAATCTGCCACTTCGAAGCGCCGAGGCTGCGCAGCACATCCTGAATTTCCGGCTCCATGGTCCGGATCGCAATCGCGAGATTGACCACGATCGGGAAGAACGAGAGCGCAAACGCCGTGACGATTGCAGGCACCGCTCCGATGCCGAACCAGACCACTATGACCGGAACAATCGCGACCTTGGGAATCGCGTTGAAGCCCACCATCAACGGATAGACGCAATCGTAAACCGAGCGGGATGCACCGACGACAAGTCCGACGATCACGCCAAACCCGGTCGCCAGCGCCAGCCCGACCGCTGTGACGACAAGCGTCCGAAGCGAATGCTCCGCGAGAGGCTGCGCGTATTCCTGGATCGAACGAACGACATCCGTTGGAGCCGGCAGGATGAACGTGTCGATTTTGAATATCGCGCAGACGGCCTGCCAGAGCACGAGCGTCGCAATGATAACGAGCAGCGGCTTTAAGTTCCGGCTCATGCGGGCGCCCCGCTGAGGCTCTTGAGGATCCCCTCCCGAACATTCTCCAGATGGGTCCGCATGGCCGCCGCGGCGCCGTCCGCGTCGGCGCGTTCCAGCGCCGTCAAAATGGCAAGATGCTCGGACTTGCCTGGATCGAACCGGTTGGGGATGCGGTCGACGCCGAAGATGCGGGTCCGGTCGCGCAGGTCGCTGATGGTCTTGCGCAGCAGAGCATTGCCGCTCGCTTCGGCGATCGACAGGTGAACGAGATCGTCAACGCTCCAGTGCTTGGCAGGCGTCGTCTTTTGCGCAACGGTCAGCCCTTTGACAGACTGAATAATGGATTTCACCTTGTCGGGTGAAATCCGGCCGGCCGCCAGCCGCGCCGCCTCGGTCTCGAGAACGATCCGAAGCGCCAGAACCTCCATCACCTCTTCGACACGGATTTCGCTGACGATGATCGCGCGGCCCTGCTTGCGCAGATGGCCTTCGCCCTCGAGACGGCCGAGCGCTTCACGCACCGGCGTTCGCGACAACCCCAACCGCTCGGCCAACTGACGTTCGTTGATCAGCGAACCGCTGGAAAGCTGGCCGGACAAAATCCAGCCTCGCACGGTCTTGAATGCAATTTGTGTTTGCGTTTCTTCCATTGCCGGCGTCCTCCTGTCCGGCCCCGATCGCGAACTAGGCCGCCGCGGCCAGTTTGGGGAAGTCCGCCGGCAGCGTCTCGAGACGCCGGCGCAGTCTCAACAACAAGCCGTCGAGCTCCTTGTGGTCCGTTGCGTCGAGACGCGGCACGGGCGCACGGAACGTTGGGCTCGCGATAGCACCACGTCGGAACAGAATTTCCTTCCGCAAGGCGAGGCCGAATTGCGGCTGTTGTTCATGGCGAACGAGCGGCAAATAGACGTCGAACAGGTCTTCCGCGCGTTCGTGGTCGCCCTTGGCCGCCAGCGCGCAAACCTTCGACAGCATTTCGGGAAATGCAAAGCCGGTCATCGCGCCGTCAGCGCCGCGCCGCAACTCGCTGGGCAGATAAAGCCCCCCATTGCCGACAAGAATGCTGACCTGCCGGCCATTGGGCCGATTGCGCACCTCGCTCAGCTTGGGGAGGCCAGGGCAATCCTCGTGCTTGAGCATGATGAACTGCTTAAAGTCATCGATCATGCGGCCGATCACGCCAGCCGACATCTTGACGCCAGTGGACTGCGGATAGTCCTGCACGATCACCGGAATGTCGGCACCCAGCGTGTTGAACACCTCGGCATAGTAGCGATAGACCGCATCGTCATCCGCAAGCGGACCCTGCGGCGCGATCATCACGCCCGCCGCGCCTGCCTGCATCGATAGCGCGCTGAGGCTCTGGATTGCTTTCATATCAGGCGCGCTCGTGCCGACGATGACAGGCACGCGACCGCGGACGCGGCTCATGGTTCTCTGAATGACTGCAGACGATTCCTCGGGGGTGAGGTTCTTTGCCTCACCCATCATGCCGAGAATCGTCAGACCGTTCGCGCCGTGGCCCAAATAGAACTCGATCAGCCGATCGAGACTGGCAAGATCAAGCGCACCGTTGGATTGAAACGGCGTGGCCGAGATCAAATAGGCTCCGCTGAGGCGATCGGCTGGCGATTGGGACACTCGGTTTCCCCCACGAATCTGTGCGACGCCGCTGTTGCGCGCCTGACGCGGACTGTAAGCGCCACAAAATCTCAGTGCCAGCCCAATTGATATGCAGCTCGGTATACCAGTTGTGCGCCACTGATATTCACTTAGGCATACCAAATGTGCTCCAATCGCCCAACATTTAATCTTGTGTTTGAGACGCTGTGGCCTAGCGTTTCGAAGCGGGCCCAGCCCAAGCGAAGGAGCGTGCATTGCCGTCTCGTCATGCAGAGATCGCCGGTGGCGGAATTGCGGGTCTCGCGCTTGCCATGATGCTGGCACGAACCGGATGGTCGGTGCGGGTCCATGAGCGCGCGCCGGAAATCCGCGAGGTCGGCGCGGGCATTTTCCTTCGCAACAACAGCATCGAAGTGCTGGAGGAATTCGGCGTCCTCGGATCGCTGCGGGCGCGCGCGTCCGAACTGACGCAGCAACTCACGATCGACCGCACCGGCGCTCTGATGGAAGAGCGCGACTTATTTGGGCAGGCGCGCGTGTCCGTGCTGACCCGTCAGGCGCTGGTCGAAGAGCTTCGCGATGCCGCCCTGAAAGCCGGTGCCGTGATCGAAACCGGTTCCGATGTGGCCGGCATTGATCCCGACGGAACACTCACTCTGAAGAATGGCAAGAACTTGAGGGCCGACCTGGTCGTCGCCGCCGACGGTGTTCATTCGGCTCTGCGCCGCAAGCTCGGCTATGACGCCACGCCCCGCATTCTGCCGACGACGATCAACCGCTATCTGCTTGCCGGAACATCGTTTGCGCCGGAGCCGACCCATCGTGAGTACTGGGGTGTGAACCGGCGGATCGGCATCTCGCCGGCCGGCAATGACGCGACCTACATCTACCAAGTATGCCGCACCGTGGACGCAGAAGCGGCCGCGCTACCAAGTTCAGCCAAGGTGTGGACGCAAGCAATCCCGGTGCTGGCCGATCTGTTCGAGGCCCTCGCCCAGGCGCCAGCGATTCCGCACCAGTATCAGGTGGTCAAATGCGACGGCTGGTCGCGTGGCCGCGCTGCGTTGCTCGGCGACGCTGCGCACGGCCTGCCGCCGACACTCGGTCAGGGCGCGGGACTCGCGATCATGAATGCTCGCGGACTGGTGTCCGCGCTGACCCAGCATGCGGATGTCGCCGAGGCGCTACGCATCTGGGAGACCACCGTTCGCTACATCACGGACCGGACCCAGAACTGGGCGGTGCGCTTCGACGTATTCGCGAACCGCTTCCCCGACAGCCTTGCCTTCATGCGCTGGCCGGTCGCGTGGACGTTCCGGAACATTCCCGTTTTCAACCACCGCATGCGGATTGCTGAGCGAGGCCTGGCCGACACGCCACTTGGCCAGCCGATCCCCACGGTATGACGACATCGGCACGCAACAGGAGGATCGGCATGCGAATTAAGTGGGCATTGGCGTCGTTGTTCGCGGCGCAGTTGGTGGTGTCGTCCGCGAGTGCGGACACCCCGGTCAGATTCACGCTGGACTGGTTGCCGCAGGCGCCGCAAGCGATCTTCATGCTCGCGAAGGAGAAGGGCTACTTCAAGCAGAACGGGCTCGATGTCACGATCCAGCGCGGCTTCGGTTCGAGCGATGCCATCACCAAGACCGCCAGCGGCCAGTTTGATATCGGCCTCGCCGACGTCAGCACGCTCATCAAGTTCAACGCGGAGAACCCGGCCAGGCGGCTCATCGCGTTCTACCAATACTATGACAGCACTCTGACCGTGGTGGTCGGCCGTAAGGATCGCGGCATCAACGTACCGAAGGATCTGGAGGGCAAGACACTGGCCTCCCCAGAAGGCGAAGGAAGCCGCGTGTTGTTCCCGGCTTTTGCCTCCGCGAATGGCGTCGATGCCAGCAAGGTCAAATGGGAGACGGTCAATCCGCAACTCCGGGAGTCGATGCTCGCCAAGGGCAATTTCGACGCGATCGGCGGCTTTACCTCCACCGTGCTGCTCAATCTCGAACAGCTCGGCGTGAAGCCCGAGACCATCACCGTCATGCCGTATGCCACGTTTGGATTGGACCTGTACGGCACCGCGTTGATGACGACGCCTGCCTACGCCGAGAAAAATCCGGAAGTGTTGCGTGGTTTTGTTAAGGCGGTTGTCCAGGCAACGCGTGACGCGCTGGCCAATCCGGCAGAAGCCATCGCCGTACTCAAGAAACTCGATCAGCTCACCAACGAAGCGGTCGAGATGAAGCGATTCCTGATCGTGCGCGACAACGCGTTCATGACGCCGGACGTCAAGCGCAACGGGTTCGGCGGTGTGACCGCCGAGAAAATGCAGACGCTGATCAAGACCAATTCGGCCGCTTTCAATCTGACCACTCCCCCGCGCGCCGAAGATTTGTTCACCAGCGCCTATCTGCCGCCGGCGAGCGCACGCATGCCTTGACGGCATCGGAGTCCGCTTGAAATGACGATGCCCGCTGCCAAAGAAGGACCGGAAGCGGCTTATCGGCGGCATCTCGCCGAAGGCCGTATCCGGTTGCAGCATTGCAACGCCTGCAAACGGGCTCACTTCTACCCGCGTGCCGTTTGTCCGCACTGTGGATCGTCGAACTTGAGCGAGCGCGAGACGCCAGCGACCGGAACGGTCTATTCAACGACCGTCATCCGGGAGCCTAATGCACTCGGCCGCGCGTATAATGTCGCGATGATCGATCTGGATGAGGGCGTCCGTGTGTTGAGCCGCGTCGTCGACGTGGCGCCGGACGCCGTGCGGATTGGACTGTCCGTCAAAGGCAAGGTAACGGACAGTCCGGCCGGACCGCTCCTGGTGTTCGAGACGGCGGGCCGCTGATGCCGGCAACGCTACGAGGCGCTGCGGCCGTTGCCGGTGTCGGCCTGGCGGGAATACCCTTCGGCAAAGGCCGGACGCACCTCGAGTTGATCGCGGACGCGGTGAACAAGGCGCTGGACGACTCCGGTCTGTCACGGGACGACATCGACGGTTTGTTCACCACCAACCTCGTCAACTTCATGCCGGGTATTTCGGTCGCCGAATATCTCGGCATCCGGCCGCGATGGTTTGACTCGTCGAATGTCGGCGGATCGTCGTTCGTGCACTACGCCGCTTCGGCGGCGCTCGCCATCCAGGCCGGGCTCTGCAAGGTTGCGTTGCTCACTTACGGCAGCGACGCAGGTTCGAACGCGCCACGCCCATTATCCGCCGGCGAGCCGCTCAGCTACGAGGCCGAATACGACGCGCCGTTCCCGATTGCGGGCGTTGCACTGGCCGCCGCGCGGCACATGGCGGAATACGGAACAACGCGCCGGCATCTCGCGGAAGTGGCGTTGGCAGCGCGCGACTGGGCGGCTCTCGATCCTGCGCTGCCGCGTCGGGACGCCGTGACCCTCGATCAGATGGCCGCGGCGCCGACCATCGTCGATCCGTTCTCGCTTTACGACTGCGGCGCCATGACCGACGGCGCCGCCGCTGTTCTGATGGTGTCCGCCTCTCACGCCAGAGATCTTAAGCGCAAGCCCGTGTACTTTCTCGGCGGCGGCTCAGCCCTTTCACATCGGCGCATCGTTGCATGCGACGATCTCACCACTACGGCAGCAGTCCAATCGGGAGCGCGCGCTTACGAAATGGCCGGACTCGGCCCGCAGGACGTGGACCTTCTCCAGCTCTATGACGGCTTCACGATATATCCGATCCTGTTTCTCGAGGATCTCGGATTTTGCCGAAAGGGCGAAGGCGGTCCTTTCGTATCGGGCGGCACTATCGGGCCCGGAGGAAAACTGCCGGTCAACACCAACGGCGGCAGTCTGTGTTCGGTGCATCCCGGCATGTACGGACTCTTCTTGATCGCGGAGGCCGTCAGGCAGCTACGCGGCGACGCTGGCGCTGCGCAGGTCCGCGATGCTCATGTCTGCCTCTGTCATGGCAACGGCGGGCATCTTTCCAGCCAGTGTACCGCCATTTTCGGCGACGAAATCCCGTGACGGATCGTTGAATTGAACTAGCGGCCCCTGCTTCGCTTGCGGATGCCAGACGCTCGTGCCATTGCCGTAATGGCAATCGCCAAGCTGAAACGACTACGCCATCATTCGGCCATCGCGGACTTTGGACTACGAACCGAAGATCGGCTTTTCGCCACGAGAACATGCAGGCTCTATGACATCCTCTAAAGGTTTAGGAGTTTCATCAGACGCCGGTTCTGGCATGCCCGTTGAGGGCATGCCTCATGTGGCTGGCGTACAGATCAGCAGCAAACACGCGTTTAGCAAGGCATCTACAAACGCGATCCGCCTGATAGAAAACTTTGGAGTCGAAGGCGATGCTCATGCCGGTGCAACTGACCAACACCTCTATCACATAAGACGGTTTGGACTTCAGCCGAACCTTCGACAGGTTCATCTCATTCAAACCGAGCTATTGGATGAGCTGCTCGCACATGGGCATGCCGTGCGGCCGGGCGAGTTAGGCGAAAACATTTCGACGAAAAATCTGGACTTGCTTGGGTTGCCGACCGGCACGCAGCTTCGGATAGGGAGCGATGCGATCGTCGAGCTGACCGGTCTGCGCAATCCGTGCCAACAGATCGAAAAATTTCAGACTGGACTGCTTCAGCATGTTGTCGAGCGGACCCAAACCGGACTGGTACGAAAGGCCGGAGTGATGAGCATAGTGCTCCGAGGCGGCGAGGTGAAACCAGGCGACGCCATCAAGGTCGAGTTGCCGCCCGAACCGCATCAACCTTTGGTCTACAGGGTGCCGGAAAAGAGCCAAGTCAGCACCTAGCAACCGAGACGCAACTTGCTGCGAACTGCGCGACCGGTGCCGTATCCGACGATCCACCTGTCAAAAAACTGGCGGAGCGGATTTAGAAACGCGTGCTCGCCCTCTGCCACGAACCAAATTCTGGTACGATCTCGCAGGCGGCGAGTGCCGGCTTAAGGCTTCCGCTGAAGGCCCGCGGCCGCCACCATCTTGCCCCAGCGTTCGTAATCGGCTGCCATATGCGCGGCAAATTCAGAACGGCTCATCGGGCTTACCGTGAAACCCTGAGGCCGAACATAGGCGTTCAAGAACTCGGGGTCCCGTAAGACCTCGGCCATGTCGGCGTGAAGGGTGTCGAGCAAATCGGCCGGCGTCTTTGCCGGCGCTGCAAAGCCGAACCAAACATCAATTCCGAATCCTGGCACGGTCTCCCCGATCGTTGGCGTATCGGGGCGTGCCGGATGGCGGCGCTCCGTCCCCATCGCGACGATCTTGATCTTTCCCGCCTTTTCCAAGTCTTGAAAAACACCGAGCGCGACCATGTAAACGTCGATACGGCCGCCGAGCATGTCGGTGATGGCTGGCGAGGTTCCTGCGTACGGCACGTGAAGCATCTCGATGCCCGCAAGCTGCCGAAAGTACTCCATGGATACGTGCGAATAGGTGCCTAAGCCGGCAGAGGCATAATTCACTTTCGCAGGGTTCTGTTTCGCGTAGGCAATCAGCTGAGATACGGAACTGGCGGGCGTATGAGGCGCGATGGCCATCGCAGGTGAAATGTTTGCCGCAAGAATGATCGGCTGCAAGTCAGTGAGTGGATTGAATGGCAGCGCTGTCGTATGCGGCGTCACCACCAGGGACGTGCTGCTGGTAAACAACAGTGTATGACCGTCAGGCGCTGCTTCTATCACCGCGCGTGTGCCAATGGTCGTCGCACCGCCCGGACGATTCTCGATCACAACCGGCTGCTTCCACTTCTTGGACAGGCGGTCTGCCATCGCCCGCGCGACGCCATCATTTGCACCGCCGGCCGTAAACGGAACGATGAAGCGAACGGTGCGCGACGGAAACGGCTGCGCGCTGAGCTGTGACGTCCAGCACGCAACTAGAATGCCAAGCGCAAATGCGAATTTCATTTTACAGATCCACGTTCGACATCAGTCGTCCGATGACTTCGGTGCCACAACCCGATTTCGCAGAATCCCAATTCCGCGGGCATCCATCTCAATGGTCGCTCCCGGCTTGAACCAACGCTCAAGTTCCAGACAGCAGCCGTTGTTCATGGTTCCGGATGCGAAAACATCGCCGGGATAGATCGTCTCGTCGCGGGATGCATTTTCAATGATCTGGCCCCAGGAGAATTTCATTCCCCGGGTATGACCGCGCGCCCATTCCTCGCCGTCGACGCGAAGAACCATATCAATGTCTGCGCCGTCGATTTGATCCGCGGTGACGATGCATGGTCCAAGCACGTTCCCGTGGTCGAAGTCTTTGCTCTTTCCCGCTCCCGCTCCAACGGACGCTTCATCCGCCTGAATGTCACGCGCGCTGAAATCGTTGTAGATCGTGAAGCCGGCGATATACCTGTGCGCATCTTCAGGCTTGATGTTGCGGCCCGCGCGACCGATCACCGCGGCCAACTCAAATTCGAAATCAAGCTTCTTTGTATAGGAAGGCCAGGGAATATCCTCCCCGGGATGCGCCAGTCCGAGAATATTGCGATTGGTGTATGTCGGCATCCGGTACCAGAGGTCCGGCATCGGCATACCCTTTCGGGCCATCGATTTTTTCTTGTGATCTTCGTAGACGAGATAGTCCTTGAGCCGGCGCGGCCTGAGCGGAATCCGCAGTCGGTACTCGCCCGGTCCATAGGCAATACGTGCGCCAAACGGCGAGCGCGCGTCCGGTGGATGGCGCGTTGAAAAAGCGATCATGTCTTCGGCGATAGCTTTCGCGACCGGCCACCGCGCCAGCAACTGCGTCATATCGGAAGGAATTGTCGCTTCGGCGAGCTCCCGGGCTGCGAATACTCCCTTCTCGGAAAGCACCCACTCATAAAGCGCAGCAAGATCCAGCGCGGTCTCGTCAACGAGAGCCCCCACCCGGGACATTTCTCCCAGCGGGGTTTCGACGCCGAAGGTGATGAGCTTCATTCCAGCAACTCAGTTTTCGATCAGAGCAACCACACGCGACCATCCTGCGGTGCCCTGTTCGATCTTGACCGGGAAGGCGATGACGGTGAACCCAGTCGGCGGAAGTGCGTCGAGATTGGCGAGCCGTTCGATCTGGAGGTACTCACGGTCACGCCCCACCATATGCGTCGGCCAGAGCGAATTGGGGATACCCTTCTTGTGATCGGCAGCCATGTCGCGGGGCGCGCGGTCCAATCCCCAGGCATCGATGCCGATCATCCGAACGCCCTGATCGAGAATGTAGTGGCATCCGTCCGGATGCAGACCAGGCTGCAGATTGGGAAACTGCGGATCGTCGAAATGCTTCGCCGTATCGGTCCGCAGCAGCACGATCTCGCCGGGCTTCAATTTGTGATTGATCTTGCCAAGTGCGGCGACAATATCGTCCTTTGTGATGAACTCGGCTGGCTTTTTATGCGAGAGGTCCAGAACAACCCCCGGGCCATAGCACCATTCGAGCGGCACCTCCTCGATTGTTTTTGACGGTTTGCCCTCGCACATCGGCCCGTAGTGCAACGGCGCGTCCACATGAGTCCCGCCGTGCGCGGAGAGCGTCACGCGCTCATGCGCCAGAGCCAGTCCGTCGGGATATCCGCTCGGATGAAAGTTGAAATCGCCCGCCCGCTTACGCGCAGCCTCCGCATGGTTCATGCGAACGATTTCCGGTCCCCCCGGCTCGAACGACTGATTGCGAATGGTCACGCTCAAATCGATGAATCGCACACTTCACTCCTGAGATTAGCTGCTTGTAGTCATGTCTTGAGCCAAGCCTTTGCCGCCACTCATTGCGGCATTATCATTTACTGAGCCTTGGCACCGGAGATCTTCACCAGATCGGCCCATTTGGCGTGCTCGGTTTTGATCTGGTCGGCGAATTGCTTCCGGCCAATGTTTCCGGCGATATAGGCCTGCGGCTTGATGAAGGTGTCGATGAACTTCGGCTCGCGCAGGATCGTCGCAACGTCGGCGTGGATTTTGTCGAGCACCACGTCCGGTGTACGCGCAGGAGCGGCAAACCCAAACCACACGTTGATGCCGTAGCCCTTCACCGTTTCGCCTATCGTCGGCAGATCGGGACGATTCGGCAGACGATCGTCAGTCGCAGCAGCCGCAATCTTGAGCTTGCCCTCTTTTTCAAGAGCGTCGAAAACAGAATAGGTCACCATATACATGGTGATCCGCCCACCGATCAGATCGGTCAAAGCTGGCGTCGAACCTTTGTACGGGACATGAAGGATGTCGATGCCTGCAAGATGCTTGAAGTATTCCATCGCCACGTGCGGATACGATCCGACACCAGGCGTGGCGTAGGTCATCTTGCCGGGGTTGGACTTACCGTAGGCAATCAGTTCAGGGATCGTTTTTCCGGGCGCGTTATTCGCGATGGCGAGGACCGGAGCCAGGCGAACCGCAAGAGCGATCGGCTCAAGATCCTTCAACGGATCGAACGGAAGCGACGCATAGATATGCGGATTGATCACGAAAGACGCGCTGTCGGTGAACAGCAGCGTGTATCCGTCCGGCGTCGACTTCGCGACCATATCGGCTCCGAGCGACGTTCCTGCCCCTGGCCGGTTTTCAACGATGACCGGCTGATTCCACATTTCCGCCAGCCGCTGGGATATCGCCCGCGCCACGGTATCCGTTCCACCGCCCGGCGTGTAAGGCACCACGACCTTCACCGCGCGATTTGGATACTCCTGCGCAAAAACATGGGTGGCCCCAAAGGAAACCAGGATCGCAAGCAACAGCGCTGTACATCGGACCGGTCGCATCTTCCCTCCCCGGGACTATTTGGCAATCGCCTTGCAAAAATCTATCCTGACTGATCGATTAGTCAATGTGGCAGCGGCTACGAGCGGCGCCGTCCCGCCAACGAACGAATGGACGGATACCTTGGCCAAGGCCACTTCCACCAAAGCGTCTTCCAAAGAGCCGATCCTTGACGCGGCCGAGCGCGTTTTCGCCACGCACGGCTACGAAGGAACGAGCATGCGTCTGATCGCGCAGGAGGCCGGCGTTGCGCAGGCGCTCCTGCACTATCACTTCGAAACCAAAGAGCGTCTTTACGAAGCCATTTTCGCTAGGCGTTCAACCGCCATAAACGCATTCCGCAACGAACGCCTCGACAAGCTCTTTGCGGCAGACCAGAAACCGACGCTTGAGGAGTTGCTGGACGTTCTGTTTCAGCCCAGCCCGAATTTTCTGGGCAGCGAGACACAACCGGGAACTTACTTTGCGCCGATGGTCTCCGCGATTTCGATCGGACGAGATGAGCGATCAAAGTCGCTGATGAAGCGATACTACGACCCTATCGCTCGGCGTTTCATCGATGGCTTTCAACAGATATGTCCGGGACTTTCAGCGAAGGATGCCGTCTGGGCCTACCTCTTTGCGCTTGGTGCAAGGTTGCAAGCCAATCGGCAAAACGATCGCGCAAGGCGGCTGGGCGGCAAAGCTGCCGCGATCGACGATGAAGATCTGCGCGCTGAATTTGTCCGCTTCATCGCTGCCGGCATTCGATCCCTCGGTGGTCATAGGCGGGCGGCCAAACAAAAATAGCAGCTGAGGCGGCCAATCCCCGCTGGCGACGAAACATAGCTTTGTCTCCGGTGTCTGGCGCTTACGGCAAATGCCTCAAAAAGTGACACAGGACCCAGTCAAGGCTCATTGAAGCTTGAGACCCTTATTAATCCAGCCTAAGGGCGAGGTTGCTGTCGAACTTCCGCGCCGCCGTGGCATGCTGCGGCGAACATCGGAATCCCAGGCGCTGGCTATTGCGCGTCGGGCTTGGTGACGGCACTGACATGGTTGCGCCAGTCTCTACCGGTTCCCAACGCCGATGAGGCGGCTGCGCTGATCACCGGACAGATTTGCCGCTGTACAGGCTACGGCGGCCTGCGCCGCGCGCTTCAGGAATTGTTCGGCTGATCACACGGCCACGGCAGCCAATGTTCCCTTGGTGACCACGGCGGAGGGAAGCCAGTTTCCGCGACTGTATATCCTCCCATTTCTGCTTCCGCCCGGAGACACCGACAGACTGTCAGCAGAGAAGTCCGCATTCAGCTTTCCAGCGAAAACACGCTGTAGCGCTGCACGTCCAAATTCACCCGGGCACCTTGGACGATCGCACCTCCCTGTGTCGCATCGATCTCGACGACACGACCGTCCCCCACGATCACCTCCACGCGCCGGGCGGTGCCCACCCCGTGAATGCCATGAACCACGCCGCTAAAGGGCGTGTCGGTTTGCGGGCTCAACAGGACATGGCGAGGCCGGGCGAATAGCTTCGCGCGCCCGTTCCTGACTCCGCGCGCCTGCAGATTGATCGGCCGCCCGTCAAAGTGGACGGTCTCGTTTTTCACCTCGATGGGCAATGCCACCGACTCACCGATGAATTCGTGCACAAAGGCGGTCGCCGGCCGTTCGTACACATCCTCGGGCGTTCCGATCTGCTCGATATGGCCCCCGTCCATAACAACCACGCGGTCGGCCACTTCGAGCGCCTCTTCCTGGTCATGCGTGACAAACACCGAGGTGACGTTGATCTCGTTGTGCAGGTTGCGCAGCCAGCGACGTAGTTCTTTGCGAACCTTGGCGTCCAGTGCGCCGAACGGCTCGTCGAGCAGCAGGACGCGCGGTTCGATCGCCAGAGCGCGCGCCAGTGCCACGCGCTGCCGCTGTCCGCCAGAAAGCTGGTTGGGATAGCGGCCGTCGTATCCTGCAAGCTGTACGAGCTCGAGGAGCTTGTGGACCCGTTCCCGGATGGCGTCTTCGGGCAGACGCCGGCCGCGCGGCCGCACCCGCAAACCAAAGGCGACATTCTCGAACACGCTCAGGTGCCGGAACAACGCGTAGTGCTGGAATACAAAGCCGACATTGCGCTCACCAACGCTGCGGGCGAGCGCATCGTCGCCGTCGAACAGCACCTGTCCATCGTCCGGCCATTCGAGGCCCGCGATGATCCGCAGCAGCGTCGTCTTGCCGGAGCCGGACGGCCCGAGCAAAGCCACCAGCTCACCGGAATGGATATTCAAGTCGATCCCATCCAGCGCCGCGAACGCCTTGAAACGTTTGGTGACGTTGTGCAAATCGATCTTCATCGCTTCACTCCGACTGTGCGTAGCGTTCGAGCGCGACTTTGGCGATCAACGTGACCAGCGCCAGCAGCGCGAGCACCGAGGCAACGGCGAACGAGGCCATAAACTGGTACTCGTTGTATAGAATCTCGATATGGAGTGGCATGGTGTTGGTCTCGCCGCGGATGTGGCCCGACACGACCGAAACCGCACCGAACTCGCCCATCGCTCGCGCATTACAGAGCAACACACCGTAAAGCAGTGCCCATTTCACGTTCGGCAACGTGACGCGGAAGAACGTCTGCAGGCCCGAAGCACCAAGCGATAGCGCGGCCTCTTCCTCCTGGGTTCCTTGCTCTTGCATGAGCGGAATCAGTTCGCGCGCCACGAACGGAAACGTCACGAGCACGGTCGCCAGAACGATACCCGGCAAGGCGAACACAACCTTGATGTCGTTTGCCTGAAGCCAGGCGCCCAAGAAGCCTTGCGCGCCGAACAGCAGGATGAACACAAGGCCGGAGATCACCGGGCTTATAGAGAACGGCAGGTCGATCAGTGTGATGAGGAAACTCTTTCCGGGAAACTCGAACTTGGCGATGGCCCAGGCCGCAACCAGCCCGAAGACCAGATTGAGCGACACCGAAATTGCGGCAACCCAGAGCGTCAGCTTGATCGCCACCACGGCATCCGGATGCGTCAATGCGCCGATGTAGGGAACGACGCCGCGGAAAAAAGCTTGCCGAAACACGACGACGAGCGGCAAAACCAGGAAGACCGTCAGGAAGACGACAGCAATACCAATCACAATCCACCGGACCACAGCATTCTCCGAGCGGACCGGCTGCGGTGAGCGCTGTTCTCCCATCCCGCCGCGCGCACCTATGGTGCCGATCGTGACCGACATCAGGCCCTCCCGGTGCGTGTCTCGGACCAGCGCTGCAGCCGGTTGATCGCGAACAGGAGGACGAAGGACGCCAGCAGCATCACCACAGCGATTGCGGTGGCGTCGGCGTATTTGAACTCCTCAAGGCGGATGACGATGAGGAGCGGCGCAATCTCCGAGATGTTCGGCAGGTTACCGGCGATGAAGATGACGGAGCCGTACTCGCCGACTGCGCGCGCGAACGCGAGCGCAAAGCCAGTGAGCAAGGCCGGTCCAATCACCGGCAGAATCACACGCGTGATGGTCTGCCAGCGGTTTGCACCGAGTGTCGCCGCCGCCTCCTCGAGCTCGGCGTCGAGATCGAGCAGGACCGGTTGCACCGTGCGGACCACGAACGGCAGGCCGATGAAGACCAGCGCCATCAGAATACCGAGCGGAGTGAAAGCCACCTTGATGCCGAACGGCGCAAGAAGGCCACCGAGCCAGCCGTTTTCGGCAAACAGCGTGGTCAGTGCGATGCCGGCCACGGCGGTCGGCAGCGCGAAGGGAATATCGATGATGGCGTCAAACACCCGCTTGAATGGAAATTCGTAGCGCACCAGCGCCCAAACGATAAGCACGCCGAACACGAGATTGATGGCAGCGGCCGCCAGCGATAGGCCGAAGCTCACCCGCAGCGCACTCAAGGTCCGCCGGCTGATCACGATCGACCAGAACTGATCGAGGCTCAGCTCCGTCGATTTCAGGAAGAGACCCGCGAGCGGAATCAGCACGATAAGCGCCAGCCAGGTCAGGGTCAGTCCGAAGGTGATTCCGAAGCCCGGGATCACGCTCGGATGACGCCTGAGCCTGCGGCGGATCGAGGCGGGCGCTGCCGGGCGCACCGCCTCGTCCGTGGCCATGTGAACGAGAGTGCTCACTGGCCGTAGATTTCGTCGAACACGCCCTTGTCGGCGAAGTGCTTCTTCTGGGCGGCACGCCAACCACCAAACACCTCGTCGATCGTAAACAGGCCGACCTTGGTGAAGGTCTTCTCGTATTTCTTGGCGACGTCGGGATCGCGTGGACGGTAGTAGTTGCGCGCAGCGACCTCCTGGCCTTCCTTGCTGTAAAGGAATTGCAGATAGGCCTCGGCGGCAGCGCGTGTGCCTTTCCGATCGACCACCTTGTCGACGACCGCAACCGGCGGCTCGGCGAGGATCGAGACCGATGGAACGACAACCTCGAACTTGTCCTTGCCGAGTTCGTTGATGGCGAGAAACGCCTCGTTCTCCCAAGAGAGGAACACGTCGCCGACGTTTCGCTCGGAGAATGTAATCAGCGAACCACGCGCTCCCGTGTCGAGCACCGGAACGTTGGCGTAAATCTTCTTCACCAGATCCTTGGCTTTCGTCTCGCTGCCGCCCGGCTTGCGCAATTCGTAACCCCAAGCGGCGAGGTAATTCCAGCGCGCGCCACCCGACGTCTTCGGATTCGGCGTCACAACCTTGACGCCAGGCCTGGCGAGATCATCCCAATCCTTGATATTCTTCGGGTTGCCCTTGCGCACGAGAAACACGATCGTCGAAGTGTATGGCGACGCGTTCTGCGGCAGCTTCTTCTGCCAATCCGGCGGCACCAAGCCCTTGTCGGCGATTTCGTCGATGTCATAGGCCAGCGCGAGCGTAACCACATCGGCACCGAGCCCATCGATCACCGAGCGCGCTTGCCGACCCGAGCCGCCGTGCGATTGCTTGATCTCGACGGTCTTACCGGTGTCCGCTTTGAATTTCGCGGCAAACGTCTTGTTGAAGTCTGCGTAGAGCTCACGCGTCGGATCATACGACACGTTGAGAAGCGAAACATCGGCGGCATTCGCCGCACCCATGATCGTAACAACAGCAGCGGCAGCAAGCACAGAACGAAGCATCGAAGCCTCCATGTGTTGCGACGGCCGGCACCGTCAACGGGCGTTCAAGTTGTGTTGCGATGAGCGCCCAAGTCAATGAAACGCGTTTTCATATTTTGTGGCGCTCCGATACGAGTGTTCTAAGTTCCGCGCGCTTGCTGGCACGACAACTTTTATTGCCGACTCATTGTGCGTCATGTTCGCGCAACGCGTTCTGCATGACGGCCGGACGCGCCGCCGAACGCAGGCGCCGCGACACCGCATACGCGCCCGTACCATTCACCTGATAGACGACGCTGTAACGCGCGACCGCTTCAGCGAACGCGGGTGCGTCAGAAAGCTTGCTGACTTCGTAGGCGTCAAATCCAGCGCGGTGCAGCAATACGAACTGATCGCGCAGAACCTGGCCCGTCACGCGCAACTCGCCACGGAAACCATGGCGCTCGCGCAGAATGCGGGCCTGCGAATAGGCTCTGCCATCGCGGAAGTTCGGGAACACCAGCGCGACGAGTGCCAACCGATCGAGATAGGGCGCAAGCTCCGACACACTGCGGTCGTTCGGCCAAAGTACGCCGGTCGCACCGTTTCGATTTGCCAAATCGGCTGCATCCGCCAGAAGCCGCGCAGCGGGCACGATCGCCGGCACGTCATCTGGCACCGCAGTTTCATCAAGAATGCGGATAAAACGGTCTTCGACGATGGCTCCATTCTTAACGAGCGGCATAGACACGCTCCTTGAAAGGCTCGACGCCAATGCGCTTCACCGTATCGACGAACAACTCATTGGGCCGATCACGAAGTTCGACGTAGGTGGCAACCACATCCTCGATCACGTCGGCCACTTCGCCATACGGCACTGCCGGACCGAGCAACGTGCCAAGCTCCGCCTTCTCGTCGGCACGCCCGCCGAGCGTGATCTGGTAGAATTCCTCGCCGTTCTTCTCGACGCCCAGGATGCCGATGTGTCCTACGTGGTGGTGACCGCAGGCATTGATGCAACCCGAGATGTTGATGTGCAAACGGCCAAGCTCCTGCTGGGTTCCAAGGTTCTTGAAGCGGCGGGTCAACTCCTGGGCAACCGGGATGGAACGCGTATTGGCAAGACTGCAGTAATCCAGGCCTGGGCAAGCGATGATGTCGGACACCAAGCCCACGTTCGGAGTTGCAACACCGACTTTGTCCAGCGCGTCCCAGAGCGCCGGAAGATCCTTTTGCGCCACATGGGGCAGAACCAGGTTCTGCTCGTGTGCCACGCGGATTTCGCCAAAACTAAAACGCTCCGCCAGATCCGCAATGGCGTCCATTTGAGCCGAGGTCGCATCGCCCGGCGGCGCACCCTCAGGCTTTAGCGAAAGCGTTACGATCGCGTAGCCCTCCGTCTTGTGCGGCGAAACGGAATTCCTGAACCAAGCGTCGAACCGGAGATTGCGCTGGCGTGCCGCCCGCAATTCGGCAGGATCGTCGGCAAGCTTTTCATAGGCTGGATAGACAAAGCGCGACGCGATGTCCGCGATGAAGGCATCGTCAAGTGCGAGGGCACCATCCTTGATGGTTTGCCATTCCGCATCGACTTCGGCAGCAAACTTCTCTGCGCCCATGTCGTGGACGAGGATCTTGATGCGCGCCTTGTAGATGTTGTCGCGTCGTCCAAACTGGTTGTAGACGCGCAAGATCGCCTCGACATAGCTGAGCAGATCTCGCTTGTGCAGGAACGGCTTGATCGTCTTGCCGACAAACGGGGTCCGGCCGAGCCCGCCGCCGACAATTACCTCGAATCCTGTCTCACCGGCACCATTCTTGTGCAGCCGCAGCCCGATGTCGTGAACACGCACCGCGGCACGGTCACTCGGCGCCGCCGTAATCGCGATCTTGAACTTGCGCGGCAGGTAGGTGAACTCCGGGTGCATCGTCGAGTGCTGCCGGAGGAGTTCCGCGTAGACGCGCGGATCCTCGATCTCGTCCGGCGCAACACCGCCCCACTGGTCGGTGGTGACGTTGCGCACGCAGTTGCCGCTGGTCTGAATTCCGTGCAGCCCCGCCTTCGCCAAGTCGGCCATCACATCCGGCAGGTCGCTCAGCTTGATCCAGTTGAACTGCAGGTTTTGCCGCGTTGTGAAATGGCCGTAGTCGCGATCGTAGCGCCGCGCGATATGAGCAAGCGTTCGAAGCTGGTCGGACGACAGTGTCCCGTAAGGAATCGCGACCCGCAGCATGTAGGCGTGAAGCTGCAGATAGACCCCGTTCATCAGCCGCAGCGGCTTGAACTCGTCTTCGCTCAGCTCACCGGAAAGACGGCGCGCGACCTGATCGCGAAACTCGGTGACGCGCTCGGCGACCAGCGTGCGGTCGAAATCGTCGTAGATGTACATGACTCAAATTCCGAAACTGACCGGCAGGTCGAAGGTCGGACCCGCAACACGAATGCGCTCACGGAGATTGCCGGGCTCGATCCGGCCGCCATCGACCTCAACCGGCGCAACATAAGCGCCGACGGCCGTGTCATCCTTGTTCGCCTCGGCGAGCAGATCCTTTGCGGCCTGCGCTGTGGTGACGACGGCGGCCGCTTCAAGTCGCGGGGTCCACCCACCGATGGTGGCGCGATAAACCACGGCCCCGTCGCTGAGCCGGTTGCCGGTGACGACAACGGGACCGTGAACCTTGAGCTTCTGCTGGCTGGGCGCGGTCATGCTGCAACCCTCGCAAGAGCGGCCTGCGCGGCCTTCCAAGGGGCGGATCTTGCAACGGCATCCCCGATGACAAGCAGAGCGGGTCCTTCACCTGCCAGTGTCGCGAGGCCCGGCAGATATTCGAGACGCCCGACCGCCGCCTTGGAGTCCGGTCGGGTTCCGCGCGCCAGTACAGCCACCGGCGTGTGTGGATCGCGGCCTGCGGCGATGAGGCCGGAACGAACAGCGGATGCCGTCGAAAGGCCCATGTAGACGACGACGGTGCTGCCGGGATCGGTCAGGGTCGACCAATCGATCTTGCCTGCACCCTCCGCAGTGTTCGCGGTGATCAGTGTGAGCTGCGTCGCCTCCTTGCGGAACGTCAGCGGCAACGCTGCTTCGGCTGCGCAGCCGAGCGCGGCTGTGATGCCCGGCACAACATGCACGGGTATGCCCGCCGCTTCGACGGCTTCGAGCTCCTCACCGCCGCGTCCAAAGACGAATGGATCGCCGCCCTTCAGCCGCACAGTGCAGTTACCTTGCTTGGCTGACTCGATCAGCCTGCGATTGATCTCGGCCTGGCCGATACCGGGCGCGCCCTTGCGCTTGCCGACAAACACGCGCTCGGCATCCCGGCGTGCGCGATCCAGAATCTGCGCGGTCACCAGATCGTCGTAGTAGATCACATCGGCCGATTGCAGGACGTGCAGCGCGCGCAGCGTCAGCAAATCGGGATCACCCGGGCCAGCGCCGACCAAATGAACCACGCCTCGCGCAGCAGTACTCTGCTGTCCCGCACCGTCGATTGCGCGGACTAGCGAAGCTTCCGCGGCGACGGTGTTGCCGGCGAGAAAAGCAGCGCCGATCGGACCATCGATGACGCCTTCCCAGAAGCGGCGGAATGAAAGCAGCGGATGCCGCTGCCGCACGTCGGCGAGACGGCTGCGATAGCGCTTCATCAGTCCGGCAAACGCACCGATGCGGGCGGGAAGTATTTCCTCTATGCGCTCGCGCAGGCGCCGCGCCAGCACAGGTGAGGCTCCGCCGGTGCCGATCGCCACGACCACATCGCCACGATCGACGACGGCGGGGAAAATAAACGTCGAGAGATCAGGCCGATCGACCACGTTGACCGGAATGCGAACTCGCTTGGCTTCGGCGGCGATCCGCTCGTCGATTTCCACACCGGCCGCCGACACGATCGCGAACGCATCCGCGATATCGGCAGCGTCGGGTTCACCGATCGTGATTCCGATCTGTCCCGCTTCGTTTGCCGCGAGCAGCAATTCTTCCGGTAAGTCGAACTGCGGTGAAAACCAACGCACTTTGGCGCCCGCAGAGCGCAGCACGTTGAGCTTCGCAACAGCCGGCGCACTCGATCCGACCAGGATCACGTGCCCCTTCGAAAGATCGAGAAACAGCGGCAGGAAATTCATCGAAACGATTCTCCAGTTGACGAGAATTATTTTCCATTTAAGACTCAAAAATGACTCTTGAATAGAAAAATCTTCTACCAAGAAAAATTCCGGTTTTGGAAGAACAGATGCGCCATTCAGCTGAAAACGAGAGAGTTGTTTTCGTCGTCGATCATCGCGGCCGCGAACACGAACTTGCGGCGCTCGACGGCTGGCGCGTGATGGAGGTTATCCGCGACTGGGGAGTCGATGTTGCCGCCGAATGTGGCGGCGCCGGACTGTGCGCGACGTGTCACGTTTACGTGGACGACACTTGGGTCGAAAGACTCGATCCTCCAAGCGACGATGAGCTCGGGTGTCTCGATGATGCGCCGGCCGTCGAAACCTCGTCGCGCCTGTGCTGCCAAATTCTGGTGTCGCCCAAGACCGATGGCCTGCGCGTGCGTCTCGCGCCCGGCTCGGAAAAGGTCCGCTGATCATGGACCATCTGGACGAACTGGAAGCACAAAGCGTCTACATCTTCCGTGAAGCGTTCGCGCGGCTGAAGACACTTTCGCTGCTGTGGTCGCTTGGCAAAGATTCCAACGTGATGATCTGGCTTGCCCGCAAGGCCTTCTTCGGCCGTGTGCCCTTCCCAGCCATGCACGTCGATACCGGGAAGAAATTTCCGGAGATGTATGCCTTCCGCGATCGCTACGCAAAGGAATGGGGCCTCGATCTGCTGATCGAACCCTGCCCGCCGATCGAAGCTGTCGATCCGACGTTGCCGCCGGCCGCGCGTTCCGCTGCGCGTAAAACCGAGGGGTTGAAGCAGGCGTTGGCCAAGCACGGTTTCGACGGTCTGTTTGCCGGCATCCGCCGCGACGAAGAAGCGACCCGCGCCAAGGAGCGAGTGTTCTCGCCGCGAGGTGCTGAGGGCAGATGGGATGTGCGCGACCAGCCCCCCGAGTTTTGGGATCACTTCAACGCGACGCCACCGCACGGCGCGCATCTTCGCATTCATCCAATCCTGCATTGGACCGAAATCGACATCTGGCGATACACGCGCCGCGAAGGCATCCCGATCATCCCGCTTTATCTCTCTCGGGACGGCAAGCGCTACCGCTCTCTGGGAGATGCCGACATCACGTTTCCAATCGCTTCCACTGCGTCCTCGCTCGACGAAATCGTGACCGAGCTTGAAACCACCAAAATCTCCGAACGTTCCGGCCGTGCCATGGATCACGAGGCTGAGGACGCATTCGAGAGACTTCGCACTGCCGGATACCTGTAACCCCTAACCCGGGCCTCGCCATGAATGCCATCGTTGCCAGAAATCTCCTGGCTGCCACCCCCGTCACAGAACGCCCGCTCGTCCGTGTCGTCATCGTCGGGTCCGTCGACCATGGTAAATCCACCTTGATCGGCCGTCTGCTTCACGAGACCGGCAATCTTCCGGAAGGCAAACTCGATCAGTTAAAAGCCGTCAGTGCACGGCGCGGCGCGCCATTCGAGTGGTCGTTCCTGCTTGATGCGCTGCAGACCGAGCGTGACCAGGGCATCACGATCGACACCAGTCAGATCCGCCTCCGCACCAATGCGAAGGATTTCGTGCTGATCGACGCGCCGGGTCACGCCGAGTTCCTCCGCAACATGATCACGGGTGCCGCGCAGGCCGATGGCGCGATCCTGATGATCGATGCTGGCGAAGGAGTCCGTGAACAGACCCGCCGCCATGCCTATCTTCTCCATCTTCTCGGCATTCAGCAGGTAATCGTCGTCATCAACAAGATGGACCGGATCGACTACGACGCGGGCCGTTTCCGGGTCATCGAGGAAGAAATTTCCACTTATCTACAAGGTCTCGGACTGACACCTGCGGCCGTGATCCCCGTGTCCGCACACGAGGGCGTCGGAATCACCGAGCACACCTATACAGCCGAGTGGTATCGCCCGACCGTCGTCGCTGCGCTTAACGAGCTCAAACCGGCACAGCTTGCAACGGACCTCTCGCTCCGGCTTCCGGTGCAGGCGGTCTATAAGTTCGACGATCGGCGCATCATTGCGGGCCGGATTCAGAGCGGTCATGTCGCCGTAGGCGACTCGATCATCGTGCAGCCGTCCGGTTCAACGGCCCGCGTTCGCTCGATCGAGGTCTGGCCTTCGATCGTTGGATTGCCAGGTCCTCGCGAGGCCACCGCCGGTCAGTCCGTAGGACTTACGCTCGATCGCGAGTTGTTCGTCGAGCGAGGCGATCTCGTCACGCTGGAAAGCGCACCGGCCCAAATTGGGCGTCAAATCCGCGCCCGCGTATTCTGGCTCCATCCTGAGCCCTTGCAGCCCGGTTCGCGGGTGATTGTCCGCGCCGGAACCGCCGAGGACCGCGGGACGGTGATCAAGGTCGAGCGCGCGATCGACCCGGGACAACTCTTGTCCGTCGCGAACGGACAGATCGGTCGAAACAGCGTCGGCGAGGTCACGATCGAGCTCGCAACGCCACTTGCTGCAGACCCCCACACGCTCAATCACATCGACGGCCGCATCGTCCTCGATTTCGGCGGCCGGATTGCGGGAGGCGGACTGATCCTCTCGGTTGACGCGGGCGCCAATATACCCACGCGGTCGTCCCTGCACGGAGCCAGCCTGCATTCAGAGGCCGAACGGCTCACGAGGCTGCTGGCCGATCTGACGCCGGCAGAGCGCCTCGCAAAACTGCGTAGCGAGCTCGCCGGGAAGATCACGTTCACGACGAGCTTCGGCCTCGAAGATCAGGTCCTGCTGCATCTGCTCGCTGAGCAGCAGCTAGACTTGGACGTCGTCACGCTCGACACCGGCCGCATGTTCAATGAGACCTACGACGTCTGGGCGGAGTCGGAGCTTCGTTACGGCCGTGCCATTCGGGTCATCGTGCCGGACCGGAGCGATCTCGAAACTCTGGTGCGGCAGCAGGGCATCAACGGATTCTACAAATCAGCCGAAGCGAGGGTGGAGTGCTGCCGGATCCGCAAGGTTTTGCCGCTCGGCCGGGCGCTCGATGGTGCACAAGCCTGGGTTACCGGCCTTCGTGCCGATCAGTCTGCAAACAGGCAGCGTTCGGCGCTTGTTGAGGTGGACACCGCGCACGGTCTTCTGAAGATCAGCCCGCTGCTCGACTGGACGCGCGATCAGACGCTCGCATTTGCGTCAGCCCATAACGTTCCGCTCAACCCGTTACATGAGAAGGGCTTCGCGTCCATCGGCTGCGCGCCGTGCACGCGCGCAATTCAGCCTGGTGACCCCGAGCGAGCCGGGCGCTGGTGGTGGGAGCAGGAGCAGAAAAAGGAGTGCGGGCTACATACCGGGATACAAGAGGACGAGATCAGCGCATGACGCTTTTTGCCGTCACAGCCTGCATCTCCGGCCTCCTGTGCCTCGCAGCTTTGTGGCTTGAAGCGGAATAGGCGGTAGGAGCGGCGCGCCGGAGCTCTCTAGCGGTTGCGTCCAGCGGTCTTTACGAATCCGGATGGCTTTCTGCGATTGGTCTCCTCACTGACGCCGGACACGATAAAACGATGGCAGCCAACGGCTGATTGATTTCGTGCGCGATGGATGCCGACATTTCGCCGGCGGCGGCGCTGCGGTTCATGTGAGCCAATTCGCCCATGCGGCGGTGAGCCTCGACCTCGGCATAACGGCGGCGGCGGCGTTCATAGAACAAACCGGCGATCAACAGAGTCTGCGCCAGCAGCGCGATTCCGATTCCTGTGATCAGCCAGCGATACTGTTGCCAAACGGTGGGCTCTCGAAACTGCACGACACTGCCGGCCGGCAGGCGGGTCTCGCTGATGTTCCATCGCCGCAACTCGCGCCAATCGTAGATTGGCTTTCCAAAATCGAGCGGCGCGGTTTTTATGGCGCTTGGCTGTTCACCCTTGAGAATGCGCAGCGCGACATCCGCCGTCTTCTGGCCCACGGCATGGCTCGGCAGCAGAGGCCCTCCGACGATGCCCCGCCCCATCTGGTAGTCTCCGATGCCGAATATCGGCACCGATGCGACCGCGCGAAGCGCCTCAAGAGCCCGGCCTTGCGAATACGGAACACCCCTGATGTCCTCGGCAACCAGATAATAAAACAGCGCGGATTGCGGCGGCATATCAGCGGCCTGCTTCAACATTTCGTCGAAGGACAGGTCGTTGAGCCATATGAAATTGATCCGGCCGGCATAGGCACGAGCGGCCGCGCGGATTTCCCCGAGCCAGAATTGTTCGACCGGAGAATTCCCGATGACTGCTGCAATGATCTTCGTCTCGGGACGCAGGCGCAGCACGTTCTCGATGTATTCTGGAATGTTGATCGTTAATGAAACGGCTGTGTCGGTATCCGGGAGCGTGCTGCCGGCGATACGCCGCTGGTCAGCCCCCGGAATCAGCATCGGAGTGGATGCGAACAGTTGCGATCGGTGGCGCTGGAAAAAATACGCGGCGGGCGCGCCCATCGGCACGATCAGATCGAGTTTCCGCCCCGCAAGAAGCGACCGCAGATACTCGATGAACGGCGCTTCCTCCTGTGCGTCGCGCAGCCGCGCGGTGTCGAGAGACACTTCGTAGAGATCGACGGGGTCCGGCGACCGCTTGACGAGTTCGCCCGAAAGCTGGCCGCCATGTCGCTCCACGGCGAAAAGGCATGACCGAATGAGTGCAGCAGCAGCACCCTCTTGGGATCGGCAGCCGAGGCGCCCGTGACGAACACCGCTGCAATACACACAGTCCCGCAAAAGAGAGAAATGAGCCGCCGCTTCAATGTCCGCCCTCCGCCGACATCGTAACTCCTGGAGGTGGCTAACCAAACGCCTTATCGCGTCCGCTTTGCGCCAAAGGGCGGGTATCGATCTGACGAGGCCGCAGACCGTTCTTCGCGACGCGTCGGAATCCTTCTGCCGACAACGTCATCGGACGGTTACACCACTGCTGATCTTGCCGGTTGGCTGGACGAGCCGGTTGGTTGGACGCTGCGCGGCGTTATGCGAAGCCTTGGCGGAGGGAATGGAGCTGACATCCAACGCTCTCTATTTCCAGGCGATCATTCGCACTTGCTCGTTTTGTTGCCAATGGCAACCGAGTATCACCGACTAAAAAAGACAACCTAGAGATGGAACTAAGTTCGGACATTCGCATTGAGCGATTGGTCCTGGTCCCTGGGCAGACCGGTTGACCCTGTGTTTCGGGGGATTATGCCGCGCATCCTCATTTCGTACGGCACAATTACGTGCACGCGACATGTGGCCGGGCTTCCCGATGGCCTCGACTCTAAGAGCGCCCTTCGAAGAAAGACCGAACATGTCGAGTGTCGACAGCAGGACGTCAGTACCGGCCAAACTTGGTGCCGTTGCACCCGATCTGCACAAAGGGGTCGAGACCAATCTGCACCACCTTGAACTCCTGGCAGCGCTCCAGGCGGTTCGGATGGGTGATTTTTCGGTCCGCTTGGCCGGCGGATCGCTGGGTATCGAAGGCAAGATAGCCGACACATTCAACGAAATCGTTGCGACCAACCAACGCCTGGCGCAGCAGCTTGAGAACGTGGGGCAGCGCGTGGGCAAAGAAGGCAAGACCAGGCAACGCGTGCGTTTCGGGCTTTCGAACGGTGCCTGGGGCGAGATGGAAGGCTCCATCAATACGTTGATCGATGACTTGCTATGGCCGACCACCGAGGTGACCCGCGCAATCGGCGCGGTGGCGCAGGGCGACCTGCTTGTGACCGTGCCGCTCGACGTGGATGGCCGTCCATTACAAGGCGAGTTCCTTCGATCGGCGACCATCGTCAATACGATGATCAAGCAGCTCGGCGTGTTCACGTCCGAAGTGACGCGCGTGGCACGCGAAGTCGGCACCGAAGGCAAGCTCGGCGGACAAGCACAGGTGCCGGAAGTCACGGGTGTCTGGAAGGATCTCACCGAGAGCGTCAACTCGATGGCGTCCAACCTCACCGCGCAGGTTCGTAATATTGCGGACGTCACCATCGCAGTCGCCAGCGGCGACTTGTCTAAGAAGATTACGGTCGACGTACGCGGGGAAATTCTCCAACTGAAAGAGGCCATCAACACGATGGTCGATCAGCTGCGATCGTTCGCTTCCGAAGTGACGCGCGTGGCTCGCGAAGTCGGCACCGACGGCAAGCTTGGCGGTCAGGCGATTGTGCCCGGCGTGGCCGGCACGTGGAAGGATCTGACCGACAACGTCAACCTGTTGGCCGGCAATCTGACCACCCAGGTTCGCAATATTGCGCAGGTGACGACCGCCGTGGCGCGCGGCGACTTGTCCCGCAAGATTACCGTCGACGTAAAGGGCGAAGTGCTCGAGCTGAAGGACACCATCAACACGATGGTGGACCAGCTCAACGCGTTCGCGTCTGAAGTGACACGCGTAGCGCGCGAGGTCGGCACCGAAGGCAAGCTGGGCGGTCAGGCCCAAGTCCCCGGCGTTGCCGGCACCTGGAAGGATCTGACAGATAGCGTGAACTCGATGGCGGGCAACCTGACCTCGCAGGTCCGCAATATCGCCGACGTGGCTACCGCTATTGCCGGCGGCGACCTGTCCAAAAAGATCACGGTCAACGTGTCGGGCGAAATCCTTCAGCTAAAGGAAACTATCAACACGATGGTGGACCAGCTCAACGGGTTCGCCTCGGAAGTGACTCGCGTGGCCCGCGAGGTTGGCACCGAAGGCAAGCTAAGCGGTCAGGCCCAGGTTCTCGGCGTTGCAGGCACCTGGAAAGACCTGACCGATAGCGTGAACTCGATGGCGGGCAACTTGACCGCGCAAGTCCGCAATATCGCCGAAGTGACGACCGCTGTTGCACGAGGCGACCTCTCGCGAAAAATCACCGTCGACGTCAAGGGCGAGATCCTTGAGTTGAAGAACACCATCAACACGATGGTCGATCAGCTCAACTCTTTCGCATCCGAGGTGACGCGCGTGGCACGCGAGGTTGGCACCGAAGGAAAGTTGGGCGGCCAGGCTCAGGTTCCTGGCGTGGCCGGCACCTGGAAAGACTTGACCGACAACGTGAACTTCATGGCTTCTAACCTCACCGCACAGGTTCGCAATATCGCCGAGGTTGCGACCGCCATCGCAGGCGGCGACTTGTCCAAGAAGATTACCGTGGACGTTCGCGGCGAGCTGCTGTTGCTTAAGGAGACACTCAACACCACGACAGAACAGCTGCGTTCGTTTGCGGGCGAAGTCACGCGCGTGGCGCGTGAGGTCGGTACCGAAGGTCGTCTTGGCGGTCAGGCCAACGTTCCAGGCGTTGCAGGCACGTGGAAGGACCTCACCGACAACGTGAACCTGCTGGCCGCAAACCTGACCACCCAGGTGCGCAACATCGCCGAAGTAACGACGGCCGTCGCGCGCGGCGACCTTTCTCGTAAGATCACTGTCGACGTTAAAGGCGAAATCCTGGAGCTCAAGAACACCATTAATACGATGGTGGACCAGCTGAACTCTTTCGCCTCCGAGGTGACGCGCGTGGCGCGCGAGGTCGGCACCGAGGGCCGCCTTGGCGGCCAGGCCGAAGTGCCTGGCGTGGCCGGCACTTGGAAAGACCTCACCGACACCGTGAACGTGATGGCGGCAAACCTCACCGAGCAGGTGCGCGGCATTGTGAAGGTGGTTACCGCCGTCGCTGACGGCGACCTCAAGCAAAATCTTACAGTGAAGTCGAAGGGCGAGGTCGCCGCTCTCGCCGAGACTATCAACAACATGACGGACACGCTGGCGACGTTCGCCGATCAGGTGACGACCGTGGCCCGCGAGGTTGGCGTTGATGGCCGTCTCGGCGGCCAGGCCAATGTCCCGGGTGCCGCCGGCACTTGGAAAGACCTGACCGGCAACGTCAACCGGCTGGCGGCGAATCTAACGACACAGGTCCGCGCGATCGCCGAAGTCGCTACCGCGGTGACCAAGGGCGATTTGACCCGTTCGATTCAAGTCGATGCGCGCGGCGAGGTGGCCGAGCTCAAAGACAACATCAACACAATGATCGGCAACCTGCGTCTGACCACAGACCGCAACACCGAACAGGACTGGCTTAAGACCAACCTCGCCAAATTCACCAATATGCTGCAGGGCCAGCGCGACCTCGAGGCCGTCGGCCGTTTGTTGCTCTCCGAACTGACCTTGCTGGTCGGCGCCCAGCAGGGCGTCATCTATCAGCTCGAAAGTGAGGACAGCCTGCGTCTCCTGTCGGCCTATGCCGACGATGGAACGGCGGGGCATGCCCGGCGTATCCGCGTTGGAGAAGGTCTGGTGGGCCAATGCGCGGCCGACCGCCGGCGCCTGTTGATCACCGACCTGCCGACGCACGCCGTGCCGATCGGCTCGGCGTTGTTCAAGGTCGTCCCGCGCAACGTGATTGTGTTGCCGATTCTGTTCGAGAATCAGGTGAAGGCCATCATTGAACTGGCCTCTGTCACCGAGTTCACGACGCTGCAAACGACATTCCTGGAGCAGCTTACCAACTCGGTCGGCATCGTTCTGAATTCGATAGAAGCGACGATGCAGACTGAAGGGTTCCTCAAGCAATCGCAGACCCTTGCCGGCGAGTTGCAGACCCAACAAAAAGAACTGCAACAGACCAACGAGCAGCTCGAACAGAAGGCTCAACAGTTGGCCGAGCGCAACGTGGAGGTCGAGCGCAAGAACCAGGAAATCGAGCAGGCACGCCGAGCTCTGGAAGAGAAGGCTTCGGAACTGGCCCTCACTTCGAAATACAAGTCCGAGTTCCTGGCCAACATGTCCCACGAATTGCGGACGCCCCTCAATTCGATCCTGATATTGGGCCAGCAGCTATCGGACAACGCGGACGGCAATCTCACGCCAAAGCAGGTCGAATTCTCGCGCACCATTCACAGCGCCGGTACGGACCTTCTCAACCTCATCAGCGACATTCTGGATCTATCGAAGATCGAATCCGGAACAGTCACCGTCGATGCTCAGGACGTGTTCATTCCAAATCTCGTGGAGGCGGTTGCGCGGCCGTTCCGGCATGAGGCGGAGAACCGGCAGCTGTCCTTCGATGTCGATGTCGATCCGAATATCGCGCGAAGCATCACCACCGATTCCAAGCGCCTTCAGCAGGTTCTCAAGAATCTTCTCTCTAATGCTTTCAAGTTCACGGAACACGGCGGTGTGCGGTTGTCCGTGTCCACGGCGGTCCGGGGCTGGAGTCCCGAGCATCGCGTGCTGAACCAGGCGCCGAATGTGATTGTATTTGAGGTCTCCGATAGCGGAATCGGCATTCCCGCGGAGAAGCAGAAGATCATCTTTGAGGCCTTCCAGCAGGCCGATGCCTCGACCAGCCGCAAATACGGCGGCACAGGACTCGGTCTGGCCATCAGCAGAGAACTTGCCAATCTGCTGGGCGGCGAAATTCAGCTTCGCAGCACGCCGGGGCAGGGCAGTACGTTCGCGATCTACTTGCCTGCTAAGTACAGCGGCCCTGCCATCTCCCCGGTGGCTTCCGCCGAAAGCTCCAAGGCAGCGAGGCCGGCCTCGGCGGCCCTGCCGGGGCCGATCGCTGACCGTCCCATCGAGCAGATTCCCGATGACCGGATGGATATTCAACCAGGCGACAGCATTTTGCTGGTCGTCGAAGACGATCCGCATTATGCGCGCGTGATCGTGGACCTTGCACGACAGACGGGATTCAAGGTGCTTGCCGCGATGCGAGGTGCGGATGCGCTAGAACTCGCCAAGCAGTTTCAGCCAACGGCTGTTTCCCTCGATGTCTTCCTGCCCGACATGCTGGGGTGGACCGTCCTCAGTCAGTTGAAGCAGAATCCGCTCACGCGTCATATCCCCGTTCAGATCATCACACTGGACGAAGACCGTCAGCACGCATTGGCGCGGGGAGCGTTCTCTTTTGTCGCCAAACCCACCACCGCCGAGGGCGTCGAGGCTGCGCTGGCCCGGATCAAAGAGTACGCGTCTCCGCGCCGCAAGCGGCTGTTGGTGGTCGAGGACAACGAAGTGGAGCGGATGAGCATCCGCGAACTGCTCGGTTACGACGATATCGAGATCATCTCGACAGGCACAGGCGCGGACGCGCTGAAAATCCTCCGACAGACGCCTTGCGACTGCGTCGTGCTGGACCTTCGTTTGCCGGATATGACTGGCTTCGATGTGCTCGAAAGCATACGCAGCGACGACTCGCTTGCCGAAATTCCGGTCGTCGTATTCACCGGACGGGAGTTGTCCGCGGAGGAAGACGCGCGGCTTCACAGCGTGGCACGCAGCATCGTTGTAAAGGGTGTCGAATCTCCCGAGCGCCTGCTCGACGAAACATCGTTGTTCCTGCACCGGATCGTCACCGATCTGCCGCAGGAAAAGCAGCGCATGCTGGAGCGGCTCAACAGCTCTGACGAAGACCTGGTCGGCCGCACCGCGCTGCTGGTGGACGACGATGCCCGCAATATTTTCGCGCTGGCGAGCGTTCTGGAGCGGCGGGGCATGAAGGTGCTGAGTGCCACAACCGGCCGAGAGGCGATTGCAACGCTCGAATCGGCGTCCGATGTCGCAATCGTGCTGATGGACATCATGATGCCGGAGATGGACGGCTATCAGACGATGCAGGTGATCCGGAACAATCCATCATTCCGCCGCCTGCCAATCATCGCACTGACTGCGAAGGCGATGAAAGGCGACCGCGAAAAGTGCCTTGAGGCAGGGGCCTCCGATTATCTCGCCAAACCGGTGAACACCGACCAACTGCTTTCGGCGCTTCGCATGTGGCTACATCGTTGAGTGAACGCAGCATGTCCGAACACGACAAAGTCAACATCCTGCTGGTCGACGATCAATCGTCGAAGCTGCTCACTTACGAAGCCATCCTGAACAATCTCGGGGAAAATCTGATCAAGGCTTCGTCGGGGCGTGCGGCTCTGGAGCATTTGCTGAAATCGGAGATTGCTGTCGTCCTGCTCGACGTATGCATGCCGGATCTGGATGGCTTCCAGCTTGCCGCGATGATTCGTGAGCACCCGCGGTATCAAAAAACGGCGATGATTTTCATCTCGGCGATACAGATCAGCGATATGGATCGACTGAGGGGATATGAGATGGGTGCCGTCGACTACGTGCCCGTACCCGTCATTCCCGAGGTTCTTCGCGCGAAGGTGAAGGTCTTTGCAGAACTCTATCGAAAGACGCGCCAACTCGAACAGATGAACGCAGAGCTGGAGGCGCGTGTTGCCTTCCGGACGGCAGAACTCGAGGCGTCCACCGACCGTCTTCGTGAAAGCGAGCAACGGCGCAGCCTTGCGCTCATCGCCGGAAAAATGGGGTCATGGGATTGGAGCCGCGTCAACGGCGACTGCATTTGGGACGACGGACAGTATCGAATCTTTGGCGTGGACCGCGAGAACTTCCGGGTCAGCGCGGAGAACATCCGGGCACTGGTCCACCCTGAGGATTGGGCTCACCTTCAAGGCGCGCTCGACCGGCTCTTGCTTGACCGCCAACCGGCTCAAATGGAATTCCGTATCAAACAACCGAATGGCGACATTCGGTGGTGCACCGGCACAGCCGCGCCAAGTGTGGGAAGCGACGGTCAGATCGAGCGTATCAGCGGTGTTACCGCCGACATTACAGATCGCAAGCAATCGGAAGAGCGACAGAGCCTGCTTGCGCGCGAGGTCGATCATCGCGCGAAAAATTCGCTGGCCCTGGTGCAGTCAATCCTGCGTCTCACCAAGGGGGCGACGATCGAAGGCTATACGACTGCCGTGGAAGGCAGAATTCGATCGTTGTCGCGAGCGCACAATATTCTGTCCCAATCACGGTGGCAGGGCGCTGATATCCAAGGCTTAGTCGACGAAGAGCTCGCGCCATACCGCATCAATGACGGTTCCCGGATTGTCGCCAAGGGACCGAACGTTTCGCTACAACCTGCCGCCGCACAGTCGCTCGCTCTAGCGCTGCACGAAATGGCGACCAACGCCGCAAAGTACGGCGCTCTCTCAATTGCTGAGGGCCACATCGACATCAACTGGGATTTGACTGCCGACGAGCTCACATTGAAATGGGAAGAAAGCGGCGGCCCGCCGACAAAGGTGCCATCCACGGCAGGGTTTGGCACTCGTATCATTACATCCAGCGTTCAAGGCCAACTCGGCGGAAAGGCCACATTCGACTGGCGCTCCGAGGGTTTGCGTTGCCGTCTGGTCGTTCCTCGGGAGCAGTTGACGGCGGCAAAACATAGCTATTTCCACGCCACGCCTTTCGATCAGCCGCAGCAAGAACGGCATATCAGGATCTCGGGTCGCCGCGTTATGATCGTCGAAGATGAGGCACTCGTCGCGATGGCCCTCAACGAAACTCTGACCGAGGCGGGCTTGTCGGTATTGGGGCCGTTCAACCGGGTGGCGGATGCCCTGGTGGCATTGCGGCACAGTGAGATTGATGCTGCGCTCCTCGACGTTAATCTAGGCGGCGATCCGATTTATCCCTTGGCCGATGTTCTCGCTGCCGAACAGGTGCCCTTTGTATTTGTGACTGGATACGCAAGGGAGGCGATCGACCGCCGGTTTGCGGACGTCCCTGTGCTGCAGAAGCCGATCGAGCGGGACATGCTGCTCAAGATGTTCGACGCAGCATCCAAGGCCGCACCAATTCGCGCCCGGGGATCGGCCCACTGATAAGGCTGGCCGAAGCTACGCTCCCGACTGAACGACGATCTCGGGCAACGCGCCGCTAAAGAAACGTGGCGGCTAGAAACCTCCGACGCCCCCCGAGGCATACGCGTCCATGGCCTTGGCGCGGCGGCGCACACGCTTTTCTTTCTTCAAACGTTTCGCGTGCACAGGAGCAGCGTTTTGGCTTGCAAGCTCAGCCTGTGTTGAAAAGCCCCGGACAAGCGAGGGCTTCCAAGTCGCCTGCGAGGCCACGTTTGGGGGACTGTATCGCTTGACTTGAACAACGGCATCAAGGGTCGGCTCGTGGGATTTTGGGGTTGCCTTAAAATATTCGGGCATCAAAAAGCTTGGCTGAGGCACTGTGCCGAGTGCTGCACGCAAGCCAAAAGCCCCTCCCAAGACAACGACTGCGATCGCAGCGAGGTACACCGTGCTGCCCACTAGTATCGGTCTGACATTCCGAGGCATGTATGGCGCACCATCAGTGACGATCGTAGAGGGGCAATGCCGTTGCCCGGTATTTCAATAAGCCCGTGTGGCGCATGACCGGACCTCTTCCGATGCTTGTTGTGACGTGTAACCGTCGTCTCCGCTTGCACGTTCCTTTTGTTGGCCGAGCAACCAATTTGTTTTTGCGGCTCGTCGCTCGGAAATTTCCTGAAGAGCAAGCCGTGCGTCATCACGGAATCTCCTTGAGAGGCCATCGGCGGCTGCGCGCAATGGACAGCCAACGTGCCAATTGTTGCCACTCGTAACTACTTTGCGAGCTGGAGGACTCAGATCGCCCACGCGACGGCCCCGATCGTCCTCGCTCCTGTGAACAAACCTTAAATTTCTGATGAGCGGAGGTTCAGGTTCTTTGGCAATTTGTAATTTGCATTGGAATACCTGCCTATATCCCCCGACAGTCATCGGGCGAAGCCATGGATCACGAATTTACAATCGGCGAGCTTTCACGCGAGGTGGGCGTGAGCATCGAGACCATCCGCTACTATGAGCGGAAGGGTCTCATGCCGCGCGTGCGCCGAACGACGAGCGGCCGGCGGTCCTACCGGCGTGACGAGGTACGAACCCTGAGCTTCATCAAGCGATGCCGGTCGATGGGATTCACTCTCGAGGACATCGGTGCACTGTTGACGTTGCGTCAGCAGACGACCTGCTGCGACGTGAGAGCGATTGCGAGCCGCCACCTCGAAAACATGCGCGCGCGCGTTCGCATGTTGATGGAACTAGAACGAGCGCTGTCTGAGGTCGTAAACCGTTGTCCAAATGACACCAGTTCCCAATGCACGATTTTGGACCTTCTGGACCAGCCGCTCGCATTAGATGCGGCGGAAACCGCTTGATCCTGTAGCTGCTACAGGTTGCACCATCGGCCTTTATCGGGAAGCGGTGGTGTTGCGTGTCGACCTCCTACGTTTCAGGCCACGGGAGCGACCTGCAACTTGGCTGTTTTCTCCCCGACCAAATCGTCACTTTGGGCCGAAGTGTCTCCCGGACCTTGAACAACATCTATGCTCGCTATGATTTGCAGCTGAACGAATGGCGTGTGCTTGCGGCGTTGGCTGAAGGGGGCGAGCAGACCGCAACATCGGTCGGCTTGGCATCGAAAATTCACAAAACGAAAGTGTCGCGTGCGGTTTTCGTTCTGGAGAAACGCAAGCTAATCACCAGGCGCAACGATACTCGGGATTTCCGTCGGACCATTCTGTCCCTTACGCCGGCTGGCGGAGCATTGTTCCGGGAAACCATCCCTTTGGCGCTTCAGTTTGCGAAAGAACTAGAGGCTGCGATTCCGCCGGCGAATCGGGCGGCGTTTGAACAGTGCCTGCAAGGTCTCCAGGAACGCGCGTCTGCACTTGCGGTGACGCGGAGTGCCTTTCGTGGCGATCGAAATTCCTCCTGACTCCACCGACCGGCCCCCGCATCCCATTTGCCAGACCTGTAACGTGCCGATGTGGATGATGCGCGTGCACTATCGCCCAGAGCTAGGGCACGGCCAAAACCGCTACCATTACCAATGCAAAGCTTGCGACGCGGAGGTGGTCATTCCGCCACTGGATGACGCCCGCGTGCGATGAGCGCGACGCCCGACCCCTTTGTCCCCGGCCAGGTCGCAGCTGCGCTGGATGCCAAGACCGGTCGAGCTCGAAGACAAGTTCGGAAAGCGACCGAGCCGCACGGAACCGCTTCATCAGCCGCGCATTTCCTGCATGCAGCGCGGAGGTTGAGGGCGCATGTGGGCCCTTCTAAAGACCGCAGGTCAAAACTGGGTGGCGCATAAGGACGCGCGGCTTGGCGCGGCGCTCGCGTATTACTCAATTTTTTCGCTGGGGCCCATCGCGATCATTGCCACCACCCTGGCAGGACTGTTCTTGGGCCGGGACGCCGTGCGGGCGGAGGTTAGCGCAACGATCCGCAACACGCTGGGCCCCTCGGGCGCGGCTGCGGTGGAGACGATGCTGACCGGCGCGAGCCTCACCACGAAAGACCTTCTTCCTTCACTGATCGGCCTTGCGGCGCTGCTGTTTGCGGCCATCGGCGTCGTGGTGCAGCTCAAGGACGCACTTAATACGGTGTGGGAGGTGGATACCTCACGTGAGAAGGGGCTTTGGTCGTTCCTCCGGACCTACGTGTTGTCGCTCGCTGCCGTGATCGCGGTCGGCTTCCTGCTCCTTCTTTCGCTGGTTCTCACCACAGCGCTTGCTGTACTGGGCAAATTCTACAGCCATCTGATCACAGAAGCCTGGCTTCAGCCGCTCGGCGCCCTCGTGTCGTTCGGCGGGGTGACGTTGCTTTTCACGCTCATGTTCAAATACATCCCCGACACCCCGGTGGCCTGGCGAGATGCGTGGGCGGGAGGAGTGCTCACCGGCCTGCTTTTTGAAATTGGCAAGTCGGCGATCGGCTTTTACATCGGCAAGCAGGGACTGGAGAGCAGCTTTGGTGCGGCGACTTCTCTCGTGGTTGTGCTGATCTGGGTTTATTACTCTGCGCAAATCTTGCTTCTTGGTGCAGAATTTACCCGCGCCCGCATGTTGAGCCGCAAAGAAAAGGCGGCGCATCGCGCCGCCTGATCGGGTTTGCTTTTGATCAGACGATCTAGGAAGGACGTCCGCCTACAGAACCTGCGACGCTCTTCACCTTGGCTGCAACGTCTTGCAAACCCTGCTTTGCGGCTTCCGGGGTGAAGCCCTGCGCTTGCGCCTCTCGTTGGACTTCATCGATAACCGCGCGTCCACGCTCAAACGCAAAGCCCTTCGCTTCAGTAGCGAGCCCTTCAATTCTTTCACGTGCAGCAGAGGCCTGCGCTCCAAAGGCATCCTTCTCGAGGTTGGTCGCAGGGAAGGCTGACGCAAGGCCGGCGCCGATGGCTATTCCGATCGCGCCGAGCAAAAGCGGTTGGCGTTCGAGGCTTTCCGACAGCCTTTGCTGCGCGTCACTGAAGACGCGCTGTCCCGCTGCGGCGCTTGAGCGCAACGTATCGGCCCCCGCTTCTTTGATGGCTTCGACACGTTCCGTATTGGGCGTAGCCCGGGCAACGCCGTCACGCGTCGCCTCGCCAGCCTGTCGCACGGCGTCACCGGCCCGCTGCGCCACGTCCGAAGCAGTTTCGACCGTGGCGTCGATAATCTTCTGTCCCGCGCTGGTCAGGGTCTCTCCAACCGAACGAGCAGCGGCGGGCGCAGCTGCAGCAAGCGACGGCACCTTGTTTCCAAACAGCATCCAGAAAACCCCTGCGCCGACCAGTGAAGCGGCAAGCGGGTTTTGCCGGATGGCATCGTTAAGCCCATCGACCAACCGTATGTCCGTCATCGTGCCATCTCCTTTGCCGCCTGGATGTCGCGCTCGACCTGGCGGATCGTGACCTTGGGTTTGAGATTTTCCGGTTTGAGATAGCTCATGCCGGCAACAGCCAGGATCAGCGCGAACACCGAACCGATGCCGGCTGAGATCAGATGCGCCGCCGCAGCAGATAGCGCGAAGGCGGCCGACAGCCACAGCGCGAGAGCGATCATTAGAAGGACGAGGACCGGGATCGCGAACACCGCAGCGCCCGCCAGCAGGCCAACGCCCATACTGGCTTGCGCGGCTTTCTCGCTTAGTTCGGCTCGCGCAAGCTGCGCTTCGTTCTGCACCAGCTTGCCGAGTTGCTCGACCGCATCGCCAACCAGCCGCGGAATGGCATGAAGATCGTCGGAAACGCTCATGAGTGGCTCCGTTACGATGCCTGCCGCTGATCGAACGTGTTCGACGGCGCGGAGTTCGGCGACGAGCTCTTGAGGAAGCGCAAGGCAGCAAACCCGAGAATGACCGCGCCGCCAAAGAACAAGCCTGGCTGACGACGGGCAAAGCCTTCGACTTCGCCCACGAGCTCACGCATGTCGCGCTCGCGCACCACGCCGGCGACACCGTGGATTTGCTCCGATGCCTGACGGATGTAATGCGCGGCCTGCGGGGACGCGGTTTCGAACTCGCCGGCAGCACGTTCAGTCGCCTCGGCCAACGAATCGATGTAGTCGGCGCCGGTCGCCCGCTGCTGACGCACGGCGTCCTGCAATTGCACCGCGGCGTTGGAGGCGAGGTCCTTGGCAGCATCGCCAAGTTTTGCGGCCTGGTCCTTCCCGATTTGGGCCGCATCGTCGGCGAACTCCGTCGCCTTGCCCTTAATGTCTCGGGCGAATTCCTTGGCCTGACCGGCAACGCTTCTCGCCTTGCCCGCCACATCATCCTGCATAGAGTTGATGGTCTCGTTTTCGTTCATTGTCTCGTTCCTTCAATGGGTCTGTGATGGCGGGGTTTCGGGGGCGTCCGAGACCTCTTTCAATCCGTTGAGTGCGGTCTTGAGTCCGCGCTCAGCAACGGTACGCACCCCTTCGGAGAGATTGTCAGCGGTTTGCTTGACTGAATCCGCATCGAGGCCTTCGCGGGCTGCGGCAGCCTTCACGTTATCCGCCACTTCCGAGGCCATGTCTCTCGCTTTGGAAAGACCATCTCCGGCCGCACCCCGCGCCTTGTCTTTCAGGGCGTCGCTGGCTCCGCCGAGGACCGAATTCTCGGCCGCGGAGGCAGGCAGCGCGGCGGCGATGAACGCGCCCACGGCAGCGCCGATTCCAGCCACTGCGATCGGATTGCGATCCACCCACTCGAGCAGTGCGCTTTTCGACTGTCCAGCGGTCGCGGCGACGCGCTCGCGCGCGCTATCAACTTCGGCCGCGACCTTGCCCTGTGCAGACGCGATCACACCGGATACCTTTCCGGCTGCGTCGGAGGCCATATCGCGGACATCATGGATATTGCGGCGGATCTCTGACGCGAGCGCATCGGTCCGTTCGGCGATGACGTTCCCCGCTTCGTCCAACGCCTGAGTCAGGGGCTCCGCGCGCTCCACCACAGTGTCGCGGAGCTCGCCAGCCAGTGCGGAAGCCTTGGCCACGCCCTGGTCGAGGGCCTCGCTCGCCTTCGCGGTGGCATCGGCCAGCCTCTCCTTGCCGCGCGATGAGGTCAGAAACAATCCCGCGCCGATCAGCATCAGCGGCATCGGGATGGCGCGGAGGAGGCCCAGCGCGGGGTAGCCGATCGCGGCTGCGACTGCCGCAGCCTGTAGTGGGTTATCCCGGATCTTGCGCTCCAGGCTGTGTCGAAGGCTTTCCCGTTCCTCGCGAACGAAGGTGCGAATCTCCTCCTTGATGTAGGAGGGGGATACCATCGTCTTGATTTCCGATGCCGTTTCGCTGACGCGTCCCCGCAATTCGTTCACGGTGCTCGCAAGCTCCGCGCGCGAACGTTCAGACTCCCGCCGCAGTGCAGCGACGGACGACTCTTGCCGATTGTCCATTGGAAAAACTCGTTAGTTGCCGCGCGTTCCGAAGAGGCGCTGTCCCGAGTCCAACGTGCAGAAAAGGAGATCGTTCCTGCGGTGTGTCATTTGCTAAAGAAGTAAACCGCTGACGCGTTGCCGAGCGCGATGCCGATGAGATCGCGCGGGTGGATGGAAGCTCTTCGTCAACCTCTGCCGCCCTTGTCGAGGGCGCCACAAACAGAAAGGCCCAGCGCGTTCTAGGCCTTTCTTGTGTCCGGTCGGAAGCCAGTTCGCTCAGATGGCGAAGCGCGCTTTAGTGGGTCTTCTGACGTGACTGCTCCTGCTTCGGGATGGCGTCGGCGTTGCAGGACAGCTTCACCGTGTCGCCTTCGACCGAGCCGACCAACTGCTTGTCGATGTAGTGATGATGGCCCTGGTGGCCGGCGCCGCTGTCCTTCTTGGTCAGCTTCTTTGTTTTTGATTTGGATCCGGGGCCGGATGTCGAGTTTTCGGAGGTGGTATCAGCAGCCAAGAAATTCAGGGATCTGCTGGAATTGCTTGGTTTGGTCAGCTTTTGCAAGACAACCGGCGGCAAGGGTCTGCATGTTGTTACGCCGCTTGCCAAGAGCCGCAGCAGCCCAGGTTGGCCAGAAGCCAAAACCTTCGCACGCAATGTGTGTGCCGTGCTGGCTCACGACGAGCCGGATCGCTTTCTGCTCAACATGGCGAAGAACAAACGCCGGGGAAAAATCTTCTTGGACTACTTACGCAATGATCGAACTGCCACCGCGGTTGCGCCGCTGTCGCCTGGCGCACGATCTCATGCGCCCGTTTCCATGCCGCTGACTTGGTCTCAAGTCACGGCCAAGCTTAATCCGCAAAATTACACGCTCCGAACGGTGCCTTCGCTGCTTAAGCGATCAGAAGCATGGGCGGATTACGAGCGCGCGGCGCGCCCGCTCAATGACGCAATTCGACGACTTCAGAAAGTAATGTGATCCCCTGAAACGCAACTCATAGATTTAAATGATTGCTTGACTGTTGGAGGGTCAGCCGGGCTCACGGTAGTCCAGAATCTCACGCGGCTTTCAAGTCGTATTGCGACGACTCAGGACGAGGAGTGCCATAAGAAGACATGGGCACTCCCATAGCTCAGGGCTTGAGCGGGAAGAGAACCGGTCATTCGATCACGTCGTCCGCGCGAGTCAGCATGAGCCCGGGCACGGAGACCCCGATCGCCTTAGCGGTCTTGAGGTTTATGGCAAGCCAGAACTTGGTCGGCAATTCAACCGGCAGGTCGGCCGGCTTGCGGCCTTTGAGAATTTTGTCAACGAAGACGGCGGACTGACGATAGATTGCTTCAGAATGGTTTGAATAGGACATCAACCCGCCGGCAGACGTAAACGTCGTATTTGGCGCAAGTGCTGGAAGGCCATGCTTGATCGCCAGTTCCGCAATCCGCCGCTGCGGAAGCGTGGGCTGCACAATAATCGCATCAGCGTGCCATTTCTTAATATCTTCGAAATGTGCGTCGAGTTGATCGGCGCTGCTCACCATCACGGGGTATATTTCCACATTCAAAGCTTTGGCTGCTGACTGGATATGCTCCAGCAGCGGCTTGCTGAACGGGTCGGGGCCATTGGCAAGGACTGCAACTTTACGGGCGGCAGGAAACACCTCCCGGATGAGGTCCAGATTCTTCGCGCCCATCTCGGCGGTGGCCGAAGAAATGCCGGTGATGTTGCCGCCCGGCCGAGCCAGGCTGGCTATCAGACCCGTTCCAATCGGATCGCCAACGCCGGCGAGGACAATGGGAATATCCTTGGTTGCTTGTTTCGCCGCTGTCGCGGCCGGCGTCTGAAAACCCACGATGATGTCGGCGTTCGTGGCGACCAGTTCGCCTGCCAGCGGCGCAAGCTTGTTGGAATCGCCTACAGCCGATCGAAGCTCCAGCTGAATGTTTTGTCCCTCGATGTATCCAAGCTCGCGCAAGCCTTCGCGGAACTCCTTCATGAAAATCTGCGGGTCGGGATTGCCAAGCGCCAGGACAGCAATCCTTGGCCTTCGGTTCTGCCCCAGGGCTGCTGTTGGCCAAACCGCCGCCGCGGAGAATAGAACAGCAAATTCCCGTCGCCTCATAGCAGACCTCATTCTCCAGAGAATGATCATATTGCTTCGGTCGATAGGGTGCCAAGCTTTCAGGCTGCTGGTTGTCGCTTTGGGTCAAAAGCGAATGTCTGCTGGTGCCAATGGCAATAACCTGAATCGCCCTGTCAGCAGCATCGCGCGGTCGTGAGGCAGTGCCGACCCAGCGACCGCCGCTGAAGTCCGCCTGCCAACGCGCCAGTTTTGTGCTCGTTGGCGTGGGCGCCCTTTTTTGTTACATTTGCGGTTACCCTCTTCGAGATTTCGGAGAAAGTGAAATGACGTCTTTCAAGAAATTGCCCGTGCTGGCAGGACTGGTCGCGGTTTTTATCTTGGGTGTCGTTGCAATTTCGGAGGCCCAAGAGCGCCTCGCGCTCAAGGGTTATGACCCGGTCGCCTACTTCACAGAGCACCGTCCTATGCTGGGCGATGCCAAATTCCAACATGACTTTGACGGCTCCACATATCGATTTGCGTCAGAGAAACACCTCCAACTTTTTAAGGCAGATCCGGACCGTTATATGCCACAGTATAACAACTGGTGTGCGGCCTCCGTCGCGAAGGGAGAAAAGGTTCACGGCAATCCGGAATGGTGGCTGGTTGTGGACGGTCGGCTTTACCTGTTCGGCAAACCGATTGGGCCCGGGCTGATGCGTGCCAACATTGCGACAATGAAGAACGAAGCCGATCAGAACTGGTCTAAGGTCTCGAAGATGCCGGCTCCGCCTACGCCCGACTATATGAAGGCCAATTAGCGCCTACAGGCCAGCGGCCTTCAGCCCCTGCTGGAGATAGGCGCGATGAGCGGGGTCGCGAAAGCGTGAACCGATCTGATCAATATCGAGAGACGGCACGCGGCGTTGCAGAGCGTTCACATAGCGCGCAGCCTGTTCTTTCCGTCCCAGTTGGGCGGCCGCGGCTGCGGCTGGGGCATTGATCATCGGAAAATCCGGGAAACGAGATAGCGCTGTCTCAGAAATGCGCAGCACATCTTCATGCCTCTGCTCAAGATAGTAAGCCGTCGCCAAATCGAACCAGAAACGCGGGTCAAGCATGGGATCAAGCTTCAGCGCGAGCTGAAGCGATTCCACTGCGCCCTTCACGTCACCTGTGAAAGATTGCACCGCGCCCCATGTGCCTAGGGCGGTGGTATCGCTGGGATTGATCTCGATCGCGCGTTTGAGAGCGTTCTGCGCCTGATCGTATTCTGCTCCGTTGAGCAGGATACGGCCAAGTGCACGGTATCCGTCAGGCTCATTGGGCGCGAGGGCGATCGCTCGCCGTGCTTCCTCGGTGCCGCGTGCAAGCTCGCGGTCTGGAAACTCAGTCCAGCCTAGGATTGCCATCGAGCTTAGTGCTTCGGCTAGGAGTGCGTGTGCGATGGCGTAGCTTGGATCGAGCTCAAGTGCCTTAGTAATCAACTCGCGAAACTGGCGATTAGCGGTTCTCGAAGCCGTATAATTTATCGCGCGAGCACGCAGTACGAGGTCGAAGGCGGTGGGATTAGGTCTTGGATTATCGAACTGACGACGACTTTCGACCTGAGTAATATTGGCAGCAAGTGTACCGGCAATCTGACGGGCGATCGTGTCCTGAAACTCAAATATGTCGCTCAAGGCGCCGTCGTAACGATTGCTCCACATCACAGTAGCACCTTTAGTTTCCGTCAGCTGGGAGGTTATACGTACGTTGCTACCAGCGTGGCGCACGGTTCCAGAAACGATATAAATTGCGCCGAGTTCAGTGTGGATTTCTTCCTGTGTGGGTGGCCGCTTCTTGTAGCGTTGGACGGCATTGCGCCCGATCACGCGTAGCGTGTTGAAGCGGCCAAGTGCGTTGATCAATTCATCGGTCACACCGTCCGCGAAATAGTCCTGACTATCGTCACCGCTTTGGTTGGCAAATGGCAGCACGGCAATGACCGGAACCGTGCTGACGGTAAGTGGTTTTGACGGCACGACTAGCGAGGGTGATTGCCGAGCATTGATGAACCACGCGACCGACACCAATAAAATGACGACCGTTGCTACAGTGGCGAGGACCCGGACCGACAAGCGTCGGTGCGGCACGGTGGCCGGCAACATCGGCGCCTCGAACTCCGCGGCAGCGGCAGGCTCGATACGATAGGTTCGGACGGGGTTAGCGATATTCTTAAGGCTATGCTCTCCGCCATCCACAATGGGAATGTCGATTTTACCGCGTACCTGCCGATAGGCATCCTCAGAAAGGCAGATCCCGCCCGGCGGCGCGATCTGCTCAAGCCGTGCCGCAACGTTGACGCCATCGCCGAACACATCGCCCTGTTCGACGATAACATCGCCAATGTTGACACCAATGCGGAACTCGATGCGAAGCTCGGTGGGAACCCCATCGTTGCGTTTCGCCATACCGCTCTGGATCGCCGCGGTGCACGCGACGGCATCGACGACCGAAGGGAATGACAGCAAGAGGCCGTCGCCTGTGGTTTTAACAATCTGTCCATGATGGGAGGCAATGAGCGGATCAATGAGCGCAGCGCGATGCGCCTTCAACGTGGCCAGCGTGCCCTTCTCGTTTGCCCCCATCAAACGCGAGTAGCCTACTACATCGGCAGCAGCGATTGCGGTGAGACGCCGCTCGAAAGGGGCCGTTGCCACGGTCAAATCCCGGTTGATGACCCGATATTCTACAGCAGGTCTATCCACTCGGTAAGCAAGGGTGAAGGCTTGTTGTCTGGCTTCGGGTCAAAAGCAGACATTTGTGGTGAGTCCGACGTCCGTTACGGGACGCTACCAATTGGAACATGGAGGCAATCGGCCCGTTGCTCTGAAGAGGTGGCGAATGACTTTAGCTACGTCAAAATCAGTTCGCGCCCGCTCGATACTGAAGCCCAACTGTCTCGCGATCATAACGCCGAGATCGCTTTCGTGGTCGCTGAAGTTCCTCGGCGCATCGAAGTAGGTCATGAATTTGCCGATGGCGACACCACCTGCAACCAACGGGATGAACGCAAGCGCCCGGATGTTCTCGTCTTTGATGACCTGTTTGATCCAGTCGGGTTCGTTCGTGTGCCCGATATCAGATACGAAGATCGGCTGCGGGTCGGCATGGCCAGGCTTCCAAGGAGTGTGGCCGGCGAGCTTTCGACGGTAGTCGTCCGACAGGCCCCGAGCCGCGACAAACTGCATTACCCCAGCATCGTCGAATAACAGGATCGATGCCCGAGTGCAGCCGAGTGTCTCGACGATTACGTCTAGTGCCGCATCATAGACATCTTGATCGGTGCGGGCTCGGTAAAGGCGGTCCGTGAGCCGCAGCAGCGCGGCGGCCTCGGGCCCCTTCGCATGCGAATAGCTGGCGACAGTACTCATGATCCCCCAAGCTCGGGCCCTGTCAACCTTGACCCACTCCAACCCCCCTTAACTCCATACGGATCAAAAAGTTCCTTGATCGTTTGCCGTTCGAGACTGCGGGGGCTGAAATCGAGCGCTGGCTGATCTGCTGTAGTCCTTGAAGTCCCCCCTATGCCGCGGCAATGCGCTTCGGGACCTCGACAACCACGGTCTCGAAATTTGTATCGAAGGCACTGCTGATAGTTGGCTGGGTCGGAATCTCCTCGGCGGGCTCGTACCAAGGGGTTCGCTGGACTACGCCATTTTGAAGCTGCTGGACCAACAACTCTCCCATCTCCTGACCGTCCAACGCGATCAGTTTGCCGTCGGGGTCCCGCTTATAGAGTTGAGGGCAAAAATAGAGGGCATGAATTCGGGGATCGTATTCATCCAAGGCGAGAAAGCACTGCCTCCGTAGGAAAATGTTATATTTCTTTACGATTTTCCGTTCGGTCGTGGCTTTGGCCACCCTCAACTTTTCACTTGGCGATCCCACGATTGTGCCAGCCTCCAAAAGGATGATCCAATCTTTGCTCGCAATGTTGTCTTCGTGGATGGGGACGTAATTAATCGGGAACGACCTTTTGAAAATGCCCATGTTGCTCTTCCTGATACTCGTTACGCCTACTCATACTACACCGATATCGCACCAACTTAGTGCGACTCGAGTCGACGTTGAAAACAAAGAAGCCGGCCTCCGACGGCTAAGGTTCCCGTCAAAATTTCGCTTCGTGCTGGTCTGCGAGCTTAGCCGTCTTTGCGTGTTGATCGGCAAAGCCTACGTTCGCTTTAGGCTCTGCGCGTCCAGGGCCCAAGCCAGGAGCCAAAGAAATCCGCAGCGTCCTGACCCGCAACCTCACAAACGAAACGGGCCTGCGGGCCCGTTTCGTCAAGCAGCGATAGGAAGGTCCGCTCAGCCGGCTATGACCTTGTAGATGACCCAGCCGCCGCCGATCACCACAGGGACGCCGATGAGAAACGGTACGAGTAGGACTGGCATGTTCGCCTCCTGTTGTTAGGACTAAGTAACTAATTTTATGAGGTTTTGTTCCCGCCGCGTCCGCAGTGGGTTCAGATCGATAATCTTGGTTTGCCGAGAAACTCGAGACCGGCATCAAGACCACGAGTCCATGCCACGCGACAAACACGCCCAACTTGTCGGTCGATCGTCAAAAACAACTCGACCCGACCAGGCAACGCACCTGCGAATTGCCTAAGACGAATGCGAGCGCCGGTTTCGGAAATATCGACCAACCAAGCTTCGCGGATCGGCTGAGGTCCAATCCAACACAATCGGTCAAACGACCGACGGTCCGCGCGCCTACGTTCCATGCAATCGAACTGTTGAAGAAGTCGAGCCCAGCGATGGGCCGGACTCGACTATTCCTTTAGTTGGTGGTGCAGACCTTCATGGTCTTCATCGCCGTCTCGGCTTCTACGCGGGTTTTGAAATTCTTGCCATCGACGATCGTGGTTGTGGTCGTCGTGGGCTTCTGCGAGACGATCGTGCACTTCTTCGTCGATGGTTCGTGGACGACGTAGAACTCAGCCGTCTGAGCGTATGCGGTCGTGGCGAACGCGACAGCAAAAACGGATGCGATTGCTTTCTTCATTGCTTTCCTCCTTTTAAGCCCTACGGGCTCTTCATCAATTGGGAGGCTTTCGACAAGTTCGAGATCGTATCCAACGCAACCAAAAAAAAAGTCACAAGACTGGAATGGAGGATCGAACGATTTGAACCCGCGCTCGTTGTGGGCCCATAAGAAGGGCGCCTTTACGAACATGCAGATACGTCAACACGCGCGCGATCTTGCCAAAGCGGGTTTCTATCTCTGCTGTATTGTGGGGCTCGTCAGCACGGCGGTGCGCGCCGGCTCGGCAGCCCGCCAAGAGCCGACAGAATGGATTGATCTAGGCTGGGTGTCGCCCTCGTCAGAACGGAGCGACCCTGCCCCCACGCGCATCAGCACTGTAGTCGCTAATGCCAGAGAAATTCGCGAAGCCTTGGCGAAGCCCATTCCGCGCCCCGATCCTCTCCCGCCCATCACCGCAAAACTCGCGTACGGACATCTCAAGCCCGGCGGCAAGGGGATGTTGGCGGTCGCTGGGAAAAAGACGAAGGTCAAGCACGAAGCGCTGGACGCGATGGCTCAAGATACGTCGTGGCATCGTTCGAGCAGTATTGTCGCTCCCGAGCTTCACAAAATCTACTAATCGAGTTCGGGTGCGATCAAGATCCCAACGGTGGTCAGCAACTGCTATAGCTGGAACGGACCCGCTCGTTGATCGTTTCATTTCTGGTCGTTCCCCTGATGCTCCCTCCTTAGGCCCCGGCTTCATGCCGGGGCTATTTTTGTTGCTATCGGAACGAGCGGAACAACCTGAGCAATTCCGATTGAAGCCATGGGCATCAGCCCGCAACCTTTCGGAGAAAAACATGAAGCAAGTAATGGCTGCCGCGGCCGCTGCTGTGATGCTGCTCGGCGTTCCGGGTTCGTCGTTTGCCCAGGGTGTGGGCGTTCAGGTGGGGCCTGTCGGAGCTGGAATCAGCTTTGCCCCTGACGACCGTACCCGCATCAAAGAATACGTCGTGCGTGAGAAGGTGCCGCGTGCAGTCGTTCGCGAGCGTGTGCGCGTTGGAAGTCCCGTGCCGGCCGATGTGGAGCTACGCACCGTTCCATCTGAATGGGGTCCTTCGGTAAGCCGTTATCGATACTACTACACCGACAGCGGCGTTCACTTCGTTGACCCCGCAAACCGTCACGTGATCTACGACCTCGACTAACACGATCAGCAAACCCCCTCCGCGGCTTCAGAGAGCGCGGCGGGGTTTTGCCGTGCCAACCTAACGTTAGGACCTATTTGCTTGGCTACTCCATCTAGCGTGCGGCATGCTTTGCACTTGGCGTGGCGCACGCACACTGATGAGCACGGAAAGTTACGAAGAACGAGCAAGTGCTTGCGACGCGCAGGCCGCGACCGAGCGCGATCCCTGGAGGCGCGCCGAGTGGCAAAAGATCGCCAAGTCGTATCGTCAGCTTGCCATCGACTCTGCTCGCCATGAGAGAGGGTATTGGACCGAAACGGAGGTCCTTCGCCCTAACGCTCGGCAACTGCAGCAGCAAATCCAACCTGAGGGCGACGAGAACGAACGGTGAGGCCGTCGAGTGAGAGCCATAATGGGCTGCCAACGTCCTAAATTCGTTGCGAGCACTCGCCATTCGCAACGTTACTAACGCGGCGCTCTCCTCAACGCCTTTGGCGCCTCCGACAACTCCCCCTTAGCGATCGGACTCCGACAACTAATACTTCAAAGCCGGAAGCGCATACTCTTCGTATTCTTGCGGTGGTCCGGGCAATCGGCGACGGCTTGCGGGACTTAATCCAAGCTCGTTGGCGAGCTTTATCATGAGTGCAGAATAGTGGTGTGCGATTCCAACATAAGGAGACTGCATTGGATGACCGTTGGGTGTCATGAGAACAGGGCCCAGCTTCTCCAGACCTTGCTTCGCTTCCCAATATTGCACCGTCGCATCACAAAAAAGTGCCAACAGCGTGCCATCCAAATTGGTGATCAGGACGTGTCTCGGAAGCTCCAACATGATCCGATCCCATTCTGCACGAGCCTTGGGTGAGAGCTCGGGCGGGCAGGTCAGAAGCAAATCTGGCTCGGCAGGTTCGGGCAAAGCAGGCGGTTGGTTCTTCTTACTTTTCTTCGTACTCATCGATGATCGCCTTCTGCGGTGGAATCGAATTCCTGGGAGAGTTCGTTAAATCTGCGGCCGTCGCGCTCGCGTAACGCATCCTGGCCGGTGAACTGCTGCCAACGCCTCAGAGCCAGATCGACGTAGGTCGGCTCTAACTCCATAGCCAGACAAATGCGATCGATAGTTTCGGCTGCGATGAGTGTTGTGCCGCTGCCAGAAAATGGCTCAAACACGAAGTCCCCCGTGCTGCTGTTGTTCAGCATCGGGCGGCGCATACACTCCACTGGCTTCTGGGTACCATGGACGGTTTCGCCGTCGTGCTCGCCATTGGAAATGGTCCAGAGCGTTGTCTGCTTGCGATCATTGCGCGGTTCAATGCCCTTGAGCATCAACTGCGACCGCAATTGATGCAGATTACCGAGTCGCGATGGATTGCGCCACGGATGATGTTTGCACAACCGCATGCAATCTCATTTGGTTTAGTTGATTGAAGAGGCTGGACTACTGGGGCTCGAGACCGATGCTTTTCACGATCGAGCCCCACGTGTCGTACTGCTCCCGGATATACGCTGCGGCGCTCTGAGGTGTTCCGGCACCTTGGGTATATAGACCAAGTTCGCTTAGGCGGGCGCGCATCTCGGGATCACGCAATGCTTGATCCAGTTCCCGGTTCATCTGTGCCGTCACAGCGGATGGTATTCCCGCCTTCGACAGGAGAGCAAACCATCCAATCAGTTCGACACCTGGTATGTCGTCGGCGATGGGATTCGCGTTGTCGAAGCCGGCCACCTTCGACACTGAGCTAACTGCGATGGACTTCAAAGCACCGCGGCCGTTGAGCGGCCCCGCCAAAGGCGGCGCTAGCAGCACGAGCTGGATCCGATTCGCTATCGCATCCTGGATGCCCGCAGGCATCGCCGAATAGGTAACCGCATTCAATTCCATTCCCGTTCGCTTGTTCAACCAAGCAGTAAGTATGCCGGAGAACGTCCGGGGTCCATCCGTCGCTATGGCAAGCTTCGACGACTCAGTCCGTGGCAGCGCGACCAGATCTCGTATGGAATTAGCTGGAACGCTCGGATGCGCCATTAGCACAAACGGGTTCGTTCCCACCATTCCGATTGGCGCCAGGTCGTTCAGCGGATCGTAGGGTAGCGCCTTCAATGTGTGAGGATTGATAACTAGAGCAGCCGCCGTAGCGAACAAGAACGTGTACCCGTCGGCGGGTGATTGCATAAGCGCGTTGACGCCTATGAGATTTCCGGCGCCGGGTCGATTGTCGACGACTACCTGCTGACCCAACGCGCGCGACATGCGCTCACCTACTATGCGGCAGAGGATATCCGGCGCGCTGCCTGCTGCCTGGGCTACGATGAACCGTATAGGACGCGCTGGCCAAGACTGCGCCAAGCTATCCGACACAACAGACGCCAGGATCATAAGCGCAAGCATGATCTTACGCACCGAAGTCTCCTTGGTGAGCATTTTACGGCGCGAACGCGTCGCTGAGTCAGTTCGCCCGCTTCATTTGAACCGGACCAAAACCGACAATCTTATGGAATTTCTATCTTCGCTCTCGATATAACGTCCGCCGTCTCTTCCACGTCCTTGCGGAAGTAGTCGGCGAACTGCTTGGAGTTCATAGGAAGCGGCTTCAGGCTCAGCGCGCTCAGGCGCTGCGCGACTGTTTCATCCTGCATCGCCTTCTGAGCCACGGAGTGCAGCCTTTCGATAATCTCCGCTGGCGTCTTCGCGGGGGCAAAGAGACCTACCCAAAGTTCGAAACCATCCTCCTTCAGTCCTGCCTCCTTGATCGTAGGCACATCGGGCAGCTCAGAAGCGCGTGCAGCTGTGCTGACGGCTAGCGGCGTGAGCTTCCCGTCCTTGATCAAAGACAGCGCGCTTCCAAGGGGAATGAAATAAAAGTCAATCCGACCCGTCATGGTTTCCGTGAGCGCCTCGGGAGGCCCTCGGAATGAGACGTTTTGAGCATCAATCCCCGCCGACAAGCGGAAGCGCTCCGCAGCCACATGTGGCGCGCTTCCGACACCGAGCGACGCGAAATTCATTTTGTCCGGATTCGCTTTGGCGGCAGACACAAGCTCTGCAACTGATTTGAATCCCTTCGACGGAGCCACGACGAGAACATACGGCTGCACTCCGAATGCAACGATCGGAGTAAAGTCGTTGAGGGTATCGTATGACCGACCTTTGTAGACGGAATGCGCGATCGCGAAGGTCGAGGATTGGAGTAGCAAAGTATAGCCATCGGGCACTGCGCGGGAGGCTTGCGCTGAACCTGTAGTGCTCCCCGCGCCAGGCCGATGCTCGACGACAATCGCCTGACCGAGTTCGCGGGACATTCTCTCAAAGACAGGCCGCGCCGCCGCTTCCAGCGATGTCCCCGGCCCGAAAGGAGAGATCGCCGTGATCGTTTTGGTGGGATACTGCTGGGCCGCCGCAGGGGCCTCTCCCGCCAAAAGCATCAGCGATGCGCCAATGCACAGCGTCATTCGCTGGGCTGCATTAACAATCAACATTTCCTCCTCTATTTTCCGCCGCCGGATGCTGTCAGGCGTCAGCCTCCTGCACGAGAAGCTATTCTTATCGCGCGAGGCGCTTTCAGCTTTGCGTGGCGCTGCGCAGACCACCGCTCGATCGTTGTCTGTCCAGCGGTGAGACCCGCCTCTGTGTCCCGTTCAATCTTTCAGTGCTCGATGACAACGGCTCGCACGGGCGACGCTTCCACGCCGATGATATTCAGCGGAAATGCTATCAAAGTCACACGTCGCTTGCTGATCTGATCGAGATTGCAAATATAGGGCATGGTGATGATGCCAGCGCGCGCATAATCGCCGACGCGAATTGGGTGTTCGTCCTCACCGGGCCCGATTGCGCCATGATAGAAATCGAATCCAATCAGGGAAATCCGTTTCTCAACGCACCAGTTAGTCGCGGCCACGTTCACATATGGCGCTCGCTTCATCCACTCTGGCGAACCGTCGTATTTCTGATTCAAGTCGGTCCGGAGCAGGAGACGATCGCCCGGCAGGATGATGTCACCGACTGCCCGCTCAAGGTCCTGAGGTGTGATTGCCTCGCTACCGCCGCGGTGGCGAACGTCTGCGATGATGGCGTCGCCAAAATAGGCCTGCAACGGGATCTCCTCTAGATCGGGCGCGCCTTTGATCATGTGCGAGGGCGCATCGACATGCGTACCGGCGTGCAGGCGCATGTGGGCGCCGCGGACGATCTGGTTGTAACCGCCGTCTTCATAGCCCTTAATGACTTCTACTTCGAATTGCATATCCTTCTTGAAGCCGCTGTAGGTCCGCATGTGGAAGGTACGCGCATCCAACGGCAAGCTGATATCGATGAGTTTCCCTGTCGGCAGATTCAAATTCATATCGTCCTCCTCGCTTTCGTTTAGGATTTTGTGGGGCACACACTGCGTAAGCAGTCAGACATCGCTATTGTTGCAATAGCTCGTCCTTAGTCCGCCTCACGTTCTTCGTTTTGTTGTGCGACTGTGGGCGACAGAACCGCTTCGTTTTAAGCCGGCCGCAACATAAATGCTCTTACGCAATTCATCCGCGGTCCGGCGCGCGTTTCTGAGTGTCCAGAGGTTGCGAGACAGAATGTCATGTGCGGTCGTCACGAAATGCTCGACGATCATCGCTGCAGTTCCATCAAAGTCGCGCCTCAAAGCCAACTTCATGATTTCCGAATGCTCGGCGTCAATATCTCGTCCTGGAAATCCGGCTTGCCCGGCCAGTCGTTGATAGCGATCACTGAAATCATGAATTTTGCTGCGGAACGCCATCAATTGGGGGGAATTCGCAGCCGCCACCAGGGCGTCGTGAAAGGCGCGATTGCTGACGTACCACTGCTCGGCAATTCGCTTCCCATCGAGCTTGGGACAACCTCGTAGCCTATGCTCGGCGGCCACTATGGCGGCCTCCCAATCCCGATCGCCCGACGCGAGCGCCAATCTAAGCGCCGCGATTTCCAGCGTGGCGCGCATTCGGGTCACATCGATGAGATCCTCGACCGAGACGGGCGCCACGCGGAACCCGCGTTGGCCTTGAGCGGTCACCAGATCGAGCGACGTGAGTTTGGACAGCGCCTCCCGCAGCGGAGTGGCACCCACCCGGTAGGCTTTCTGCAGCCGCCCGATATGCATCCGGTCGCCCGGTTTCAGTATCCCACTCAGGATATCGGCATGGATGCGGCTGAAGGCAGCCTCGGCATGCGTGGCCGGCGGAGGCTGCAACGAGAGCACTGTGGCCTGAAGACGCATAAGCGCAGAATAGAGAATATCGATATTTTCGACAATCGTATTTTTTTGTATCGTGGAGTGATGCAGCTGTTTCTCCGGAAAGCCGGCTCTGTCCGCTTCGAGCAAGGTTTTCTTTAATGAGCACGTCGATACGAGAGGTAGAAATATCGCCGATGAATCGATCTACACGTCTCGCTGGTCAGGTTGTGATCGTGACGGGAGGCACGCGCGGGATCGGTTTAGAACTTGCGTTGGCGCTTGCTTCAGCCGGCGCGAATGTTGTCGTGACAGGCCGCAACGAGCCCGACCTCGCAAACGTCCGCCAGCGTGCAGCAACGAAGGGTATGGGACAAATTCACGGAGTCCTCGCTGACGTTCGCCTCGAGGAGGACTGCGCACGCGTGGCATCTGTTGCCGTAGAACGTTTCGGGAGTGTTGCTGCGCTGATCAATAACGCCGGCGTGGCGATGCGGCTTGTCAGTGAAGACTTCGAGACCAGCCTGCCCGCGTTCTGGGATGTTGGCGCCGATGCATGGCGCGAGATCATCGATACGAATGTATCCGGTGTCTTCTACATGTCGCGTTTTGCCGTTCCGCTGATGCTGAAGCGTGGCAAAGGGCGGTTGATCATCGTGTCCTCGAGCCCACGCATGATGCGGCTGCCCGGGTGGTCGCCGTACGGAGCTTCAAAGGCTGCCGTGGAGTCGATGTCCGCCACCTGGGCTCAGGAACTCTCGGGAACCGGGATATCTGTCAACACGGTGCGGCCAGGTGGAAAAGTCGACACGGGACTTTTCCCAAATGGCGGGCGCGGCGCACTCGCGAGCGCTGGGTTTCTTGCACCCAGTGTTCTCAACAGCCTGATCGTATGGCTGCTGTCGGATTCATCGGAGGGAATCACCGGGCGGCGGTTCAACGCCAGCCTTTGGGATACCGGAAAGCATGAGGACGACGCGGCCCGCGCGGCGATGCTGCCGTACCCCGAGGAGCCCTATCTGTTCTGACCGGACTATTTCTTATGCAAGTTAAGTGAAATTGCGCGCAAACAAACACAAAGAGGGAGGCGTCTGGAGCAATCCGACGGTATGTGAGATGAAAATCGACACCAGCACCAAATTCACAATGGCGACGATCACTTTGGTATCGCTCGCCGTTTGCTCCGTGCCCGCACATTCCCAGAGCAGTTGGCCCACCAAGCCGGTGTCCGTCATCGTCGGATACCCGGCCGGCAGCGCGACGGACTCCGCAGCTCGCGTGGTGACGGGGCCACTCGCGAAAAAACTCGGACAACCGATCGTAATCGACAATCGGGGCGGCGCCGACGGAATGATCGCCGGACGCGCCATCGCGAAGTCCGAACCCAATGGATACACGATGGGCTTCTCGACAACGACGTCGTGGGCGCTCGCGCTGAACATGCAACCGCAGCAGATGGGCTTCGATCCACGAAAGGACTTTGCGTCGATTTCCCTTGTGGGCGACACGCACTATCTTTTGATCGTCAATGCCGATCTTGGCGTGAAATCGATCCCCGACCTGGTGGCGCTGGCAAAGTCCAAGCCCGACTCGCTGAACTATTCCTCAACCGGGGAAGGTAGCATCGCCCACCTTGGAATGCTGGCGATCGCTAAGAAACTCGGTATCTCGATGACGCACGTGCCCTACAAGTCTACGGCACAGTCGATCGTCGATGTCGCAAGCGGTGTCATTCAACTTCAGCTTGCTACGATCTCTCCGACGCTTCCTTTGCTCGATGCCGGGAAGGTACGGATTCTTGGCATCGCGAGCGAAAAGCGGTCCCCGTTGATGCCCGACGTTCCAACCCTTGCAGAACAGGGCGTAGCGACAACCGCAGGCTTCAGCTTCGGCTTCGTATTTCCGGCTGGAACGCCCGAGCCGATTGTCAACCGTTCGAACGCCGCATTTCGCGAGATCCTCGACGACGAAGCCGTAAAGAAAGCGCTGCTTCGACAGGGCGTGGAGCCGAGATCCTCGTCGGCCAGTGAGATGGCCCGGCACATCGAGGGCGAGGTCGATGGCTACATGAACTTCATCGCCGAATTCGGCATCAAACCCCGTTAGAATTTATGAACCGCCTTCATCTGGATGAAGGAGCGACCAACCGAGAAATTCACATTCAGTGTTTTAGCCTTCGCTGAAATGTCAGCTTTCCGCTCGAATAGTTACGCAAACTGCTTTTGTGGCGACGGCGGCGGTGGCATCATTCCATCAATAGCCGCTAAGGCTCGTGGGGAGGAATGGCATGACTCACAAAGGCAAACGCATCCTTGCATTGGGATTGATCTCGATTTGTTGGACGTTGCATGAGCAACGCGCTTTCGCCGCCGACCCCAAGCTTATCGCGGCGGCCGAACAAGAGGGACAGCTCGTCCTTTACAATTGCGACATCAGCGAGTCCCCGATCCAAGTTAAGCGCTTCAGCGAGCTATATCCCAAAATCAAAGTCACGACGTACGTGGCATCATGCTGGCAGACATACAATCGTCATGTGGCTGAACGCGGAGCCAACAGACAGATTGCTGATGCCTTCATATCGACTGACGACGTGTTCATGAAAATGGACGACGAAGGACTCCTTGAAGGATATGCATCGCCAGAATTGGCGCATTTCCCGAGCGGGACACGGCCGACCAATGCCAACTACATCCGTTACAAGGCATTGCTCGCCGCCTTCACGATCAATCCCGACCAAATGAAAGGTCAACCAATCCCGCAAGACTGGACGGATTTCGCTAACGCACCGGCACAATGGAAAGACAAGATATCTTTTTACGACCCTCGCACCTCGTCGCTGGCCTTTACCGTGCTCGCCACTCTGCATCAAACCTTGGGGGCGGATGGTGCGCGTAAGATCTATGCAGGACTGAAGTCGATGAACGCCGAACTTTCGTCCAGCACCCCGGCGGGAACGACAAAGCTTTTGTCGGGCGAAAAGCCGATCATGTTTTACATCCTGACGAACCAGTATGGCGCCACGGTCGCGAAGGGCGCTCCCCTTGTATTCAACGTGCCGAAGTCCGGGGCGATTGGCACGCACTTTGGGGTCGCGACATTGAAGAGCGCGCCGCATCCCAATGCAGCCAAGCTTTGGGCGGACTTCATTTTATCTGAGGGTCAGAAGGTGGTGTCCGATCGCGCGGAATACGCATTGCGCGACACTGCCGCCGCGCCGAAGGGTATGCCCGAATTGAAATCTATTAAGATCATGCCCACCGATTTCCGCAAAGCGCTCGCTGAGCAAAAGCCGCTGATCGAGTTCTGGCAGGACGCAACCGGCATTCGGTAGCCGGGATTCCAATGAGCGTCCGGCTGGAAAAGGTCACGAAAAGATTCGGGACCACCACCGTTATCGATTCTCTCTCGGCAACGTTCCAGCCGGGCGCAATTTCTGTGCTCCTTGGCGCCAGCGGCTGCGGCAAAACCACGACCTTACGCTGCATCGCCGGCCTCGAAACGCCGGACCAGGGCCGCATTACAATTGGAACGGTCGACGTATTCTCGCACGACAACGGCATTGCATTAGCGCCAGAGCAACGTGAGCTGGCGATGGTGTTTCAGTCCTATGCCATTTGGCCGCATATGACAGTGAACGAGAACGTCGGACTCCCGCTTCGTGCACGAGGCACCAGCAAGCGGGACATAGGGCCGGCGGTCGAGCGCGCGCTGGCCAAAGTCGGCCTCACCGGATTCGGCGATCGGATGGCAACACAGTTGTCAGGCGGCCAGCAACAACGGGTTGCGCTTGCACGCAGTATCGTGCGCCCCTCAAGCGTGATCCTGCTGGACGAACCACTCAGCAATCTGGATGCCAAGCTGCGCGTCGCGATGCGAAAAGAGCTGAAATCGCTGCAGCGCGAACTTGGCACGACCATGATCTTCGTTACCCATGACCAGGATGAAGCCATGTCGCTCGGCGACGAGGTTTTTCTTTTTCATGAAGGGCGAATCCTGCAGCAGGGGGAACCGCAGGAAATTTATCACCGCCCGGAAAGCCGCTACGTGGCAGAATTTTTCGGAAAGACAAACTTCATTCAAGCAACCGCGGTGCCTAACGAATCGGGGCAACTGAATTTACGTACAAGCGAAGGCGCGCTTGCGACCATCGAAAGCGGCAGCGCCTTCTCGGGCCAAGTTATTTGCGCGATCCGGCCCGAGGCCTGGAGCATCGTTGACTCAGACACGGGTGTGCGCGGCCGCATTACGGAGCGCACCTTTATTGGTGACCGACAGGAACTATTGGTCGAAACCGAGCTAGGAACACAAACAGTTCTCGTCGTCGGTTTCCACACCGCAACAGTCGGCGACACGGTGAACCTGCTCGTCGATCCGCGCCGCATTCATTTGCTGCCGGCGGCTTGATGCGCAGCTCCCCCAGGCTCTTGGCAACGTATTTGCCGCTTGTACCGGCGCTGATCGCCGTCACCGTCACAATGCTGCTGCCGCTGACGGTTCTGGTGATCTACGGCTTTACGGCAGTAGAAGGCGGCCGTCGAATTCTTTCGTTCGAGCCGGTCGCGCGCTTACTGAGTGACAGTATCTATTGGCGAGCACTCGGCAACACGGTCGGCATTTCGCTCTTTGCTACTCTGATCGCCACGGTGCTCGGCACGGCGCTGGGGTGGTTATTCGGCCGAACGAACCTGCCACGCGCGTCGCTATTCGAGCAGCTTGCGACATTACCTATTTTTATCCCGCCTTTTGTGGGAGCGGTGGCCTGGACGTTGCTGTCTGCGCCGCGCATTGGCGCTTTCAACGTTGCGCTTCGCGAGATGGGGCTGCCGGAACTGCTCGACGTCTATACCCACGGCGGCATGGCCTGGGTCATCGGCATTTATCTTGCCCCATACGTCATGATGATGGTGGCAGGCGCGCTGCGCGTGATGGATCCCAGCTTGGAAGAGGCTGCGCGCATCGGCGGCCTCAACAGCTGGCAAACAGCAGCGCGCGTCACATTGCCTTTGATTGCGCCTGCGATTCTATCGGGGGCGGTTCTTGCCTTCACCATTGCCATTGGCTTGTTTGGCACGCCGGTCGTGTTGGGCTGGGCCAAGCAGATTTTGCTCCTGACCTCACGAATTTGGATTGCGGCACAAGCGGTGCCCCCGGATTACGGCGCCATGGCCATCCTCGCGATCTATCTCATCGCGCTCTCGCTCGCGGCAAATGGCTTGCAGCGCTGGCTTCTGGCTGGCCGCTCGTTTGTCACCGTCACAGGCAAGGGCTTTCGGCCGAACGTTATAACTCTCGGGCGCGCTCGCGGCGCGTGCCTAACGTTGGTCGTGCTCTATCTATTGCTGACAGTGGCCGCACCACTCCTCATTCTGCTTGCGGCGGCCTTGTCGACCTATACATGGTCCGGGCGCTTCACCATGAACAATGTCTGGGAAATCGTCCGCTCCGCCGACGTCTGGAACACATTGCAGAACAGCATCTGGATATCTGTCGTTTCCGCCACGATCGCGCTGGTTCTAGGCTTGCAGATCGCCTGGGTCGCCACCCGCACCAATATGCGCGGGCGAAGAGCTCTGGAAATGCTGGCTCTTATTCCCGTGTCCGTACCCGGCATCGCCTTCGGTGTGGGTGTAATGTTTCTTTGGTTGCCGCTGCCGTTTGACGTTTACGGAACGGCATGGATCATTGTGCTCGCATTCGTTGGCCGATTTACCGCTTACGCGATCCGTCCGATTGGTGCTGGATTGATGCAAGTCCACACAGAGTTGGAGGAAAGTGCTCGCGTTGCGGGCCTGGGCTGGTTCCGAACGTTATTCGTAATCACGCTTCCTCTGATCAGGCCAAGCATCGTCGCCAGCTGGATTCTGCTGTTCAGCATTTTTATGACCGAATTGTCGATGGTAATCCTGCTTTACACCGCAAATTCTCGGACGTTTTCCGTACTGACGTTCGAGACTTGGAGTACTGGCATCTTCTCGGTGCTTGCCGGCCTGTCGATCCTGCAGCTTCTGGTGGGTGCGTCGATTATGCTTTTTGTTCGGCACTTGTTTGGCTCACGCGCCCTCACGAGCTCATGAATGACAAACCTGGAAGACCTGCAGATCGTTGATGCCCATCACCATCTGTGGGATCTCGAACGCAACTATTATCCGTGGCTTACAGATAAGCCGAAACGCAGCGAAATACTCGGCGAATATCTGGCTATCCGGCGCACTTATATGCCGGCGGACTATCAGCGCGATGCGATCGGCTTCCATGTTGTGAAGACCGTACACATTGAAGCGGAGCACGACCGCAATGCCCAGGTAAAAGAGACATCTTGGCTACACGAAATGAACGCGCGCTATGGAATTCCTAACGCTGTCGTCGGCCATGTTTGGTTTACCGACCCGGAATGTGAAGCGAAGCTTGCTGCGCATCACGCGTTTCCGTTGTTTCGCGGAATACGATCTAAGCCCGTAACGGCAGAACATCCCGGCGAAAACCTGCGCGGCAAGCCAGGCACTATGGACGATCCCAAGTGGCGAGCAGGTTATGAACTCCTGCAAAAATACGGAGCATCGTTCGAACTGCGGGTGCCGTACTGGCATCTTGATGAGGCAGTCGAATTGGCGAGAGATTTTCCTGATATTCAGATCGCTCTAAACCACACGGGCTATCCATGGGACCGAAGCCCGGCCGGGCTGGCAGGCTGGCGCGGCAGCATGGAGCGACTTGCAACCTCGCCGAATGTGCACGTCAAAATTTCCGAACTGGGGCTGCCCGACAAGCCGTGGACTGTTGAGAGCAACCGCGGCGTCGTCCTCGATGCAATCTCGATTTTCGGTATAGAGCGCTGCATGTTCGGCAGTAACTTTCCGGTGGCGGGCCTGTTCGCCAGCTACTCCACTATCGTCCACGGCATATTTGAAATGCTGAAGGACCGCCCTCATTCAGAACTGGATGCATTCTTTCGCACCAACGCTGAGCGATTTTATCGCATCGGATGAACGCGGTTTAGCACCCAAAGACGTCGACGACGAACAGACCGAAGTTAGACTGACGTTGGGGAAGCTGCCGCTTGGATGACACGATTTTACGCCGCTCGCTCGGGCGACGTTTCCGCGCTTGTCACGAAAGCATGACCGCAGTTATCGCACGCCCACAAATAGTGGGCCCCTTCCGGTCCGTGCGCTGCACTCTGCCCACCAATAATAGACGTCGCGCAACTGGGGCATCGGCACACGCTGCGAGCGCCTATGGAGGATTGCAGCGTGTCCTTTTGCGACCGCGACATGAGCACTTCCCATCCCCGTTGCTTTGATTCCCATCATGGAGATTTCCCGAGTCGAGAATGTGACACGCTTACGCAGACTGGTAGTTCATTGAACCCGCGGTAGGTAGGAGTCAGCCCACGCCGGGCTGTTCATTAACCGCCGACGCCTAAGCTGCACTTCCTACACGGGAGCGAAAAATGCGATTCGGAATGGCTATTACTCTCGGCTCTCACCCTGTGGTCGTCGCCCGCCGCGGCGCAGTGGTTCGGCAAGCAACCCGTCTGTACACAGCAGTATCAGCCGGTATGCGCAGCGCGAGGGGGCACGACTCGAACCTATTCAAACGCTTGTCTCGCACAGGCCGAAGGCGCACGGGTTGTCGCTCAGGGGGCCTGCCGTCGCATTTCGAGGGCGCAAACCGCACCTCAAAACGCTCCGCAGGAAAATGAGCCATCTATTGTTATCGAACCAGATCAGCAGAACAGCGGCGCTGCTATCAGGAGATAAGACTCACGCAAGGAGCCAAAGCGCGAGCCTAAGATTGTCGGACCATGACGGCAGGGGTTTGTGTCTACGAAGTACCGAGTTGAAATCGCCCCGCCGCTGCCAATATCGAATCTGGGTCAGCAGCTGACATCTCCGTCTAATCAAACAGTGTCCGCTGCGATTTCACTAGCGGACCTCCGAGGTGTGGTATCGCCCTTGCAACATGGCTCCATCGCAGCGATCGGCAACTGTGCCACCTGATCTCTCGCTATAAGCCCGCCCTTGCAATCAATTCAATCGGCTCAATGCGCTGTCTGAATTCTAGGTCGACATGGCGCGCTTTGACCAATCCGTCGCGGCCGATCAGAAACTTTGCGGCCAGAGGCAGGAAGAAATGATCGTTCGTCTGATAGCGTTCGAGGTCGATGCCAAGCTCGCGATATATCCTGATCATATCGGGACCAACCCAATAAATGAGGCCAAGCGACAGCGTGTAACCGAGGTCGATGTCGCTGAGGATCGGAAACGGTAACGCCTCCGGACCCAGTCCTTTTTTGATCGGCTCCGCGGTGTCGGGCATGATCGACACAACGTGAGCACCAACTCGAACGATATCGTGGTACGCCGCTGCCAGGGCGCGCAGGTCGAGCTTGCAGTAGGGGCACCAGTGGCCGCGGTTGAAACTGACGATGAGCGGCCCGCGTTCGAGTAGCGAGGTCAGCGAAACGAGCGCGCCCGTCTGATCGGGCATGACGAAATCCGGCATGCGCTGCCCAACGTCAGGACCGACCTCGTTTCGATCGATCGTGGCGAGCCGTTCGACCAACCGGTCATAGGCTCGCGCCACCTCCGGCCGCAACGCTTCACTCTGCGCGCGATAGGCTGCAAGCCTGTCGTTCAGCGAGGTTCCGACCGGAGGATTGTTAGAGGTGAACGCCGAGGCTGACGCCTTCTCGTTCTTTGTTGTTTTGTTCAATTGCGCCTCGTGTGCGCCCCAATGGCTTACGGCCGCGTATGACGTATCAGCTTTCCCGATAGTCTTGGGCTATCGAGCGCATGCGTCTCGCGACAGATAGCGCTGCGCTATTGCGTTGATTGCCAGACGATATTTCAGCAGCGTTCCGGCACGCGGCACTCTCCACATCAACGCTCATCACGGGCGTTCCAAACCTCGGAGAGTCCTCATGACCCAGAAGATCAATTCTGTTGTGACCCTTGCAGTCGCCGCTGCGCTCGGTACCGCTCTGACAACGCTCGCGACCCCGACCTCTGCGCAGTCCGCCAAGGAGAAGTGCTACGGCGTCTCGCTGAAAGGCCAGAACGACTGCGCCGCCGGTCCGGGCACCACGTGCGCCGGCACCTCGCGTGTCGACTACCAGGGCAACGCCTGGAAGCTGGTCGCCAAGGGCAGCTGCGTCACCACGCAAACGCCGCACGGCCCCGGCTCGCTGAGCGAAGTCAAACGCCCCGCGTAACTGCCCGGACAGGGCCGGTCAGCAAGCCGGCCCTGTCCTTCAACACGCAACCTGGGAGGACGATCATGGACCCGCGTCAGCAGACCGCGAGATGGCACGAGCAGCCGTTGCCGCCAATCGCAGCAGGTGCCGGCCTCAAGCACGAGCACGCCCAGGATATCTTCACGGGCACGCGCCGCGCCGACTTCTTCGAAATCCACGCTGAAAACTACATGGGCGCAGGCGGCCCGCCGCACCGGCTGCTGGAGCGCATCCGCGCCGATTATCCGCTCTCCATCCACGGCGTCGGGGCCTCACTCGGCGGTGGAGCGCGGCTCGACCGCGACCACCTCAAGCGCCTCAGGCGTCTGATCGATATCTATCAACCAGCCTTGTTCTCCGAACATCTCGCGTGGTCGACCCATGATGGCGTGTTTCTCAACGATTTACTGCCGCTGCCTTACACCGATCAGACCCTGGCATACGTCTGCGACCACATCGACGAATTGCAGAACGCCGTCGGTATGCGGATGCTGCTGGAAAATCCTTCGGCCTACGTCGCATTCGGTGCGAGCTCGATGAGCGAGACGGATTTTCTTCGCGAGATCGCGCGACGCGCCGACTGCGGCCTTCTGCTCGATGTCAACAACGTGCACGTTTCGGCAAGCAACCTCTCGTTTCAGGCTGCCGCTTATATCGAAGCATTTCCGGCCGAGTTCGTTGGAGAGATCCACCTTGCAGGCTTCGCTGAGGATCGCGACGGGGCAGGCTCGCGCCTTTTGATCGACGACCATGGCAAGCCGGTGGACGATGCCGTGTGGCAACTCTACCGCCGCATGCTCACACGCACCGGCGCGATCCCAACTTTGATCGAATGGGACAACAACGTTCCTGCCTTCGACGACCTTGCGAACGAGGTCGCACGCGCGCGCGACATGATGGTCGAACAAAGCAACAGCCTAACTGCGTTGGCGGCGGCCTGACCTCATGCACGCCATCCAAACAACGGGACCGGGATTCCAGGCGGCGATCGCACGTGCCGTGCTGGCTCCCGAAGCGCCTGTGCCCCGCCAGATCGAAGCCGCAGGACGCGCTGCCACCACGAGCCGATTCGATGTCTATCGCAACAACGTCGTTCTCAGCCTGATCAACGCGCTCGGTGCGCGCTATCCTGTGGTACGTCGGCTGCTATGGGACGACGCGTTCCATGCGGTCGCCCGGCTTTTCGTTTCGGCATCGCCACCGCGTTCGCCGGTGCTGCTCGAATACGGGCAAGACTTTCCGGACTTCATCCGCCATTTTGGTCGCGCACCATCGCGCGACTATGTCGCCGACATAGCGGAGCTCGAGTCCGCGCGCGTGTGCGCCTATCACGCGGCCGACGCGGAGGCGCCGGCACGGGCGGTGTTTGCCGCAATCGATCCCTGCCAACTCGCCGGCATGCGGATCGAATTGCATCCGTCGGTGACTCTTCTGAAATCGAACTTTCCTTTCGTCACCGCGTGGGAATCTCAGCAACCGGGCAACGAAGAATATATCCGCGAGTGGCGTCCGGAATCGGCACTGATCGCTCGGCCGCGCGATGACGTGGGCGTCTGGCGCCTCCCAGAAGGCGGCTACGAATTTCTGAATGCGCTGTCGGAAGGCAGCACGATGGCTCACGCTATCGAATGCGCTACGGCGGCGAGCGCCCGGTTCGACCTGACGGGCTGCCTGACCCTGTTGATCGGTTCGGAAATCACTGTCGGGCTCGAGCCTTGCCGCTCCCAAGCACCTGATATGCTTTAGAAAAGTCCGGCTTGTAACCGTACGAGGCGTCCATAGCTGAAAAGCATGGAGCGTATAGAAGCGGGAAGCTTGTTCCGTTTCTTGCAGCCTGTAGCAATGACGTGCCGGAAACCCTGCGGGGACGACCGATGGACGAGACGGCCCAGAATGCTGAGAAGCGTATCGTCATCATCGGTGGCGGATTTGGCGGCTTGTCTGCGGCCAAGGCGCTTGCGCGGGAGCCGTTCGAAATCACGCTGATCGACCGCAACAACTATCATCTGTTCCAGCCACTGCTCTATCAGGTTGCGACAGCCGGACTTTCCCCCGCCGACATTGCGTCGCCGATCCGGAGTGTCTTGCGCGGCCAGAAGAATGCCAAAGTCATCCTTGCCGATGTGTCCGGCATCGATACCACGCGCAACGAGGTGATCGCCGAAGGCCGGCGCATTCCCTACGATGCGCTGATCGTGGCAACAGGTGCCCGCCATGCCTATTTCGGACATGACGCTTGGGCGGAGTACGCACCCGGTCTCAAGACGATCGACGACGCTACCTATCTGCGGCGGCGAATCCTGCTCGCCTTCGAGAAAGCTGAAGCCGAGGACGATGCCGAGGAGCGCCGCAGGCTTCTCACCTTCGTGATAATCGGCGGCGGCCCGACCGGTGTCGAAATGGCCGGAGCGATCGCAGAACTTGCGAAGCGCGCACTCACGTCAGATTTTCGCTCGATCGATTCACGTAGTGCGCGAATTGTTCTCGTCGAGGCGGCGGACCGCGTGCTCACGCCCTTCGAGCCGGCACTATCGGAGGCGGCGCGCAGATCGCTGGAGAAACTCGGCGTCGAGGTCCGGCTTGGCAGCGCCGTGAGCGATTGCAACAGCGATGGCGTTCAGGTCGGCGATCAGTTCATCGAGACACGCACCATCGTCTGGGGCGCTGGCGTGATGGCATCGCCCGCTGGCCGTTGGCTTGGTGCCGAAACGGATCGGGCCGGACGCGTGAAGGTCGGTGTTGATCTTTCCGTGCCAGGCCTCCCTAATGTTTTCGTGGTCGGCGACACCGCCACGGTGTCTGGTGCCGACGGCAATCCGTTGCCCGGTGTGGCGCCCGTCGCGAAGCAGCAGGGTCAGTATGTCGCCCGCGTTTTGATTGCGCGGCAGAGCGGCAAGACCACCGATAGCTTCCGCTATCGCGATTTCGGCACGCTTGCCACGGTCGGCCGCAAGAGTGCGGTGGTTCAGATGGGCAGACTCCGCCTGACCGGCTTTTTGGCTTGGGTGCTGTGGAGCTTCGCGCACATCTATTTCCTGATCGGCTTCCGCAACCGCTTCGTCGTGGCGCTGAACTGGCTGTGGAGCTACGTCACTTTTGAACGCGGCAGCCGGCTGATCACAGGAGTCTCGGCGGCCGATCTCGAGCAGATGGGGCGGCACGACAAGGCCACACCAAAAGTCAAAACGGGCTAGGAACTGGCGGCTGGGGGACCGACAGATGGAAATGCACCAGGTTCGCTACTTCCTGGCCGTCGCGCGGACGCTGAACTTCACGCGCGCTGCGGAGGAGTGTAACGTCGCGCAGCCTTCGCTCACGCGTGCGATCAAGCTGCTCGAAGGCGAGCTTGGCGGCGATCTTTTCCGGCGCGAACGGCCGCAGGCGATGCTGACCCCGCTCGGCGAGCGAATCTATCCGCTGCTCAAGCAATGCTACGAGAGCGCGATGAGCGCACGATCTCTCGCCACCATGATCAACGACGGCGAAGTCGGTGTCCTCAAGATTGCCGTATCAAGCAGCGTCGAGTTCGGCCTGATTATGTCGTTCGTGTCGGAGCTGAAGAAGCACCTCAACGATCTCGAATTGAAGATTTTGCGCGGTCCCGGCCTGCAGGTCGCGGAATACCTCAAATCAGGTGACGCCGAGCTCGCAGTCGCTGCCGCGATCGGCGATGCGTGGGACCGGCTCGATCGATGGCCCTTGTTCGAGGAGTCGTTCGATCTGGCGTTTAGCCGCAATCATCGCCTTGCGAGCCAGGAGAAAATTGCAGTTGCCGACCTCAAGGTCGAGCGCTTTCTGCTGCGCAGCCATTGCGAAAACAGCGCCGAGATTACGGAATTGTTGCAGAAGCACGGCCTCAATGCGGACCGCCGGCATGAGGTATCGTCGGATCAGGATCTGATCGCGCTTCTCGATGCCAATATTGGAATCGGCTTCATCCCGCGCAGCGTGTCGGCGCCGCCCTCGCTGGTGCGAGCCCCCGTCGATGGATTGAACCTAAACCGCAAGGTTTTCCTCTACGGTGTCGCGGGACGCCAACGTACGCCGGTCGCCGCGACATTCATGAAGATGCTGCGTGCTGCCGACTGGTCCGGCAAGACGGCGGTCTAGGCCAGAACTGCGAGCAGTTCGTCGATCGCCATGCGATGGCGATAGTCCGGATCGACGAAGCGCGCTTTGATGCGGGCGTCTTTAGCCACCACGAAGGTCGCCGGAATCGGCAACATCCAGCTCTCGTTGCCCTGATAGCGTGGAAGCTCACGGCCAATCGTTCGCATGAATTGTTCCATCTCGGTACCGACCCAGATGGCCAGGTTCAGCGACATGGCGTAGCCGTTGTCCATGTCGGTCAGGATCGGAAAGCGGACGTTTGACTCTGCCTTCATCTCCGATGCGAATGGCTGACGATCGGGAACAATGGCCACCATCTGCGCACCGCGCCGGCTGATCTCGCCATGCGCCTTGGCCAGCGTGTTGACGCTGATGCGGCAATACGGGCACCAATGCCCGCGATGAAAGGTCACGACTGCGGGACCGCTGCGCAGCAGATCCTTCAGGCTGACAATGCGCCCCTCGTCATCGGGGAGCGCGAAATCGGGCATGACATCGCCAGGCTTAGGGGCCGCATCGCCCGCGCCATTCTGCTTGAGCCGCTCCACCAGACGATCAACCACCGCAGCCGCCGCCGGATTCTGTCGGCGCGCGGCATCGGCGAAGGCATCGAGCCGCTCGGACATCGACCCGTCGAGATTGCGCGCCTGCTCAAAGGCCTGTCGGACGCTTTGCGCTGAAAAACCGGGGGTTGCCGCGACCATCTCGTGCCTCATTCGCAGGCATTGTATCCGAGAAAACGATAGCGCCTTGCTATGAATCGAAAAAGTGTGGCGCCCCGCAGGGGCTTGTACGGGGCGCCACGATGCGACGGGGCCGGGGAAAGCAAGCCGTCACATATGCTTGTCGTTCTTGTCGTGGCGGATGTCGCCGATGAACAGGATCACCGTTTTGTCGCCGAGGTTCTTCCACCAGTGCGACACCGCGCTGGTCTCGCGAGCGACGTCGCCAGCCTTGTGCAGGATCGGGCCCGCACAATTGCTCGCGAATTCCAGGATTTCGCCTTCCGCGACATAGATCAGCGCCGGGCGGTCGGCGTGGCTGTGCCACGGCACGACGCCGCCGGGCTCGATGGTCATCTTGCGGAAACGTAGTTCGCGATCCTTGAGCTTGACCGGCTCCTTGGCGAGGTCGATCGACCCGAGCGTGGTGTCGGTCACGCCGACCGCGGCCATGTTGACCGCCTCGCGTGCGTTCGGCTTGCGCTTGTCGGCGGGACACTCGCCGGCCTGCGCCGTCAGCGTGAAGCCGGTGATTGCGGCGAACACAGCGACGACACTCGCGCGGCGCCAGCTTTTCGTCATGGACTTGGACATCTTCATCTCTCCTCTGTTGTCTGCAGCCGATGGATGGCGCCGCAGTGATTGCGAGAATGAAGTGTTGCTCGATCAGAATGAAATATCGCCTCGCTTTGGTGTCGATAGCGCTGCGCTATTCGCTGACATGAAAAAAGCCGGCTCCGATGCGGAGCCGGCTTTGTTGTGTTGCAAGATCAAAGAGCAAAGCGATCAACGCGCCATCGCGGGTGTCATCGGGCGGTGGGTCCAGATCATGTGATCGAGTGAAATTGCCCCCGGTCCTCGCGCAACAATCAGCAGCAGCATCGCCGCCCACTGGATGTGCTCGGGCCAGGCGTGCGGGAAGACAAAGAGCTGGATGACCGCCGTCATGCCGAGAAGACCGAGCGCTGAGAGGCGCGAGGCAAAGCCCAACAAAAGCAGCACAGGCAGCACGTGCTCGGCGGTGGTCGAGAGATAGGCCGCAAGATCCGCCGGCAGCAGCGGCACTTTGTATTCCTCGCGGAACAGGAAGAAGGTCTCCTCGCGTATCGAGAATCCGCTGACCTTGGTCTGACCGGAACGCCAGAACACGCCTGCAACGGCGATGCGCGTCAGTAACGCGACGAAACTGTAGGGGATGCGTTCGGCGAGCGAGCGCCCCGTCTCAAGCAACGCAATCGATGACATCGGTATCTCCTCTGATGGTGATGGACGATGCATTCGATCAAACCGCTGCGCTGAGCACGGCGGAAATGCCGATTGGCCATACGCGCGATAGCCCGCGTCTATCTGCAAGCGCCGTTAGCCGCGGCCTATCGTGTCGTTAGCCAAATGGCATTTCCGGTGCCCGACACGCGCAGGCACTGTCCGCACAACGAAACCCATGCCGTTGCCGAAAGGACATCGCGATGAACGTGCATTCGCCCTATCCCGTCACATCCGACGCCCGCAACCTGCAAGGAAAGGTCGCCCTAGTCACGGGATCGACCAGTGGTATCGGGCTCGGCATAGTGCGTGCCTTCGCTTCTGCCGGCGCCGATGTTGTGCTCAACGGCCTTGGTAATCGCGACGACATCGCGGCCGTACAATCGGAGATCGCATCCGAATTCAGCGTCAAGGCGATCTACTCGCCCGCCGACATGTCGAAAGCCGCGGCCATCGCCGAAATGGTGGCGATGACGATCGACACCTTCGGCCGCCTCGACATCCTCGTGAACAACGCGGGCATCCAGCATGTTGCGCCGGTCGATATGTTCCCCGCCGAGAAATGGGACGCCATCCTGGCGATCAATCTGTCGTCGGCCTTCCACACCACCCGTGCAGCGTTGCCCGCTATGCGCTGGAACAAGTGGGGCCGCATCATCAACATCGCATCGGCTCACGGCCTCGTGGCCTCACCGTTCAAGTCTGCCTATGTCGCCGCAAAGCACGGCATCATCGGCCTCACCAAAACGGTCGCGTTGGAGACCGCGGAACACAACATCACCTGCAACGCCATCTGTCCCGGCTACGTCTACACGCCGCTCGTCGAGGCGCAGATCGATGGTCAGGCGAAGTCGCACGGTATTCCGCGCGAGCAGGTGATCCGCGACCTACTGCTCGCGCAGCAGCCGAACAAGCGCTTCGCAACGGTTGAGGAACTCGGCGCGTTGTCCGTGTTCCTTGCAAGCGACGCCGCCGCTTCCATTACCGGTACCGCCCTGCCCGTCGATGGCGGCTGGACGGCGCATTGAACAGAAATCGGGGAGACATTCATGACCCAGGATTCCAACGTGACCGCAATCTCGGACGTTCGTCACAAAGAGCATTCGTCCGACCGTCAGACCGTGCTTGTGCTGCAGGGCGGCGGCGCGCTCGGCGCCTACCAGGCCGGCGTGTATCAGGCATTGCACGAGGCTGGCATCGAGCCCGACTGGATCATCGGCACCTCGATCGGGGCGATCAACGCGAGCCTGATCGCAGGCAATCCCGTCAATCAGCGATTGGCGAAGCTGGAGGAATTCTGGCGGCGCATGGCTTGCCGCCCGCCGTTCGCTCTCCCGGCCTGGACCGGCATCCCGGAAACGATCGCCTACTGGAAGTCACTGTTTCGGGGCATCCCGAGCTTCTTCGAGCCGAACCCGGGCGCCTTCCTGGGGACTCACGTGCCGCTCGGCGAAGACAACGCCGGCTTTTATTCAACCGTGCCGCTTGAAAGAACGCTCAACGAACTGGTCAACTTTTCGCTGCTGAATTCTTGCAAACCGCGGATAACCGTCGGTGCTGCGCACGTACGCACCAGCGTCATGCACTACTTCGACAGCCGCGATGGTGAACTCACGGTCAAGCATGTCATGGCATCAGGCGCCTTGCCGCCCGCATTTCCGGCCGTGCGAATCGACGGCGAGCTCTACTGGGATGGGGGTATTCTGTCCAACACACCGACCGAAGCGATCTTCGAAGACCATCCACGCAAGAACTCGTTGATCTTCGCAGTGCATTTATGGAACCCGATGGGGGCGGAGCCGAACACCATCTGGGAAGTCCTGAATCGCCATAAGGACATTCAATATTCGAGCCGCGTCGCCAGCCATATCGCGCGCCAACGGCAGCTTCATCACTTGCGGCACGTCATTAATGAACTCGGCAAGATGTTGCCGAGTGACGTGCAGAAATCCGAAACCGCGCAAAATCTCACGGCGCACGGCTGTCCAAGCCAAATGCATGTGGTGAGACTGCTGGCTCCCCAGCTCGAACGCGAAAATCACACCAAGGACGTCGACTTCAGTCCCTCCAGCATCCAGCGGCGCTGGGACGCAGGCTACGAAAGCACACTGCGCGTTCTAGACCGCGCTCCCTGGCAGGGCGCCTTCGATCCGCTCGAAGGCGTGATCCTGCACGAAGTAGAATCGCCTTTGCTGCAAGCGGCGGAGTAGCTCCGTGTCGTCGCACGCGATCGAGATGGCGGCCGCCGGCACACGTGGCACAGCTGCAGCTCTGCGCCGGGCCTTCATCATCGGACTGATCGCATTTCTGACGGTCGTCGATCTTTTTGCGGCGCAAGCGATCCTCCCGATGCTGACGCGCGCCTACGACGTGACACCGGCGGCGATGGGATTTGCCGTCAACGCGAGCACGCTCGGTATGGCAATCGCAGGGCTGGTGGTGGCGTTGTTCAGCCGCCGCATCGACCGCCGCCGCGGCATTCTTGTCAGCCTCGTTCTATTGTCGATCCCGACGACGCTCCTGGCATGGGCCCCGAACCTGACGGCATTCACGCTTTTGCGTATAGCGCAGGGTCTCTGCATGGCCTCCGCATTCACCCTCACGCTGGCGCATCTCGGCGAACAATGCAGCGCGCAAGACGCCAGCAGCGCGTTCGCGGCGTATATCACCGGCAACGTGGCCAGCAATCTCGTCGGGCGCCTGATCTCGGCGGGCGTTGCGGACCACTTCGGCCTTGCCGCCAATTTCTACCTCTTCGCGGTGCTCAATCTCGCTGGCGCGGCGCTGGCTTATTTCGTCATCCGGAAAGGCCAACCCACAGCCCTGCCCGATTCGAGCATGGGCTCCCGCCTGGAGATATGGCTGGTCCACCTGCGAAACAGATCGCTCCGCGCCAACTTCGGCATTGGTTTCTGCATCCTGTTCGCCTTCATCGGCACGTTTACCTACGTCAATTTCGTTCTGGTTCGCGAGCCGTTATCGCTTGGCCAGATGGCGCTCGGATCAGTTTATTTTGTTTTCCTGCCGTCGATCTTGACGACACCGCTTGCGGGACGCGCCGTTCAGCGTTTTGGAGCGCGTCCGACCCTGTGGACGTCACTAATATTTGCCGGAGCGGGATTGCCGCTTCTCCTACTCCCGTATCTCGCCGCTGTGCTGTTCGGTCTGACCATGGTCGGCGCAGGCACGTTCTTCGCGCAGGCCGTTGCAACCGGCTTCGTCAGCCACACGGCGATCAGCGACCGCGGCGCCGCAAGCGGCATCTATCTCGCGAGCTATTTCTTTGGAGGCCTGGTCGGCAGCGCCGTTCTTGGCCAGATCTTCGATCAATTGGGATGGGCGGCCTGCGTGGCAGGCATCGCTGTTGCGCTAGTCGTTGCCAGCGCCTTTACATCCTCACTGCACTCTAGAACTGGATAGAAAATCTTTCGCCTATCGGTAGGAGTACCCCTCTGCTAGCGAAGGCAGCCAAAGCAGAAACTGCGCCCTGGCACTCAAACTCGCAGCGGAGGCAATCCCCAATATTCGTTGCGCACTTCTGAAATAGGAGACGGAAGCCGCCGCCGACTGGCCGGACTTAAGCCCAGTTCAGAAGCGAGCTTGATGAGCAGCGTCGAGTAATGGTGCGCTATCCCAACATAGGGCGATTGCATTGGATGACCGTTTGGCGTCATCAACACGGCCCCTGTCTTTTTGATAGCCTCGGTCGCCTCCCAATATTGCGCGGTAGCATCACAATAGAGCGCCAACATGGTTCGATCCAAGTTGAGGATGCAAACATGCTGCGGCAACTCCAACATTATCCAATCCCATTCCTCGCGGGCCCGCGGCGACAAGTGCGACGGGCACGTCAACAACAATTGCGGCTGCGACGGTTCTTGTACCGAAAGTTCATTCTTAGCTTTTCTGTTTTGAGACTTTTTCGTCGAGTTCATTTTCAGCCTCCTCGTTCGTTGATTCAATTTCGGCGCCCAGCTGATCAAAACGGCAACCGTCGGCCTCTCTCGTCGCAGGCAGCCCTGTAAACTCTTGCCACCGGCGTACGGCGACATCGACGTATGTCGGTTCGAGTTCGATCGACAGGCACACTCGCCCGATCGTCTCAGCCGCAATCAGCGTCGTTCCACTGCCTAAAAACGGCTCATAGATAAAATCACCCTCGCTGCTGTTGTTCTGCATGGGGCGACGCATGCATTCGGCAGGTTTCTGAGTGCCGTGCACCGTTTCTCGGTCGTGCTCACCATTGGCTATGGTCCACAGCGTCGTCTGCTTGCGATCGCCGGTCCAATGACCCTTTTCCCGCACCGCGTACCAGCAGGGCTCGTGCTGCCAATGATAGTCGCCTCGACCAATCACGAGGCGAGGCTTTGCCCAAATGATTTGTGAGCGGATCGAGAACCCCTGTCGCTCTAAGCTCGTCGCCACTGTAGTTGCGTGCAGAGCACCATGCCAAACATATGCGATGTGTCCGGGAAACAACGCCCAGGTCCCAGTCCAATCGGCCTGCTTGTCATTGCGCACCTTTCCGACGCGCTTGCTCTTGCTGACGCCACTTCGATGACGCCAAGAAGGATCGTAGTTCACGCCATACGGCGGATCGGTGACCATGAGCTGCGGCGAAGCGCCAGCCAATGCAGCTCTCACCGCCAGGGGATCAGTACTATCGCCACAAACGATCCGGTGGTTTCGAAGACACCAAACATCGCCCTGCTTGCTGACCGCGCGGTCCTGGCGTTTCGGAACGTGATCTTCATTCGTCAAACCTGTGATCGGGCTCGCAGCTAGCATTTTTGCAAGTTCGGCCGTCGTGAAGCCGAGGCCGTTCAAATCCGCGGCGAGTGCGCTGAGGTCTTTCAACTCCAGTTGAAGCATCTTCAAATCCCAACCTGCATTCAACGCAATGCGGTTGGACGCCGCATCTCAGCGTTCGTAGCCGCTTCTTGGATTTCAACGTCGATCGCCCAAACAATCTCTGCATACAGCGAGGTGCGCCGATATCGCGCCAGCAGATCGTTGTTCCACCTGCGCTCGGCGGCTGCTGACGCAGCGTCCCACGACGCAAAACCAACTCGACGTTCAGCCCTGCTGAAACAGCTTTTGTCGATTTCCTTTGCTCGATCGTCAGGCAAAGCCTCGCGAGAATGAACCGTTTTCGGCGAGGTTGAAGGGGATTGGTTGATTAGACAGGTTTGGGTGCCAGCTCTGCCACCATCAGCGTGACTCGATTCTGGCACTCTCAAAAGTGACAATTCTTGATCACCAGCATCCCAATGCTTGGTTCTTTTTCGCTCCTCCCATTGGGCTTCGGCCGTTCGGACAGCCGACCAGTTAGGCTGATAACTATTTCGATGAGAGCCACCGCCATGACGAAGCTTCGATAAGAATTTTAGACTTACCAGTCGTTCAACAGAGCGGATAACGGTCCGTCGACTGATCCCGAGAAGGTGTGCGACGCGTCCCAGGCTTGGATCGCACTGACCCGTCTTCCGGTTGTAGCTATCGAGTATGGCGGCGAATACTCGCTTATCAGTTCCGGAGATTTCCGCGCTGATACAAGCAGCTTTGAAAGCCAAAATTGTATCGAGCGGTCGCGGAAGATTTGATTTGATCATGGAAGGCGTTTGGCGCGACAGAACAGCCCCAGCAAGCAGACCGATCGAGATGTCTTAAAATCGAAGCTGATCGCATTCGCACGCATTGCAGCCCTGTTGAAAACCAGGACAGCGCGGCTGGTCGAAGCGAATCACCCCGTCAGGTCTGGAAGACCGCTACGTGGATCGGATGGTATTTGCTTCGATCCAGCCGACGAGATCCCTCAATCGATAGCGGACCGCGCGACCTACCTGAACAAACGGAGGACCTGCTCGACGAGGTCGCCAAGCTTGCAACGTGCGAACCGAAACGCACAGCATTTGCGCTGTGTCGATCTCCGTCAGGAGCGCATCAGGATTAGAAGTACGTGGTGATGTTGGCATCGGCATAACTCCACATTGAGTACGCCCGATTGTCAGATTCGCGGAATTTTATGGTCAAATATCGTAGACATTCACGGACATCTACGATGTCCGAAACCGATAGCTTTCTGCCTGTTTGCGCAATCGACTGATATTCCTGTCGAGCGCCTCCACTTGACGTCCAGTCTCGAGGGGTTGTGTCAGAAACGGCCTGATCAACTCGCGGATGCTTTTGTTGGATCCAACGAACGTTGCCAGATTAATGCCCGCCTTCGCGAGAGCTCGTCGCGTTTCGTCGGACCTTGGACCCTTTGGAAATACGGGCTCTGTGGTGAGAACCGCAGCTGGTCGTATCTGATCGTACCCTGGCGGTTGCGGATCAAACGGCCGCGACACCACCAAGGCCGTCCAACGCTTCACCATTCCTTCTTCGGCAGCCTCGTAGAGATCTCCAGTGGCGGGATCCAAGTAGAATTCTTCGTGAGACCAAATCGGAACAGCAATCTGCACGAGGAGACCATCCCTGGTGTGACCCCAAGCGGTCGCGCGCCCGACTAGAAAGTTTTCGAAGAAATCGATCAATCGCCTCGTTTGGGCATCGTAAAATCGACTGATATCGTCATCTGCGTGCTCAAAATATTTTGCGATCTCGGGATCCTCTTCCACGGGAGTATCCGAGAGCTTCGAAGTAGCGACTACACTCCGAAGATATCTGAAAGGCAGCAATTCAATGTCATGCCCCAAGCCGGGGCCAATGTAAGGACCCCATCCAGAAAAGTCTGCACGACCAAGAGCGCGGGCTCGAGCACGTAGTGTCGCGTGTCCTGGATAGTCCAAGACAAGCTTCCGCAACGCTTCCGCCAAGCTGGAAAACTGGGTGATTTCTTGGATTGAGATTTTTGCGTTGTCGGCGCCGTACTGGGGATACCAACTTTGGTGTCCATCTTGTTTGCTAGACTGCCGCAAAACCACCGCCGACCAACGCTTCGTCAGCAAATCAGAAAACCCTTCGGCTTCAGGGTTGCTTTCAAAAATATCTCCGTCTGCACTGAGCCGGTACTGGGGATGCGACCAGATTGATCGCATCAGCTCCACAAATTCACCGCTCGCGCTGACTCCTACTCCCGCCATATCGCCCGAGCGCAATAAATCCATCAACGTAGCGAAGCGACAGGAAAGTGCGCATCTCGCTTCTATTACGATCGGCGGCTCCGGAGCAGCCAAGGCGCCCACAGCAGACATCTCGCGAAGCCCATCGATCTGCCGCCCTTCGTACTGGATCGGCCATTGCGACATTCCTTGCGGCCAACAAGCGCCGTCAATAAAAACCCGCTCGTATATCGGGTTCTTTTGGATGGCCTGATGACCAAGCCACGCCACCTCAGGGTCATTCAAAATGTACTTTCTGAATATTTCTCCTAATCCCAGTCCTGTTAGAAGCTGCACGCGAACAGGCGACAGCAGCAGCGGAAATACGTGAACGTCGTAAATGGACGTCGCCGGGTCCTGGCAAATGCTCGAGGTAGCCAAATCGAGAGCCGCAATCGTCTCCCAGAACTTGCTGGCTATCCAATGAACTGAAGCGGATTTGTCACCGGGCCGTCCCAGCGCAATGAGCTGCTTATTGACAAAGAACTCCCGGAAAGCCGCGTCGACGGGAGCCGCTTCGCTGTCCCTACGATGACCAAGAGTGCGCCACGCGGCTTCGGCCAAAGTGCATCCGCGCATGGGCCATGGACGACTCACACGACTTTCAGAACTGCCACTACTCTTTCTCTTCGTCACAGCGAATCACTCAATCGCTGCCTGATTATGCTCACTCGGAATGCAGCTATCCAATTTCTACTGTGGGATACTCGGACATTCGATCACATCCGGATTGGTCCCTTTCGCTTGAACGAAGAAGTCGAGCTTGCATGCTGAGCGCATGAACAATGCGCTCCCTCCCGGTCATAGAGTCGCCAACGAGCGGCTTACTGAGCTGGGCGAAATTCTCGCGACCGGCGTAACGCGTGCCTTGGCCCGTAAGTCCAGTCCGAAGTCTGCTATTTCCGGAGAAAGTTCACTTCACATCCTGCCCGACCAGAGCGGTGATCCGACCCCGATCAATCGGAGAATGTCGGATGGCTGATACCGTTCTGACCCAATTAGCAGCCCTAAAAGCCACGCCCATCGGCGACCTCAAGCAGAAATGGCGCGAACTCTTTGATCGGGAGCCGCCGCCGTTTAACCGGCGCTATATCGAGAGCCGATTGGCCTACCGAATCCAAGAGCTGGCCTACGGCGGACTGCAGCCGGAGACCATCGAAAGGTTGAACGCTCTGGCCGATGAATTGGAAGGCAATACCAAGATCAGAAATCGCCAGCCGCAGACGCGGCCTATCGCAGGTACGCGCCTGATCCGGGAATGGAAGGGTGCCGAGCACTGCGTCACCGTACGGCAGGAGGATTTCGAATACGAAGGGCGGCCCTACAAGTCGCTGTCCCGTATCGCCCGGGTGATCACAGGTACCCGCTGGAACGGCTTGGTGTTCTTCGGCCTTAAACAGCAGGGGCGCAGGTGATGGCTAAGGATGCATCCACACCGGTCAAACGGAAGCTTCGCTGTGCGGTCTATACCCGCAAATCCTCCGAGGAGGGACTGGAGCAGGAATTCAACAGTCTCGATGCGCAACGCGAGGCGTGCCTCTCCTATATCGCAAGTCAGAAGGCTGAGGGCTGGCAGGCGGTGGGGGATTGGTATGACGACGGGGGCTACTCAGGCGGCACGTTGGAGCGCCCGGCTCTCAAGCGGCTAATCGCCGACATTGAAGCCCGTCGCGTCGATATCATAGTGGTCTACAAGATTGACAGGCTCAGCCGCGCACTGATGGACTTCGCCAGGCTCGTCGAGGTGTTTGACCGCAACAGCGTCACATTCGTCAGCGTCACCCAATCGTTCAACACCACCACCTCCATGGGCCGGCTAACTCTTAATGTCTTGCTGTCCTTCGCACTGTTCGAGCGCGAGGTGATTGGCGAGCGCATCCGCGACAAATTCGCGGCTTCACGGAAGAAGGGAATGTGGATGGGGGGCTTCGTGCCCCTGGGCTATTCCGTCGAAGATCGGAAGCTGGTGATCAACGAAGCCGAGGCAGCAATCGTCCGGTCGATCTTCAAGCGCTTCGTGAAGCTTGGCTCCGCTACCAAGCTGACGCAGGAACTGGCAGCGGCTAACACCCGCAACCGATACGGCAAGCTGATCGACAAGGGCGCGATCTACAAACTCATAAACAACCGCGTCTATGTTGGTGACGCCGTTCACAAGGGAACGGCCTACCGCGGAGAGCACGAGCCGATCATCGATCGCGCGCTTTGGGATCAGGTCCACGAGTTGCTCAAAGAAAGCCCCCGCAAGAGAGCATCTCGTAATCGGACGCGCACCCCTGCCCTTCTGAAAGGTTTGATCTTTGCTCCGGGTGACGTGCCGATGACGCCGACCCACACTCGAAAGGGCGGCAAGCTCTATCGCTACTACATCTCGACGAGCGCATTGCGTTCCGGCCTGCCGACGGCATGCCCCGTCAAGCGTATCCCTGCGAACGAGATCGAGGCAGCGGTCGTCGGTCAGATCAAATTGATGGTGCAAAGACCCGAAATCATCGTCGCCACATGGCGTGCTGCGAGATCAGGAGTTCAAGGCCTCACGGAGCGTCAGGTCCGAGAGCATCTACAGCGCTTCGACGAGATCTGGCATGAGCTCTTCCCCGCCGAACAAGCGCGTCTTGTCCAGGTGCTTGTCGCTCGTGTCGATGTTTCCCCGGAGGGTGCAGAGGTTACGCTCCGAACCGACGGGCTCACGAGCTTGATGCAGGAGCTTCGAGCGTCTGAGCCACGCGAAGAGGCCGCATGAAAGCGAAAACAACGCCCGCCACTATCATCGTTCACATCCCGCTCAAATTCACGGTGCGGGGTGGACGCAAGACAGTCATCGGCCCGCCCGTGCAATCACCAACTCACACGCGCTTTGACGACAGCCTCGCGAAGGCAGTTGCGCGGGCGTATCGGTGGAAGACGCGATTAGAGGACGGCACCTACGCCACGATCAACGAGATTGGAGAGGCCGAAAAAATCAACGTTTCTTACGTTGCCCGCATCCTAAAGCTCAGTCTCTTGGCACCCGACGTTGTCGAACTGATCCTGGATGGACGTTCGACATTGACCGTTCAAGGATTGACCAGGCCGCTACCCGCGGATTGGGAAAAGCAACGTGCGTGGGCGACGCACACATAACGTCCATTATGGAATATTGACCGTTCAATACCGGCTTGGCGGGAGCAATTCGGGCACGCTTTCCAGTCTGGGGGACTGGGGGATCGCGGGTTCGACGCTGTTCTGCTACCGTTTTGGAATGTGGTCAAAAATTTTTGTAATATCGAACGAGTGTTGGTCGTTCACGTAAACACCCTGAGCGTGTCATCGCGGACTTGCTCGAACGTGATTTCGGCGTCAACTGCATCACCCGCATCAATAAGGCAGGCCCGCTTGTCTAGCTTATCTAGGAAATCGAGATCCTTGATTAGCGCGCAGAGGTACACCGTTCCATTCAAAGGTCCACTTGCGGCTAGCGTGATTAAGCCACGCCTTTAGAATGACTAGTTTTGCTGATTCTTTGCGAGTGCGGTCGCGAGTAATTTCTTCTGTAGTGACAGGCTGGACGAAACGGGAATTCGGGCCGAGGGATAATTAGGAGCGGCTCGCCACCGAAATGAACGACAATCCTTTCATCGTTGAAATCGCTTAGCGAAAAAAAACCGCCAGCGCGTTTCCCCAACGCGCGCAAGCCGCTAGCCCCCAATATCATTACTAGCGATTATCACGCTGAAAATATGGGACAGCTTCTAGTCTGATATGTGGTCGAGTGCGATGCAAGTAGGCAAGGCACAGGACTGATCACGTCGGCTTGCGCCCTAGTCCCCCGTTGGCGCGATCCGATATTCCACAACCTCAGGCAATTTCCGCAGATGCGCGGAAAGAGCTTCGGCCGCGGTACGATCTCTGCTTTTGATGGTCATTCTGTATTCAAAAAACTTCCCGCCATCTGTCAGCCGAGAAGAAACGTTTGCAATCGAGAAGCCGTATTCCCCGATCATCTTTCTCATCTCCGCTTCGCCCATGACGCTGTCGCGCGCGAAGACCAGCATGTGGTGCGCATAGAATTCACTCGGCAACCGCCCTTCAATGAAGCGAAAGAGCGCCAGAACAATAAGGGTCGCTATTGCGCCCACAACGGCGGCAAACCAAAAACCAATTCCAACCAGGATTCCTATGGCGGCTGTAACCCATATGGAGGCGGCGGTGGTTAATCCGCGTACAGTCAGACCCTCCTTGAAAATGACCCCCGCACCCAAGAAGCCGATGCCGGTCATGATGCCTTGAGCCATTCGGGTTGGATCGGTCCGGATGGATTCATGATCCATCAGAGTCATCCATTCGTTTTGATAAACGGTGACGATCATCAAAATCGCAGATGCAATGCAGACCAGCGAATGTGTACGGAATCCAGCGGGCCGCCCGTGGAATGTTCTCTCGAAGCCGATCATGGCTCCTATAGCGAGCGCTCCGGCGACGCGTCCGATGATAACCAATTCGGTTTGACCGATGCCGTACTGTCCAAAATTCATATCTTCTGGACCTTCGCGACCGTTGGCCTTGTCCCTACGACCTCGGATGCCTGCTCAGCTTTGCTTTCGTTCAAAATCCGTCGTGCGTGACGCAGGCCAAATGCGGTGAGCAGGTCTCTTGCCTCGCCGACGGTGCCGAAAAGGAGTTGGCCACAGCTTGCGCACCTCAATTTAGTGGGAGTCGCGGCCTGCGAAGGGAGCCTGACTTCACCAAGTCCGCACTTTGCGCAATCAAACAACGCGGCGATGTCACGCGCTTCCTTGAGATCGTTGAAGTTCATGATCGCCTCCAGGTCATATCGCGCCCGATTTGGCGGTTTCCAACGGCCGTACGGCTCTTAGCCCTCGTCCCACTTGAAGTAGTCTCTGACACCGTTCCACGTGTGGACGGTGGCCTCACAATCATCGCACTTAAAAGTGCCTCGGCTAGACACGATCCCAACTTTGTAAGTGCCCACGTAAGAAGTCCGACACTTGGGACAGATAAATAAGTCTTGGCCGTCCGCGCCGTCCGCCCTTTCCGTCATCGGCTGCTCCCCCAGCGCCAATAATAATCCTCCCTTGATGGATCGCGCAAAGGCGGAGGCCTAATCGGCCAACCCGCTGAGCCACCGGCATGTCAGATGGCAAAAGCCGCAGCTAGAGGCTTCTCAATGTTCGTCGAAGTAAGCGGCCACACGCTCGTACAGCCCAGGTGAAGAAGGCGTCTTGCCGATCCTTTGGAGGTATAGATCGCCTAAAGCGCGCGCGATGTGGCTACGTTTAGACCAGTCAGGATTGGCGATCGACAGCGACCCACGTTCACGGATCAGTTCGTCGATCATTTGAAACGCCTGTTCGTATGGAAATTTCTTTCCCGCTACATACCGAGGCTGGGCTGAAGGAGCGGCGCGATCGCTGAAGTAATTTTCGCGAGTTGCGTCCGGTTTTCGCGCTGCAGCAAGCTTCCGGAAGATTGCAGCTTGGGCAAGATAACCCGGCGCTTGAGGAGGCTGCTCCAGCGCTCGTTGCTCGCACTGTTCTGCAAGCGCCAAATACTCGGCCGCAGTTTTTGCGGCTGGCGTGGTTTTGTTTTCCATCAGGGAAGCACACCAAATGGAGAAAGTTTCACCTTCCGGTAGCGCCGACAAAACGCCTCTGACCGCATCCTGTTCCGTCTGCAACTTTCTGAGCCACATCACCTTTAGGCAGCGTTGCGGCCAGTCTAGAACTGTTGCAAACTGGCTCATGGAGACGACTATTGAGTACCGACAACATGCTGCGTTGGCGCTTGAGTTGGCAGCGAAGGCCCGCGATAGCGAACGCGCTTCCCTGATAGACATCGCCCACAAATGGCTCCAACTCGCAGCGCAGCGCGAAGCGGAATTGAACCTTGTGAGCGACGAACCAGCAGTCAGACGTGAGACGCCGTTTAGCGATCCGAAGGTGGCGTCCGAGATGGGACGTAAGGGCGGGTCGGCGCCACGGAAGCGGTAAAGTCTTTTAATTCCGTACGACTGGAACCAGAGCCTCCTCCTGCTTGTTTTACAGAGGCTCTGTCCCTTACCCCGGCTCACGCCGGGGTATTTTTTGGCCTTGTTTCGAAAGACACACCGCTCGACGGTGTCGGTAGCTTAGGCTTGGACGTTGCACCCGTCCTGTCTGACGACCTCCGGCCCAGGCCCCCTCAATCCAACCCTGGGTCGGGGACCCTTCCCGCTAGGCCGTCATGAAACGCGCTTCGCGCGTGCGTTCTTTCACCGCCGACGTGCTTTGGTCAACGCCTTCGCGTACATGCTCGGCGGCAGCAACACTGCGCGTATTGGTAGGAGGTCAGCCAGCCCTAGCTACTGCGTCCGGACCGCGCTGATCGCGCCCGCGCGTCACGCCACCGGCGTCCTTGAACCGCACGAAGATGCGGTTGTTGGCGGGATCGAACGTTGCCGCTGCCTGTCACGAAGATGCTGAATGTCGGCGTCGCGTTCGCGGCGATGGTGAGGTTCACGGTCGCAGCACCAGGGAACGCCGGGTTGTGCACACCGCACCGGCATCGGTCTGACAAATCAGGATCGACACCGGGCAGAGTGGCAGCTCCCGTATCGGCGGACCTGGTGATCGGAGCGCTCGCTCCGACGTTGCTCGGCGACGGAGAACGCGCCCGCGCCGCATCGATTTCGGTCGTATAACTTGGCGTCGGTGAAATTGTCGGTTGGGCGCCTAGCCGCAGTGCGATGCTTGGCGATGAGCGTGGCAAACCGTGCGTGGATATCCTTGCGTTATATACGCGACCGTTCTCAAACCCCAGCTCATGACCTTCTCCCCCGTGGTCTTGAGGTTATTCAGGTAAGCGGATATTCGCCGCCAGCGTGCGTTCCAACCTAGGCCTCTTGCTCAAGCGAAAAGGATTCAAACTCAAGCGCAGAGCGATCCCGCAATTTACTGATTAAAACGCCTCACTACTGAAAGCCGTGAGTTCAGAGGTTTGGAGAAATTCGGGCTGAGAGAACGTTTGGTGAAATACGCCAACGCGTCGGCGGGTACAGAGATTACGCACAAATCATGCCCATCAACGCTAAATCGGTTGGACAGTGATCTGGCAGAGACGCGTTTTAGAAGAAGTAGTGGCGGAGAGGGAGGGATTCGAACCCCCGATACGGTTGCCCGTATGCCGCATTTCGAGTGCGGTGCATTCAACCACTCTGCCACCTCTCCGGAACTGAAAATGGCCGCCGCTGAAGCGCGCTCTATCTAGCGAAGGCCGTCCGGCCACACAAGGCTGCCGGATCGCGGACGACTGGACCGGGCATGCCCCGCGGCCGAGGCGCCAAAAGTCAGGGCTGCGCCGGTGTGGCACGCGCCGGCAACCGGCCCTTGAAGCATCGCCACGCCGGAGCCACGGCGCGCTCGACCACGGGGATCGCCACCGCTCCGATCAAAAGCCCGACAACACCCGCCCCCGCGGCCGAAACCAGCCATTCGACGACGCCGCGGGCCCTGGGCAGCGCCCCGGCGACCGTCTCGGCAGCGACGTGGATTGCGTGTTCCGGCGCCGTCAGTCCGTAGCTCGCGAGCCCATGCACGAAGATGCCGCCGCCGACCCAGATCATCGCCGCCGTCCCGACCATGCCGAGCAGCTTGAGGAAGTATGGCATGCCCAGCACCAGTACGCGGCCGAGCGCCCGGATTATGACGCCCGGCCATGAAACGCGCCGGCTCGAGGCCATCGCCACACCCAAGTCGTCGGCCTTCACGATCAGCGCGACCGCGCCATAAACGCCGGCCGTGATACCCACCGCCACCACCGCGAGCACCGCGGCCTGTGTCACGAATCCGCTCTGCGGAATCGATGCCAGCGCGATCGCCATGATCTCGGCTGACAGGATGAAGTCCGTCTTGATCGCGCTTGCCACCTTCTCGTCTTCTACCGACTTCGGATCGAGCGCCACAGTACCGACATGGACCTCGTGGGCATGGGCGTGATGCGGCACCAGCGACTCGTACACCTTCTCGGCGCCTTCGTAGCAAAGGTAGATACCGCCCAGCATCAGCAACGGCGTGATCGCCGACGGCAGAAACGCACTGAGTGCTAGCGCCGCTGGCAGCAGGATCAGGAGCTTGTTGCGCAGCGATCCATAGGCGATGCGCGCCACGATCGGCAGTTCGCGATCGGCGGAGAAGCCAACCACGTAGCGCGGCGTCACCGCGGCATCGTCGATGACCACGCCGGCCGCCTTCGCACCGGCCTTGGCGGCCTGACCCGCAACATCGTCAAGCGAGGCCGCCGCCACCTTGGCGATCGCGGCAACATCGTCGAGCAGTGCAATCAGGCCGACGCTCAAATCGCAGTCTCCTGCATTCCTGGTTAGACGACAGCGACGACAACAATTTTGCAATCCGGTCGCAGAGGTCCGAAGGCCAGCGACGTTCCGTCACAGGTCCGCGTCATGCTCCGTACACGCAAGAACCGCGCCGCGCGGCAACCGTTCCGAATGCAGATTGGAAGCGTCGAGATCTGCGCTCGCGCAAGCCACCCGGCACAACGCTACTGCGTCCCCGCGATCCCGGCGTCGCGCATCACCTGGCCCCAGCGAGCGATCTCCGACTTCACGTAATCCTGCAGACCATCGACCGAACGATTCTCCACCGGCAGGAAGCCGTACTTCAGTATCTGCTCCTTGACGTCCTTCTCTTCGAGGACCGCGGCGAGTTCCTTGTGCAGGCGGTCGACGATCGGGCGCGGCGTACCCGCAGGTGCCACCAGCATCTGCCACGACACCGCCTCGTAGCCCGGTACGCCGGCATCCTTGAGCGGCGGAATATCCGGATAGCTCGGATGCCGCGTCGCCGTGGAAATGCCGAGAGCGCGCACGCGCTTGGCCTCGATCATGCCAGCTGCCGGACCGATGTCGCAGAACATCATCGGAATGTGCCCAGCGATCACATCGTTCAGCGCCGGCAGGCTGCCGCGATACGGCACCGGAGTCGCCTGCATTCCGGTCATGCTCTTGAATAACTCCATGAACAGATGATGCGGCACACCGGGGCCGACCGAGGCAAACGTCATCTTGCCGGGATTGGCTTTCGCGTGGACCAGCAGTTCGGACACCGATTGCGCCGGCACGCCCGAACCAAGCAACAACACGAACGGCGTGCCGGACAGCAGCCCCAGTGGGATGAAATCCGCAACCGGATCGTATGGCAGGCTCTTATAAAGAGAGACATTCACCGCCATGGTCGGCGCCGGTGCCATCAGCAGCGTGTAGCCATCGGGCGCAGATTTCTGCACATGGGTCGCTGCGATCAGCGAACCGGCGCCGGTCTTGTTCTCGACCACAAAGCTGCGGCCGAACCTCTGCTCCAGCTTGCCAGCCACGAGCCGCGCCATCTGATCGACACCGCCGCCGGGCGCGAACGGATTGACGATGGTGACGGTGCGCGCCGGATAATCCTGCGCGGCGACAGCACCGGACCACGCGCCGAGCGCGACAGCGATCAGTGCCACGCCAGCGAGTCGCCGCATCGGTCTCTCCTATTGCGAGCCGGCGATCCCCGCACCGCGCACGACCTTGCCCCAGCGATCGATCTCGGCCTTCACGAAAGCCTGCAGACCTTCGACGGAATTTTCCGGCATCGGCACCATGCCGTTCTTGCTGATCGCTTCTTTCACGTCGGGCATCGCCAGCACGACCTTCAACTCGGCATGCAGCTTGTCGACGACCGGACGCGGCGTCTTGCCCGGCGCAACCAGCATTTGCCACGACGCCGCGTCGAAGCCCTTCGCTCCGGCTTCATGCAGCGAAGGCACATCGGGGAATGCGGCGAGTCGCGTCATGGTCGAACTGCCGAGTGCGCGAACCTTGCCGGCCGCGATCTGCGGCCCCGCCGGCCCGAGATCGCAGAACATGATCGGGACATGGCCTGCGATCACATCGGTGATCGCGGGCTGGCTGCCGCGATAAGGCACGTAGCTCGTCTCGATACCGATCATGGTCTTGAGCATCTCGGCGAACAGGTGATGTGGCGTGCCCGGTCCCACCATCGCGAACGGCAACGGACTGCCTCGCTCCTTTGCGTATTTGATGAGATCGGCGAGCGAGTTGATCGGCAACGCCGGGTTCACAACCAGCATGAACGGCGTGCCAGCCACCAGCGCCAGCGGCGTCAGGTCGGTCTCCGGATCGTACGGCAGGCTTTTCATCAGCGTCGGGTTGACCGCGATCGGCCCGCTCGGCGACATCAGCAGGGTGTAGCCGTCGTGATTGCTTTTGGTCGCGGTCAGTACACCGGTGACGCCACCGGCGCCGGGTTTGTTCTCGACCAGGAACGGCTTGCCGAGCCGGGCCTCCAGGCGCTGATGGACGATGCGGCTGAGAATGTCGCCGGCGCCACCGGCTGCGAACGGGACCACCGTGGTCACCGGCTTGGTCGGATAATCCTGCGCCCGCGACGCCGTTGCGGGCACGGCCGTCGCGGCCAGAAGTGCGGCGAGCGCCAAATTGCGAAGCCGGACCATGCCGCCTTCCTCCCTGTCCTTATACTTATGGGGCAAAGCCTATCGGACGCGGGCGGGAGGGGTAAACCCGCCGCGTGGCCGCAACCGCCCGGCGGAAAAGGCCATGAAAATCCGGCCTTTCTTGACAGTTTGGCCCGCCGCCGTCATAAGCATCCCGTTGGCGCGGGCCTATGCGGGCCTGCGTATTTCGTTACGGCGCTAAGCGCCTGTAACCACAGCAGAAATCGAACGATTTGAGCCGGCCCGATGACCTCAGCGCCGGGACCGAGCGCGGGACGAAGACGATGTTCGCAGTGATCAAGACCGGCGGCAAGCAATACCGGGTCGCCGAAGACCAGAAGCTGGAAATCGAAAAGGTCGAGGGCGAGCCCGGCCAGATCATCCAGTTGGGCGAAGTTCTGATGCTGGGCGGTGACAGCCCGCAGGTCGGCACCCCCGCCATCGACGGCGCCAGCGTCGCCGCCGAGGTGCTGGAACAGGGCCGCGGTCCGAAGGTCATCGCCTTCAAGAAGCGCCGCCGCAAGAATTCACGCCGCAAGCGCGGTCATCGCCAGGAATTCACGCTGATCCGGATCACCGAGATCCTGACCGGCGGTGCCAAGCCCACCAAGGCCGCGCGGCCGAAGCGGGAGAAGAAGGCGAAGCCGGAAGCCGAGGCGGCCGCCTCCTAGCCGGCAGTCCGCAGCGCGAAATCAAAGCGGCCGCGGATCGCCGGAAAAGGTAACGAAAGTTCGACCCAGGCCCCGCATCCTTGCGGAAGCTTGCGAAGGCTCCGATATCAATTTTTGTGAGATGATTCCGTTACGGAATCGCGATACAAGATCACCGAGTTCAGGATTACGACGATGGCACACAAAAAAGCAGGCGGCTCCTCCCGGAACGGACGCGACTCCGAGTCGAAACGACTCGGCGTGAAGATGTTCGGTGGCCAGAGCGCGGCCGCAGGAAACATCATTGTGCGCCAGCGCGGCACCACGTGGCACGCCGGTCAGAATGTCGGAATGGGCACCGATCACACCCTGTTCGCCCTCACCGAAGGCAAAGTCGAGTTCCGTACCAAAGCCAAAGGTCGCGTGTTCGTTTCGGTCCTCCCGGCTGTGGAGGCTGCTGCAGAGTAAAACGGTAGATCAATCTGGGTCTGCCGGCATCTAGTCAAACCGGCGGGCCCACTTGGGCTCTTAAAGGGGAGACGGATGCCGTCTCCCCTTAAGCATTTCAAGGAGCCCGCCATGATACTCGAAATCCCAACTGAGACTTTTCGTGAAGCGTGTATCCCCGTCCTCGAGACCGAGCGGCTGCAGTTGCGCGCACCGCGCCTTGAGGACGCAAAAATCGTCGCAGTGCTGGCGAACGATCGCCGCATTGCTGAGAACACCGCACGCATCCCGCATCCGTGCCGTCGGGCCGACGTCGAGGACTTCATCGCCAGCGTGAACCGCAACGGCGGCGAGACCGCGTTCCTGATCACGTTGCGAAACGGCGGCATCATCGGCGTCTGCGGTCTGATGCAGCCGTCAGGCCAGAGCCCCGAGATCGGCTACTGGCTCGGCGCCAAGCACTGGGGCAAGGGCTACGCGACCGAAGCGGTTCGCGCGGTGATCGATCACGCCTTCACCGAGCTCGATTGCGAAGCTTTGCAATCGGCCGCGCGCGTCACCAATCCGGCGTCACGGCGCGTGCTCGAGAAGTGCGGCTTCCAGTGGGTCGGTGCCGGCCTGCTGCGGATCCGCGCGCTCAACTCGTCGGCGCCGATCGATCGCTTCCGGCTCGACCGCCGCTTGTGGGCGTCGCTGAAGAGCTGGGGACGCGTAAACCGCGTCGCGTAAACGCCGCACGCGCAGCACAGCCGTTCAGGGCTGTGCTTGCGCGCGACGATCGGGCTCGGCCTTGGCCGAAGCCGCCACCGCGGCGTGAAGCGGCGCGAGTCTCGCCAGCAGGTTCTCGCCGAAATGCGCCTGCGGGTTCGACGCCGGCAGCTTCTCGTTGATCTCCCAGGCTCCGATCATTGCTTTCGCCGCGTCGAACGCGTGCAGGAACGTCGTACCCGGCGTCAGGCCTTCCTTGAAAAGCGCCTCGCCGAAGTAGGTCCATTCACGGTCGTTGGAGCAGCCGAACGACGTGCTGTTCTCGTCCGCCGCGGTGAGCACGATGGTGTCGTCGTTGGCCAGCGGTTTCACGAACACGCCGGAGTAGCAGGCCGACACAACCACCACGCGGTTCTTGATGCCCTCGCGATCAAGCACGGCCGCCACGTCCTGCGGCGACAGCATTGCGTCGACCGAGCCGGGCAGCGCCAGCGCAATGCCGTCACGGGAGCCATGCGACGTCATGAACAGCAGGAGCACGTCCTCGCTCTTATTCATGCGGCTTCCGATCGCGCGCACCATGGCGGCGAAATTCTGACGATTGGCGATCGGGACTTCGAGCGCCGACTGCGGATTGTTGATCAGCAGCGCCACCCTGCCCTCGACGGCGAGGCTGCGGTCGATGACATCGAGCGAACCGGTGACCTCGCGCAGGAAGACGTTCTGCTTTGCCCAACCCGCGACGCCAAGCACGTAGACGTCGGTCTGGCCGGGCCGTTCCGGCATGAGTTGCGAAGCCATCGCATCGACAAGGAACGGCTGCGCCAGTTCCTGCCGCGCAAGATCGGTCTGCGATTTGCGATCCGGTTCCGAGGCTGGTGCCTCGGCTTGCAGCATCGCGCGCCCGTATTCCCAAAAGTTCGCCGTCTCGCGCTGGAAGTCCTGACCATAGAACACCGGCTGATGCGGGAGCACAGCGAACGTGGCGAACATGGCGACCCACATCGCTCCCGCGCGGCGGATCGACGCGTATTGCGGCTGCAAATCCTTAAGGATGACGTGGACGGCGCCGGTCCACCACGTCGCATAGGCGATGACCGGCAGAGCCCACAGAGCCATCGCGACCCAAAACGATTCGCGGGTGGCCTTGTCGATGGTAGAGACCGACCACGCCAGCGCCTCGAAGCAGATTTCGAGGATGATCGCGAGCGCAGCGGAGATGGTGAGGAAGTTGATGCGCTGGCCCGGTTTCACGAACAGCGCAATGATCGCGAACCACACCGTGATCCACGCCAACGATGAATTCAAACCGTAAGGCGTGAACGACAGACCTGGCCCGCGCGCATGCAGGTACTGGAACCCGATCCACACCGACACCAGCGCGGCGCACCAGAGTACCAACTGGAAATATCCGAACTGTTCGGAGTTGCGTGCGATCGGCCGCCACAGCGCCGCACGCGAAGCCATCCGGATCACCGCCCAATCGCTCGCCATGTGCGCGCCTCCAGCGATCCAAAATTACGCGATAGGAACCTAAGGCAACGTTCCGCAGTCACTTAAATTTGTAACGATTGACACGGCGCACGCACGGGAGGACTATTCGTGCGTGTCATGCGCGTCGCTGCGGCGACCGCACCCAACGCAACTGCAAAGCGGAGGTATCCATGACGCCACCGGGCCAGCAAGGCCGCATACTGCCGAGATAGCCGTTCGGATTTCGGCATAGCGGCGCTTCACGACGGACCGCCGGGACGAGGCACCTAGGGCCGCATCAGTTAGGCAAGGCCCAATCCGCCTCTCCCGGCGTCGTCGTTTTTCATTTGCCGCGGCACCATGTTTGCGTTGCTTCGGCATTTGCACGAAAATATTCTCCCGTGAGGCCGCAGGGAGGATCAGATGTCCTACAACCTCGATCAATTCATTGCCGATTGCCGAAGTTCGCTGAAGCGCGACCCCGGTCCCGGCGGGCGCGAGCAGGTTCGCCTCAAGCTCGAAGAGCTGCTCCGTAACCAGGCGTTCCTCGACGAGTACTGCAGCGACGACGTGCCGCGCGGACTCAAAGTGCTTTACGAAGACCCCGAGCTGAAGTTCCAGATTCTCGCCCACATCAATGACAAGGCGCGAACGTCGCCCCCGCATGACCACGGCGCGTCGTGGGCGATCTACGGCCAGGCCACCAAATACACCGACATGATCGAGTGGGAGCGCGAGGACAACGGGGCCGATCCCAAGCACGCCGAACTCAAGCCCGCAAAAAAATATCGGCTCAATCCGGGAAATGCCGGCATCTATCAGGACGGCAAGATCCACTCGATCGATTATCCGGACTACTCGCGCTTCATCCGCGTCACCGGCACCAACCTCGACAACATCACCCGCATCCGCATCGACCTGAAGACCGGCGAAGTCCATCAGATGACGCCGCAGCAGGCGACGTAACAGCGGCCGGCTCCGAACCCACCGCCGTCATGCCCGGCCATGTGCCGGGCATCTCGATTTCCAGGGCACGCCCGTGCCACGATTATCGAGATGGCCGGGAACAAGCCCGGCCATGACGTTTGAAAGAGCGTCATGTCATCTCAGCTACCGCGTTTCGTGTCTCCACAAACTCTTCGCGCGATGCTCACCGATGGCGGCGAGATCGCGCCGATCGACGTTCGCGAGGAGCTGACCTTCTCGCAGCGGCATCTCTTGTGGGCGCGCAGCGTACCGTTGAGCCGGCTGGAGCTGCGGTTTGCGGCGCTGGTGCCGCGGCACTCCACCCGCATCGTGCTGATGGACGACGGTGAAGGGCTTGCAGAGCGCGCCGCCGACGTGCTGGCCCGCGCCGGCTACACTGACATTTCGATTTTGGACGGCGGCGTGACCGGCTGGGAGAAGGCAGGCCTCGAACTGTTCTCCGGCGTCAACGTGCCGAGCAAGGCATTCGGCGAGCATGTCGAACACGACAGCGGCACGCCATCGATCTCAGCCGCCGAGCTCGACGCACTGATCCGCAGCGACACGGACATGGTGGTGGTCGACAGCCGTCCGTTCGACGAATTCCAGCGCGTCTCGATCCCCACCGCCACCAACGTGCCGGGTGCCGAACTGGTGCTGCGCATCCACGACATTGCGCCGAAGCCGGAGACGCTGGTGGTGGTGAACTGCGCCGGCCGTACCCGCAGCATCATCGGCGCGCAATCGCTGATCAACGCGGGCCTGCCGAACAAGGTGGTGGCGCTGCGCAACGGCACGATGGGCTACAACCTCGCCGGCTTCACCACCGAAAGCGGCAAAGAGAAACGCGCGCTTTCGAGCTCAACGCAGGGCACGGCGCGGGCGAAAGCACTAGCCGACGATGTGGCGCGGCGCTTCAAGATCAAGCGCATCAGCCTCGCCACCATCGATTGCTGGCGCGCGCAGGACAAGGACCGCACGCTCTACCTGTTCGACGTGCGCAATCCGGAGGAATACGCCACCGGCCATCTCCCAGGCGCGGTCTCCGCGCCCGGCGGCCAACTCGTCCAAGCCACCGACCAGTATGCCGGCACGCTCGGCGCCCGTGTCGTGCTGATCGACGAGCAAGAGGTGCGCGCGGTGATGACTGCGTCTTGGCTCAAGCAGATGGGCTGGCAGGACGTTTTCGTGTTGGCGGAGACTGGCCACGAGAAGGGCACGCCCCCGCCGTCCGTGCTGGGCCACGCCGCGCCGCTGGAACACACGGTCGATGCGGCCGCGCTTGCGCGACTGCTGCGTGACGGCAAGGCGACCGTGCTCGACCTTTCGCTCAGCTCGACCTATCGCAAAGGTCACATTCCCGGCGCATGGTTCGCGATCCGCTCGCGACTGAAAGAGGCGCTGCCGAAGATTCCGGTCACTGGCGAGCTGGTGCTCACTTCGGAGGATGGCATCCTCGCCGGCCTCGCGGTGAGCGAGGCGCAAGCGCTGACGAAAGCCTCAGTGTCTTCGCTGCATGGCGGCAACGCCGCGTGGCGTAAAGCCGGGCAGCCAATATCGACCGAAGCGAAAATGGCCGACGAGCCGCTCGATGCCTGGCTCAAGCCCTATGAGCGTCCGAACAACACCCGCGACGCCATGAGCGAATACCTGGCCTGGGAAACCGACCTTCTGCCGCGCATCGCGCGCGACGGCACCACGCGGTTTCTGGCGAAATGACGCAGCCGTCACACCACGGCTATACAGTCCACCTCAACATCGAACGGACCCCACCAAGACGGCACGTGCAGGAAAATGCGCGCCGGCTGGTCTTGCGGGAAGTGGCGCGCATAGACTTCGTTGAATATTTCAAAATGCGTCTCTTCCGGCGTGCAATAGACGTTGCATTTGACCACGCGCGTCATCGACGATCCCGCTGCCTCGACACAGAGCTTCATCTGCGCGAGGACGATCTCGCACTGCTCGGCGAACGGCATCCGTCTGATCTCGCCGGTTTTCGGATCGAACGGCGGCAGGCCTGAGACATAGACCGTTTCCCCGGCCACAATGACGGGATTGATGGGACCCTTGCGGCGTCGCTCCAGGTAGGTCGAGAACGGCTCGACACGGATCGGTGTGCGGTTCATGGCGGCTTCTCCTTTGATCGGCCCTCCTCGATGACGCGGCGACGAGACGCTGTCATGCGTCAACGGTTCGGCGTCGGCCGAACTGTCCCGTGTTGCCGGAGCGGTTGCGGAACCGGTAGGCTCGCGAATGGCCGCCGCGGCAAACATGGTCGAGGTTGCGGCGCTCGTCGGTGACACCGCGCGCGCGACGATGTTGGCCGCGCTGATGGGCGGACAGTCCCTGACCGCCACCGAGTTGGCTTTCCTCGCAAGAGTCTCCCGCTCGACGGCGAGCGAACACCTTGCCAAGCTTGTGAAGGCGCGGCTGCTCGCTGTCACCAGCAAGCGCCGCTTCCGCTATTACCGCATCGCTTCTCCACTGGTCGCGAGGATGCTCGAAAGCATCAAGGCGGTGGCGGCGATCGAAGTGCCGCCGCGTCATCAACCCCGCTCCGCGCAAGACGAAGCATTACGGTTTGCACGCACCTGCTACGACCATCTGGCCGGTCGGCTTGGAGTCGCCCTTGCCGACGCGCTGATCGCCAAGGGCGTCGTCGTGCTTTCCGATGACGGCGGCATGTTAACGAGCCTTGGCCGGCGATTCCTGTCGGACTTCGGAGCGGACCTCACGCCCGAACTGCGCAGCAACCGGATTTTCTGCCGGGCCTGTCTCGATTGGAGCGAGCGGCGCTATCACATCGCCGGCTTGGTCGGCGCACAATTGCTGCAGCGATGCTTGGATCTGGGCTGGCTGGTCCGTGACCGCGACACCCGAGCGGTGACGATCGCAGCGGCCGGACGAACCGGGCTGCGCGAGACGTTCGGCCTCGACCCGGAAACGCTTACGGCGGCGGTTCCGAAAACGCGCGGTCGCGCCGCGCCAGTTGCTGCTCGCGCAGGAAGATGAACAGACCCGCTGCGACGATGATGGCGGCACCGGTGAGCATGTAGGTGTCCGGCACATCCTTGAACACGAGATAGCCGAACAGCACCGCCCACACGATCGTGGTGTATTGGTACGGCACCACGGTGCTTGCCGGCGCCAGCACCAGCGAGCGGTTGACGCACACGTGCGCAACCATTGCCACCATGCCGAGCAGGCAGAGCAACGCCAGATCGCCGAGGCTCGGCGTCACCCAACCGATCGGCGCCAATACCATGCCGAACAGCAGCGCGCCGATCGTCTGCGTGGTCACCAGCACGGTGCCGCTGGTGCCGCGGAGGAAGCGCGTCGAGATCATCGACAGCGAAAAAGTAAAGCTCCCGACCAGCGCGATCAGCGCGGGCCAGGTGAAAGCCGTGACGCCGGGCCGCAAGCAGACCACCACGCCGATGAAGCCCGCGATCACCGCCGACCAGCGCCGCCAGCCGACCGGCTCGCCTAGCATGGTGCCGGCGATCGCGGTCACGAAGATCGGCCCGGCCAGATAGAACGCCATCACATCGGCGAGCGGCAGATAGGCCACCGCCCAGTAGAAACAGGCCACCTCGACCGTCGCGAGCACCGCCCGAAGCACCTGGAGGCCCCACCGCGGCGCCTCGGCAAACGTCGACCGGTCGCGCCAGATGAACGGCGCCAGCAGCGGCAGGGCCGCGAGGCTGCGGATCAGCAGCACCTGGCCGACCGTGTAGGTCGCCATCAGCCATTTTCCGAGCGCATCGTTGACCGCAAAGAGGAAAATGCCGGCGGTCATCAGCGAGATGCCGGCGAGCGCGGCGCGGCTGGAAACCGTCTCCGAATTCATTTGCGCTCCAAGGCCCCGCCAAACCTTCCCAGCCCGGCGGGTTGCTTATATATCAGCCGCAACAGCGGACAGCCGAACCCCATGAAATTCCTCGATGAAGCCAAGGTCTATGTCCGCTCCGGCGACGGCGGCAACGGCTGCGTGGCGTTTCGCCGCGAGAAGTACATCGAATTCGGCGGGCCGAGCGGCGGCAACGGCGGCCGCGGTGGCGACGTGGTCGTGGTGGCGGTCGACGGCCTCAACACGCTGATCGACTATCGTTACCAGCAGCACTTCAAGGCCAAGGCCGGTGTTGGCGGCAAGGGCAAGGACCGCCACGGCGCAACAGGGGCCGACATTGTGCTGAAGGTACCTGTCGGCACGCAAATCTACGACGAGGACCGTGAGACCCTACTCGCCGACCTCACCAAGCTCGGCGAGCGCGTGGTGCTGGCGGAAGGCGGCAACGGCGGCTTCGGCAACGCGCATTTCAAGACCTCGACCAATCGCGCGCCACGCAACTCCAACCCCGGCCAGCCCGGCGAGGAGCGCTGGATCTGGCTGCGGCTCAAGCTGATCGCCGACGCCGGCATCGTCGGCCTGCCGAACGCGGGCAAGTCGACTTTCCTCGCCGCCACCAGCGCAGCGAAACCGAAGATCGCCGACTATCCCTTCACGACGCTGCACGCCCAGCTCGGCGTGGTGGAGAGTGATGGCCGCGAGTTTGTGCTCGCCGACATTCCCGGATTGATCGAAGGCGCGCACGAAGGCACCGGCCTTGGCGACCGCTTCCTCGGTCACATCGAGCGCTGCCGCGTGCTGCTGCATCTGATCGACGGCACCGGCGAACACGCTGGCGAGGACTACAAGACCGTGCGCGCAGAACTGGAAGCCTATGGCAACGGACTCGCCGACAAGCCGGAGATCGTGGCGCTGACGAAGATCGACTCCATGACGCCGGAACAGATCAAACAGCAGGCTGCCAGACTCAAACGGGCCTGCAAGAAGACGCCGTTGCTCCTCTCCTCACACTCCCGCAAGGGCGTGCCGGAAGCGCTGCGCGCGCTGCTCAGCGTGATCGACGACGCTGGCGGTAGCTCCATGACCCGCTCGCGCCGCGAAGCGCCGGCCTGGCAGCCATAACTTCGATCTCCAACCTCGTGTCCCAGCCAAGCGATAGCGAGCGCCGGCCGGGCGCCAGCTTCCTTTAGACCGCTCCGCAGCCGAACCGGCTCCCGGGCCTTGCTTCGCTCGCCCGCGACACGAGGGTGTGATACTCCGCATACAATGTCTTACGGAGAACATCGCTATGAAGACTCGCGCCGCCGTGGCCTGGAAGGCTGCTGAACCGCTCACCATCGAGACCATCGACATCGAAGGGCCGAAAGCCGGCGAGGTGCTGGTCGAGATCAAGGCGACGGGCGTCTGCCACACCGACGCCTACACATTGTCAGGCGCGGACCCGGAGGGCATCTTCCCGGCGATCCTCGGTCACGAGGGCGCGGGGATCGTGCGCGAGGTCGGTGCCGGGGTCACCTCGTTGAAGGTCGGCGACCACGTCATTCCGCTCTACACGCCGGAATGCCGGCAGTGCAAAACCTGCCTGTCGCAGCGATCGAACCTCTGCACCTCGATCCGCGCCACGCAGGGCAAGGGCGTGATGCCGGACGGCACGTCACGATTCCGCTGCGACGGCGACAACGTGTTCCACTACATGGGTTGCTCGACCTTCGCGAACTTCACGGTGCTGCCTGAGATCGCGCTCGCCAAGGTTCGCGAGGACGCTCCATTCGACAAGATCTGCTACATCGGCTGCGGCGTCACGACCGGCATCGGCGCGGTGATCAACACTGCAAAGGTCTGGCCCGGCGCCAACGTCGCCGTATTCGGTCTTGGCGGCATCGGACTGAACGTGATCCAGGGGGCGCGCATGGTGGGCGCCGACAAGATCATCGGCGTCGATACCAATCCGGGCAAGCGAGCGATGGCCGAGAAATTCGGCATGACGCACTTCATCAATCCGAAGGAGGTCGGCGCCGACAAGGTGGTGCAGGCTGTGGTCGATGCGACCGGCGGCGGCGCAGACTTCTCGTTCGAATGCATCGGGCTGCCGCAGACCATGCGGCAGGCGCTGGAGTGCTGTCACCGCGGTTGGGGCGAGAGCATCATCATCGGCGTCGCGGCATCCGGTCAGGAGATTTCGACGCGGCCGTTCCAGCTCGTGACGGGCCGCGTATGGAAAGGCACGGCGTTCGGCGGCGCCAGAGGACGCACCGATGTGCCGAAGATCGTCGACTGGTACATGGAAAAGAAGATCAACATCGACGATCTCATCACGCACACCATGCCGCTCGACAAGATCAACGACGCGTTCGACCTGATGCACGAAGGCAAGTCGATCCGCAGCGTGGTGGTGTACTAGTTTTTAGTTGTCACTGTTGTAGCGGATGGGCGGCCGGCATGACCCCGGCCACCTCCGTGACGATTCCGGTCGCCATCAGATTCACCCGACGGGCCTGAATCGTAGCAAAAAGCGGCCCCGGCGCCCCTGCGGATGCTCCCTTGACCATGACGGCTGCAAACCGGGCGTGCTAGACAGACCGCCCGAAACCGCCCGCAAACCCATGTCACCAGCCGCCAAAACGCCATCGCTCGCCGATTTCCGCCGCGTCGTCGTAAAGGTCGGCTCGTCGCTGCTGGTCGATTCGGCGGCCGGCCGCCTCAAGGAAGGCTGGCTCGCCTCGCTGGTCGATGACATCGCTGGCCTGCATCGGGACGGTCGCGACGTAATCGTCGTCTCCTCGGGTGCGATTGCGCTCGGTCGCGCCGTTCTCAAATTGCCGAAGGGCCCTCTCAAGCTGGAGGACAGCCAGGCCGCCGCCGCGGTCGGCCAGATCGCGCTCGCCCGAACGTGGGCTGAGGCGCTCGGCAAGCACACAATCACCGCCGGCCAGGTGCTGGTGACGCTCACCGACACCGAGGAGCGACGGCGCTACCTCAACGCGCGCAACACCATCGCCAAGCTGCTCGATTGGCGCAGCGTGCCGGTGATCAACGAGAACGACACTGTCGCCACCAACGAGATCCGCTACGGCGACAACGACCGCCTCGCCGCGCGTGTCGCCGCGATGGCGAGCGCCGACCTGCTGGTGCTACTTTCGGATATCGACGGGCTCTACGACGCTCCGCCGGCAAGCAACGCCAAGGCCAAGCACATCGCTGTGGTGCCGCGCATCACAGCCGAGATCGAGAACATGGCCGGCGCGTCCGGCTCCGAGCTGTCGCGCGGCGGCATGGTCACCAAGATCGAAGCGGGCAAGATCGTCACCACCGCGGGCATCCACATGGTGATCGCGTCCGGGCACGTCGATCATCCGCTGAAGGCCATCGCGTCGGGCGCGCGCGCGACTTGGTTCCTGACACCGGCAAACCCGGTGACGGCGCGAAAAAAATGGATCGCGGGTTCGCTTGAGCCGAAAGGCACATTGACCATCGACGCCGGCGCCGCCGCTGCGCTTCGCCGCGGCAAGAGCCTGCTGCCGGCGGGTGTGGTGAAGGTCGACGGCGCGTTCGGCCGCGGCGACGCCGTGGTGATCCGCGGCCCCGATGGCGCCGAGCTGGGCCGCGGACTGGTGGCGTACGACGCCGAGGATGCAGCCAAGATCATCCGCAAATCGTCCGGCGACATCGTCATCATCCTCGGCGTGGAAGGCCGCGCCGAGATGGTTCACCGCGATGACCTGGTGCTGGGCGGCGGCTGATCCGAAAAATTTCACGCTTGGATGGAACCGCAATCATGAGGCCGCGTTGATCGAACGCGACGCGACATTCTCATGAGACTTCAGAGGCGGTTGACCGATCGCCCGGAGCACCCCGGCCCTGTTGGCCGGGGTTTCCGTTTGCGGTTACCGCACTGGAAAATCAAAGAACGTATTCGGGTATGGCTCGTTGCGCAGCGTGAAGTGCCACCACTCCTTGCTGTACGGCATGAAGCCGCGGCGCCGCATCGCATCGGCCAGCAGCCGGCGATTCGATTGCGCTTCCGCGCTGACGCTCTTGTCGCCGGGCGCCGAACGCGGACTGAAGAAATCGAACGGCGTACCCATGTCGAGCTCCTTGCCGCCGACACGGCGGACCAGCGAGATGTCCATGGTGGAGCCACGTGAATGGCCTGAGCGTGCCGCGATATAGCCGTCGCGAAACAGGTTCTGCTTGTCGACGTTGGGGTAGTACTCGGCCTTGCGCGCGACATCGCGCAGGTCGCGCGCCCAGCGCACGAAATGCGACACCGCGCGGACCGGCCGATAGCAATCGAACGCCTTGATCGCGAAGCCCTGCGGTTCGAGATCGCGCGCCACCGCGGCGAGCGCAGTCGCCGCCTCACGGGTCAGGTAGCACACCGGCTTCTCGTAGCCGTCGATCGGCCGCCCGACGAAGTTGTCGGCGCCGAGATAGCGCATGTCGATCACGAGGTTCGGCACCAGCGTCGAGGCATCGACGAAGGTCGGCGGCCGCGACATCTGGGCCGAAACGGGCAGAGCGGACGAGGTCATCAGGATCGCTGCGGCGAGGAGTCGAATCATGCGCGCCATTGGTAGCACGCTCGCCGTTCGGAGCGCCGCTAGCCGTCGAGCCACGCCACCGCGCGGATCGGACTGCCGGTGCCGCCCTTGATCTTGAGCGGGAAGCCGATGAACTTGAAGCGGCCCTTGCCGATCAGCTTCTCCATGTTCACCAGCCCCTCCATATGGGTGAAGCCAAGATCGCGGCAGACGTGATGCACTTCGAAATTGTTGCGGCCGGTGCGGCCCGGGCTCACCGCCTCGACGCCGAACATGCCGATCTTCTTCTCGCGGCCGAGCCAGGTTGCGGACTCCTTTGTGAGCCCCGGAAAGTCCGTGATGAATGCCGGCGTACCGTGGGCGCGCCGGAAAAAATCCATGTGCAGCAGCACCGTGTCCTTCGGCTTGATGGTGACGCCGGCAGCCTTCTCTGCAGCTTGCAGATCCTCGATCGAAATGTCGGACTTGAGCGGCTTGTGCGAGAGGTCGAGACACACCGCTTCGGTAAAGAACATCTCAAGCGGCAGCTCATCGATCGACTTGGCACCCGGTCGCTGATCGAAATGCTTCGGCGCATCGACATGCGTGCCCGCATGATCGCCCATCACCATCGCCATGGTCGCCGACGAAAACTTGTAGCCGTCCGCGTCGCGAATTTCCTCATGCGTCGAGAACGGCGTCATGATGACCTGCGGGTGGTTCGGCAGCACCTGCATCTTGTGTTCAATGTCGCGGGAGAGGTCGACCAGGATCATGGGCACTCCATTGAGAACGGGCGTCGGCCGGGGTGACCGTACATTGGCACGACCCGGAGTTCTTTAGCCCAGCCACGCATGACTGTGCGCCGGCAATGCAGAGCGCGTCGGCCGAGTTGACAGCGGCAAGATTCTGACTATATTCCTATAATTCTGTTTGATCGAGGGCTCATCCTCTTTCCAGCACATTGGGATCCTAAGCTTAGAATTCCACGTGGACAAGTTGTCGCG
>JADMIO011701055.1_pt1 | contig 118861 bp, 76 predicted proteins | sample 8958161 | NCBI WGS metagenome assembly JADMIO01 (sample SAMN16585339, study PRJNA669376) | soil metagenome | isolation source: Crop rotation soil | place: USA: Cullars Rotation, Alabama | collected 2011
TATGGTGAAAGTTGGAACCTCTTACGTGCCGATCAGATTAAAACGAAAGGCCCAGTCTTTCGACTGAGCCTTTCGTTTTATTTGACCATGTTGGTATGATTTAAATTAATACGACTCACTATAGGGTCAGTGCGGCCGCGACTTCAAGTCACGTGAATTCCAAGCTTCGGATCCCACTGTGCTGGAAAGCAACGACCAGAAACAGATCGCGGCCGGCACCGGCGGGCCATTCACGACCTACGTGGAGGAAATGAAAACCCATATCGCCGCCGTTCGCCGGGTCGGCGGCATCCCGGTCGTCGTCTCGCCCATGGAGCGCCGGAACTTTGACGCTGCCGGCCACATCGTGCCGTCGCTGGCCGACTACGCCCGCGCCGCGCGTGAAACCGCCGCGGCCGGGCAGGTCGCCTTCATCGACCTCAACGCCCGGTCGATCCCCTTCTACGAGGCGCTGGGACCGGACGCATCGGCGCAGGCCTTCGCCGCCCCCGAAGGCCGCGTCGACAACACGCACCACAACAACTACGGCAGCTACGAACTCGCGCGCTGTGTCGCCGCCGACCTCGCCAGCTTGAAAATTCCGCTCGCCGCCGAAGTTTTCCGCGATTTCCGGAAGTTCGACCCGGCCCGACCCGACGACCCGAAGACCTTCGCCGTGCCCGCCAGCCCCAATTTCACCAACCAGCGTCCCCTCGGGGACTGAACCGAGGATGAAAGCCGGACACACCCCGTCGCTACGCGCCACCCCTCTCCAGAGGGGACCCGAGCCGCCGTCAGCGAAATCCCCTCTCGAGAGGGGTGCCCGCAGGGCGGGGTGTGTAAGGACGAACGCCGCCCTGGTGGATTCCTGGGTATCCTCTCGGTGAAACCCAGCCTGATTCCCATGATGTTCCGGCTCTCTCTCGTCTTCCTGCTGCTGGCTTCGGTCGCCTTCGCCGCCGCCGACACCGCGTACTTGTTCACCTACTTCACGAAAAACGGCGAGGATGGCCTGCATCTCGCCTGGTCGGAGGACGGCTACCAATGGCAGCCGGTGCGCGAGGGTGGGAGCGTCCTCGCGCCGAAGATCGGTTCCAAGGAGCAGCTCCTGCGCGATCCCTGCGTGGCGCGGGGGCCCGACGGCACCTATCATCTGGTCTGGACCTCGGGTTGGTGGGAGAAAGGCATCGGTTACGCCTCGACGAAGGATTTCATCACCTGGTCCGAACAGCGGGAGATTCCCGTGATGGTCCACGAGCCCACCGCGCGGAACAGCTGGGCGCCCGAGATCGTGTACGATGAAGCGAAGGGCGAGTTCGTCATCTTCTGGGCCACCACCATTCCCGGGCGCTTCGCGGAGACCGACGCCGCCTCCGAAGACTGGTTGAACCACCGCATCTACCGCACCACGACGAAGGATTTCAAAACCTTCGCGCCGACGGCGCTCTTCTACGACCCGGGCTTCAGCTGCATCGACATGACGTTCCTCCGCGCGGACGGGAAGCAATGGCTGATCATCAAGAACGAGACCAAATTTCCGACGCCGGAGAAAAATCTGCGTATCGCGGCGGCGGCAAGCGTCCAAGGACCCTTCGGACCGCTCTCCGCCCCGTTTTCGCCGCCCGGACTCTGGTCGGAGGGTCCGACCGCGGTGAAGATCGGCGACGAGTACCTGGTTTATTTCGAAGCCTACATGAAAAAATACTACTGCGCGATGCGTTCCCGGGACCTGAAGACCTGGGAGGATGTGACCGACAAAGTGGCGTTTCTCTTCCCCGGCACTCCGGAGCGCATGAAACACGGCTCGGTCATTGCCGTGCCCCGCGCACTCATCGACCGGCTGTTGCAGCCGGCGCCCACGCCCCGTGCACCTGAAAGTCACTGATCTCGATCCGGCTGTCGACCGTGCGGAAACCGAACCAGCCGCGCCGCAGGGGTTCGGGATCCTGCCAGTCGAACACCGCGACACCATCGCGCACGAACCGCACGCGGCCGTCGGCCGAGACCGACACCTCGATCCGGTAGTCGTGATCGGCCTTCAGCAAAAATTCCGGCGTGGATCGGTCGTGTTCCGGGAGCAGCGGCCGGTTGCCCGCGCCGTCATACCGGCGGAAACGCGTCGTCGAGTTTGTGTTGCCGCCATAGCCGACGTAGTAGGTGCGCAGCGAATCGTAGGACGCGAATTTGCCATCGCGTCGATGGCCGGCGGCAAACAGGTCGTCGGGCCGCGCCGGGTCGGTCGCCATCCAGAAGCAATTGAGATCGGAGACGCGACCGCCCGACGTAACGCGCGCCGTGTAAGCGATCCGCACCGGCGCCGCCAGCGGTTGGCGCAGCCAGACGGTGCAGCCGCCCTTGTCGGCGATGACGAGCCGGCCGCCATCGGTCGTCACCGTTCCGCCGGGCTGTTGTTCGACCACCCATTGTCCGAGGCCCTGGGTGAAACCCTCCTGCAGCAACGGCGTCTCGGCTCGCAGTCCCCCGAGTAGCAATCCTGGCAAAAGCAGCCACTTTTTCATTTCCCCAAGCAGACCTTTCCGGTTGCGCTTGGCCAACGCAAAACCCCGGATTTACCCAATGAAAATTCCCCTCGTCCGATTTGCCGCGCTGTTTGCTCCCCTGCTGGCCTTCGCCCAGGCGCCGGCGCCCCCCTCATCGCCCGCGTCGCCGGCTGCATCGCCCGCGGCTTCGACTCCCGGCCGCGCGCCCGACCTCGCGGCGAATCCCGCGGCGACGGCCGCACCCCTCAACCCCGCGCTGCCCTCGCTGTTCGTCGCCAGCGACTCCACCGCGGCGAAAAACAACGGCAACCCGATCCAGGGCTGGGGTGTGCCCTTCGCCGATTATTTCGACCCGGCGAAGGTGAATGTCGTCAATCTGGCCCGCGGCGGACGCAGCAGCCGCACCTTTATCAGCGAGGGACTGTGGGACCAGCTGCTCGCCCAGGTGAAGGCCGGCGACGTCGTCTTGATCCAGTTCGGACACAACGACGGCAGCCCGGTCAACGAGGACGCGTCGGTGCCGCCCGATAAGCGGCGTTCGCGCGGCACCATCCCGAGCCTCGGGGAGGAGACGCAGGAAATCGTCAACATCATCACGGGAAAGCCCGAAACCATTCATACGTTCGGCTGGTACATCCGCAAAATGGTCGCCGAGGTGAAGGCCAGGGGCGCCACGCCGCTCATCCTTTCGCTCACGGTGCGCAACATCTGGAAGGATGGCCGGGTGGAGCGGGGTTCCGGCAACTACCGGAAGCTCGACCGCGAGCTGGCGGAGCAGGCCGGCGTGACTTTCGTCGATCTCACACGGATCGTCGCCGATCGCTACCAGGCGCTGGGGCCGGACAAGGTGAAGGAACTGTTCGGGTCCGACCACACCCACACCAACAGCGCCGGGGCGGACTTGAACGCGGCGTCGGTCGTCGCCGGACTCAAGGCCATCCGGAAAGGCCCGGCCTTCAAGGACTGGCTCTCCGCGAAGGGCCAGGCGGTCGAGGCCGATCCGATCGGGTGGCTCAACCTGCCGGAACCCGCGGACCCGAAGCTGCCGTCGATCGTGCTCGTCGGCGACTCGCTCGTTCGCAACGGCCGCGACGACGGGGCCGGCGGCCAGTGGGGCTGGGGCGACTTCCTCGCCGACCACTTCGACGCAGCGAAGATCAACCTCGTCAACCGCGCCGTCGGCGGCCTCAGCAGCCGGACCTTCCTGACCCAAGAGCACTGGGAGCGCGCGCTCACGCTGATCAAGCCCGGCGACTTCGTCCTGATCCAGCTCGGGCACAACGATTCCTCCGCGCTCACCGAGGACGCCTCGGTGCCGCCCGAACGCCGGCGGGCGCGCGGCACGATCAAAGGGGTGGGCGAGGAAACCGAGGAGATCGACAACATCCTCACCAAGCAGCGCGAGGTGGTGCACACCTACGGGTGGTACATCCGGAAATACGTCCGCGAGGCCCGTGCCGCGGGCGCGACCCCGATTGTTTTGTCCCTCACGCCGCGCAAGGCCTGGAAGGATGGGAAGATCGTGCGCAGCGGGGCGGACAGTTACGGCGGCTGGGCGCGGCTGGTGGCCGAGCAGGAAAATGCGGCATTCATCGACGTGAACGACCTGGTCGCCGCCCGCTACGAGTCGCTCGGCGAAACCGCGGTCAATCCGCTCTTCGGCGATCCAAACCTGCACACCAGCCTGGCGGGCGCCAAGGTGAACGCGGAGATCGTGGCGGCCGGGTTGCGCGCGCTGCCCGGCGATCCCTTGGGAAAGTTTGCGAAGTAGGTGGGGCGCGTTGCTCCTCAACGCGCCTTCCTTTGCGGCGGCGCCAGCGCACTGGGGAGCAGTGCGCTCCACCTTGCTTCATCCCCCCGTCGCGGCGGCGCGGAGGGTCGGCCCCTCGATGAAGCGCGCGGGAATGGTCGTCAGGGAAGGCTGGACCGGGATGCCGAGCTCATTGTGCAACAGCTGGCCGATGACGAGCTCGGCCGAGCGCGCCCCGATCTGGCCGGGCTGGAAATCCAGCGCGGCGCACGGTTCGGTGGTGAGGCGCAGGGAATTCAAGCAGACAAAGCCGTGGGTCTTCGGCACGCGCGCCCCGGCGCTGCGCATCCACTCGATCGCGGCGGGGAAGTGACCCAGCACGACGTCGGGCTTGTGCTTCCGGAACCACGGCAGGAAATCCTCGCGGGAAAGGTTGTGCGCGCGAAGGGCGGGAACCTCGCCGATATTGGGCAGGTATTTTTGCACCGCGAGGAACGCGCCCTCCCAGCGGTACTGCAGGCGTTCGTCGATCGAGATTTCCATGAACAGGCCCGGGCGGCGGTAGCCGCGCGCGTGCAGTTCGCGCAGCAACATCACCATCGAGCGGTAGTGGTCCATGCACACGCAGTGCAGCGGGGGATTCTTGATGAACAGGTCGGCGTAGACGGCGGTATAGCGCTCCCAGCTCAGCCCGGAAAGGTCCGGCAGGCCCGAGGCGGGAAGCAGCACCAGCCCCTGGATGTTCCGGGTGTGGAGGATCGTATCGAGCCGGTTGAGACGCATGCCCTCGGGGCCGAGCTCGAACCGCTCCATCTTGAAACCCAGCTCGCTGGCCCGGTCGGAGATGCCCTTCAGCACCGCCTCGTTGTAGCGCACGGCGTGTTCGCTGCGGTTGGTCTCGACGATCTCGAGGACGGCCAGCACCCCGCGAAACTGCTGCCCGCGCGAGCGCCGCAGCTGCGACATCACCGCCCCGGTGAGGGGATTGTGCTCGTAGCCGGCGGCCTTGGCCGCTTCGCGGACGCGGCGGACGGTGTCGGCCTTGACGCGCGGCGAACCGCGGAGGGCGTCGGAAATGGTGGTGCGGGAAAGGCCAAGCGACTTGGCCAGCGTGCGCAGGGTCGGGGCGGACATGGGGTTGGGGTCCGGTCAAAATCGGTCACGCTCGGACAAAGCTCAACGCCAAATTCGGAGCGTCCGAATTTTTTGCGCCCCGGCCGCCGGACTCGCGCTTGCAGCGGCCATCCGGGTGGGTAGGGTCCGTCCCGGTCCGGCGCTGCCGGTCCGCCCCAACCCCGCCCGCCCGCATGATTCGCAAAGCCTTTGTCCTGTCCGTCCACCCCGGCCACGAGCAGGAATACGAACGCCGCCATCGGCCCATCTGGCCCGAGCTCACCAAGGTTCTGAAGGACCATGGCGTCCACAACTACTCGATCTTCCTTCATCCCGAAACGCGCCAGCTCTTCGGCTACGTCGAGATCGAGGACGAAGCCCGCTGGGCCGCCATCGCCGCCACGCCCGAGTGCCAGCGCTGGTGGAAGCACATGGGCGACATCATGCCGTCGAATCCGGACCACAGCCCGGTGTCGGCCGGCCTGCGCGAAGTTTTCCACCTCGATTGAGGCAACCTTCAAAAAACCAACCACGGAATACACAGAACACACGGAAGCAGAGCCAAACCTTGAACCACTGATGAACACTCATGGCCCACTAATCAGGCAGCAGAAAAACTCGCCGCTGTTTGGATTCAATTAGTGACCAATCAGTGTGGATTAGTGGTTAAACCCTTCAGTGTATTCCGTGTATTCTGTGGTTATTCCTCTTTTCCCGCTCCCCTCACCCTAGTCATGGCAACCATCGCAATCATCGGACCCGGGGCGGTCGGCGGCGTGATCGCCGGCTGGCTCACGCAACGCGGGGGACACACGCTCACGCTCTGCGCGCGGCGCGTGCTCGGGAAAACCGTCGTCGAGCTCTCCTCGGGACCGGTGACCCTGACCGCCGGTGCGCTGACCGATCCCGCGGCCGCGCACCCGGTGGACTGGGTGCTCGTCACGACCAAGGCCTACGATGCCGCCGGCGCGGCGGCCTGGTTCCCCGGGCTGGTCGGTCCCGCGACCCGCGTGGCCATCCTGCAGAACGGCGTCGAGCATCGCGAGCGGTTCGCCGCGTGGCTGGCCGCGGACCGGATCGTGCCGGTGATGGTGGATTGTCCCGCCGAGCGGCCCGCGCCGGGCCGCATCGTCCAGCGCGGCGCGATCAAGATGGCCGTGCCGCAGGGCGAAGAGGGGGGTCGTTTCGTGGAGCTGTTCGCCGGGACGCCGCTGGCCGTCACGCCGGTGGCGGACTTCAAGAGCGCCGTCTGGCGCAAGCTCTGCCACAATTCCGCGGGGGTGATCAACGCGCTGCTGCTCAAACCCGCCGGTGTGTTTCAGGACGAGGCCATCGGCCGGCTCGCGCGCGAGATTGTTCGCGAATGCGTGGCCGTGGCCCGGGCCGAGGGCGCGGTGATCGAGGAAGGCGTGCCCGAGGCGGTGCTCGCCGCGTATCGCGCGGCGCCGGCGGACTCGGTCAACTCGCTGCAGGCCGACCGCGCCGCCGGCCGGCCGATGGAGATCGACGCGCGCAACGGCGCGATCGTGCGCTTCGGGCGGAAGCACGGTGTGCCGACGCCCTGCAACGAAACCGCCGCCATTTTGCTGGCGGCGATGTGAGGTCGAATGAATCGGAGTTTTGGTTAACCACTAATGGGTTTCGCCAAGGGCGAAACCTTCACTCGCCCCTCCGACTGATCGTCTCCGGGATATGATTTGGGTCCGCTGATCGCGGACCGGAACAAACAGCCGGCGATTAGCCGGCCCGAAACCAATCCGCGTTGGCGATCAGCCAACGCACATTTTGTAGGATTCACCCGTTGGTGAATCCCTTAGTGGTCAAAAACTCCTACTTGGCCTCCTCCCAGCTCAGCACCAGCAGCGACACGCCCTGGCGCGGCAGCGCGAAATCCAGGGTGGCTTTCCCCTCCACCACCGCGACCGTCGCGGGGGCATCCTCGAGGGCGGTGAGCGCGCTGGATTTTTCCAACTGGGCGTATTGGGCGAGGTTGGGGGCGATGGGCGAACCCATGCGCTGCCACTCGCCGTAAGCATTGCCATGCTGCGGGTCGACGCGGTAGTGCGTGAGCTTCGCCATTTTCACGCCGGCGGGCAGCCCGGTGACCGAGAGGCTGACGGCGGCAGCGGGTCCCGGGATATCGTCGTCATGATAATGCCACACCATCACGGCGGCGCGGCCGGGCGCACGGCTGGCCAGCGCGGAAACATCAGGCGCGCCCCGCACGCCGCGCTCGATCATATCGTTGAGCGGCACCGCTCCCGAACTGGTGACGGGGAGCCGCTCCGGCCCCATCAGCGAATACATCCGAAAAACGTTGAACACGGCCATGGGCACGCCGTTGCTGGCGACCTGCCGGAAGCCGGCGAACCACGGCTGGTCCTCGAACGTGAAGGCCCAGGTGACCGCGCCTTCGAGGTTAATGCCATGACGGTCGGCCAGGTCGTGTTTCCGCGCGAACACCGCTGCCGTGTAGCTCGAGTACATGGTGCCGTTGCGGTAGGCCAGCTGCGGCCCCTGGCAGGCCGCGCAGCCCTCGGGATCGGATTCGCCGATGATGACCGGGATGCCCTTGAGCTCGGGATAGGAGGCGAAGGTCGTGAACGCCGTCTCGATCGTTTTCAGCTGCGCATTGATGCCCATGCGCACATGGCCGTCGACGACGGTGGGCGCGCCCTTCGCGTGGAAGGCAACGAAGTCGAGCGGCGTGCCCTTTTCACCTGTGGCGTAGTTGGTGCCGTGGAGGCAGTGGTCGAGGAAGTCCTTCATGAACTGGCCGCCGGAGCCCGCCGTATGCGGACCGCCGACTCGCGCCGTGGGCAGCGCGCGCCGCACGCCGGCGACGGCGTGGTCGTGGAGCTTCCGGAAATCCTCCGCGCTCCCGCCCCAGTAGCCCTTGGGCTGGTTGTTGGCCTCATTCCAGACTTCCCACCACCAGGTGCTCACCTCGGCGGCGCCGTATTTCTCGACGCAGTGCTTCGCCCATTGATAGATGAGCTCTTCCCATTTGGCGTAGTCCTTCGGCGGTTTGGTCCAGCCCGTGAAGATCCGATCGTAGGGCAGGCCCGGCCGCCACGAGTGGCGATAGGGTTGCGGATCGGAGGACATCGCCTCGGGCATGAAACCGATCTGCGCGAGCGGTTTCACGCCGCTCGCCAGGTAAGTGTCGAAAATCCGGTCGATGCCGCGCCAGTCGTAGACCGGGTTGCCGGCGGCATCCTCGGTGTATGCATTGGTCGAGCCCCATTTGAAGGCCGGCGTGCCGTCCCCGGTGCAGAGCAGGTTGTGGGCGCGAAAATACATGCGCTTCGGCGACAGTTCCCCGATCTGGCCGATCAGCTTCTGGCCGTCCTTCATCGTGGCGTAGTTCGGCTCATCGGCGCCGAAGTAGCGCCAGATCGGACGCAGCGCTCCCATCGGGTGCGCGGCGTCCACGGTGATGGTGACGGGAAACGGCGCGGCCGGCCCCGCGCCCGTCGCAGGAAGCGGGGCCGCGGAGGGTGTCTGGGCCACGGCGGGTAGAATCAGCGCGGCAAACAACAGGGCGGGGAATGATTTCATTGGGGGGACCGGACGGGTGCCGGGTGTGGGGGTCCGGCGAGCGTACCGCAGCCGGGCGGAATCAAAAACCATGGCCCGCTTGACAGTCACATGTGCCGCGAAAGGGCCCGCGCGGGTGCACCGTATGGGGAGGCGGACGCGCGGAGGCAAACAATCGCGTTGCCCGGCGAGTTTGCCTTGGCGCGGTTGAAACATTTTTTGCGAGCGGGTTGGTGAGAAGTGAACCGTTGATGCAGGCCGGGATGATTCCGTGTCATCAAACAGGTTTGGATTGCCATGATGACTTTGAGCGACGTTCATCCGCGCGTGCACTGATCGCGGGCCAGCTTTTGGGAGCACACGTCACCTCCTCCTCAAAGCAGAGCTCATGCTTGCTGTCTGGCACCGCCCGTCCGCTCACCGCCCGCTCCCGGCGGGTCAACCCTCCGTCGCGCTTTTCCCATGGAAACTCGCACTCGTTTTGTTCGTCGGGCGCTTGCCGGCGTGATCTTTTTTTTGCTGGCGTACACGACCACCGCGCTGGCGCTCACGACTCCGCCCGCTGCGTAGGAGTCGATTTTCCGTCCCTCACCCTCAACCGCTGTTTCTTCCCATGAAACTCGTTGTCCTGAAATCCACCCGGCCCCTGTTGCTCCTCGTCCTCGCCGGCCTGCCGCTCGCACTCCGCTCCCAAGCCACCGGATCGCCGCCCCCAACCGCCGCGGCGCCGTGGACCATCGCGCCCTCTGCCGCGGCGGACCAGGCTTGGGCAGCGCTGCTGGCGGAGAACAAGGCGGCGGATGACGCGATGTTCGCCGGCAACGCTGCGGGGAAGTCCCGGGCCGATTTCGCCAACCACGGCAAATCCGCCGCGGAACGGGCGAGGAAATTCTATACCAAGCACCCGGACCATCCCCAGGCGGCTGAGGCCCGCAAGCTGGAGGTTTTCTCTCTGATCGAAGCCGTCGAGAATGACGATCCAAGCGAGGGCCGACGCCTGGACGGCCTGGTCGACACGTTGCGGAAGGATTCGGCCACGCCGGTGAAAACCCGCGCCCAAGTCGCGGCCGCTTACGATTTCACCAAGGCCTTGCACACGCTTAAAGCCCGCGGGGATCGTATGGAGGCGACCGCCGCCACCGCCCGGAAGTTGGCCCGCGAATTTCCCGAGGAGCCCCAGGCCTATGAGGCCTTGCTGGCGGTGGCGCGGGCGAGCGACCAGGAGAAAGCCGGGCAAATCGCATACGAAGTGGTCGCCTCCCGGGCGCCGGAGCACCTGAAGCAGGCGGCGCAGACGCTGCTCGACCGCCATGCCTTGGTGGGGCGCAGCCTGGCCACCGTCCTCGGCGACGACGGCGCCGCGCTCGTGGCGAGCCTGCCGCCGGCGACGCCGGTGATCGTTTACAGCTGGGCGACCTGGGGACCGGGCAGCCTCGAACTAGGCCGCATGATCCAAGCCCGGCGATTCGCCGCCGTCGGCGTATGCCTCGATGAAAACACGGCCGAGGCCGGCAAAGTCGAGCGCCAGGCCGGCTTGGGAGGGAAACACGCCTACGATGCGAAGGGTCTCGGGGGCACCCTCGCCGATCGCCTGAAATTCAGCACCGCCGGCCAGGTCTACCTGGTCGACGCCGGCGGCGTGATTCGTGACGTGCGCGGCGGCGACGGCCTGGAGGCCAAGCTGACGTCGCTCGGGTTTTCGACTCCTGCGCTCATCGTTCCGTCCATCACCGAACTGCTCCGCCGATGAAAAACGTACTTTTTCTCCTGGCTTTGGTTTTTCCCGTTTCCGCCTGGGCGGTCACGCGCACCCTCACCCACAATGCGCCCGCGCAGGTTTACGCCGGCCAGAGCTTGGTGGTTTCCTTCTCGGCCAGCACGGATGCTGGCGGCGGCGAGCAGGTCGGGTTCCTGCACGGGTTGTATTCCATCGACGGCGGCGCGAACTGGACGTGGTTTTCCGGCGCGCAGGACTGCGGTCCGTCCACGACGCAAAATGCCTGGATCACGGCGGGCGCGCCGGGTTCGACGATCATTGTGTTTGGGAAGGCTGCGTTCCGTTGGGGCCCCTACGGGGATGTCGACTACAACGGCAACCCCATTGATTGGGGCGGGTCCTGGAGCACGAATGCCCAGCCCCCGGCCAAATTCGCCTACATCAGCGTGGTCGCGCAGCCGAACCAGCCGCCGGCCGTCAACTGGGTCCAAAACCCGGCATCCGCTTACGTGAATCAGTGGTTTCCCATCCAAGCCCGGGGCAGTGACCCGGACGGCAACCTGTCGGGCCTGTACGTCTGGCGCGAGTGGGTGCCGCATGCCTTCAGCGGTGGCGGGAACGGCTGGGAGTATTATTCCGATCCGAATCTGTCCGTGGGCACATCGGCGGGAACCGTCACTTTCCAGGCCCAGGCCGCCGACAGCGCCGGCGCGGCTTCCCCGGTCATCTATCACTCGGTCACCATCGTCAACCGGCCCCCGAGCGGCACCTTCACCGTCAATGGCTCGGCCGGAAACTCGAGCATCACGTTCGGACAGACGGTGTCGGTGTCATCGACCGTTACCGATGCCGATGGCAACCTGACCATCCACTCCTTCTGGTGGGACCAGGGCAGCGGGCTCTATTGGACGCATCCGCTCATCACCTGGAATTATCCTCCTAACACCGATGGCTGGCTGAACCTCAACCTGGGATCGGATGGCTACACCGTCAGCAATGGCTCGTCGTCCACCCGCGGTTTCGATTTCCGGGCGACCAAGGCGGCCACCTTTGCGTTCCACAATGTCGGCGCTGACCCGAATGCCTGGGTTGGCATCGGCGCCACGGTCATTTACCTCACGGTCAACAAGGCGACGCCGGTTTGGACGATCTCCAACCCAACCTTCCCGTCCACCCCGCGCGTGGTAACGACCGCTGACCTGGCCGCGGCCTTTGCCTCCTTCAGGAATCCGTATGCCGCGGCCGTGGCCCAGCCCACCGGGTCCATAACGTACGCGGTGACCAGCGCCACCGGCTGGAACGCCAGTCCGACCGGGCCAATCACCCCGGGCTCCACCGCGCTCAATGCGGGCACGTACACCGTGACCGCCACCTACGGCGGGGACTCGAACTACAACGCCACGTCGGCGAACTCGACGTTCACCGTGGTGAATCCCGCGCCGGTGAATGTTTCAATGACCACCAACAAGGCGACCTATGCCTTTGGCGAGCCGATCACGGCAGGAGCCCGTTCCACCGACGCTTTTGGCGACCTCGTCAACCATCACTATGTGGTTTCCAATGCATCCTACCCGACGAACAGCTGGGAGGGAACCGACAGCTCCGGTTGGAAGTGGCGGCACGTCCTCTCGACCGGCATTTCGGGCGGCGACTACACCAGCAGTATCACGCTCGTGGACAACAATTACGGCGGAGGCCGCAACTTCATCCCGGGTAGTTACAAGCTGACCCTCAACACCCAGGATTCCGTTCCCCAATACACCTACAATCCGGCTGCGACCCTGGCCACGTTCTCGGTCGTCAAGGCCACGCCGAACGCGGCGTTTGCCGCCGCGACCAAGACGCCCCTGGCCACCGTGTACACGGTCGTGGCGGGCGACTTGAACGCGAGCTTTTCCAATCCCTACACAACCCTCGTGGCCGTCCCGTCGGGCGCCGCCGCCTACTCGATTGCGCCGGGTTCCGCGAACGGGACCGTCGGCGCGCCGGTGACGACCGGCACGACGCTGACGGGCGGCGTTTCCTACACGATCCGGGCCACGTACCCGGGGGATGGGAACTACCTTGGGACGAGCGCCGATGCCGTCTGGACCATCAACCGGGGCACGCAGGGGCCATTGGCGATCACGTCGGCGGCGAGCGCCAGCTTCGGCCAGCCCTACACGGCTACGGCCACGGGCGGCAATGGCAGCGGCGCATTGGTGTGGGCACTCGGCACCGGATCGACAGCGGCTGGGGCGGCGATCAACCCGTCGACCGGCGCCGTAACGACCAGCGGCTTGGGCACGGTGGTGTTCAAGGTGTACCGGCTGGGCGACACCAACTTCAACCAATCCGCCACGACCGCGGACTTCACGCTCGGGGTTAACACCCGGGGAACCCAGGACCCCGTGACCATCACCTCCGGAAGCGCCATCAATTTCGGGGCCACGTATTCCGCCACGGCCACCGGTGGCACCGGCTCCGGCGCGCTCGTCTGGGGCCTGGGCGTCGGTTCGACGGCACCGGGGGCGGCCATCAACGCCTCGACCGGAGCAGTCAGCTACACCGGCACGGGCACCGTGGTCTTCAACTGCTATCGCGAAGGTGACATCAACTACAACCCCTCCGCCACCACCCCCAATTTCACGCTCACCATAAACAAGGCCAGCCAGAGCATCTCCTTCGGCGCCCTGGCGAACAAAACCTATGGCGCCGCGCCATTCACGGTCGCCGCCACCGCGAGTTCCAACCTGCCGGTGACCTTGGCGATTGCCTCGGGTCCGGCCACGATTTCCGGCGCCACGGTCACCATCACCGGGGCCGGCGCGGTCACCGTGCGCGCCTCCCAGGCCGGCGACGCCAACTATCTCGCGGCAACCGACGTCGACCAGTCGTTCAGCGTCGGCAAGGCGGACCAGGCGGCGCTGGTTCTGACGACTACCGCAACGCAGGTGTATGGGACCACCCAACCTCTAATTGTGGCGGGCGGCTCCGGGAGCGGAGCCATCACTTACGCGATAACCGCTGAATCTGCACCTGGCGCCGCTGCTCTCGCGGGCAGTGCTCCAACAATGCTCGTCGCAAACACCGGGATAGGCGCCGCGGAGGTTCAGGCCACCAAGGCGGCAGATGCGAACTACAACGCCGTCACATCAAACATCGCTCATGTCGATTTCGCAAAAGCTGCTGCAACTATCAATTTCGGCGGCCTTGCTCAGATTTACGACGGCATGCCAAAGCAAGTAAGTGCCACGAGCACCCCTGCCGGACTTTCAATAGATGTAACCTATAACGGAATATCTGCGGCACCAATTGCGGCCGGCAACTACGATGTTGGGGCTGCCGTCGACGATCCAAACTACGAGGGTTCGGCCACTCAAACGCTCATCGTGTCGAAAGCGACAGCGGCCATCTTCCTGAACGACCTTTATCAGATTCATAGCGGGGGCGCTTACCCAGTTTTCGCCACGACACAGCCGGAGGATCTGGCAACTGTGATCACCTACAATGGCTCATCATCAGTCCCCACTAACGCGGGCACTTACGCGGTGACGGCCACGGTCGATGATATTAACTACCAGGGAAGTGCCACCGGCACGCTGGTCGTTGCCGGCGATACCGAGCCGCCTTCTACACCGGGAAATCCGGGCATCAGCGGCATCAACTCGACCTATCTCCGGCTGGCTTGGGATGCCTCCACCGACAACGTCGGCGTGACGGGATACGACGTCTACGTCAACGGCACCTTTTATGGGAGCACGCCCAACACGTCCATGACCGTGGCCAATCTGGCGCCCAACACGGCCCACAACTTCAGCGTGCGAGCCCGCGACGCCGCCGGCAACGCATCAGGCCCGAGCGGCGAGGTGTCCGGCACGACGAACCTGGCGGTCGGCAGCCCGTTCAACACTTCCCTGTGGCTGGATACGGACGGAGATGGCATCCTGGACCGGGTCAGCGGCAGCAATACCAACCCGTTCAGCTACTTCGTCGCCGCTTGGAGCACGACCAACCCCTCGTATTATTCGTATCCGATCAATAACTTCATTTTCAGGGTGGACAACAGCGTCGATGGTCAGGTCTTGGGCGGATTTTCCCTCGCATGGATACCGGTCGTCGACTTCTGGACCACCTGGACGACGCATTTCGATGTCCACTTCATCGTGGCGACCGAAAGCGATCGTCCCACGAAGATTTATCGCGACCAGTCTCCGCTCCCGCCTTCAGGCCAGCCCGATCCGATCAATCCTGGGAATTGGAACCCGATCCCGGTCCTGGTGATTTCTGAAATTTCGTCCCCCCAAGGATGGTCGATCCAGAACATCACCTATCCCATCAGCGATCCCAATGTATTTAACCGATCGCGGTACTTTGCAGTTCAGAAGAGCGAGCCGGTCGGCACCATCGAAATGACCGACTCCGCCGGAACCAGCTTGGGAACCGTGACCCCGGGCGGAACAGTCAATGTGGCCATTCCGGCCAACACCGGCCTGGTGATCAAGGCGAAGGATGTCCTGGGTAAATTGCTCGATGCGGCGTCCAACAAGGTAGTGTTCTCGGTCAAGGACACGCTCGGACACTTGGTGCCGTTGCCGAACAACGGGCTGCTGGACGTCCTCGACATCGGCATCGACAAGGGCGGCCAATGGCAGATCGGAGTCAAGCTCGGCGGGCAAAGCGATGCCCAGACCGTTTGGTTCGTCGTAAATGTATCAAGACCCGAGTTGGAAAAAGTGGAATGGGTGGCGAAGGACAGTGCGTTGGACGCGAATCCCAATACCGGTGGAGGGCTGAGGATATTCGCCGGCAAGTCGTCGCCTTCTGACACGGTGAATCGGGAGAATGTAACCATCCGGGCAAAACTGACGCAGCCGATTTCCGGCGTGGCGGTGTCTTTCAAGGTTTTTGATGTGGACGACCCATCGGCAACTGGCGGTGTGCTCGACAACGAGTCGAGCGGCACGGACAACCGCGGGACGTGGTCCCAACCCGCGGTGTCGTCCATGCCTACCGATAGTTCGGGAGTGGCCGAGGTGACTTTCACAGTCAGCAAACAACCAGGCGACAATTTCCGGGCAGTCGCCACAATCAAAGATCCGGCGATTCTTGCCAGTATTTCGGCCAAGCAAAGCGACAGCCTGGGTCGGTTGAAGGATGGAGCCAATAGGATAGTAAACAACTCCACGGATCTGCAGGTGTCGGAAATGCTCACGGTTTGGCGGCATATGCACATCGAAGTCGATTCAATGGGCGTGCCCACGGGTAACGACATTACCGGAACGGTCACGAACGTGGGCTCGATTCTTTTGTCCCATAACAGGAACGTCACGACCAACGTGATCTTGAACGACAGCGCCAACAGGTTTGAAAAGGGAATTTTCAAACAGGGCGCCAATCAGTGGCCGGTTCAAAGTAGTAGCACGGGAGCGAATTTCCGATTCACGATCGAGCGTTCGTCCGCATCGACTCCGGATCCGGTCGCAGGTCCTTTTGACTACGTGCGCGACGATGATATGATAACCGACGTGCCAGCGCCGGATTGCTCCCACCTTGAAATGGCGTTTAAGCCGGCCTATGTCGTCCCGCTATTCGACGGCGCAGGGAATCCGGCCAATGACCAGTCGAACATTGCGTTTCGGGCGAACGTTGAAGGTGCAGCCGAGTGGGAGCCCCAGAAAAACGCTGGGAAAAACTCCCCCGAACTTACCAACGACTATTGGGCGGTCTATGTCCAGGGAGCCTTCCAGGGAGTCAAGGGAACGGACAATGATCCAGATTCGGAGACCAATGAATTGGCGGGCGAAACCGGGCGGCTGCTAGGCAAGCCGCGTGGCTCTTTAATCTATATGGAAACGGTACGTGATGCCGCGCCGAACCAGAAGCTGGTTGTTGCCCACGAAGTTGGGCATTATTTCTACGGGGGTGGGGAAGAAAGCGATGGCAGCTTGATGGACTCCAGCACCAGGAGCGGAAATTTTAACAAGGAGACCCTGAGGCGTATCCGTGCATTTCTAGTACCATGAAACTGCCCATGCTTTTCCGTTTCGACCTTGCTTTCGCGACCCGCATCCTCGCGGCCGGCTTGTGCGTCCTTTTAAGCGGCACGGCAACCCGGGCAATCGGCCGGGATGCCGGTCCGATGAGACTGGAACTGAAGACTGGCGCGCCAAGATATCTGGTAGCGGAGCCGATCTCCTTTCGCTTTGTCCTGCACAACCTGGTAAGGCCCACGGATGACGCCATCACCCTGAGTCGAAAGCTGCGCCTCGAATATCGCCATGAGAGCGACCCGAAATTCTGGATTTGGGCCGCGCCTTACATGCTCAATATGTGGGGCTATTCCCAAACGACTTCTCCGGGTGAAGCGGTGTCGGTGGAACGTTCCGTGGTCTACGACGAGGACAAGAATTACACTCATGAGGGTCTTCTTCGAGAGAATCGAAGCGTGTTTGCGCTGACGGATCTGCCGGGGAAGTACTATTTCAAGGCAATCTATCGCAGCGACGATCCAAAGAACCGATTCCAGGTGGAATCGGAAATAGTCGAAGTGGAGGTGGTCAAGCCGGAGGGCATCGACGCGGAAGCGAACAAATTGTGGATGAATAACGAGCTGCTGTATACCGTCGATGATCCGGTGCTGGGAATGCCAAGCGGCCTCGAGGCGGGACAACAGAAACTCAAGGAATTCCTGGCGGCTTATCCGAAATCGACTTATTCGGCATTCGCCTCGGAAGCGCTTCGGCGCTTCGAGCAGGCCAGGAACGGAAAGCGCGATACCGGACCCGGCGGAACCGTTACGGAGTCTGCTCGGGAAGTCACGCCGCCCACCAAAGCGGACAAATTGAATCGACCCGATCAGCCGATAGACGCGGCGAAAGCCGGAAGTGAAACTGGCTCGATGCTTTTCGGGAAAGGCGCCCTCGGTTGGCTGGGAATTGCCGTGGCAGCGGGGACAATCCTATGTTTGGCCCTCTGGTTTTGGCGCAGGAGCTAGCTCTGCAGTCTTTGTCACACCCACAAAGGTAAGAATCCAGGAGATTGATCATGAACAATTCCCCTTCCATCAAGCTGTCGGTCGCATGGACCGTCTTGCTTTTCTTGGCCGGTCTTTCTCCGGCGCAGACTGCGACCCCGCTCGGCCTGCCCAGACTCAAGGACGAGGTGCCCGCGGGTGACGCGACCCCCCTCGCCCGCACGAAGTTCGCCGAAACGGATCTGGCGCGTGAGGGCGGAGTCGGAGCGCGCGCCGGGGAAAAGGGGGGAACCCGGTTCCTGTCGCTCGACGGCGGCAAGGAGTGGTCGCGGCCTCTGCGGGGACGGCCGGGCGATGTCCTGTTCGTGTCTTTTTCCCTCTACGGCTCGACAGGCACCATCGTGGAATTTGGCGGCGCGCGGGTGGGGGTGGTGGAAAGCGACATCGACAACTATGCCCAGCTGGCGGTGGACGAGCCGGCGGCGAACGGGTTGCGGTGGCGGATGCTGGGTGTCCAGGTGCCGCTCGAAAGACACGAGGGGAAGTTGTTGGGTGCGTTTACCGTGCTCACGGCCCGGCTCGATCCGGGCAACGGCACCTTTGATCTTTACCAGGGAACGAGAATGGTGGCCGAGGACCTGCCCCTGCTGCCCGCGGGCCGGACTTCGCAGTTCGTCGTGCGCGCCGGTCCGGCGGGCGCGATGCTCAACGGCTTGGTGCAAGCGGATGAAAACCCGCTTTACGAGGACGCCAACCGCAACGGCATCGACGATCGTTTCGAGAACAAACGAAAGGGCCGATTGCTCGCCGCTGGCGACACCCCCGCCGACCGCAGGGAGCTCATCGAACAATGGCGTCGGAGCCAGCTCTCCAGCCCGCCGCCCGCACTTTTCTTCGCCCGCCCACTGCCCGACGGCAAATAGCATGAACTTCGACGGCATCCGTTGCCAGCAGGGCTGGAGTAAGGGTTTGCCTTTGTGGCGTGTGATTGGCCGGGCGGTTGGATACCGGCTACAGCGCCGGGATGAAGCCGCGGCACCGCCGGCCCGACGTGGCAAGGGACGGCAAACCGGCGGAGCGGAAGGTGGCGCCGGCCCCCCGAGTTAAGGCGACCACCACCGTCGCGACCCGCTGGCTTCGGTTCAGCTTCACCTCGGCGCGTTGCGTGCGGTCGTCGGAAGCCCATCGCTGGAAGCGGAGGCGCACAGCAGCAATGACGACTTGCCACACTCAACAAAGCCAGACCCCATGAAGGCAGCCTTCCGAAAATCGGCGGCGGTGCGGGCGTCGTTCGGCCCCGGGACAATAAGATTTTGACAAGATCGTGGAGCTGGTCCGTGAAATGGTTTAACGATGAAAAAGATCCTCCCAGTAGTGCTACTCTGGGCGAGTGCGCTGGCGGCATTCGCCGCCCGAGACGGAGGCCAACCAGACGTTCTGCTCCCCCTGGCAAATGTGCCGAGAGTGCACGGGGAGTTTTCGCGCTGTTTCCCGCTCGACTGGAACTCGGTGGCGCGCAATTGGGACTATCTGATCCGCTATCACTACGTCGACCTAAGGCACAACGAGTCCGCGAGCCTTTTCCTCGTCAGGCAGGACAAGCAAATGATCCTGGCCTCCGTCGATTTCACGAAAGTTTCCTTTACGGCTTTCGATGCCATGGATGGATCCCAGAAACTGGCTGCGGCGGCCTTCACCATGGAAATCGACGTGGACCTGGCCCAGTCCATTTATCGCGCCTGGGTTCGCGCGCTCCTGTCTTCGCAAGCGGCCGGTGCGCGGGATTCCACCAGTTCAACGGACATCTACCTTTCCGCCGATGGTATGGACACCGGCTACATGTGCGCTTCCGCGCAAATGGTTACGCCCGGGGCTACGACTGGTCGGATCGTGGAGATCGGACGATTGCTGAAGCAATATATCGAGGCAGGCGCGTCAGCCAAAAGTGGCCCGTTGCGGGAGCAAATCATCAAACAATGTGGAGAAGTGGCCCAAGTGAAGGGATAGACCCAAGGACCGGGATAGGGACCGGAGTAAGGCGTCTGGCTGAGGTTGCCGCGGTTTGACGGACAGTGGATCGAGAAGGGAGGCTGGGGACGACTTGCCGGTTGCTGTCATGGTCTCACAGCCCAAAATCCGCGCCAACTCATAGGTACACGCCTCGTCATGAATCCCACCGAGTCGAAACTGTGGCACTTCTCTGTTCGTCGCGCCATGGCTTACATTCAACCAACGGCGAAGACTGAGGACGGATTCTACATTAGCATCGAGCCCATCGAAGTGGTCTCGATAGCCGACACCGGCGCCTTCACCCGCGCTCTTCGACAGATGTTGAGCTTGGGCAATCCCATCGTCCCGACGCCGGACCGGGATAATCCCCCGAAGTCATCGCTGCTCGAAAAAGCAAAAGTAAAGTCGATCTCCCAATTCCAGAGAATTGCGCAGGAGTGGGAGATAACCGCACGGGATGGTATCTATACGATAGGGAAGATGCGTCGGAGCACTGCCTACCGAGGTTGTTGGGAAGACGACCCTGCGACCAACGAAACTCTCGGTCTTTTGACGACCCTCGATGAGGTTGCGAATCGCGTCGTTCAACGGGTGCAGGCGGCGAAGTAGAGATCACGAAGCTACCGTCGGTCTCCAAACTACATCTCCTCGAGAACACCCGAATCGCCGATGGAGATATCCGGCCGGCGGAGCGCGTCAAAGAGGTGCTTTATCGGCACAGAAAGGAATACAATGTGAGGATACCGCCGCCGCCCGGCTCCTTGGAATTAATGAGACGAAATTTCGCAAAAAATCCTCGCTGGTTTCGAGGGCCAACCCTGAGCCGGTGCCAAGGCAGGCCAGGGCACCTGTTTGGCGGACAGCACGCTGGAAAGATGTTGGGTGACGGCGCCGGGGCGGAGTCGGGCGGGGGACGCGAGTTTACCCGGACGGCGGTGAACACTCCACCACGCCGTTGAAACAAATTTTTTGCGAACGGGTTTGCGGGATTGTGAACCGTTGATGAAGGACGTGACGATTCCGTGTCATCAATCAGGTTTTTATTGCCATGATGACTTTGGGTGAGGATTGATCCGGCCGTGCACTGATTGCGGGCCAGCTGTTGGGAGCACACGTCACTTCCATCTCTCAAAGCAAAGCTCATGCTTGCTGCCCGGCATCGCCCGCCCGCGCATTTGGCCGTGTTCACGACCGGCGGAACGCCGTCGCGCCGAACCGACGGCACGACGGATTCCCGGACGAAGTGGCCGGGTCTTTCGATTGACGGCCGTCCATCGCACGCGCGCCTCCGTGCTGCCGCGGAATTTTTCGCCATGAAAAAATACTGCTATGCGTTCGTAGTCGCCGCTGCAACGGTTGGCCATCTCCCGGCCCAGACCGTCTATATTCCCGGTGGAAGCAGTGGCATCGGGTCCATCTCCGGCAGCAATGTCGGCGTCGGGACCGACACTCCCGCGAAGACCCTGAGCGTCGCCGGCAATGGCCTCCTCATCAGGGGCGCGGCGGGGTCATCCGCGATCCATTTGCGCGGGGTCGGAACCGGACTGGCCTTCAACCGGGATGCCGACACGGGAAGCATCTATAATTCCAGCGCCTATGCCTATCAATGGCAGCGGACGGAGAGCACGACGGCGGCCAACGACAACCTGGCGCTCCAGGTTTATACCAACTCGGGAAGCCAGGTGACCCCGAACGCCTTCGCGATTACCGGGGCGGGCAATGTCGGCATCGGTACGGCGAGCGCGGGATACATGGGTTCGCTGTTGCAGATCCAGACCGACCAGAACGCGACGACCCGGGCCATGGTGAAGAACGACAGTTCGGGCGCCTCCGCCGCGAGCGAATTTGTGCTCAATGCCTGGGGCAATACTTGGGCGCTGGGCATGGGCTCGTCGGCCAACAACTCCAACGCCTTCTACATCGGCAAGGACATCGCCGGGGGAACCCCCGCCGCAAAATATTTCAGCATCACCACGGGCGGCAACGTCGGCATCGGGACGACGAGCCCCGGAACCCGGTTGGAAGTCACGGGTACGACCAAATTCAAAACAGACATTGGCTATTACGGAACCCGCATTGGCAGTAATGCCGGGGGCGATAGCTATGTATGGCTGGGTTCCCGCGTCGGTGTTCCGGCGATCCAAGGCCAGAATGACGGATTTACCTCGCCGTTGCCCTTGGCGCTCCAGGCTGAGGGCGGCAACGTCGGCATCGGCACGACGAGTCCGGGAGCCAGGTTGGAAGTCACGGGCACGACCAAATTCAAGGTAGACAATGGCTACTACGGGACCCGCATCGGGAGTAATGCAGGAGGCGATAGCTATGTGTGGATTGGTTCCCGCATCGGGGTGCCAGTGATCCAAGGTCAGAACGACGGCTTCACCTCTCCCCTGCCTTTGGCCCTCCAAGCTGAAGGCGGCAACGTCGGCATCGGCACGACCAACCCGGGAACTTACAAGCTCGCGGTGGTCGGCAAGATTCACGCCACCGAGGTCGTGGTCGAGACGGGTTGGTCCGATTACGTTTTTGCCGATGACTACCGCCTCGCGCCGCTGAGCGAGGTCGAGGCCCACATCAAGGCCGAGAAACATCTGCCCGGCATCCCGTCCGCCGCCGAGGTGGCGCAGGGCGGCATCAGCCTCGGCGACATGCAGGCCAAGCTCCTGGCCAAGGTCGAGGAGCTCACCCTGCACGTGATCGAAATGAAAAAGGAGAACGCGGCCCAATCCGACCGCCTGGGGGCGCTCGAGCAGGAGAACGTCCGGCTGCGTCAACAGCTTTCCGCCCTCGTTGGTCATCCCTGAACCATCCACCCGCATGAATATCGCACCAGGCAGACCCGTCCGCTGGTTTCTGTCATCGCTCCTTCCAGTCGCAGCTCTGGCCCAGGCGACCAATACCTTCCCCACCACCGGCAATGCCGGCGCGGGGACGGCATCGCCGACCACGATCCTCACCGTCGCGGGCAGCGCCAATACCCGCCCAAATGTCACCACCTCGAACGGCAGCGGCTCCGCCCAATGGACCTTCGACAACAGTTCGGATGGCAACCACGCGTGGGCGGCGGGCCGGGACCAGTCAGGGGCATACTGGATCGAGCAGTCCACCGGCGCGACCTTTGGCACGGGAACCACCTACCAGCGTTTCGTCATCGACACATCCGGCAACATTGGCCTGGGCACGACCACTCCCGCCTATAAACTGGATGTCGCGGGGGACATTCGGGCAAGCGGCAATCTCATCCTCTCCAGTGCGACCGGCACCATCGTGAAGAACGGCGCCGGCCGGATGGATATCGGCTCGGTGGGCGGAATCATCACGGACAATCCCTTCTGGCGGGGCCTCCATCTTTACTCCCCCATGACGGTGGTGGGCGGCGCGAATGAATTTCCCCGGACGTCATTTTTCTACAGCGCCACCACCCTGACCAATCCAACGGATCTGCAATTCAACATCGTTGCCGGCAACTCGAGTTCCAACACCAGCCTGTATCTGGCCAGCGAAGGCACGGGCGCACTGAAACTGGTCACCAACAGTGCCGAAAGATTGCGGATCGACTCGTCGGGCAACGTCGGCATCGGGGTGGCGAGCCCGGGGGCAAAACTGGAGGTCCAGTCCGCCTTGAGCGGCTTCCCGGCCACGACCGGCACAAGCCAGCCGTACGCCTCCGCCCGCTTTGGCAATGTTCAAACCAATGGGGTGCTGGACCTCGGCGTTAACAGCGCCGGCGGAGCCTGGCTGCAGTACACGCACAAGGGGGATTTGTCTCAAAGCTTCCCCCTGCTGTTAAACCCCAATGGGGGCAATGTCGGCGTTGGGACGACGAGCCCGGGGGCGAGATTTGAGGTTCAGTCCGCCTTGAGTGGCTTCCCGGCCATGACCGGTACAAGCCAGCCGTATGCCTCCGCCCGCTTTGGCAATGTTCAAACCAACGGGGTGCTGGACATCGGCGTTAACAGCTCAGGCGGAGCCTGGCTGCAGTACACGCACAAGGGGGATTTGTCCCAGAGCTTTCCATTGCTGCTGAATCCTAACGGCGGCAACGTCGGCATCGGGACCACGAACCCGGGAACCTACAAGCTCGCGGTGGTCGGCAAAATTCACGCCACCGAGATCGTGGTCGAGACGGGTTGGTCCGATTACGTCTTTGCCGACGACTACCGCCTCGCGCCGCTGAGCGAGGTCGAGGCCCACATCAAGGCCGAGAAACATCTGCCCGGCATTCCGTCGGCCACCGAGGTGGCGCAGGGCGGCGTCAGCGTCGGTGACATGCAGGCGAAGCTCCTGGCGAAGCTGGAGGAAGTGACCCTCCACCTCATTGCCCAGGAGAAGCGCATCGCGCTGCTGGAACAGGAGAACGCCGCGCTGCGCTCCAAATCCTCCCGGCCGTGACCTTTCACCTCAACGCACCATGAAAAAATCCCACTCCACCCTCTCCATTGTCGGTCAACTCTTGGTCTTGATCGGATTTCTGGCGGTCCCGGTCTGGGCGACCGATGAGGTTGTCACTGGAAATTTGTCCGTTGCCGGCACCAGTGCCCTCACGGGCAACGTCGGCATCGGGACAACGAGTCCGGCCGCGTCCCTGGACGTGAATGGTTCACTGCTGGTCACCGCCGGCGCGGCCGGCGCGGGCACCTACAGCGTCAAGGCGGTGGGGGCGGTCGGGAGCGGGACGAATCGCGACATCTTTCTCGCGGGCGCGGCCGGGCTTTCCAACGGGTTCACGGTCCAGCGCGTCAACGATGCGATGAGGTATGTCTTCAACGACGGCGGCGTTGGCATCGGGACCGCGACCCCGGCCGCGCTGCTTCATTTGCAGAGTGCGGGAGGCACGATGGTGAGACTGCAGAAGACCACGGCGACGGCGGCTGCCTACGATCTCGGCATCGAGGGCACCGGCAATTTCCTCTTCGACAATGCGGGCATCGCCCGGCTCATGACGATAACGCCCGCCGGCAATGTTGGATTTGGAACGGCCTCGCCGGGCGCGAGCACCAATGCCACCGGTCCCATGGTGGATACGACGGGCGCTTTCATCTCCACGCGCGGGCTGAACCAGAACCTGCCGCGGTTCATCTTCTACGACGACAAATACAACGCGAGCTATGTCTCGTATGACAGCGACGCCATCACGCGTTTCAAATCCACCAACAACTGGTATTGGCAGAGCGTAGGGGTCGGGGCGAACATCTACACCGGCGGCACCACGCTGATGGCCTTGAAGTCGAACGGGAACCTGGGCATCGGCACCACGAATCCCGGGGCGAGTACCAACGCGACCGGGCCGCTGGTGGAAACCACCGGGGCTTTTATTTCCACCCGCGGGCTGAACCAGAACCTCCCCCGCTTCATCTTCTATGACGACCAGTTCAACGCGAGCTATGTGTCCTATGACAGCGACGCAATAACCCGCTTCAAGTCCACCAACAGCTGGTATTGGCAGAGCGTGGGCATCGGGGCGAATATCTACACCGGGGGCACCACGCTGATGACCCTGAACTCGAGCGGAAGCCTGGGTTTGGGGACGACCAATCCCGGCACTTACAAGCTGGCGGTGGTCGGCAAGATTCACGCCACGGAGGTCGTCGTCGAGACGGGCTGGTCCGATTACGTTTTTGCCGACGACTACCGGTTGGCGCCGCTGAGCGAGGTCGAGGCGCACATCAAGGCCGAGAAGCATCTCCCGGGCATCCCCTCCGCCGCGGAAGTTGATGCCGGTGGCGTCAGCCTCGGCGACATGCAGGCGAAGCTCCTGGCCAAGGTCGAGGAGCTCACGCTGCACGTCATCGCCCAGGAGAAGCGCAACAATGCCCAACAAGCCGAGATCGCCGCCCTGCGGGCCGAGGTCGCCCGGCTTTCAACCCACAATTGACCATGTCCTCCAACCAATCGATCCGCCGCCATATACTGCTGTTTGCCATCGGATTCTCTCTCCTGGCCGCCCTGAGCCCGGCGCCTGCGGCGACTGTTTGGATCCCCAATGCCTCCACCAATGGGATCACGGATAATACCACCAACAGCAACGTGGGCATCGGGACCGCAACGCCGGTGGCGAAGCTCTCCGTTTCCGATACCACCACCAGCACCACCAATCACCTGCAAATATCAGGACCTTTTTCGACCACGGCATTGCATCTCGGGCAGTTTTCAAACGGGGCCTACGTTTTTAATAACTATTTCTATAATAGTGGCCAAACCACGGATAATTCCTCCCTCGGATCGACCGGAATCCTCCTCGGCACCACTTCAATTCAATTCCAGTACGCTTCCGCTTCCGCCACGCCGAGCCGCATTACTGCGATGATGGTCGACAACAGCGGCAACGTCGGCATCGGCACGACGAGCCCGGGATATCTGGGCTCGTTGCTGCAGGCCCAGGCCGACCAGAACGCGACGACCCGAACGATCGTGAAAAACGACAGTTCAGGCAGCTCGGCGGCGGCGGAACTCGCCCTCAACGCCAGTGGCAACAGCTGGGCTCTCGGCATGGGCTCGTCGGCCAACAACTCCAATGCCTTTTACATCGGCAAGGACATTTCCGGGGGAACTCCCGCCGCAAAGTACCTGAGCATCACCACGGCGGGCAACGTCGGCATCGGCACGACGAGCCCCAACTACACCTTGTCCTTTGGTCCCAATTTAGGGCGGGTAATCGCGCTCTATGAGAGCAGCGGAACGAACTTGTACGGCATGGCCACCGGGGGCAATGCGGCGGGCGGTTCAGACCCCTATCGAACCAAGTTATTTGCCAACGGGCTGGAAGCAATGTCGCTCACCTACGCCGGCAACGTGGGCATCGGCACGGCCGCACCCAACAAGCGTCTTGAAGTCAGCGATGACGGCGGCGGTTTTCGACTGAGCTACGCGTCGGAACCGACGGTCTACAACCTGAGCGTCAACACGGTGGTGACCGCGAGCGTGGTTCGGTACTCCTTCGATCAGGTCAACGCCAACGTCAGCTACCTGAACACGCTGGTGTTGGACCGGGGTAACATCGGCATCGGCACGGCGAGCCCGGGGCGGGCCGGCGCCCGCTTGCAGGCGCAAACCGATCAGAACTCCACGACGCGCGTGCTCGTCGCTAATGACAATTCGGGCAGCTCCTCCGCCACGGAATTTGTGCTTAACGCCAGCGGCAACAGCTGGGCGCTGGGCATGGGCTCGTTGGCCAACAACTCCAATGCCTTCTATATCGGCAAGGATGTTTCGGGAGGAACTCCCGCCGCAAAATACCTGAGCATCACCACCGCAGGCGACGTTGGCATCGGCACGACGAATCCGGGCAGCTACAAGCTGGCGGTGGTCGGCAAGATTCACGCCACGGAGGTCGTCGTCGAGACGGGCTGGTCCGATTACGTTTTTGCCGACGACTACCGGTTGGCGCCGCTGAGCGAGGTCGAGGCGCACATCAAGGCCGAGAAGCATCTCCCGGGCATCCCCTCCGCCGCGGAAGTTGATGCCGGTGGCGTCAGCCTCGGCGACATGCAGGCGAAGCTCCTGGCCAAGGTCGAGGAGCTGACGCTGCACGCGATCGCCCAGGAAAAACGCTTTGTCGCCCAGCAGAAATGCAACGAGGCCCTGCAAACGGAAGTCGCCGCCCTCCGCGCCGAACTCGCCAAACTTTCTACCCACCCTTGAACATGAAAACATCCACGCTTCTGCCTCTGTCGCTGATCGTCGGCCTTGTTCCCCTCGCCGCCCAGACCGTCTACATCCCGAGCGGGACGAGCGGCATCGGTTCGTCGTCCAATGCCAACGTCGGCATCGGCACGAGCAGTCCCGGCGCGAAGCTCGACGTGCAGGGCAACGCGATTTTCACCGGGGGCGGTGTTTTTGGAAATAATGCGAACATCACCCCCAACAACGGCCTCATACTTGGCACGACCGTCAAGACCAGCAGTTCGAGCGGCGGCCAGGGCGGGATCTACATCTGTTCCAATGACGCCGTCACCAGCCGGCTGGAAAGCTGGATGGCCCTCGTGACCGACGCGACCGCCGGCAACCGGCGCCTGATGATCGGCGTGGTTGAACAAAATGTCGCGTGGCGAAACATCACGCTGGCCGAAAGCGGCGGTAACGTCGGCATCGGCACGGCGAGCCCCACGACGAAGCTCGATGTGAACGGCGACATTTCCGTGGGCGTCAACGCGGCGAACACCTCGTCCATCCTGAAGAGTTTCACCACGTCGCATGCGGCCGGCAATGTGCCGTCGGCCCTCGCCATCGGCGTATCCGACGGGTGGATGTCCGGCATCACGATCAACGATGTCCGGGATGGCTCGGTCAACAGCCAGTCGATCGCCTTTTCAACCCACCACGGCGGCGTCTCGGCGGGGACCCGGATGACCATCGACAAGGACGGCCTCGTCGGCATCGGGACCACGAGCCCGGGCTACCTCTTCGATGTGAATGGCACCATCCACTCGTCGGTCGCCGGCGGATCGAACCTGATCTTGAGCAAAGCCTCGGGGCCGAGCCTCGCCTTCGACAACGGCGCGGGGGTGCAGTCCGCCATGATCGAAGCGGGCGTCCCGGCGAATTCCAACCGGCTGGAATTCTGGACCAACACCAGCGGAAACACCGGCCTCGTGGAACGCATGCGCATCGACAACGCCGGCAATGTCGGCATCGGGACCACTGCGCCCGCCAAGCGGCTGACCGTGGCGGGCGGGCACCCCGACACCCAGCTGCGGCTTTTTTCCGACGCCTATGGCCAGGGGCTCGATGGTGGCAACACCTCGGTGCTCACGCTCTGGGCCAGTGAACCCGGCATGACCTGGACCGGGGCGGGCATCGGCAACAACGTCAATCCGATCAGCACCGGAGGCCTCGCGCGGGCGACGACCACGCGGGGCTCCTCATACGTCCGCTTCCTCGAAAACAATATCCTCCTCAACACCATCGATGCGACCGGGACGGATCGTTTGGGGATCAGTATCGTCTCGGGCGCCGTCGGCATCGGCACCACCAATCCCGGCACCTACAAGCTCGCGGTGGTCGGAAAGATCCACGCCACTGAGGTTGTCGTCGAGACGGGCTGGTCCGATTACGTTTTTTCCGACGACTACCGGCTCGCGCCGCTGAGCGAGGTCGAGGCGCACATCAAGGCCGAGAAGCACCTGCCCGGCATTCCCTCCGCGGCCGAGGTGGAGCAGGGCGGTGTCAGTGTGGGCGACATGCAGGCGAAACTCCTGGCCAAGGTCGAGGAACTCACCCTGCACGTGATCGCCCAGAACAAACGCCTCGACGAACAGGCCGCCCGCCTCGCCGCCCTCGAGAAGGAAAACCAACAACTTCGCACCCGTTAAACCCGTAACCGCCGTCCATCATGAAACCACGATCCCCCCTCCCCGTACTCCACGCCGGCCTTGGCGGAACATCCCTCGCTGCACGTCTGCGCGTTGGCGGATGGCTCCTGTTCCTCGCCCTGTTGCCGGTCGTCGCATCGGCCCAGACCACGGTCACCAGTTCTTACAGTGCCGGCCAGAACGTGACTGTGAAGGACTCGACCATCGGCACGAGTGGCACGGTCAATGTCCCCGCCACCGCGATCATCCGGTTTCGCGCCACTTCAGCGGTCACCTTGTCACCCGGGTTTAGCGCGACCGCCGGCGGCTATTTCCGCGCCTTCGTCTTCATCGACTCGGACGGCGACGGGATGGACGATTCCTGGGAGATCGCCAACGGGTTCAATCCCAACGACCCCGCCGACGCCGCCACCGATGCGGACGGCGATGGCATCTCCAACCTCGCCGAGTACCTCCTCGGCACGAATCCCCGGGTCGCGAAAGACGCCAGTTCCAGCACCCAACCCCAGCTTAACGTCCATCGTCCCATCCCATGAACACTTTTTCCCGCCATCTTTTATTCGCTGCCTTCATCGCATCGGGCGTTGCCGCCTCCGCGGGGGAGACGCTGACTGCTGCCACTCTGGCCGCCTGGCAGGTGCACGGAAAGGACGCCCCGGCGATTTCGAACCAGAGCGTCACGCTGCCAGCCGGCACGGACATCAGCCGGTCGTTCTCCGACGACTCCGTCCAGGTTCACCTGGTTTCACGCCCGTTCTTCGGCACCAAAGCCGCCGACGTGCCCGCGCTCGAAATCGGACCCGTCAGCTTGTCCTTTCTCCGGGACAAGAACGGCGGCGCGCTGATCCTGCTGGGCGACCAGACGGTCGCCCTGCCGCAGGCGATCGCGTTGGACGCCGAGGGCCGGAGCACCCGCCAGCTCGATCTCACCCTGGCTTTCGACGGCCCCAAGCACGAGGCCGTGCTGTCACTCGACAACGCCGCCTACAGGGTCACCGGGACGGCCAGCAAGAAAGTCATGGTCGCCCTGTCCGCGGGAAATGAAAGCGGTTGGGTGCTGGACAGCATGGATGTGACGACGGCCCCGGCCGCCGCCGCGGGTGCCAAAGCCGACGACACCACGACCGGGAAAAAGGCGGAAACCCTGCCCTTCGTTTTGCCCGCCAACACGGCGGAACGCGCGCAGAACTTCACCGATGCCGTGGCCTTGTTCACGGCCGGAAAGCCGGAACAGGCGGAGGAAAAACTGTTCGCATTGAACCGGCACAAGCCCGGCACCCTCGGTTGGTACCTGGAATCCGCGGGCAAACTCACGCACATGTCCCTGGTATTGCGCCAGCAGTATGACCTGAAGAATTCGCTGATCGTGGCCGACCGGGCGCAGGCGCTCCTGGCGAAGGCGGAAAAAATTTCGGATCCCAAGGATCGCGCCAAGGAGCGCGCCCAAGTGCACGAGCTGGGCGGCTATCTGAGCGACGAACTGCAGCGCGATCCCAAGGCCGCACGGGCCAGCTACGAAAAAGCCAAACAGCTGGACCCGACCTCACAGCGAGCCGCCAGGGAGATCGAGCGGCTCGATGACGAGGAGGCCAAGGCAAAACGCGTGGGCGCCAAAAACTAAACTTTTCCGACCATGAAGACCTTCCAAATCATTCGTTTTATTACCGCGGGTTTGATGTTCGGTTTGGGCCTTAAGGCATCGGCGCAGTCCGCCGACGGCCCGGTGGGCGTGGCGGTCACGATCAAGGGCCTGGACTTGAGCTGGAGCTATTATGGCTCCGGCAGCGAGTACCTCGACGTGAATATCAGCGGCTTGAATGGTTACCAATCCGTATCGGCCGGCCTCTATGATTCGGAAACCCCGCAGCTCACGGCCCGGTTGGAGCCTGGCAAAGCCTATTTCCTCAACGTTTCCTCCGACAGCCTGGACAACCTTACGATCCAGGCCGTGCCCCCGCCGGGCTATGTCATGGAGATTGAACGTGCTTCGCGTGAACGTATCACCGTAGGCTCCGGTTACGCCAACCTCCGGGTGCGGGTGCTGGCACCGATGCAGCAGTACAACGCGCGCGCGGGGGCGGCCACGGCGCTGACCAGCGGACGCATCTATTGGCAAGTGGCCTTGGGATCGTTAGCCAACGGTTCCTCGGCCGGATCGCTGGCCATCATCGATACTGGCGCGGGCAATTTCACGTCGCTGTTCACTCCGGCGGGACTCCAGTACGAGCCGGTTTCATCGGAGGTGTCGGTGTTCTACAATCCGTGGTGGGTGTCGGCTCCGGAGGTTCCTGGCGCGATCCGCCAGATCATCGCACCTCAAGCCTGCGTCGACATCATCACCGTTGCCACCAACGAGACGCACATCAAATTCTATCACCGCAGCCAGCTGCAGGCGACACCGGCCACCGGGCTGCGAGCGTTCACGGGGGACCCTTATGCCTGGTACCTGATCAACCAGGATGGCGCCCAGCCCAACAAGGTTTTCATCAACTGTGACCTGCGCAATCTGCCCACTCCGACCTCCGCCGGCGTTCCCGTGGTCCAGGTCAAACACACGGTGCTCGAGCGCACCGGCACCGCGCCCAACTTCACGTGGACGGCCGACGAATGGTACGACGACGGCTATTCCAGCCTGTCCCGCGAAGTGCATGTCCGCAGCGGCAGCAGCGAATCGATCACCATTGCCCAGCCCGGCGGTGCCACCGCCACGTCAATTTCGCGCACCTACGGCAGCGTGCCATGGGGCGAGGAGATCGTGTCGGAAACCCACGGCACGACCGATGCCGTCACCACCAGCACCGAATTCTACACCAGCTCCGCCCAAGCGGGCAACTACGGCCGCCCGAAATCAATGCTTTCGACCGGTGGTGCTTGGGAGGCCTATGAGTACTACGATTACGCCGGCGGCACGGCCGATGAGGCCGGCGCCCTCTATCGCAGCCATCGGCCTTGGCTGAACTCGGATACCAGCGTGCCTTCCAACCTCGGGTCGCATGGCGGGGTGATCACAACGTTCACTTACGCGACCGATGCCTTTGGTCGACGCAGCCGGCCGGCCACGGAGGAGACCACCATTGGCGGTGTTACCGTGGCCAAAACAAGCATCACCTATTCGGACGCGGCCAGCGGTTTTACCGGGCATCCGTACCTTTATTTGGTGACCGCTACCAACAATGCGTACGCTTCGGCCGGTTCGACGCTGACCACCATCAACAAGTACTTCCGCGAGGATGCAGGTGCCTTCGGCGGCTATCTGGCGGATGATTTCTTCCGTGGCCAGGTCCACTCCATTCAGTACCCCGACGGCCGTAAACAGTCATTTGTCTACCAGCGCGGGACCTGGAGCGGCGGCTCATCGTTCTCGCTGTCCGGCAACAATGGCACCGACTACGGCGCCGCCAGCCGAATTTCCGTCATCAACGGCACAACCACCTATACCTCCAGCCAGTGCACGAGCTATGCGGGTTACGACGTGGATGATCTCTACCTGGTCGATGGCAAATCCACGATGGAGGTGACCATCCGCGATGCCAGCGCCTTGGTCCGGCGCACGGAGACCCACGTGTGGAGTTCCGGTGCCTGGCAGCTGGTTTCGTTCATGGAGTATGGTTACGACTACTCCAACCAGGTTACCTCGCGGACCACTTCGAACGGCGGCCTTTTCGAGGCCGCCTACACGGGAGAGCACAAGGATTGGGAGAAGGACGATTCGGGTATCCGGGTCGACTACACCTACGACGCGGCGGGGCGGGTTCACACGGCAACCAAATCCTCCGGTCCCATCAGCACCTACGCCTACGACGCCGAGCAACGTACATTGAGCGAAACAATCACCGGCGCCGGCACGGGGGAAAGCATCTATTCGGCCCGGACCTACGACGACGCAGGCCGCTTGCGGACCGAGCTGCCGGTCGGCATGAGCACCGTCAGCTACACGTACAATGTATCCGGCCGCACCCGCACCGCCACGTATCCCGATAATAGCACCCGGACCGAGGCCTTTTTTGCCGATGGCCAGCTTGATAGCGTTGCCGGTTCGGCCGTCGTCGCTGAGTATCACGGGTACACGATCGAGTCGGACGGGCGTCGCACGACGCAGGTCTGGTCCGGTTTCTCCGGTTCACCGCGTTGGCAAAAGGGTACGACCGACTGGCTCGGGCGCGGCCTGCATCTCGAGCGTCCGGGTTTTTCGATTTCCGGCCAGGCGGCGACGAACGAGGACTACACCTACGAATCCGGCACCGGTCGCCTGGTCAAGACTGCCCGCACCGGCTATGCCCCCCAGCGATACGAATACGACGCCCTCTCCAACTTGGTTCGCTCGGGCCTCGATATCGGCGACAACGGGTTGATCGATGCCTCGGCCGACCGCATCAACGAGCACAACCAGTTCTTCGAGTACGCCAGCGGTGCCTGGTGGTTGCGGGAGGAAAGCAAGACCTACCCAAAGCTCAACGATCCCACCAGCGTCACCACCTCGATTACGCGCAAACGCCTTACCGGCCATCCGGTCAACCGACTCGATGAAACGCAGGTGACCGACGTCGAGGGCAATACTCTCACCCGGACGGTGGATATCAACCGCGACACGGCTACCGCCACGATCACCACCACCCGTCCCGGGATGGCCAATTCCCGGGTTGAGACCATCGTGAACGGATTGTCCACCAGCACCACGGGGCATGACGGTCTGAGTAGTACTACCCAATATGATGCCTTGAGCCGCATTTGGAAAACGACCGATCCGCGCAACAATACCTTCACCACGACCTACAAATACGGCACCGGCATGGTGCAGTCGGTCACCGATGGCACCGGCATCAACCAAGGGACGGCGTCCTACAACAGCATGGGGCGCCAGGAGTGGATCCAGAACAACGCCGGCAAGTATACCCGTTTCGAGTACAATCCGCGCGGACAGGTGGTGCATCAGTGGGGCGACGGCAGCTATCCCGTGTCTTTTGACTACGATGCTACTTACGGCGAGCAGACCGGGATGAGCACTTATCGCGACATGTCTACGGCCGATTCCGGCGGCTGGCCGGGTGGCGGCACCGCGGACAACACCACCTGGACCTACGATCCGGCGACCGGCTTTCTCTGGAAAAAGACCGATGCGGGCAACCAGGTCACGGAATTCGACTATAACGTCCGCGGCCAGACCTCCGCGCGAAAATGGGCCCGCAGCCTGGTGAGCAATGGTTCGGTCAGGCTTACCTCGACGTACGGCTACGACGGCAACACTGGCGAACTCACGAGTGTTTCCTACAACGACGACAACGATCCGATTCCGACGCCCGATGTCACCTATGGTGCCTACACGCGCCTCGGCCAGCCCACCACCGTAACCGATGGCACCGGCACCCGCACCTTCAACTATAATTCCTCGTCGCCCTGGCGCATGGACAACGAGTCCCTCGGCAGCGGGTTTTACGCTTCGCGTGTGCTCACCCGCCAGTTCGATGGCGCCAGTGGCATCGGTGGCAACTATGGACCCTACACTCCCGGATTTATCAAGGGTCGCTACATTGGCTACGACCTGGGTGTCTCTGGCAACGCGGCGCGCGACCAGCATGTCGCCTACACGACGTCCAACCTCGCTCGTTTTGTGGGCGTGAACACCCGGGTGAGCACGGGCTCGGCGCGGGACTACGTCTATAGCTACACTTCGTCGTCCGCGCTCCTCAGCGGTTACAACATGGGACCGTTCTTCGGCGTGAGCCGCACTTACGAGACCCAGCGCGATGTGCTGTCCAAGATCGAGGGTTGGTGGGGCGGTTCCGCCGTCACTCGCTATGAATACAGCGTCAACGCGCTCGGCCAACGCACCACCGCGAAGCAAAGCGGCACCGCCTTCGGCGACTATGCCACTGCCGGTTACAGCGGGACCTACAACGTCTATACCTACAACGCGCGCGGCGAACTTGAAACCTCCGCCCGCTATCGGGGCGATACGGCGACGACGTCCCCCGCGGCGGCAGATGAATTGCCCGGCCGGCGTTTCGAATATCGCTACGATTCGATCGGCAATCGCAAGACGTCCGGCGCGACCGGCACCGCTTCCGACGATGGCTACGCCACCAACACGCTCAACCAATACACGGCTCGGGACAACAAGTCCGTCAAGGTACTCGGCACGGCCGACCAGAACGCCCCCGTGGTGGTCAGCGGGGCCGCCACCGCCAAGGTGGACCGGGCCTGGGGCGCCGAGATCACGCCCGGCAACACGGGCGGGCCCGCGCAGGGCACGGCGACGGTGTACGCCGCCAAGGTCGGCCAGGGTGCGGGTGGCACCGACTTCATCCAGACGGATGGCAAGGCATGGTTCGCACCCGCGCGCAGCCAGTCCCTGGGTTACGATGCCGATGGCAACCTGACGAGCGACGGAGTGTGGACCTACACCTACAATGCCGAGAACCAACTTGTACGCATGGCCAGCGTCCTGCCTGCCGGTTTCACCGGCCGACATCTGCTCATCGACTTCAAGTATGACTATCAGGGCCGTCGGGTGGAAAAACGCACCTACGACAACGACACCAGCAGCGAGACCTTCTCCCGGCGTTTCGTCTACGATGGCTGGAACCTCATCGCCGAGACCGACCTGAGCGGCAATCTCAAGCGCACCTACACTTGGGGCCTCGATCTGGCTGGCTCGCTTTCCGCCACCGGCGGGGTGGGGGCGCTGCTTCAGATCGACGATTTGGTTGCCGGCAAGACCATGGCGCCCACCTACGACGGCAATGGCAACGTCGCGTCGCTGATCAACGTCGGCACCGGGGCCCTGGAGGCCACGTATGAGTATGATCCCTTCGGCAACCTGCTGCGTTGTGAAGGCGCCTATGCCAAGACCAATCCCTTCCGCTTCTCCACCAAGTGGCAGGATGACGAGAGTGGTCTCATCAACTACGGCGTCCGTTATTACTCACCCACGCTCGGCCGGTTCATCAACCGCGACCCGATTGCCGAAAAGGGCGGACTCAACCTCTACGGTTTCTGTGGTAACGACGGGGTCAACCATTGGGACTATCTGGGCCAGAGCTGGCTGAGCAAGATCTGGAATAGATTCCGCCACACCATCATCTCGGCGATTCTATATGCAATTCCAGGAGTGGGGCCAGTTCTCTCGACCATGTACAACGCGGCGGTTGGCGCATACTACGGTGGCATCAAAGGCATGGTCAGCGCGCTGGCCGGGGGAGGCTACATGGGACCTTACATGGCGGCCGCCGCGAAAGTATACGGACTCTACCAGCAATTTGGACACGGCAAGTTCTTGAACAACGTGGGGAACTTCATGGCCAATCGCTTGGTTTGGAACACGACTTATCACGCCGCCAACGAGCTCTTTGATACGGGAAGCGAGCCCATGCAGGTGAAGCCGGGTGAAGGTGAAAAAGAGGTGGATACCTCGAAAATGACACAGATCACCCCGAAAGATGATGATCCAAGCACGGGCTTCAAGGGAGAGAGGGGATTCTCCGGCCTGATCCTCGCCAAGCAGAATCAAACAAGTGGTAAATGGGAATATTTCACGACGGACAAGATTCTGACTAAATACGTATTCGTTAATGGGATCGTGGGAACCCTCGCGCGACACCTTACGCTGATGGAGAAACACCTTGATTCGGAATACAAAGGGTTGACCCAATATACATTGATGAACAATCCCACCCATGGAGGCGTTTCTGATATTTTGGAGGCAACCTTGGACATCCTGGGTATTCCGAGCCGTCCGGCCCGTGTCCTGGCGGCGGAGTTGAAGGACGCCCTTGGCCGGGGGATCAAGCCCGTCGTCGTGGGCCACAGTCAGGGCGGTGCCATCCTGACCGAGGCTTTGCGGATCCTGCAGATGTCGGGCACCAAGGCGGACGGTATGACGGTCATTTATCACGCGGCGGCGAGCAATACCCTCTATGCCAGCAGCGTGGCGCGATCCCTTGGTATTTCATTTGGCGGTCACGCCTATAGCTCTTACGACGCCGTGGGAACGTTGGCGGGCATGAACGCGAATGTCTTCCAGATCATTCCCGCTTTGCTGGGCGTGCCGTCTCTTTTTGGAAAACCCACCGTATCACCGCACTCCGAGCCCAATGCCGTCGCGAAATACCCGTGGAGGGTCTGGTATCCCGCCACTCCGTAAAGTGAAAATATTCCTTGGTTCCATGCGCACGCGGATTTTCATCCTGGCCGTCTTGCTGGCGAAGACGGCCGTCTTCGGGGCCGGGGACAATATGCAAAGCTATCACGTCGAAGTCTGTGGTGCGGCGGTGACGATGGACCTTCACCCGGGCATGACGCAACCGGCGGTGCTGCCGCGAAAAGTGGACGACGGCGATCTGCCGAAACCCGGTGCGATCGATAAGTTTGCCTACGCGATGTACGACTATAAGGGGTCTCGAAAACTGGATGTGGATGGCAGTGTGATTGTCTCGGCCACTGCGGCTCGCAGGCCGGCCAAGGAAATCGCCCAGGGCTTATCGACCTTTGATATTGATCACCTGATTGAACGAATGATGGCCGTTGATTCAGAATCTCACTACGAAAAGGTCGAACGAAATGGCGACACCTGGATCAAGCGCACAACGCTGACCGATGTGGCCCCGGGAGAGGGTCGGACGCTCAAACTGGAATGGCTGGTGCCGCTAACCCCGGAAGTTCTCCTGATTTTCCGCGTGGAGCTGGCCGACTACGGGATCACCAAGAAGAAGCCAGAGGCGAGAAAATGGTACGCTGACGCGGAAGCGCTGCAAAAGCGCATCTTTGAATCGTTGCAGGTCGAACGTAAGCATCCTTCGGGAAACGAAACCCCGCCTCAACCCCAAGTCCATTAGGTCCGGCATGCGATTGAGACGGGAGTAAGCGCCCGGAGTAAGGAGTCTGGCTAGGGTTTACCTGATTTGACGGACAGCTCGCCGGAAAAATTCACGGCGAAGAAGCGGGGGCGGTGTCGGGCAGGCCGGGACAGTGGCTCGCCTCGAGCCCCGTCACCGCGCGCAGCACGAACGCGCCGTCGCCCGCGGGCGCAACGTCGAAGTCGCTGAACCGAACGCCGGCAACGTCGTCCAGCACCACCCGGGGCCGCGTGTCCGCCGCCGCGAAGGTGCACCGCACATCGCGCACCGTCAGGTTCTTCACTTGCCGGACATAAAGCGCGGACGCGGGCAGCAGGCCGAACATGCTGGGCTCGGGATAGGCTTTCTCGCGCAGGGGCACCGCCAGCGGTTCGCGCGGGCCGGTCACGCCGGGCTCGGCGCCGCGGAGGAAAAACAGATTCACCAGCTCGGCCGGCTGCGCCGCCACCTGCTCCATCGTGAAACCGCCGCGCGAGGCCACGTGGATGCCCTCGAGGGTCACGTCCTCGATCGGATGGCCGAGCAGGCCGGCGAGCAGGATCGGAAACCGACCGTCGACGCCGCTTGCGGTGACCCGGCTGATTTTCACGCGCCGGATCGCGCCCACCGATGTGCCCTCCGGGCCGCGCGCGCGATTGCCCAGCCGGAAAAAGATCACCGCGTTCGTGACCTCGTGCATCGTGATGTCCGTGACAGTGACGTCCTCGATGATGCCACCGTCGACGGTTTCGAATGCCAGCCCGCGTGAGCGCTCGAAGGTACAATGGGCGATGGTGATGTTCCGGAATGCGCCATTGGACTCGGTGCCGATCTTGATGCGCCCGGTGGGACCATCGCGGTCGGGGGCGCGCTCCTGCGTGCGCCTGAGCGTGCCGTCGAGCATCGTGCCGACGTCGAAGCCGCTGACCGCGCAGCCGGTGATGGCGATGTTTTCGCACGGGCGGATCTCGCCGAGGCCATAACTGGTCTTGAGCACGATGGCGTCGTCGTTCGGCGCGTTGACGCGACAGTTGGCGATGCGGACATCGCGGCAGGAATCGATATCGAAGCCGTCGCGGTTGGTGTCGATGCGCAGGTTTTCGAGCGTGAAGCCGGCGACGCCCGTCGCCAGCACCGCGAAATGGCCGCCGCTCAACACGGAGAAGTCGCGGAGCGTGACGTTCCGGCAGTTTTTCAGGCCGATGGCCTTGTTGCCCTGGCCAACGGGATTGCGCGGACCCGGACCCGCGCTCGCCCCCACCTGTGCGCCGGACGAACCTGAAGTTCCTTGGGCACCCGGAGCTGCGGGCGCAGTGACCGCGACGGGCGCCGGTCCGCTTCCCGGCGGGACCGTGCCGTCGGGACCGGTGGCACCGCGGCGACCGCCACCGAAACCATAACCGGCGTTGCGGATGAGTCCCTTGGTGCCGTCGATCAGTCCAGGTCCGGTGATGGCGATGTCGTGCAGGCCATCGCCCCAGATCAGGCTGTTCTGCCAATGGCTGTGACCGAAATCCTGGTACTGCAGCTTGTCGCCCCACTCGTTCGGTTCCGGCGGATCGTAAGCGCCAAAACCCTCCGACGGAGTCGCGGCGAGCAGCGTGGCGCCCGCTTCGAGGTGCAGGGTGATGTTGCTCTGCAGCCGGATCGAAAAACTCAGGTACGTGCCGGCCGGCAGCACGACGCGACCGCCACCGGCCTTCGCCGCGGCTTCGATTGTCGCGCTGATCGCGGGGGAATCCAGCGCCACGCCGTCGCCCTTGGCGCCGTGATCGCGGACGTTGAAGTCGGCCGCAGCGAGGGAAACAGCGGCGAGAAAGAAAACGAGCAGGAGTTTGATTGGAGACATTTTGTGATTGGGGTAGGAGGGGCTTTATGCCCCGACCGCTGGAGTGTGGTCGCCGCTTTCCACGTTGATGACAGTGTCGGTATGGAAACCGACGCCCACCGGTCGGGGCGTGAAGCCCCTCCTACTTTCGGAATCGGATCATCATTTCGGTTGAGCCGGGCTGGTGGTCGTTGCCGCCTTCTCCCAATCGGCGAGCCACGGCCGCGCGAACTCGAGCGTTTCGATGGCGTTGAGCGCCCATTGCACGCTGGCCACGCCATGAAGCTGCCAGCCGACGGGCCCGCCGAGGAAAGCGGGATCGGTCACGGGTTTCACGAGGCCGGGACCGGCGACCGGTTTGGGCTGCGCCGGCGGCGGGAGGGATTTGCCGATGAGTTTGTCCCAAGCCATGCGGCCGAGCTCCGCGCTGTTCTTTTTCTGCGCAGCATAAGCGAGCAGACGCGGGCCGGTCATCTGGTTGCCTTCGACCTGGCGGCCGACGGACTCGAACGTGTTCGCGAGCGCGTTCCAGAATTCCGGGATGTCGTACATGGGTTCGAGTTCCCAGAGGTTCTCCGGCCCGCCGAAGATCATGTCGAAATAGCGGCCGCCAAAGCGCCCGTCCTTGTCCACATTGGCGGCCATCGCCCGCATGTCGCTTTCCATCCGGCCGCGCCAGGCCTGGTCGCCGCCGCGCTCCCATTCGGTCGTCCAGTTCGGCGCGTAGCACATCCACTCGAGGCCGAAGCGCGTGAACGGTTTCCGGTCCGCCGCCGTCGGGCGCGGGCCGAAACTTTCCGGCCGGGGAGCCTCGCGGTTGGCGCGTTCGTCGAGCTTGTAGCCGCCGGCGTCGTCGGTCGGCACGTAGTGGGAACCGTTGAATTGCGCGAGATAGTCGTAGGTCAGGTCGACATCGACCTGCTCGCGGAGCAGATCGCCGAGACGCTCGTCTCCGCCCGAGAGGAAATAGAGCGAGCGCTTCAGGCCGGCGTGGCTGATGCGCGGCTGCTTGGCGCCGTCGCCCCAATGGTTGACGTCATGCCGCGAGCCCAGCGGGGCGAACGGGCCGGCGTGGTACACGTCCACCTCGCTGGTGTGGCGCGTCATCGCCTCGGCGAAACGATACAGGTCGGCGCGCCCGGTGCGAAGGAAGGAATACCACAGCAGCATGTCGGGCATCAGCTCGGTGTTCACCCAGGCCCAGCCGCCGATGTCGTAGCGCCAGTCATGACGGCCGAAATCGTAGTTGTGCATGATGTCGCCAAAATCCCAGAAGCCGTACCACGAGCGTTCGTCGACCTGCTGGCGGTAGAAGTCCACGAGCCCCTGCACCTGGTCCTCGACCCAGGCGAGCGTCGGCGTCGACCGGTCGGGCAGGCTCCAGCGGCCGAGGGCCTGCAGGGAATGATAGTAGGCCGGCGTCGCGACGAGAATGGGTGGCGCCTGCGCGGCCCGCGCCAGCGCGACGAGTTCCTCGTTGGCGGGAATCGCGCTGAACGCGCGCAGCGTCAGTTCGTGGGTGTTCGCGATGCCGAGGGCCGTGCCCCAGCCGGGCTTCCAATCCTCGTAGCTGACGGACAACCCGTGCGGCGTGTCGTCGTAGCGCCGCAGGTCCATGGCGGGAGCGTCGGGAGACCAAAGCCACACGCGGATCTCGCCGGTGTCCGCGGTGCCATTGAGCGCCTCGAGCACGGCCGGATGTTTCTGCCAGAAATCCTTCACGCCGACGGCCAGGCCGCCGCTGACGTCGCCGAGCACCACCAGGCCGGCGGCGCGGTGTCCGTCGGTGTAATGCAGCCACGAGGCGTCGGGCCCGGTACGCTTGGAGATCGTCCACGAGTTTGGGCCGGTTTGCGCGAGCCTGGCATCGGGCCACAGCGCGACGCCGACGGTGGCGTTGCGCGCCTGGGGCGTGAGGTCGGCGAGATTCGGGACGCGCCGGCCCGCCAGGTGCGCGGCGTAGAGTTCGCCGACCTGCGTGCCGGCCTGCGCGCGGTAGCCGGGCAGCATCTGCACGGGCTGCGCCCAGATTCCGCCGTCGTCACCGGCCAGGCGGATATGGCGGTTGAGTCGTTCCTCCTTGAACGGCACTTCGAAGACGAGTCCGAGGCCCTTGATGAAGTCCTTCCCGGGGTCGCCATCGTAGACGAAGGTGTGCACGAGGCGGATGTCCGCCGAGCCGGCGAAGAAATACAGCCGCACGGTGAACGGCAGCCACTCCCTCGGACCGTCGCCGGCATGCTTGCCTTCGACCTTCACGACCGCGCGCCCGGGCCCCGATTGCTCGAGCGTGACCTTGTGCACCTGGCTGGTGAAGGATTGCTCGCGGAGGATGCCCTGGGCCTGTTGGCCGCGGTCTTCCCGCACCGCGACGAGATGCCCGTTGATGCTGACGGTGCGATCGCCGATGGTGAGCGATTCAAAAAAATTGACGCCCGACTTCGCAATGCGCGCTTTGAGTGCCCCGGTGTCGATCGTCAGGGAGGACGCGTCCTCGGTGTATTTGATCTCGTGCAGCGGGCCGCGTTCCTCGTTCAGGCCCGGCCGCGGCATGACCGTGAGCGGGCCGGCGAGGCCAGCCGGCGCGGTGAGCGCGTGGCCGGTCCACTTGAGTGATCCGTCCGGCCAATACGCGAGCGGCCACGATTGCATTTCGAGGTGTTGGCCGCCCGCCGCGGTGAGTTGGAAATGCGTCCCGGCCGGCACAGCGCCTTTGGGCCACGGCACGCCCCAGCTCACGTTGGCCGCGGTGGCGGGCGGCGTGTGACCGAGCCAGTCGACCGTGACGCCGGAAGTTAAGTCCGCGGCCAAAGCGAAGGCAGGGATGGCCACAAAAAGGCACAAGAAATGTGGCCGGCGAATGAAGCATTCGATGCGCCTATAGGCGCGCGGAAGACCATGGCGGAGCGTTGAAATCATTTTTGTGCCTCTTTGTGGCGATGCGGTGGTTTAGAATAGTTCAGTGGATTTTCACCGCCGGGTCGCGGTCGGGATGCGCGGCCGCGCCTTGCAGACCGGCGTGGTCGAGACCCGTGACGTCCTCCGCCTCGAGGGCATGGGTGAAATATTCGGGCGGGTTCGCGCCCCAGGCGACACGGCAGCCTTGGAACGAAACATTGTCCGCGTGGCGGACGTGGATGGCTGGCGTGGGGTGCGGTTCGAGATCGGGCTGCGCGGACGTGGGCCGGTTGTCCCAGACGGCGCCGGGATATTTCGTCCAACGATCGAGCGTCACGGCGACGTTTTCGAAACGCACGTCCTTGACGCGGCTCTGGGGCGAGCCGCTGACGCGCACGCTGTTCTCGGCGCGGCCGGTGACGTTGACCACGCGGACGTTGCTGATCGTGCCGACCTTCGTTTCGGGTTTGCGCGGGATGGCGGTGAAAGAGATGGCCTCGCCGCGGCCCCACCAGGGCGCGGAGTAATAGCGGGCGGTGAACCGGATGTCGCGAAACTCCACATCCGAAACATTGCCCTCGTCCCGCAACTGGATGGTGCAGCCGCGGCAGCCGGTCTTGATCTCACAGCGTTCAAATCGAATCCCGCGGATGTCGGCGACGGTCTCGGTGCCGATCTTCACCCCCGAGTCCTGGGTCTCGAGGACGCAGTCCTTAACCGTGATCTTCTCGCAGCCACCATAGGCGGCGCCCTGGCGCGTGGCCTTGATGACGATGGCGTCGTCCCCGCAGGCGATGTCGCAATTGCGGATCTCAACCTCGCGGCAGTGATCGGGGTCGATGCCGTCGCAGTTGGGGACGTCGAGCTGGTTGCGGATCTTCACGCGGTCGACCAGCACGCCGGCGCAGCCGACCAGGTGCAGCGTCCAGCTCGGCGCTTCGAAAAAGGTCACATCGCGGACCTCGAGGTCGCGGCAGCCCGCGAACACGGCGAGGCGCGGGCGGAATTCCTTCGGGCGCCACCATTCGTCCTTCTCGTCGAAATGGGTCATGAATTCGCGGGAGCGGCCGTTGATCCGCCCGGTGCCGGTGAGACGCAGGCCGGCGACATCTTTCGCCGCAAGCGCCGCGCGGCCGGAAAAATCCCGCGGGTCCGTGCTGACCAGCAGCTCGGCATCGTCCGCGAGGTGGAAATCCAGGCCGGCGGTCAGCTGGAGACCGCCGGTGAGATAGCGTTTGCCTCCGCGCAACAGAACCCGAGCCGGCGAGCCGGCGGCCGCCGCGGCCTCGATCGCCCGCTGGATCGCGGCGGTGTCTCGCGTGATGCCGTCCCCCACGGCGCCGAAGTCGTGGACGTCGTAGTCCCTCGGCCCCCGGGCCCTTTGCGACCGCAGCAGCGGCGCCGCGAGCGCGGCCATGGCCACCGACGCACCGGCGCGCAGCGCTTCGCGGCGGGTGGGAAGGAGGGGCATCTTGAAATCGGGCATCTTGAAATCGTTGATCCTTAAAATTGCGGAGAGCGTGGTCCCCGGTTTCGGCTGATTCTGGATTTAGAATGACCGATTTTCAGTTTTCCCGATTCCCCAGCGCCGCGGCGACGGCGTGTTGGTAGGCGCGGCGCATGGGCGAGTCGTCCGGGTTCGGCTGCAGCTTGTCGCGCTGGATCATGAAGACGTAGATGCGGCCCGTCGTCGGATCGGCCCAGCTGTTGGTGCCGTGTGCGCCCCCATGGCCGAAGGTCCCGGGGCTGAGGCTGTGATTGGCCTCCATCTGGGTGGGATCCTCGATCACACAGAAGCCCAGACCCCACGGCATGCCGGGCCGGGCCTTGAGGTCGCCGGTTTGTTTGCGGGTCAGTTCGGCCACGGTGGCGGGCTTCAGGATTGCGCGACTCCCCACCGCACCACCGTTCAGCATCATCTGGTAGAACTTCAGGACGTCCTCCGCGGTCGAGAACAGGCCGGCGCCACCGAGCGCCGGGCGCGCCGGATCGGTGATGGCGCCGCCGTACAGGTAGTGAATCGTGGTGGGGACGATTTTTCCCGTTTGCGGGTCGGGGATGTAGGTTTGGGCGAGGCGCCGGGCCTGGGCCGCCGTGGGCCAGAAGGTTGTTTCCTTCATGCCGAGCGGCGCGAACAGGCGCGCGCGCATGAAATCGGCGAAGGGCCGGCCGCTGACGACCTCGATGACGCGCCCCAGCACGTCGATGCCCGCGGTCGAATAACTCCAGCGCGTGCCCGGGGCGAAGCGCAGCGGCTCGCGCGCAATGATCATGCTCATCTCCGCGAGCGTCCAGTGCGGGTCGGTGACCGGATATTCGCCGAGACCGCTGGTGTGCGTGAGCAGATCACGCAAAGTGACCGGCCGCGGCGACGGCACCAGGACGCGCCGATCGGAGCCCCGCTCCTGCAGCAACCATTGGCCGCGAAATTCAGGCAGATATTTTTCCACCGGGTCGTCGAAGGAGAGTTTCCCGTCGTCCACCAGCAACGCCACCCCGGCCGCGACGATGGGCTTCGTCATCGACGCGATCCAGAACAGGTCGTCCGTTTTCATCTTCCGGCCGGTGGCGAGGTCGCTGACGCCGACCGCCGACAGGTGCAGCAGGTGATCCTTGTCCGCGACGAGCATCACCGCGCCGGCAATCTCGCCCCGGTCCACGAACGGCTGGACGGCGGCCGGGACGCCGGCGAACCGGTCGGGCGCGCCGAGCACCAAGGCGGGGATGGCCGCAAAAAACACAAAAAACACAAAAACCCGCAGGCAAACAGAACCAGCGGGGCGCCTATGGGCGCGCGGAAAATGAGCGAAGGCAGATGCAGTCATTTTGGTGTTTTGGGGTTAAAACTCCGGGAGGTTTGGGTTCAGATCGATAGTCCTATCGGAGCTGCACGTCCCAGATTTTGGACCGGCGCGCCGTGCCGTCGGGACCCGTGACGTCGAGAATGATCACGTAATTGCCCGGTTTGGCAAAGGCGTGTTGCGGGTGCTGCTCGGTGGAGGTCGAGCCGTCGCCGAAATCCCACTTCCAGCCGGTGATCTTGCCGACGGAGAGATCCTTGAACGCCACGAGGCGGCGATCCATGTCCACGACGGTCCACGTCCATTGCGCGGCCAGCTTGGGCGCCAGCGACGGATCGAGCGGCATCAGGCGGAAGGCGCACAATTCCGACGCATGGCCGAAGGCCTGGCGTTTCGGCGAAAGCATCCAGAAACCGCGCGGGCTCTTGCCATCGTAGTCGATCACGATCCAGGACAGGCCCACGATCTTGTTTTCGGTCAGCACCGATTCGACGGCGCGGGCCGGCCCCTCGGGGCCGGCGTAGTCGAACGGCGTGATCCAGAACTCGAGGATGTATTTCCCACTCTCGCCGGGCTTGAAGTTGAACGACTGGGCGGCATTCGCCCAAGGCAGCTCCTTGGTCCAGGTGGCTGCGTTCCACGCCATCGTCCAGTCCTTGTCCACCGCCGGCGTCATGATGTGGTAGTTCTGCGCGTGGACGCCTTGCGTCGCCCACTTGAATTCCGCATCGCTGATCCGCGCGTCGGGGGTGGCGGCGGCCTGGCCGACATGTTCCGGAGTCCAGAAACGCTCTTGGCGGCCGATGAAAGGTCCGCCCGAGGCATCGCCGTCGACCATGACCTCGAAGGTGTCGTTGTGCAGGCCCGGGTCGGCGAAATCCCAGTAGTCGTCCTCCGCCTCGTAGAGGAAATACAGGCGATTGAGTCCCTTGACCCAGCCCACCTTCACGCGCACGGCGAGCGATTTGTCGCCCGCCGCGGGCGGCTGGCGGCTGTCGTTGACGAGCTGGTCCTTCCCGACGACGTAGCTCTCGGGCACCATCGCCCAATCGGACGGGTCGCCGTCGATGCGCGGGATCTTGTCCGCCGGAAACTGGAATACCTGATAGGTGACGTCGGGCTTTTCGAGGGCGAGGGCTGTGAGGGCGAGGACAGGAAACAAAAGGCAGCTGACGACATAAGGTTTCATGGATGGAGTGGGTTCAGTCACGACCAAAGGTTGAAAGAGAGGGGCACTCGCTGATCGGGTTTCACAATGGGGACTTCCTACACGCGCAACGGAAGGACCCCGGCCGGCTCCTCCCAGTTGTAGATCACGGTTTCATTGCCGATGCGCCACCGCCGCGGGCACGTCGTGTGCAGCCAGTCGAGCGGCTCGCAGCCGCCGGGCGTGCCGCCGGCGAGCGCGGTTTGCATCGCGGCGGCAAAAGCGGCCTTCTGCTCCGGAGTGACCGTGCGCGGATCGACGGAGACGAACAGCGCGGCGCCGCTGCGGGCGACGAGGTCGAGGAACTGGCGGTCGAATTCCCAGGGCGTCTTTTCGGTGTGCGCGGCGCAATCGGGATCGCTCGCGAAGAACGCGCCGTGCTGGGGCAGGCGGAACGCGAGGGTGTTGACGCCCATGCGCCGGGTGCGTTCCCAGACGCGACCCGAGGTATCGTCACCGGTGCGCTGGATTTCGAAGAGGCCCGCGCCGAGGTGACCGATGGTATTGCACCCGAGCAACACGGCGTTGCGCGCCCCTTCGCGCAGCGTCCGATACAGGCGCAGGATGATCTCGGCATTGGTCAGCGACTGGTCGGCGAAATGCCAGCCCGGGTCCGTGAGCTCGGCGCCCAGCTCGAAGCCCCACCGGGCGAAAATATCATAGGTGGAAAAGTCGTGCTTGATCAGGTCGTAGCCCCAGGAGCGGACCCGGGCGACGTCGTCGCGGATCAACGCGAGGTTTTCCGGCAGGGTGAGGTCGAGGGGTTTTTCCTCGACGGTGCACGGGCCGGCCCGCAGGCGGCGCGGGTTGTCCACGGTCATGAGCGCGGTGGGACGCATCCAGATGCCCGGGCGGACGCCGAGCTTTTTCATGTCGGCGGCGAGGCCCGGCATGTCGGGAAAGATCTTCGGATTGCCCGCCGTCCACGGTCCGCCGGGGCAGGAGGTGCCGGGGGTCCAGCCGGCGTCGATCACGCAGAACGGCCGCGTGGCCTGGTTGCCTGCGAGTTCGGCGAGGAAAGCGGCATCGCGCCGCATGGCATCCGCGTCGAAATTGTGGCCATAGGCATAATACCAATTGTTGTTGCCGCAGATGGGGGCCGCGGCGAGCCGCGGCGCCGGGCAGAGTGCGCGGCAGAAACGCGTAAGTGCGGCAAACGGGTTTTCGTCGGCTTGCGCGGCCAGGCTGACGATCGTGGCGGCGGCGATCTCGCGCTTGCCGGGGAGGGACGGGCTGCCGCCGTTGCGGAAATCGAGCCAGAGCGAAACCCCCGCAGCGTCGACCGTCCAGAAGCAGAGGGTCGCGGGTTGGGTTTTCACGCCGGCCAGGAAAGTGCGGCCGCTGGCAGCATGGTGGGCCGCGAAATACCACGGCAGGATGCGCTCGGGTTGGAGATGACGCCATTGCAGGTCGCCATAGCCACGTTCCCACGCATCGCCGAGGTAGAGGACGTCCCCGGGAAATTCCATTTCCCAGCGCAGCACGACGCGGGAAAGCGGACCGACGGAACAGGACACTTTCACTGCCTGGCCGGCGCTGCCGCCCACCAGGGTGACGGACGCGCGCGCGGAAGTGTAGCGGTCCTTCTGCCGCGTGCCGGTGACGAAGCCCGAACCGTCATGGTCGATGAGAACGCGCGTTGGCAGATCCGGCAACGCGGCCGGCATCGATGCCGGGCCGCCGCCGGGGTTTGCCGCGGTCGCCGCCCGGCCCGGGCCGGCCAGCAGCGAACCGGCGCCGAGCGCGAGGGCCTGGCCGAGAAAACGGCGGCGCGTGGAATCGGGCGGAGTGGGTGTCATGCTGGAGGGGAAATCTTGCGGCGAACGGAGCGGCGCTTCGAGCGATCGGACGTCGTGAAATCGTTAATCGTGAAATTGAAGAAACACACCATGCATCGGTCCGGCCCGATTTGAGGTTGGGGAGGCCCGGTTGGCAGGTTTCACGATTTCGGTGTCGTGCCCGGCTCGGGCGGCGTGGGCGCGCGGCCACCGGGACCGGGAGACTGTTTCAGGTATGCGGGGGGCGGCTCGGGATGGGCGGGGTCCATGTCCTGGTACTCATCGACGATGAACTTCGCGAGGGCGGGCACGTTTTCCTTGATGCCACGGACGATGTTTTTTGCGAGCAGGTACCCGCCGTAGCCGCTGAGGTGCGTCTGGTCGTTGAACGCCGTGCCGACCTGCGGCCCGAGCGCGGTCCACAGCTCCTTGCTCATGGCCCACTGGTCGATGAGCGGGACATTGTTTTCCCGGGCGAATTCCCGCATGGCGCGCGCCCACGGCCCGACGGTGTCGCCGTTGCTGCGGCGCTCCATCGGCGTCACCAGCACCAGCGTGGCGCCCTTGCGTTTCGTCTCGGCGAGGAAGACGCCGAGGTACGCCTTGAAGGTGGTGGCCGGCTCGGTGTAGCTCTGCGGCCACTGCGGCTTCGAGTCGTTGTGGGCGAACTGGATCAGGAAGAAGTCGCCCGCCTTCATCTGGCTGAGCACCTTGTCGAGTCGCTGGCCGGTGATGAAACTCTTCGTCGTCTCACCGCCTTCGGCGCTGTTGCAGAGCGCAATTCCCGGCTTGAGAAACTGGCAGAGTTGCGTCGGCCAGTTTCCGCCGGGGCCCCGGCGCGGGTCGCCGACCGTCGAATCGCCGGCGGTGAAGAGCGTCGGCACCGCATCGTCCTTCACGATTTCCAAGGCGGTCACGGCGGGATGGCCGCCGTTAAACTCGACGGTCAGCTTCTCGTCCCATTGTCGCGCCTCGGCCTCGCCAGCGAGGAACATGTGGACCATCGTCCCGCCCGGCGCGTTCGGCGGCGGCGGCGGCGTGATCTGGGGCCGGCGGACGTTGGCATAAAAGGTCCGCGTGAGGGTTTGGCCCGCGGCGGTCTTCAGGTCGACCGCCATGATATGGCCCGACTCGGTGCGGATCGTCGTGTCCGATTCGCCGGCGGGATCACCGAGCGTGACCGTGACGCGGTAGTTGCCCTCGGGCACCTTCACCGAGAAGAAAAAGGGCGTGTTGATGCCCGGCTTCGTGCCGAGATCGAAGCCAAAGCCCTTGTCGGTCGAGTAGGCGTCGTCGGCGGCGACCCGGGTGGCGCCGTCCGCGGCGGGGCCGGAGCCGAACGCGAACTTGAAGGCCACCGTGACCGGCGGCGCGGGTGGGAGAGGTTTGTCCTCGGGCCGCTGGGCGTGGAGGGCGCCGGCGGCGAGCAGCGCGAGCGCGGGGAGGAGGAAATGGAAATGTTTTTTCATGGCGGTCTAGGTGGAGCGCGTTGACCTCAACGCGCTGGTTTGGAAATCGTGATTCAGAAGCGCGCTGAGGTCAGCGCGCTCCACCCCGGGTGTTGAGTTCGTGAAACTTGTCTTCCATCAAATCAGGGTTGCTGGGCCGGAGCGGGCGCCGGCGGGCCGGCGCGTTGCTGGCCGGAACCGCGGCGACGCGACTGCGCCGCTTCCTCCTCGGGCGTGACGGGCGGAAATTCCTTGGGCAGGTGGTCGCCCACCATGCCGAGCATGGCAATCGTTTCGAGCCCGCTCTGCGCAGCGCCGTTGGTCCCGCCGAAGCCCTCGTCGATCGGATTCAAGGCCTCGGTCCCGGTGACATGCCGCAGGGTCCGGTTGCGCCCGCTACCCCGGCCGGTGCGCAGCAAGGTATCGACGCCGGCCTTCAGGAAGGCCTCGTTCCTCGTGGTGAAATACACATAGGAGGCGAGGCGGCCGTCGCGCACATAGGCGGCGTCAGCGCCCTCGGTGCCGGTCTTCATGTCGCGTTCGAGCACGTCCTTCGGCGCGTTGTAGAGCCGGCAATATTGCAGCCAGAGTTTCTGCCAGCGCGGGTCGTCGAGCATCATGTTCAGCTCGAACACGACCTCGGCGCCGCCCATGATGGTGGCGAGGTTGTAGACGCCCGGCTCGTCGTTGAGCTGGTAGAGCCGGCCGGTCGTGGGGTCGTAGCCGAAGACGAGGTTTCGCCCCGTGCGCAGCCCGAGCGGCATGGCATTGAGGCTCTCGACGCCGGCGAGAATCTTGTCCCGCCATTTCGTGTCGCCGGTGCGTTCCCACTCGGTCATCCAGTTGCCGAGGAAGGCGAACCAGTCGGGCCCGAGCCGCACCCGTGTTGGCGCGATCTTCTTCTCCGCCTCGGTGATCGGCTGCGCGAGGCGCATCGGGTCGAAATCCACGGTCTTGTAGTCGGCGTTGAGCATCTCGCGCATGACATCGCCCACCCGCTCGTCGGTGGTCAGGTAGTAGTAGAAGCGGCGATAGCCCGCCTGGCTGATGCGGGCCTCCTTGGCGCCGCAGCCCCAATGCCGGACGTTGTGGCGCGAGCCGAGGCCCGCGAAACGCCCGAGATGGTAACAGTCAACCTCGCCGGTGTGCCGCGTCATCGCCTCGGCCATGCGGAAAACATCGGCCCGCCCCGTGCGGAGGAAACTGTACCAGAGCCACATGTCGGTCCCCAGTTCGGAGTTGTCCCAGGCCATGCCGCCCAGGTCGTAGCGCCAGGTGTGGCGCTCCTCGTCGTAGGAATGCATGACGTCGCCAAAATCCCAGAAGCCGTACCAATTGTGCTGGTCGGGCTGGGTGAGATAAAAATCGAGGGTGGCGGCGAGCCGCTCCTCGATGGCCGCCTTCACCGGCGTGGACTTGTCGAACAAGCCCCAATGGCCAAACGCTTCGGCGGCGTGCAGGCAGGCCGGCGTGCACAGGAGCATCGGCGGCGCCGCGCCGACCTGCGCCATTTTCACCGTGTCGGCCTTGGCGGGCACGCCCGCGGTGGGGAAAAGCGTCAGTTCGCTCGTGCGGCCGACGCCGTGCGCGGTGCTGAAACCCGGCTGCACATCCTCATAAACCGCCTCGAGGCCATGCGCCTTGGTGTCGTAGTGCCGCAGATCCATGCCCGGCGCGTCCGGCGACCAGAGCCAGGCCGTCAACTCGGCCTCGCCCGTGGCCATCTTCTGCACCTCGAGAGCGGCGGGATAAGATTGCCAGAAATTTTTCACGCTCACCGCCAGCCCGCCGCTGACGTCGCCGGCGAAGACCAGACCCGAGGCCCGCTGGCCCGCGCCGGCCGCGAGCCACGCGCTTTGGGCATTGGTACGTTTCATGATGGTGAATCCGTCGGAGTTGGGCTGGACGAGCTTGAAGCCGTCCCACACCGCCCAGTCGGCGAGCCAGCCCTGGCTGCGCGGCGTGACTTCCTCCCGGTTCGGCACGCGGCGGCCGTCGATCTGCTGCGGGTACACGTTGGCGGTGCCGCCCGGCTCGGCGACGAAGCGCCCGTCGCGCCCGATCAGCGGTTGCACGGGCTCGGACCACAGCCCGCCGTTTTCGCCCGCAAAGCGTACGTGGCGGTTTTGCACCTGCTCGCGCAGCGGCACGCCGAAGACGAGGCCGAGTCCGCGGATGAAATCGCGCTGGTCGTCGCCGTCGAAGACGATCGAGTGCACGAGCCGGATCGTTTCCTGCCCGGCATGAAAATAGAGCCGCACGGTGAACGGCAGCCAGGCGCGATGGTGGTCCGCGCCGAGATGCTGGCCCTCGATCTTCACGACGGCGCGCAGGGGACCGGCTTGTTCCAGCGTCACCCGGTTGACCTGAGTGCCATAGCGCTCCCGCACCGGCGCGTCGGCGGCATCGCCGTCGGGGCCATCCTGTAGAATACACACCAGCCGCCCGGCGCGCGCGACCTCGTGGCCGCCGGTGCGCAGGGAGTCGATGATGTGGTCGCCGTGCAGCGGGATCACGGCCTGCACGCGACCGGTATCGATGAAGATTGTCGTGTCGCTCCGGCGGATGGCGATCGCCGCGCCGGTCGCGACGGGGGCGGCGGCGACGGGCGCCAGCTTGAACTCCCCGGCGGATTCGGGTCCGGCGACGGTGGCGACGCCGACCCATTTCAGCGAACCGTCGGGCCAGTAGGCCAGCGGCCAGGTTTGCGCCGGCAAAATTTTTCCGTCCGGACCGGTGAGGGCGAAAGCCTGGGTCGCCGGCACGGCGCCGCGCGGCCAGGGCACGCCAAAGCTGACGCCGGACACCAGCGGCGCGGGCGTGCCGCCGAGCCAGCCGATGGTCGCTTCGGGCGTGGCGGCGCCCCCGGCGGCGAGGGCAACCAGGCTGAGGCCGGGAAGGACGAGGCAGCGGAGAGGATTTTTCATGAGGATGGGGAGGTGGAGCGCGTTGACCCCAACGCGCTGTTTTTGGCCGCGGACGTGTGGAAGCGCGCTGGGGTCAGCGCGCTCCACCTCGGACGGCTGGGGTCGGGAAATTTATGATCCATTTTTTTAGGGCGCCATCAAACCGCCGACGATTTCGACCGGCCGGGACTCGATCGTGATCGTGGCCGGCTTGAGGCCGGCCCGCGTGGCGGTCACGGTGATCGGGCCGGGCTTGGGGGTGGAACGGATGGCGACGCGATTGATGCCGCATTCGGTGTCGAGCCAGAGATTGTTCGTCGAGTCGAGCTTCGCGGCGTTGAGTCCGCCCCGCCAGACGACAGGCCCGGTGACCGCGAAGTCCACCCGGGCCTCGTCGGTGGGGCAGCGGCGCCCCTCGGCATCGACGACCTCGAAGTCGATGAGCGCCACGTCGCTGCCGTCCGCGCGCAGGCCGCCGGGGGCGGTGTGGGGCGTGAGCTTCAGCGCAACGGGTTCCCCGGCGGTCGCAATTTCCTGGCTGGCCACCTGTTTCCCGTTCCGCGTCGCGACGGCCCGGAGAAGACCGGGGGCGAAGGCGACATCGGGAAAAGCGTAGATGCAGCCGGTGTCCTTGCCCGATTCCCTTTCCGCCGATCCCATGTTTTGGGCGCCATAGGTATCGACGAACTTGAACGGCGTGCGGGCGGTGCCGAGGGATTTGCCGTTCAGGAGCAGCTCCACCTCATCGCAGTGGGTGGCGGCCACGTAGATCGTCTTCTTCGTGCCGGCGGGATAATTCCAGTGCCCGATGATGTGCAGGTCGGGCTCCTCGCTTTGCATCACACGCGACACGTAATAGAGCGACTTCGGCAGGCGCACGCCATCGACCTTGCCGCTGACGCGCAGAACGTAGCTGCCCTGCTGGCGGCCGTCGGCATCGGAGTCGGAGAAATAGATCGAGGCGTAACCGGACCACTTCGCGTGCGCCGGGTCTGGATTGTCGATCCGGTTCTGGAGATAGCTGGCGTAGCGCGTGGCGGCCGCGAGGCAGAAGGTCTCGGAGTTCCAGTGCCAGGTGTCGACGGGCCGGTTGCCAATGGAGCCTGGCTTGGGTTTGAAGCCGAAATGCGGCGGCGAGAAGTCGTCCCAGACGTTGCGGCCGGCCTCGTCGCGGAAGTCCTCGGTCTCGATCAGCGGCGCCTTGTCGCGACGCGCAATGGCGTAGCCGCGGAAGATGTCGTCGCCGGCGACCTGGTCCGTCTGCGGCGCCTGGCCGACCATCACGCCATACCATTCGGACATCGGAGTCAGCAGCTTGTTGAGTTCCGACTGGTCGTTGTCGCGGCTGCCCATGACGCGGCCCCCGTGCGGATCGAGCTGCTGGCGGAGCTCGATCATCTGCATCATCTGCTCCGGCGTCACGATGGTGTTGCCCGCCTCCCAGAACAGGATGCTCGGGCTGTTGCGATAACGGATCATGGTGGCGCGCATGACCTCGACGCGCTGGTCCCACTGGCGTCCGGTGACGAGCCGTTCCTTGTCGCCCGCCGGGCAGACCTGGACGATGCCGAGCCGGTCGCAGGCCGCGACATCCGCGGGTTGGGGGGCGACGTGCATCCAGCGCACGTAGTTGCCGTTGCTCGCGCGCAACATCGAGAGGGTATGGTCATGCAGCCACGCCGGATAAGCCCCGCCCAGGCCCGCCCAGTCGTTGGCCGAGCGCTGGGCATAGCCGGTGAGCCACACGAAGCGTCCGTTCAGATGGACGCCGCCGGTGCCCGCGCCGCCCTTGAATTCGGCTTTGCGGAAACCGGTGGTGGTCTCGCACACGTCCGCCACCTTGCCGTTGACGGTGAGGATGGAATAGACGCGGTAAAGGTAAGGATCCATGACGTCCCAGAAATGCGCCATGGCGAGCGGGCCGGCGGCGGTGAGGACCTCGCCCTGTCCGGCGACGAGATCGGTGGGCTCGCCCTCGAACCGCGCGCGTACGCTGCCCTCCGCATCCACCACGACGACGGACAGCACGATCGACGCGTAGTCGCCGGTTTCGTTGACGACCTCGGCCTCGACCTTCACGTCGGCGGTTTTCTTCGTGAGGTCGATCGACTCGGGATACACGTAGATGCCCGAAGTCTTGAGGTTATCGAACAGCGGGAGCGTCTGGTAGACGCGGCCGGTGACGACGAGCCGGGCATCGCGGTTGAGGCCACCGAAGTTCGGGTTGAAGTCCTTGGAGTTCCACTGGAATGCGGTGCCGGTCGCCTCCTCCTTGTAGCCGGGGCTGTTGTCCACCTGCACGGCGATGACGTTGTCGGCCCCGCCGAAATGCACGAACCGGGTGACGTCCAGGCCGATCGCCGTGACGCCGTTCTCGTGCTTGCCGACGGGCTGGCCGTTGACGAAGAAGCGCCCGGCCTGGCGCAGGCCGTCGAACTCGAGAAACACCTTGCCGTCCTTGGTGCCGGCCGGCAGCCGGAAATGTTTCCGATACCAGCCGATGCCGAACATCTTTTCGCTTTGGTCGCCGCCGCTGTGGCTGATGTAGGCGCGGTAGGTGTCGGTTTCGTTCCACGTGTGCGGCAGGCCGACGTCCGCCCAAGCGGAGTCGTCGAATCCCGGCTGGTCGGCGCCGGGTGCGTCGCCGAAGGAGAACTTCCAGCCCGCGTTGAAATTATAGGTGGCGCGCGGGGAAGCCGGCGGCTGGTAGCGCGCCGCGGGGTCGGCGGCGAGGGCGCTGCTTAACAGCAGCAGGGAAATCAGGGCGAGGCGGAGCATGGGTTGAAGGGGTGGAGCTGGATTTCCTACACACCCCGGTCCCGCGGCCGCGGGACCACCCCTCTTGATAGAGGGGAGCTTCGGCTGCGAGGATTGGTTCTTGGGGGGGAGGATTTGGTTCCTGGAAGGGAGCTTCGGCTGCGAGGATTGGTTCCTAGATGGCAGCTTCGGCTGCGTGGGTTTGATTCCCCTCTAGCAAGAGGGGTGGTGCGCAGCACCGGGGTGTGTTGAGTGACAGGGGCCAAGGCTAGGTAACGTTCAAGGATTCGGGGCGGTGAAGAGGCGGTCGTAGTCCATCCAGTGGGCGTTCATGAGGTCGATCTTGCGCTTGAGCTGCGCGGGCAGATCGGGCCCGAGGCGCATGATGGTCTCCTCCGCGGCCACGGGCGCCAGGTCGAGGAGCGGCTCCTTGGTGCCGGCCAGCAGCCGCTGGAGGCGGACCGTGTTGTCGATTTCACGCCGCGCCAGGTCGAGCAGGTCGTCGCGATCCCAGCTGTTGCGTGCGCCGAGCGGGGGGTTGGGCTCGGGCTTCACCGCGAGGGATTTCACGCGATCGAGCTGGGCCTGATAGCCGACCATGTGATCCGCGGAATGAAGCAGACAGATCACCACCTCGAGCCGGCGGCCGAAAAGTTCCCAGCGGGCGCGCGCGGCGTCATCGGGCGCCGCGTCGCGGATGCGTTGGGCGCGTTTCACCGCGCCTTCGAGGTCGGGGACGACGGTTTCGATCACGCGCTGGAAAAGCAGGCGGGCGCCAAAGCCCTCGTACATCCGCATCGCCTGGATGTCGGCGAGATTGGCGGCCTGTTCCTCGCCCTTGGCCTGAAACAGAAACGGCCGGTAGTAGGCAGTGTCCGCCGGCGACAATGCCTCCGGGAACGGCACCATCGGGCGGTTGATCCAGCGATTGAGCACATGGCCGAACTGGAGCATGTCCCCGAAGTTCAGCGCGCTGAGCCGGCGGTCGGCGTCATCGAGCTGCAGCCAGAGGCCGAGCAGGTCGTCCGCGGATTTTTCCCCGGCTTCGGCGACGGCGAACATCCGCAGCGCGGCGAGGCGCTCGACGGGATTGCCGTTGAGCGCGCCCTTGGTCGCCTCGTAGACGCGGGCGTTGGTTTCCATCTCCGCCTCCTCGCCGCGCAGGCTGATGAGGCGCCGCACCGGCGCCGCCGGATCGACGGGTTTCGCCGGCGTGATGGCGCCGGTGCGCAGCCAGCGCAGGTCGGGCACCGCGAGGCCCACGACCGGATAAAAGGCGCCGCGCGCATAGGCGTCGCTCGAGCCGAGCCGCTGGTAGCTGCGCCCGTCGGGACCCTCATGGCCCGACACGGCGATGCCGCGCGGGAGCTTGTGCCAGATGGCGTCGAGCTGCTCCGGCGAGAACGACGGGATCATCCACTGGCGCGGTTCGATCGGGTTGAGGCTGATCTCGACGTCATGCCCGGCGGCCTTGGCGGCTTCCTTGAGCGCGATGAGGAAGGACGCAATCCGGTCGGACATCGGCCGCTCGCGGCAGTCGCTGTGGCCGTTGGCGCCCGGGTAGAGCGCCGGCACCCAGCAGAAGCCCGAGCCGGAGTCCTGCGTGAGGAACGCCATGGACTCGATCTCCGGGCAGCGCGCGAGGAGGTTTTTCACTGCGACGGCGTAGAGCCGGAGCGTCTCGGGCTGGTCCACGCACATCGAAAAACGGGCCGTGCGGGAACGGTTCGGCTGGTCGACGCGCGGGCCGCGCAACTGCGGGTAGGCGGTGAAGAAGGCCTCGGGCATCACCTGCGGGATGTTGGCGGCCCAATGGGCCTTGAGACCGAGGCGACGGAGAATCTTGCAGCGTTCCTCGAGGAGGCCGGCCACGCGGCGCCCATAGGCCGGGTCGACGAAGGGCTCGACCTCCGCCGCGGGGAACAGCTTGAAGAAATCCGGCCGCTGGATGAACCACGCCGGGTAAGGATCGTTGGCCGGCTGGTACTGCCACTGCGCGGTCGGCAGGCCGTCGGTGATGGGCACGTGCGTCGCGCCGAGGCGCTTCGCCAGCGTGGCCTTGCGCTCGAAGAGCGCGAGCTGTTCGGCATCGATGTCGGCGGCGGCAAGCGCGGGAGCGAGCGGGACAACAGCGAAATTGGCGAGCAGAAGAGAAATCAGGACGGAACGGCGCATGGGGAAATTGGTTGTTAGTTGTCCGACACACCCCGGCCTTCGGCCACCCCTCTTCACAGAGGGGACTTCGGCTGCGTGGGTTTGATTCCCCTCTATCAAGAGGGGTGGTGCGTAGCACCGGGGTGTGTGAAATTGTGTTCTGTGTATTCCGTGGTTTAAAAGAGATCGAGGGTGTGGTGAGTTATTTCTTCGCGGCGATTTCCACGGCGTAGACGTGCGTGACGTGCCTGCCGTCCACCTGCGGGCTGTGGAAGTTGCCGCTGAAAATGATCCATTTGCCATCGGGCGTGAACGTCAGGTTGGGCTCGACGCCGGTGGTCTTGCTGTAGTTGTGCTTCGCCATGCTCGCGAGGCGCTCGGACTGAAAGTAGCCCGTCTCGATCAGGTTCCGGCCCTCGCGAAAGGAACTGCCTTTGACCATGACGGGCCGGAAAAGATAGATCCACTGGCCCTGGGCGGGCGGCGTGAGGGTCTCGCCGTCGGGCCCGCGCGCCGCGACGCTGCCGGCATAGCCGCCGTCGCCCGCGAAGAGCCGGCCGTCGGGCGAAATGTTGTAGTGCACGGACCACTCCTCGCGCTTGAGGTTGTACCAGGTGCGCTGGCCGGTCGCGAGGTTGACGCCCGCGAGCCAGAAGACGGTGCTGCGCGGCGTTTGCAGGTCGTACCAGACCGACTGGCCGTCGGGGCTGAAGAATTCGTGACCTTCGATCTCCATGTTCATCGTGCGCTGGTGGAGCAGGCGAGCCGGCTTCCCGTCGTCGGCCCGGATGGTCCAGGTGCGGTCGTTGAAATGCCACGGCCCCTCGTGGCAGAAGAGGATCTGCTGCGGATCGGTCGGCGAGCATTGCAGGTGGTTGGTCCAGTCGTTCTCGCGGTGGATGACCCGGAGTTCGCCGGTCCGGGTGTTGATCGTGAAGATCCGCTTTGGCGTGCCCCGCGCCCAGTTCTCCTCGAGATTGCCGCCCATGCCATCCGGCGGCGGCGTGCGGGGCACGGTTTTCCCGTCGGGATCGGCGCCGATGCCGACCAGCAGGGACTCGTCGCAATTGAGCGCGAACTGGCCGCCCTGGACCTCGGGCGGCAGCTTGACGACTTCGCGCACGGCCTTGGTGTCGAGGTGCACCGCCATCAGGGCTCCCTGCGCGCGATCGACAAAGTAGGCCTCCCGCGTGCGCCACGCGGTGGCGATGGGATTGGCGCCGGCCAGCACGAGCTCGCAGCGGGGCGGGGCAACGCCCAGCGTGGCCAGGTCGACGGTGGCGAGGCCGCCCAGGGCGCGGATGACGAGCTTGTCGCCCTCGGGCGTGTATCCGTGCTGGTGGAAGTACAGCGACGACCCGCCGCTGTCCGGCGACAGGCGGATGACGCGATGGCCGGTGTCGGGATCGATCCAGTCGGACGGCAAGTCCGCCCGCGCGGTCGTAACGAGCAGCAGAATCAGGATGGAACGCAGCATGGGAGGAATGGCTGTTTATTATCCGACACACCCCGGTCCCGCGGCCGCGGGACCACCCCTCTTGATAGAGGGGAACCAAACCTCGCAGCCGAAGCTCCCCTCTATCAAGAGGGGTGGTGCGCAGCACCGGGGTGTGTTGAACGACGGCAGTAGGGAGTGAATAGGCAATCGAGGGATTAAGGAGTGAAAGCGGTTACCCGGAACCAATCGAAGTCCGCGTGGCCCGTGGCGGTGGCGCCGGGCGCGGCCGTGGCGATGAGGCCGACCTTGGCGCCGATCCAGCGGTCGACCGAGGCGAGAAACGGTTCGCCGATCGGCGTGAAGGTGACGTTGTCCGCGCTCCAGGCGAACCGAGCCAGCGCTTTTTCATCCACGGCGACGCGCAGATGGACCGGGCCGGCCGGGACGGTGACGCCGGCGATTTCCCGCTCTTGGGCGCCGGGCTTCTGGGCCTCGACATTGACCCGCAGCACGAGGCGCGTTTCGCCGCCGATGCGCCGCAGGCCGAGCACGGCGTAATTGTAACCGAACAACGCCAGTCCGGCCATTTCCCCGTCGGCTGCGGGCGCGAAAGCGAGCACGGTCGTGACGGTGAACGCCGGCGCGGGAAATTTTTGCAGCAGGAAATTCGGCGCATCGTAGAGGCTGTTGGGCGCGGGGGAGCCGTCGTTGCGCGTGGCGGGCGCAGGCACGCAGGCGAGGCGCAGGGAGCCCGGCTTCGCCGTGAGGGAAGCCCAGCCGGGCTGCGGGTTGGCATTCCACTGCCACTGCCGGCCTGGTTGGGGTGCGTTGAATTCGTCGGAGGTTTGGGGGACGAAAATCTCGCCGCGGCCAGGGCGGGGTTTGCGGTGGGTCAGCACGGGCTCGCCCTTGCCATCACCGTCGGGGTCGTCGCCGATCACCGGCCAGTCGTCACGCCACACCATGGGCTGCAGGTGCACGACGCGGCCAAAGGGGCCCCGGTCCTGGAAGTGCAGGAACCAATCCTCGCCCGACGGCGTGTCCACCCACGCGCCTTGGTGCGGACCGTTGATGGCGGTCCGGCCCTGGTCGAGGACGATGCGCGATTCGTAGGGGCCACGGATATTTTTTGCGCGGAACACCGCCTGGTACCCTTGCGCGACGCCGCCGGCCGGCGCGAACACGTAGTACCAGCCGTGACGCTTGTAGAGCTTGGGCCCCTCGAGCGTGGTCCAGCCCGGCAGCTTGTTGGCGTCGATGATGACGGTGCCGACATCGTTGGTTTTGCCGTCGGTGACCTGCAGATTCTTCCCGGCGTCGAGGATTTTGCTGCCGTCGGGACTGAGCGTATGCAGCGTGATCTGGTTGGCGATGCCGGCGCGGCTCTTGGCCCAACCGTGAATCAGGTAGAAGGTGCCGTCGTCATCCCAGAACGGGCAGGGATCGATGAGGCCCTTGCCGGGTTTGAGCAGGAAGGGCGCGGACCACTCGCCCGCGGGATCGGTGGCCGTGGTGACGTAGAGGCCGAAATCGGGATCGGGATAAAAGATCCAGAATTTTCCCTCGTGGAAACGGATGGCCGGCGCCCACACGCCCTGGCCATGGCGCGGCTTGGCGAAATGCTCCGCGGGAGGCTGGATGGCGAGCGCATGATTGAGGATCGTCCAATTGACCAGATCCTTGGAATGGAGGATCGGCAGCCCCGGCACCGCGAGAAAGCTAGAGGCGACGAGAAAATAGTCATCGCCGACGCGAACGGCATCCGGGTCGGAGTAGTCGGCGAAGAGCACAGGATTCCTGTACGTGCCGTCGCCGAGGTCGGGCACCCAGGGCGCGGGAGCGGCGGAGGCGGCGCCGGCGAAGGTCGCGGCAGCGAGGAGGAGGGAAGGCGACGGAAAGCGCATGAAGGCAGGTTTGAGCATCGATATTTCCATCAGCGAAATCCGACACACCCCGCCCTGTCGGGCACCCCTCTTGATAGAGGGGATTTACGCGGGCGCAGGATCGGCTCCCCTCCATCAAAAGGGGTGGTCCACCGGCCGCGGGATCGGAGTGTGTCGCCTTTCCGCATCGATTCAGAAGCGCGACGGTGTGGGGGCGAACTGCACGGAGCTGTCGTTGATGTTGGCGACAGCCCCCTTGCCCTGGCGGAGCGTGAGCATCTCGGCGCCCGCGAGCAGGACCGGGCCGTAGCCATGGGCGGCGAACGGGCTCACCGGCCGGAAATAATAAAACATCGGGTCGAAGCCCATGCCGGTGCCGACACAGGTGTTTTCCACCTGGCCCTTGTCGTTGACCTGCTGGGCGACGGCGTTCCAGCCGAGGGAGACCATCGGGCCGTACGCGAGCGGATCCAGCCAGCCGCGGTTGATGCCGCGGGCGAGCGCATAGACATACATGGCGGTGGCGGAGGTTTCGAGATAGGAATCATTGCGATCGAGCAGCTGGTGCCACGCCCCGTTCCGGCTTTGCACGGCTGCGAGACCGGCGGCGTGCGCGCGATACTGGGCAAGCACGGCCTCGCGGCCGGGATGATCCTCGGGCAGCACCGAGAGCAGTTCGGCCATCGAAACGATCGCCCAGCCGTTGGCCCGGCCCCAGTGAAACGCCGGATGCGGATCCATCGCCTCGACCCAGCCATGGCGGTAGAGCCCGGTCTCCTTGACGAACATGCGCGCGGAGAACTGCAGGATCTGCTTCACGGCGTCGTCGAAATATTTCCGGTCGCCGGTGAGCGCACCCATCTGCGCCAGCGCCGGCACGCTCATGTAGAGGTCATCGAGCCAGAGCGTGTGCGGATGCGGCCGGTTGCGGGCGAGGGTGCCGTCGGGCAGCCGGAGCTGGCCGGTGGAAATCCACTTCATGTAATTGTCGATCCAAGGGCGCAGCACCTCGGGCTCGACGCCGGCGCGGGCCGCCTTGATGAAGGCCGCGCACATCGAGCCGGAATCGTCGAGGCTGCGCGGTTCGATGACGGGCCGGAGCGCCATCGCGCGCTGGGGGCCGGCCGCGTCGGCGGGCGGGGGCGGCAGGGTCTTGATGTGCGCGGCGACGGTGGCGATGGCGTGGAGCCGGCTCGCGACATAGTCGCGGTAACGCGCCTCGCCCGTCGCCTCGGCGGCGAGGAGCATGCCGCTGTACGTAACGCCCCACTCATAGCTGGTGATGAGGAAATCGGTGCGGTCGAAAGCGACCGGGCCTGACAGTTTGGTCAGGTCGGTGACGGGCTCGCGCGTGTTGCGGTCGATTACCTTCACGACCTTGATCGGGCTCGCGGTTTCCAGGTAGCCGACGACGCGGGTGAGGATGGACTTGATGTCGGCGACGCTGGCGGGGGCATAGGGCGTCGGGTAAGCCGGCGGCAGGCGGCCGCTGTTGACGACGGCCGGTGCGGGCGGTTCGCCGGCGGCGGGCGCCGCGGACGGCGGGGTCTGGGCGAGCAGCGTGGCGACACTGAGGGCGAGCCCGGGCAGGAGGGAGGGGTAACGCATAAATCGCGGGGTTATTTCTGAACGGACGAAGCCGAGGCGGGCGGGGAAGCCTCGCCGATGATCATGAGCGGCCCGAGCGTGACCGAGCCGCGCTGGATCCGACGCTCGAGGGCCACGGGTTCGCCCGTGTCCCGGCCGAGATAGGCCAGCGCGCTGACGATCAGCGGCGGGAGGGTCTCCTTCATCGAGACGCCCACGTCGTTGACCGTCATGGTCGTGCGCCAGACGAGGCGGCGCTCGCCCAAGGCCAGGGTGTTGAAATCGTAGGCGGACACCACGACGTAATAGAGATTCTCCTCCGCCTGGTTGAGGAGGTGAGCTTCCTTGGCCATGTAGACGCCCGGCAGGACGCCATAGCCCATCTGCCACGCACGCTTTTCGACGGCGGCACGTCCGCCCACCAGTTGGGTGCGCTGGAGGATATCCCGGTCGCGCAGGTACCGCATTTCGGGATGCTCCACGAGATCACTCACGGTGAGGCCCGAGTGGGAGCCCCAATAGTACAAAATCGCCAGCGTAGGCGGGTGGGTGCGCTCGCGGGCGGGCAGGAAACCCCGCAGCTCCAGCACGCGTTGCAGGAGCTTGTCGATCTTCTCCTGGGCCGGCGGGTGTTCGACGATGGGGTTGGATCCCATGGGCTGGTAACCCTTGCTCTGGGCCACATAGTAGACCGGTTCCTCCACGGAGACATCGGGCAGCGTGCGGCCGTATTCGGTCCGTTCGCCGTAAACGGTCATCTCAATCTGCGGATCCGACTGGAACGCCTTGGGGACCAGGTCGAGATGGAAGCCCGGCCGCTTGGCGACCGGGGGCGTGATATCGAGGAGCGCTCCGAGGTCCCCGTCCTCGACGGCGCGACCGACACAGGCGATCGCGGGCAGAAGGAGGAGCAGGGGCGTTTTCATGACGGGGGATTACTCGGCCAGCGCGCCGGCGATCTTGAGCGTGACGGCGTGTTCGCTGGGAAGATCGGCGGGCAGGCGGACTTCCAGGCCCGCGGCGGTTTGTTGCCAGGCGAGCGGGCCGGAGCGACCGAGCAGCGTCACGGCCGTGACCGGGCCGCGGGCGCCGGACGCGCCGGCCGCGAGGGATTTCACGACGACGGGCTGGCCGGCGGCGGGCAGTTCCATCACGACCGCATACAAAATCCCCGCCTTGGTGGTGAAGCGCAGATCCTCGGCGGTGTAGGGCTTGCTGCGCACATCGCGGGCGCCGCCGAACTGCCCCGCCTCGTGTTGTTCCTGGGTGGACGGGCCCTCGCCGTAGACGGACCACGGGCGGGTGCCATAGATCGCTTCGCTGTTCACGCCCATCCACTTCGCCAGGCCCTCGAGGAAGGCGATCTCATCGGCATCCAGCGAACCGTCGCCGCGCACCGGCACGTTGAGCAGGAGGTTGCCGTTCTTGCTGACGATATCGGCGAGCATGCGCACGACCTGCGCGACGGTCTTGTACCGGTGCTCGTCGAAAATCCTGCGGTCATAGTGCCACGCGCCGATGCACGTGTCGGTCTGCCAGGCCAGCGGCATGATGCCGGTCGCGACCCCGCGCTCGATGTCCTCGACGGCGGCGGCCTTCTGGCCGGGCTCGAGATGCTTGGTGTTCATGACCACGTCGACCTTGCCGCCGTGGCGCGCCGCGCTGGCGTTGTAGAAGTGCGCGACGAAATCCAGGCCGACGCGCTCGAACGGAATGCCGGTGTCATCGAAGTAGAAAAGGTCGGGCTCGTATTTGTCGACGAGGTCCTGGGCGCGGAAGAACCAGTTGTTGGCATAGCCATTGTCGAGCGGGGGGATTTTTTCCCACCAGTTGCCATCCACCTTGCGATGCCAGTCGGCGGCGTCCTTCACGGTCTTGACGCCGGCTGGCACCGGCAGGCGCAGGCCGCCGTAGAGGTCCTGCGGGTCGAGACCGTCCCACCACTGGCCGGCGCCGTCGGCCTTGGTGAGCGTCGCGGCATCGTAGGGCACGCCCGCGAGCGCGCCCTCGCGGTCGTGGTCGTAGGCGGGTTGAAACCAGTGCCAGGCGTGCGACGCGTGGTTCGTCACGCCGAAGCGCAGGCCGCGGGCGCGCGCGAGTTTCGCCCAGGTGCCGACGATATCGCGCTTCGGGCCGACGTTGACGGAGTTCCAGGCGTGGTACTTCGAATCGTACGCGTCGAAATTGTCGTGGTGGTTCGCCAGGGCGACGAAGTATTTCGCGCCGGCGCGGACGTAGAGGTCCATCATCTTTTCCGGCTCCCACTTCTCGGCCTTCCACAGGTTGTCGATCTCCATGAAACCGAACTTCGAGGGATGGCCGTAGTGCTCGACGTGGTATTTGTACTTGGCCGAGCCCTCGAGATACATCTCCCGCGCGTACCAGTCGCCCTGCTCGGGGACGCACTGGGCCGACCAGTGGGCCCAGATGCCGAATTTCGCGTCGCGGAACCACTCGGGAACCTCGTAGTTTTTCGTGAGCGATTCCCAGCTGGGCTGGAACGGGCCGGGCGCGACGGTGCGGGTCTCGGGCAGCGGAGCCGCGGGCGCGATGGCGCCGCGGAGCGGGACGATCAGGGCGGGCAACAGGGCCAGCGCGGCGGAAACCAGACGAGGGGACATGGGCGGGGACGGGTTATTTGGCGGGAGCGGGAAACTCAACGAGCGGCGGCGGGGGGAGGGGCGCGGCTTCGTCGAGATAGAAACTCGGGTGCGGAGGCTGGTTGTAGGCCGTGTTCTGCCAGGCGATGGCCACGCGGTATTGCGGGTCGTGCATGAACGTCACGAGCCGGTGCTTCGTCGGGATCGTGGTCGTGTAGATGCGCAACTCCTGTTTGTCGCGGGTCGCCCAGATGACCTCCTCGCGCCAGTCGCCCCACAGGTCGGCGCAGACGGCGGGCGTGGCCTTGGTGCCGTTGGCGGAGGTGCAGGCGTGGGCCACGAGGAGCGGGTCGAGCGCGCCCGTTTCCCAATTCCACTTCACGATGCGGTTCTGGTCGAGGAGTTCGCTGAGCAGGTCGCCGTCCCAGTAAATGCCAAAGTTCACCGGGAAGCCGCGGGGGCGTTTCTCGAGGAATTTTTTTCCGGTCGCATCGTGGAGCCCGTCCATGGCGGCGCCGGCGGCCCACGACTCCGCACCGGGGAAACGCGGATCGATGTTGAAGGCGTTGCCGCGGCCCGGGCCTTCGCCCTTGTCGCTGCCCTCGGTGTCGGCCTTGACCGAGGGAATCGTGAAGATCGGCCGGCCCGTCTTCGCGTCACGCATGCTCAGGCCCTGCGCGTCGAAACGCTCCTGGATGTCGCAGATCTCCAGCCCGGGATTGTCCGGCACGAAGTCCCCGACGTGCAACGCATCGCCATGGCCCCAGCCCGTCGAATAGAGGCCCTTGCCGTCGGAGCCGACGACCATGGCGCCGTAGATGACGTCCTGTTTGCCGTCACCATCGACGTCCGCGACCGAGAGGTTGTGGTTGCCCTGGCCGCGCCACGGATTGGTTTTGTCGGGCGGGCCGAGCTTGTCGCTGTCGAAGACCCAGCGCGACGTGAGCTTGCCGCCGCGGAAATCCCACGCGGCGATGACCGTGCGGGTGTAGTAGCCGCGGCAGAACAGGAGGCTGGGCAAATGGCCGTCGAGATAGGCGACGCCGGCGAGGAAACGGTCGGAACGATTGGCGTAGGCGTCGCCCCAGACGGCGCTGAGCTGCTCGGGCGTGGGATTTTGCGTGTCGGGATGGCGGCCGGGAATGTAGTCGACGGTGGCCAGCGCGGCGCCGGTGCGTCCGTCGAAGACCGTGAGATACTCCGGCCCGCGGATGATGCGGCCCTCCAGGCGCGCGGCAGGGCCGGCCGGCGTGGTCGTGGCGCCGGTATGGTCGGTGGTCGGCACGGTGGCCGCGCCTTTTTCGCGCCAGTCGGCCGCAGGATCGCCGATGACCTTGCCCGTGCCGTCGACGGTGCCATCGGCGGTCTTGCATGCGACCTCGGCGCGCCCGTCTCCGTCGAGGTCGATCACCATGAACATCGTATAGTGCGCGCCTTCGCGGATGTTTTTCCCGAGGTTGATCGTCCAGAGCAGGGTGCCGTCGATCTTGTAAGCCTGCAGCAGCGTCTCGCCGGTCGGCCCCGCCTGCGAGTTGTCGCGCGGCCGCTGTTCCTGTTTCAGGATGATCTCGTAATCGCCGTCCCCGTCGAGGTCCCCGAGCGAGGCATCGCCCGGCGTATAGCCCTCGGGCGTGTGGATCGGCACGGCCACATAGGGCAGGGGTGGGGCGTTCGGCGCCAGGGCGAAGGCCCGGCTCGGTTCGCCCTCGGTGCCGTTCACGACGGGACGCACGAAATATTTCGTCGCGCGCTCGAGGCGCGCGCCCGCATCGAGGAACCAGGTGGGGCCCGCGAGCGGTTCGGCATTGAGCCTGACGACGGGTTCTTCACGCGGCCGGTTGGCGGCGTTGCCGCCGAAGGTGGCGGGAGCGGTGCCGGGCGCGGTTTCGCGGTAGACATTGAAGGCGATGCCCGCGGGATCGGATGCCAGCAGGCGCCAGCTGACGAACACCTTGCCGTCGGATTGCTGCACGGCCACGACGCCCCGCGACAGATTTTCCACCACCGGCGCGGCGGATGCGGCCGCTGAAAGGCCAAGCAGAAACAGCGCGGCGACGAAGCCGCGCCCGGGGTGACAGGGCAGGTTCATGGGAAAGGTTACTTCTTGACGGCGTCCAGGAGATGACGGTTGCGCAGCCACTCCTCGGCCCTTTTCGGCCAGTCAGATGCGGTGCCCAGGCCGTCGCGCATGCCCATGCCGTGGCTGCCATGCTCGAAGGCATAGAATTCCGCGGGCACGCCGGCCTTGGTGAGGGCCTGGAAGAAGCGGATGCTGTTCTCGATCGGCACCGATTTGTCCTCCTGCGTATGGATGAGAAGGGTGGGCGGTGTGGACGCCGTGACCTGTTTCTCGAGGGACATCAGTTGCAGCTGGTCGGGCGCGGGATTGGCGCCAAGGAGGGACTTGCGCGACCCGGCGTGCACGGCCGCATCGTCCATCGTGATCACCGCGTACATCAGGATGAGAAAATCCGGGCGGGCGCTCACGGTATCGAGCGCGGCGCCGGTCTGGCCGGCGGGATGATCGAACAGCGTGCCGGCGGTGGCGGCGAGGTGGCCGCCGGCCGAACTGCCCATCACGCCGAGACGGGCCGGGTCGATTTTGAACTCGGCCGCGCGCGATCGGACGATCCGGACGGCGCGCAACACATCCTGCAGCGGCGCAGGATGACCCCATTCCTGCTGGCGATATTTCAACACGAAGCTGGTGACCCCGAGGGTGGACAGCCAGCGGGCGTACTGGACGCCCTCGCGTTCCATCGACAAACGCGAATAGCCGCCGCCGGGGCAAACGATGACCGCCGTGCCGTTCGGCCGGTCGACGGCCGGCGGATAGACGGTGAGCGTCGGCTCCGAGATGTTGGCGATCCGGCCATCCTCGATTTTTTCCTCGCCGAGCGGGCCCTTGGCGGCCGGGGCGTCGGCGCGGACCGCGGCCGGCACGCCCTCGGGCCAGAGCGGGATGATGAGGTTATCGGCGCAAGCGGCGCTGGCGGCGGTAAGGATGAACATAAGGGTAAGATTTTTCATGGAGAGCCTTACACAGATGCGACTGACCTGGTTTCGTTGCAAACCACACCCCCCGCCCGGCGGGCACCCCTCTTGATAGAGGGGATTTGGGTCTGCATGGTCTTGGGTCCCCTCACGAGAGAGCCGGTCCCGCGGCCGCGGGACCGGGGTGTGGGGGGAAGACACATGACGGGGCGGATCATTGTTGCTTCTTCAACACCAGCGTATCGCCGACCTCGTCGACTTCGAGGAAGACCTCGCGCTCCTGCGGCGTTTTGTTCGGCTGGTGCAGGGCGAGCATGAGCTGGCCGTCGAAACGGCGGAAGAGCATCGGGTGGCCGCCATCGGCGGCGAAGAGCGGCGCAGTCGCCTGCGTCCACGGTCCGGCCAGTTTGCCCGAGGCCGACGTCGCGATGCCGACGGCGTAGCCGGTCTCGCTGCCGCTCGACCACAGCAGGAGGAGCTTGCCGCCCTTGGTGCGGTAAAGCCACGGGCCGTCGGTGACATGACACCCATATTGCGGGGATTTTTTGCTCCACGGGGCGTCGCTGCCATGGAAAAGCCGCGCGGGCTCGCCGACGGTCGCGGACAGGTCGTCCTTCAGCCGCACCATCTCGACCGTCCCGTCCTTGATCTGCACCCACTCGTGGCAGAACACCATGTACGGCACGCCGTCCTCGACCCAGAGCGTGCCGTCGAGCGTCATCATGTCCTCGGGCAGGGTGGGCCGGTTGGCGAACGGCACGAACGGCCCCAGCGGTGAATCCGCCACGAGCACCTGCGAGCCGCGCTTCACCCGGGGCAGCCAGTCGCGCCATTGCTCGGGGAACGGGTGCGTGGAGTCGAAGGTGAGGAAGAGGTAGTACTTGCCCTTGTACGCATGCATCTCCGGCGCCCAGATGCCACGGTCGGCCCACCATTCCTCGGGCCGCTCGAATACGTAGTTGGGTCCGGTCCACGTCTCGAGATCTTTGCTGGTGTACGCGACGACGGCCGCGCGGCGGTTGGGTCCGCGCGACGCGAAATACAAAATATAGGTCTGCGTCGCGGGGTCGGGATAGACGCAGCCATCGCGGGCGCGCAGCGCGGTCCGGGCGATCGGGCCGAATTTCGCGGGCGGGAGCGCGAACGCCGGCGGCTCCAGCCTGATCGCGACCGGCGCGTTGCGATCGCAGGACAGGCGGCCCGCCTGCTCGACGAGTTCCGTCACCTGGATCGAGCTGCGGCGGAGCTCGAGGGAATTCTTGTCCTCGGGCTTGATGGTGCCCGCGCGGCCGGGATGCGTGAAGTAGAACAGGTAGGCGCGATCGCCGCTCACGACGACGCCGGGATGGCCGCCGTTCACGCCGTCGTCCGGCCCGGTGCCGGGAATGTCGAGCAGGTTGTCGGCCTGCGCCGTCCAATGCAGCAGGTCGTCGGAGCGATAGACGCCGAGGCCTTTCCACAGGTCGACGAGCATCCAGTAGGCCCCCTTCCACTGGAAGACATACGGGCCCTCGCCCGGGCGTTCGCCCACACCGGAGCATTTGCCGCGGTCCGTCCAGGTGTTCAGGTCGGGGCTGTCGGCGTAGTAGATCGATTTGTGGTCACGCTCGTTGTTGTACCACATCCGCCAGCCGCCGCCGGGCAGCGGGTAAACCGCGGCGTCGATCACGCGATCCGAGGCCAGGTTGAGCGCCGATTCATATTTCCATTTCCGCAGGTCGGCGCTGGTCAAGTGGACGATCCGGCGCGGATGCTGCCAGTCTTCGAAGACGCCCGGCACCGCCGTGAGGAACATGTGGTGCGTGCCGTCGGGCGCGGTGAGGACATCGGGCGCCCACTGGGTAGGCTCGGTGCCGCCGAGCTCGGGGGGCAGCTCGATGTCGGCGGTGCCCACGTATTTCCAGGTCGCGCCGCCGTCGGCGGACTCGGCGATGCCGATCTTCGTGCCGTGCACCCAGGCCACGCCCGACAGCCCGGCGGCATTGGCCCGGCGGTTGGTGTAGAACATCCACCAGCGCCGCACCACCGGATTCCAGATGACGACCGGGTCGGCCGCGCCATCGAAGACCGGGTCGCGGAACAACGGTTTGGCCGCGACGGGCGCGCTTTCGACGGCGGCCAGGCACGGGGCCGCGAACAAACCAAGGAACAGACACAGGCGGACAAGGCGACGCATGGGGCAGGGGTTCGGATAGTTTGGGCCGGATGCCGTCCGGCGCAAACGGAACCTCCGCGGAGTCAGCCGGACAATCCGATTGCGACGGCCTTTGACCACGGGCAGGAGTTGACCGCAGAATACACGGAACACACAGAAAAAAGGACCCGATCACTTTGCGTGAAGCAACGAAGCCGACGGAGCGCCTGGTAAATCCGGGCTCCGTTCCCTCTGTTTCCCCCGGTAAACTTCGAATTTATTCCGTGTGTTCTGTGTGTTCCGTGGTTTAACCGGTCTGGTCTGACCTCCGCGGAGTCAGCCGGACAATCCGATTGCGACGGCCTTTGACCACGGGCAGGAGTTGACCGCAGAATACACGGAACACACAGAAAAAAGGACCCGATCACTTTGCGTGAAGCAACGAAGCCGACGGAGCGCCTGGTAAATCCGGGCTCCGTTCCCTCTGTTTCCCCCGGTAAACTTCGAATTTATTCCGTGTGTTCTGTGTGTTCCGTGGTTTAACCGGTCTGGTCCGCATCCCGTTTCGACGCTCATGAACAAACTTTTCCACGGCACCTGCTATTACCCCGAGCTCTGGCCCGAGGCCGACATCGACCGCGACCTCGCGGAGATGAAAAAACTCGGCCTCAACTTCGTGCGGATGGGCGAGTTCACCTGGTCGAGGATGGAGCCCGACGAGGGGAAAATCTCGGTGGATTTCTTCGTGCGCGTGCTCGACAAGCTCCATGCCGCCGGGCTGGGTGTGGTGTATTGCACCCCGACGCCAACGCCGCCGGTGTGGCTCACGCATGGCCGGCCCGACCGCTGCTACGTCGACGCCGAGGGACGCGTCATGATCCACGGCGCGCGGCAACACGCCTCCTATGAAAACCCCGAGGTGCGCGCCGCCTGCCTGCGCATCGTCGAGGCGCTGGCCCGCGCCGTCGGCCGGCATCCGGCCATCGTCGCCTGGCAGATCGACAACGAATTCAAATGCCATGTCGGCGAGGATTTCAATCCGCACGCCATCGCACACTGGCACCGCTGGCTGCAGGCGCGCTTCGGCACGATCGACCGGTTGAACGAGGCCTGGGGCACCGAGATCTGGAGCGAGCGCTACCAGCGTTTCGACCAGGTGCCCGCGCCGCTGCGCACGCCGTTCCTGCACAACGCCTCGCTCAGCACCGCCTACCGGATGTTCTGCCGCGAGAGCATCGCGGAGTTCATGGAGGCGCAGGTGGCGATCCTGCGGCGCCACTCGTCCGCGCCGATCACGCACAACACCGTCGCGTTTTTCTCGCTGAACCAGGAGCGGATGTTCGCGAACCTCGATTTCGCCGCGTTCGACGCCTACGCCCCGCGCGACCGCTGGGCCTCGATCGTGTTCGACAACGATTTTTGCCGGCCGCTGAAGCCCGGCCGCGCCCACTGGTTCATGGAGACGAGCGTGGCGCACAACGGCTGGTTCGGAAATCACGAGACGACGCATCCGCCGGGCTTCCTCGCCGTCGAGGCGGTGGTGTCGTTCGGGCTGGGCGCGGAGGCGATCAACTATTGGCTCTGGCGCCAGCAGCGCACTGGCTGCGAATTGCCGCACAGCGCCATCCTGAGCACGTGGTTCAAGCCGTCCGTCGGCTACACCGCGGTCCAGGCGGTCGAGGCCGCGCGGAAACAGCTCGAGCCGCTCCTGCTGGCGAGCAAACCCGCGGTCGCCGAGGCGGCCGTCACCTGGTCCGATCTCGGGCGGGCCATGCTGCAGACCGAGCCGCTCGGCGCGCGGCCGGGGCACGAGGTGGATTACATCCCGACGGTGGCGGCCTGGCACGGCCGGCTGCTCACGGCCGGCATCCACCGCGACGTGCGCTGCGAAGGCGCGGCCCTCGACGGCCTCAAGCTGCTCGTCACGCCGGTGATGCCGTACGTGTCGCCGGAGTTCCTGGCGAAGGTCGAAAAATTTGTCCGCGCCGGCGGCGTCTGGATCTGCGCGCCGACCACCGGCACGCGCGGCGCCGAGCACACCGTGCCGACCGACGCCGGGCTTGGCGCGGTCGAGGCCTTGGCGGGAGTCGAGACGGTGTTTTCGTTTCCCATCACGGGTACGGGTTCGACAGGCAAGGCCTTCGGGCTCACGGCGCCGGTGGCGGGCTGGTGCTCGGCACTGCGGCCGGCGTCGCGCGACACGAAGGTCATCGGCGCGCTCCGGTGCGAGCAGGCGCCGGGCCTGGCGTTTCTCACCGAGCGCGCGCTGGGCAAGGGCGCCATCGTCGTGCTCGGCGCGCTGCCCGATGGCCCGGCCGGCGAGAAAATGCTGGCGAAACTTGTTGCGCACTACGCGGCCCGCGCCGGCGTGACATTGCGCTTCGCTGCCACCCCCGGGACGGTGGTGTGCCCGCGCACGGCGACGGACGGCAAAAACCTTTGGGTTATCGTGAACATGGACGGGAAGGGCGGGAAGGTCCGCCTGCCGTCCGGCGCGACCGATGCGTTGACCGGAAAAAAGCTTCCCGCCGGCCCGCTCAAGCTCGCGCGTTACGCCTGGCGCGTGGTGCGGGTTTAGGAAAAACCGACACACCCCGTCGCTTCGCGCCACCCCTCTTCACAGAGGGGAATCAAACCTCGCAGCCGAAGTCCCCTCTACGAAGAGGGGTGGCCGAAGGCCGGGGTGTGTGGCGATGCGTTGACCGGCAGCCCAAGGCTCAGGTCCGCCCCGCCACCGGAGTCAGCTCGAAGCGTTTGATTTCCCCGACGACGACGAGGAAACTGAAGATCGCGAGCAGGGCATGCGCGCCGACGTACACCAGCGCGCCGTTGGGGGGTGGAGCGCGCTGACCCCAGCGCGCTTGGCCGGGAAAACGCCCTGGGGTCAGGGCGTTCCACCTCGCGGCCCGACGGGCGCCAGCTCGAAGCGTTTGATTTCCCCGACGACGACGAGGAAACTGAAGATCGCGAGCAGGGCATGCGCGCCGACGTACACCAGCGCGCCGTTGAACGAGCCGGTGCGGTCGAGGATGTAGCCGATGACGATCGGCGTGATGATGCCCGCCAGGTTGCCAAACGTATTGAAGAGGCTGCCCGCCAGGCCCGTCGCCTCGCGCGGGGCGACGTCGGCCATCACCGCCCAGCCGAGCGCCCCGATGCCCTTGCCGAAAAACGACAGGCTCATGAACAGGATCACCGCCCATTGGGCGCTGACGTAGTTGCAGGCGACGATGGCGGTGGACAACAGCAGGCCCGCGACGATCGGGATTTTCCGGGCCGTCGTGAGGGCCACCCCGCGCCGGAGCAGCTGGTCCGACATCCAGCCGCCCAGCACGCCGCCGACAAAACCGCAGAGCGCGGGCAGGGTGGCGACGAAGCCGACCTTGAGGATCGACATGCCCCGGTCCTTGACGAGGTAGATCGGAAACCACGTGAGGAAAAACCACGTGAGCACGTTGATGCAGTACTGGCCGAAGAAGATGCCGAGGAGCATGCGGTTCTTCAGGAGATCGAGCACAAGTCCCGGGCGCGCCGCGCGGCGGGCGCCGGTCCCCGGCTGGTCGAGGTCCACCAGTCCGCCGCCGCGCTCGATGTGCGCGACCTCCGCGGTGTTGGCGAGCGGATGCTGCCGCGGCCCGTGGATCAGTTTGCTCCAGCCGGCGGCAAAAAGCAGGCCCAGCCCGCCCATGAACCAGAACACGGGCTGCCAGCCCCACGCGTGGGTGATCGCGCCCATGATCGGCGAGAAAATCACCGTGCCGCCATATTGCGCGGCGTTAAAGATCGCCGCCGCGGTGCCCCGTTCCGCCGTGGGAAACCAGGTGGCGACGATGCGGCTGTTCGCGGGGAACGCCGGGGCCTCCGCGATCCCCAGGAGCAGGCGCAGCCCGAAGAACATCAGCACCGCCCCGCTCATTACGATCGGGGCCCAGAACAGCCGGTGGATCGTGAACGAGTGCCCTTCGCCGAAAACAAAGCCCTGCAGCAGCGTGAACAACGACCACAGGCCGATGCTCCAACCATAGACTCGCTTCGAGCCGAGCCGGTCGAGCAGCCAGCCGCCCGGGAGCTGGGCCGCGACATACGCCCACGAAAAAGCCGACAGCAGGTAGCCCATCGCCACGGCATCCAGGCCGAACTTTTTCGCCAGGTCCGGCCCGACCATGGAAAGCGTCGCGCGGTCCCCGTAGTTGAGCGAGGTGACCAGGAACAGGACCGCGATGATCAGCCACCGCACCTGCGTGGGCCGGGTATTTTCAGAGCGTGTCATTGCGAGGAGGCCCGCCGGGGCCGGCGAAGCAATCCAGACCATAGGATCGCAACGGTCCCGCAGCCGCGGGGCCTCGCGATGACAATCCTGGGGCGCGGCATGGCGACGGTCGGGCTTATTGCGGCCCGAGCGATTTCATCAGCGCGGCGAGCCGGTCGCATTCCTCGGCGCTGAGATCGGTGAGCGGCGGGCGCACCGGGCCGGCGTCATGGCCGGCGATGCGCGCGCCGGCCTTGATGATGCTGACGGCGTAGCCGGGCTTGCGGTTGCGAATCTCGAGGTAGGGGAGGAAGAACATGTCGAGCAGCCGGTCCATCGTCGCCTGGTCCCCGGCAGCGAGGGCGCGGTAGAAATCCATCGCGGTTTTCGGGATGAAGTTGAACACGGCCGACGAGTACACCGGCACGCCCATGGCCTTGTAGGCGGCGGCGTAGACTTCCGCCGTCGGGAGACCGCCGAGATAGGAGAAGCGATCGCCGAGTTTCCGGCGGATCGATACCATCAGCTCGATATCGCCGAGCCCATCCTTGAACCCGATCAAATTGGGACAGCGTTCGGCCAGCCGGGCGAGCGTGTCCGCCTGCAGCCGGCAGGCACCGCGGTTGTAGACGATCACGCCGAGCTTCACGGCGCGGCAGATGGCCTCGACGTGGGCGGCGAGGCCCTCCTGCCCGGCCTCGGTCAGGTAATGGGGAAGCAGCAGCACGCCCTGCGCGCCGAGCCGCTCGGCCTCCTGCGCGAACGCGATGGCCGTGCGCGTCGGTCCGCCGGCGCCGGCGATGATCGGCACGCGATTGCGGCACGTTTGCACCGCGAAGCCCACGACCGCGCTGAAATCCGCCGGCGTGAGCGAGAAAAATTCGCCGGTGCCGCCGGCGGCGAAGAGCACGGTCGCGCCATAGGGCATCAGCCACTCGAGGCGCTGGGCGTAGGTGCCGGGGCGGAAATCGCCCGCGGCGTCGAAATCGGTGATCGGGAAGGAAAGCAGTCCGGTGGAAACGGCGCGTTTCAGTTCGGCGGGTTGCATGGTGGGACGCGGAGGGGGTGCCCGGCGAACGTGTCTCCGCCGCGAAGCCGACGCAAGACCCGAGCCGCGCCGGTTTGGGTTTCAGGCGGTGAAAGACCATGGATATCAAACTCGAAAACCAACACACCCCGCCCTGGCGGGCACCCCTCTTGATAGAGGGGAACAAAGCTTTCGCGGCCGGAGTTCCCTCTCGATGGACGGGATCAAAGCCTTCACGGCCGATATCGTTTTTGATAGCGGGGATCAAAGCCTTCGCCGCCGGAGTTCTCTCGATCGAGGGGAGCCAAGCCCCGAGTAACTTTCAATCTGCGCAGTCGAGGTTCCCCTCTATCAAGAGGGGTGGTCCCGCGGCCGCGGGACCGGGGTGTGTCGGTGGCGCCGCGAGACCGGGGTGTGTTCTTGCCTTGCAGGCGGGACTCATGGAATCTTCACGTGTGAAATTGTGGTACGACCCGGGCCTGCGAAGGCTCGCGCGTGAACTGCGAAATCACAGCACCGTGTCCGAGGTTCTCCTATGGCAGGAACTCAAGGGCCGCCAACGTGGTGGATTCGATTTCCACCGCCAAAAACCGGTCGGGCGGTACATCCTGGATTTTTTCTCGAGTGACCTGATGCTCGCCGTGGAAATTGACGGCTGCAGTCACAAGCTCAAAGGGCCGGAAGATGACGCCCGGCAGAGCGTGTTGGAAAACCTCGGGATTCGGTTCCTCCGATTTCATGACCGTGAAGTGCGCCGCAATCTCGATGGCGTGGTATTGGCCATCGATGGGTGGATTGCAGCGAATCGGCCGAAAGACTGATCAGACACGATCCACACACCCCGCCCTGGCGGGCACCCCTCTTGATAGAGGGGAACAAAGCTTTCGCGGCCGGAGTTCCCGCTCGATGGAGGGGATCAAAGCCCTTCGCCGCCGAATCCCTCTTGATAGCGGGGATAGAGACTTCGCGGCTGAAGTTCCCTCTCGATAGAGAGGAGCCAAGCCCCGAGTAACTTTCAATCTGCGCAGCCGAAGCTCCCCTCTATCAAGAGGGGTGGTCCCGCGGCCGCGGGACCGGGGTGTGTCGGTGGCGCTTGCCGCGTCCGAAAGCGGATCGCATTTTCGCCATGACTCGTGACCGCGGCGGGGTACCTTGTCGTCATGCCCCCTCCGCTGCCTCTTTCCGCCGTCGGCCGCCTGCCGGCGCCGGACGACAACGTTGCGATCGCCATCCGGCGGCTCGAAGCGGGCACGGTCATCGAACTGGCGGGCGCGCCGCGGGCCCTCGTCCACACGGTCCTCGAAGGCCATCGCTTCGCGGTGCGGCCGGTTGCCGTGGGCGAGCCGCTGTTGTCTTGGGGCCTGCCGTTTGGCCATGCGACCGCGCCCATCGCGCCGGGCGCATACGTTTGCAACCAGAGCATGCTCGACGCGCTGGCGGTCCGCCAGTTGGGCATCCCGCTGCCGGCGAAACCCAATTTCGCCGACCACCTGGTGCCCTATGCGCTCGACGAGGCTGCCTTCCAGCCCGCGCCCCCGGTCGAGCGGGTCGCCGCCCCGCGCACCTTCCAGGGTTATCGTCGCCCCGGCCGGCGCGGCGTGGGCACGCGCAACACCATCGTCATCCTCGGCAGCACCTCGCGCACCGCGAGCTTTGCGCGCCAGCTGGCGGCGCGCTTGCAGCCGCTGGCCCGCGTGCACCCGTCGCTGGACGGCATCGTGGCGGTGGCGCACACCGAGGGCGGCGGTACCGGCGAACCGCACAACGCCGCCGAGGTGTTGCGGGCGCTCGCGGGTTTCATGGTGCACCCCAACGTCGGCGCCGTGCTCGCGGTCGATTTCGGCGTCGAGCCCGTCAACAACGATCGCCTGCGGGCCTTCATGGTTGAGCGCGGCTATGCGCTCGCCGACGTCCCGCATGCGTTCCTGAGCCTGCGCACGGGCTTGGCCGCCGGCCTCGCGGAGGGCGAAGCCATCGTGCGGCGCTGGCTGCCAACGCTCGCGGCGCAGCGGCGCACGGCCGAGCCGCTCGCGGGCCTGCGCATCGCCCTGCAGTGCGGCGGTTCCGACGCCTTCTCGGGCGTCTCCGGCAATCCGCTGGCCGGCGCGATCGTGCACGAGCTGGTCCGGCAGGGCGGCATCGGCGTGTTGTGCGAGACCGACGAGCTCTCCGGGGCCGAGGCGTACGTCATGCGCAACATCCGCGACCTCGCCACGGCGCGCGCGGTGCTGCGGCACATCGAGGGATTCAAGGAACGGCTCGGCTGGCACGGCGTCACGCCCGAGAGCAATCCCTCCGGCGGCAATAAATTCCGCGGCCTCTACAACATCACGCTCAAGTCGCTCGGCGCGGTGCACAAGAAGGACCCGCGCACGCGCATCGACCACGTCATCGATTACGCCGAGCCGCTGGATGCGCCGGGCTTCTACTTCATGAACAGCCCGGGCAACGACCTCGAGGGCATCGCCGGCCAGGTCGGCGCGGGCTGCAATCTCTTTCTTTTCGCCACCGGCAACGGCTCGATCACGAACTTCCCGTTCGTGCCGACGCTGAAGATCACCACCACCACGCGCCGCCACCAGCTGCTCGAGCGCGAGATGGACATCAACGCCGGCCGCTACCTCGATGGGGAGCCGTTCGCGGCCCTCGCGGCGGAATCGTTCGACCTGGTCGTCGAGACGGCCTCGGGCCGGAAAACCAAGGGCGAGCACGCGGGGCACTCGCAGGTGTCGCTCTGGCGCGACTGGCGGCAGACGGATGCCTCGCAGCTCGCCGCCATCCGCGCGCGACCGGCGCCGGATGGGAAACCGCTGGTGGAGCGCATTGACCCAAATGCGCTTTCCTCCGCCGCGGACACCACCCAGCGCGTCGGGGACAACGCGCTCCACCTTTTTCCGAACGGCGAGCGCGTGGCCACCGAGCGGGTCGGCCTCGTGTTGCCGACGAGCATGTGCTCCGCGCAGATCGCCCGGATGGCCGCCGCGCGCATGAACGCCACCGGCCTCGGCCGCGCGGCGGGAATCGACCGCTTCGTGGCGCTGGCCCACTCGGAGGGCTGCGGTTTCGGCGGCGAGACGATGTACCACACCCTCTACCGCACCTACCGCGGCTACGCCACGCACCCCAACGTCGCGGCCGCCCTGCTGCTCGAGCACGGCTGCGAGAAAATCCCGAACGACGCCATGCGCCGGCAGTTCGAGGCGGCGCAGCTCCCGCTCGAGCGCTTTGGCTGGGCGAGCGTGCAGCTCGACGGTGGCATCGAAAAATCCGTGGCGAACGTCGCGGCCTGGTTCGAGCGCGCGGCGGCCGCCCTGCCGGCGACGACGCGCGTCCCGACCGGCTTCGGTGGTTTCAGCCTCGGCGTGTTAAGTGCGGGTTCCGTCGGCGCCCTGGCGGCGAAAGTCCTGGGCGAGCTCGCGGCGGTGGTCGTCACTGGCGGTGGCTCGGTGCTGGTGCCCGAAGGCGATGTCCTGCTGGCCCACGCGGTTTTCCGGACGCGGGTGCTCGGCCCCGTCGTCCCGCGCGCCACGCTTGCTTACGGCGAGCCGCTCGTCCGCGCCGGCTTCCACGTGGTGGCGACCGACTCGGATCATTGGGTCGAGAACCTCACCGGCCTCGGGGCCTGCGGCGCGCATCTGTTTGTCGGACTCGTGGCCGACACGCCCCAGCAGGGCCATCCGTTGCTGCCGGTGATCCAGGTGGCGCAACCCGGACAGCACGTGGCCGCGCGGGATGAGGTCGACGTGGTGCTCGCAGACGAGTCGGATCTCGCCGCCCTGCTGCAAAAAATCGCGGCCACGGCCCGCGGGGAATACACGCCCGCATCGGCGGCCGGCGGGTTCGTGGATTTCCAGCTCGCGCGCGGATTGCTGGGAGTTTCGACGTAGCGGGCTTACACACCCCGTCGCTTCGCGCCACCCCTCTTGATAGAGGGGACCCAATGTCCACTACCGCAGTTCCCCTCTATCAAGAGGGGTGCCCGCAGGGCGGGGTGTGTGATCGAATTCAAACGGGGCTTGATGCTCCGATTTTTTTGCGCCCGCGCGGCTTTCCGCGGCACAAAACCCGCCGGCGCGAACGCTCAGCCCCGACCACTATAAAATGTGAACGCCTTGGGGCTGTTATTGCGGCGGGCGGCAATTAAAGTTTGGGGCGTACCCCATGAAAACCCTGCTCCCATCCTTGGTTTTTTGCAGCGGGCTGTGGCTCGCCGTGGGCTTGCGCGCCGACGATGCGCCCAAGTCCGCCACTCTGCCGGCCGACGACACGACCATGATCGCGGACCTGCGCACGCAAACCGCCGCGATCTTCCAATACGGCACCTGGGAAGGGAAGGTCGCGGTGACGAAGACCGGGCTCGTCGTGCTCGGCGCCAAGGGCGCGCAGGGCGCCGGGGGCTTCGGCCACGACCTCGGCGCAGAAGTCGATTTCACCGCCGTGACCGAGGTCGAGGTGGCGGTGGGGGTCGCGCCGGGCAACGAGGTGCCGCAGTTCACGATCGCGCTCAATGACGCCGACGGCACGCAATTCACGGCGCGCATCGCCATCGACCAGCTGGTGCCCGGCCAGCCGGTCTGGGTGCGGGCGCACAAGGCCGACTTCAAGCTGAACGCCGGCGAAAAGGGCAAGGATGGCGTGATGGACTGGGCCCGGGTCACGAAGTGGCACCTGCAGGGCGACTGGAACACCAAGAAGCCCTTTGCCATGGCGTTCATCGCCCTGCGCACGAGAAAGTAGGGGCGGGGGAGAGGGTGGTGGCCTGGCGACCTTACACCCCCGCTCTGCGGGCACCCGTCTGATGGAGGTGATTCAAGCCGCGCGGCGAAACTCCCCTTTATCAAGAGGGGCGGCGCGAAGCGACGGGTGGGTTGGGTCCCCCCTTCGGACGCTCCGAATCCGGCCGGTAAAGATATATGATTGACTCCAATCATATAAACCCGGAGCGTCGCCGTCCTTTTCCATGCGTGTCCCCCGCCACATCGTCGAACGCCGCCAGGAGCGCCTGCGCGGCCTGATCCGGGCCGACGGCTTCCTGCCGGTGGGCGAGATCTGCCGGCGGCTGGGGGTCTCCGAGGCCACGGCCCGGCGCGATTTGTCGGCAGTGGCGGCCAACGGCCACATCACCCGGACCCACGGCGGCGCACTGGCCGACTACAACGCCTCCTTTGCGTCGCTGGGCGAGCGCCTGGGCCGCGCTCGCACCGCGAAGGGCCGCATCGCTGCCGCGGCGCTGGCCCGCTGCCCGCGCCAGGGCCTCGTATTCCTCGACGCCGGCACGACGATCTCGGCGCTGGCCCGACTGCTCCTGCGCCGCGGCGATCTTTCCGGCCTGACCGTGGTCACCAACAGCCTGCCCGTGGCCACCATGTTGGGCGGCGCGCGGGGCCTCGAACTGCATGTGCTTGGCGGCACCTTCCTGCACCGCCAGGCCGTCCTGCTCGGCGACGACGCCGTGCGCGCGCTCGCGGGCTGGCGCTTCACCGCCGCGTTCCTGGGCGGCGAGGGCATGGATGCGACGGGCATCACGAACTCCCACGCGGACATCGCGGCCTTCCAGCAGGCGGTGCTCCGGCACACGGCCGCGGCCTATTTCTGCCTCGACGCGACCAAGCTCGGCCGCGCGACGCCGCACCGCGTCGCAGGCTGGGACCGGCTGGGCACGTTGGTCACCGACGCGACGCCCGCCCGCCTCGCGGCCGCCGGCGTGGCCCTGAAACCCAGCCGGCTGGTGACGGCGAAGTGACCAACCCCACAACCGCTCATTGACGCTAATTCTCGCTAATCGATCCAAACCACCCTGCTGCCCCATTAGCGCGGATTGGCGACCATTAGCGGTTTCTCCTCGCTTGTTTTTTTCTTCTTCCACCATGAGCTCCTATAAATACGTCAACTTCGGCTGGGACGACGCCAAGGCCGCGTCCCTCGATCCCGTCGGCCGCCTCGTCTATCGCTCGAACCTGCTCGGCAGCGACCAGCGCATCACCAACACCGGCGGCGGCAACACGTCGTCGAAGATCACCGAGCGGGACCCCCTCGCCGGCGCGCCCACCGAGGTGCTCTGGGTCAAGGGGTCCGGCGGCGACCTCCGCACGAGCACGCGCGAAAACTTCTCGTCGCTCTACCAGCAGAAGCTGCTCGACCTCCAGAAACTCTACGCCGCGCGCCCGGACAAGGGCCTCAAGGCCCAGGCCGAGGACGACATGGTGGGCATGTACACGCACGCGACCTTCAACCTGAACCCCCGCGCGTCGTCGATCGACACGCCCCTGCATTCCTTCATTCCCGGGAAGCACGTCGACCACATGCACCCGAACGCGATCATCGCCATCGCGGCCTCGCAGAATTGCGAGAAGCTCACGCAGGAAATTTTCGCGGGCTCGATGGCCTACGTGCCGTGGATGCGCCCCGGCTTCGAGCTGGGCCTCGCCATGCAGGAGATCGTCCGGAAAAACCCGCAGGTGAAGTCCATCATGATGGGCCAGCACGGCTTCATTTCCTGGGACGACAACGAGAAGGCCTGCTACACCTACACGCTCGATTGCATCGAGAAGGCCTCCGCCTACATCGAGGCGAAGTACGCCGCGAAGGGCGGCGACGCCGCGGCCTTCGGCGGCACGAAATACCAGACGCTCGACGAGGCGAAGCGCGCCGCGACCTTCGCCGCCATCCTGCCCTGGCTCCGCGGCCAGGTTTCCAAGGAGAAACGTTTCATCGGCACCGTGCAGGACGACGCCCGGATCCTGCGCTTCGTGAATTCGAAGGACGCCGCCCGCCTCGCCGAGCTGGGCACCAGCTGCCCCGACCATTTCCTGCGCACCAAGATCAAGCCGCTCTACGTCGACTGGAACCCGCAGGCCGAGGACGCCGCCGCTCTCAAGGCGAAGCTCGCTGCCGGGCTCGAGGCCTACCGCAAGGACTACGCCGCCTATTACGCCAAGTGCAAACACGCCAACTCGCCGGCGATGCGCGACCCGAACCCGACCGTCGTCCTCATCCCGGGCCTGGGCCTGATCGCGTGGGGCAAGGACAAGTCCGAGAGCCGCGTCACCGCGGAGTTCTACAACTGCGCGGTCGAGGTCATGCGCGGCGCCGAGGCGATCGACAAGTACATCGCCCTGCCGCAGCAGGAGGCGTTCGACATCGAGTACTGGCTGCTCGAGGAGGCGAAGCTGAAGCGCATGCCCGCCGAGAAGGAACTCGCGCGCCAGGTCATCGTCGTCATCGGCGCCGGCTCGGGCATCGGCAAGGAGACCGCGCACCGCCTCGTCAAGGAAGGTGCGCACATCGTCTGCGTCGACCTCAACGCCGAGGCGGCCCGGGCCACCGCGAAGGAAATCGAGGCCAAATACGGCGTCGGCATCGGCGTCGCCGGCACCGGCTTGTCCAATTGCGGCCCGGCCATCGGGCTCGCCGCCAACATCACCGACCGCGCCAGCATTCGGAAGATGCTCGACGAGGTCGCGCTCGCCTACGGCGGCTTCGACTCGATCTGCGTCACCGCGGGCATCTTCGTGCCGAGCGACACCTCCGGTCACATTCCCGACGACAAGTGGGCGTTGACCTTCGGCATCAACGTCACCGGCAGCTACCTCGTCGGCGACGAGGCCTTCAAGACGTGGAAGGAGCAGGGGCTCAAGGGCCAGCTCGTCCTCACGACCTCGGCCAACGCCGCCGTCGCGAAGAAAGGTTCCGTGGCCTACGACACGTCGAAGGCCGCCGCCAATCACCTCGTGCGCGAGCTGGCCATCGAGCTGTCGCCGCTGGTCCGCGTCAACGGTGTGGCCCCGGCCACGGTCGTGCAGGGGTCCGCGATGTTCCCGCGCGATCGCGTCATCGGTTCGCTCGCCAAATACAATATTCCGTACCAGGATGACGAGGCGACGGAATCCCTCGTGAAGAAACTGGCCCAGTTCTACGCCGACCGCACCCTGACCAAGGCGCCCATCACGCCCGCGGATCAGGCCGAGGCGTATTTCCTTCTCGTGTCGCAGCGCCTCAGCAAGACGACCGGCCAGATCATCACGGTCGACGGTGGACTCCACGAAGCGTTTCTCCGCTGATTCATTGAACCACAGAGGCACAGCGACACAGAGCCGAGCCCACGTCTCTTCAACCACAGAACACACAACACACAGAAATGAAAGCCTCCGACTCCTTCTGTGTATTCCGTGGTTAATCCTGCCTTGGCTTTCTCTGCGCCTCTGTGTCTCTGTGGTTAAATTCCGGTCTCATGTCTTCCCCTAAAATCCTCCACTGCGCAGCGGTCGATCTCGGCGCGACCAGCGGCCGCGTCATCGTCGGCACCTGGGCGCGGGGGCGGCTGGCCACGCGGGAGGTGCACCGCTTCCCCAACGCGCTGCGCTCGGCCGGCGGTCACGACTATTGGGATGTTCCCGGCCTCTGGACGGAGGTGCAGGCGGGTCTGCGCGCCGCGGTGGCGGCGCTCCCGCGCGGTGCCACGCTGGCGTCCGTGGGCGTCGATACCTGGGGTGTGGACTACGTGCTGGTCAACGACGCGGGCCGCATCGTCTTCCCGCCGCACGCGTACCGCGATGCCCGCACCCAGGCCGGCCTCGCACACCTGGTGAACACCCGCGCCGCGCTCGATCGCATCTACGCCGCCACGGGCATCCCCGCGGTGTTCTACAACAGCTCGCTCCAGCTCGCCGAGACCGTGATGTCCTGTCCGGCCGTCGCCGATCTCGCCACGCGCTGCCTCTTTCTGCCGGACTATTTCAACTACCTGCTTTCCGGCCGCATGGCCAACGGGCTGGCGATCGCCAGCACGACGCAACTGCTCGACGTGCACGGCAACGACTGGTCGCGCGTCGCGCTGGATTATTTCCGCGTTCCGCCGATCTGGCTGACGACGCCTGTGCCGACTGGCCTGAAACTTGGAAAACTCAGTAGCAGCATTCGTCAGAATGCCGGGGCCTTGGCCAACACCCAGGTCATCGCCGTGCCGGGCCACGACACGACCTGCGCCTACGATGCCATGCCAGCCGCCGCCGACGGCGCCGATATCCTCCTCAGTTCCGGCACCTGGTCGCTGGTGGGTTTCGAGAGCGACACGCCCGTCCTCGGCCCGGCGGCCCTCGCCGCCCGCGTCGCCAACGACCGCACCGGTCGCGGCGGCTATCGGCCGTTGATCAATGTCATCGGCCTGTGGCTCCTCGAACAAACTTTGAAGGATTTCGCCGCGCGGCCGAAGAATGACGCGGAATGGGCGAAGTTGATGGCGGCCGCCGCCAGGGTGGAGCGCGCTGACCCCAGCGCGCTTGCCTCCGGAAAAACGCGTTGGGATCAACGCGTTCCACCCACGCTCGACGTCACCGACCCCGCCTTCGCCAATCCGCCGTCGATGAAGGCGGCCATCGACGCGCAGCTGAAGCGCCGCAAGCTTCCGCTGCCGAAAAACCTGGCCGGTTACGTGCGGCTCATCTGCGACTCGCTCGGGCAGGGCCACGCCGACGTCATCAGGACGTTCGAGAAACTCTCCGGCCGCACGTTCAAGCGCATCCTCATGGTCGGCGGCGGCTCGAAAAACCGGTTGCTCTGCCAGGCGACGGCCGATGCCTCCGGTCTGCCGGTGGTGTCCTTCGCGCTCGAGGGCACGGCCGTCGGCAACCTCGCCAACCAGCTCATCGCCCTCGGCGCCGTGAAAAATCTCGCGGCTTTTCGGGCGAGCCTCGCCGCGGATCTGAAACAAACAGTCTACCAGCCGCGCGAGTCGAAAGTCGAATGACGAAGGTCGAACGCCAGACGATCCAAATATCTTTCGCCATTCGACTTTCGTCCTTCGACTCTGCCATCACCTTCTGCTTTCGACCTTCGACTTTCGACTTTCGACCTTCCTCTTCCCCATGACTTCCAAATCCATCTCCGCCGCCTACAAGCTCGCCCGCGCGCGCTATGCCGAACTCGGCGTCGATACCGATGCCGCCATCCGCGCCGCGCTGCGTGTGCCGGTTTCCCTCCACTGCTGGCAGGCCGATGACGTTCGCGGGCTCGAGACGCCCGCCGAGGGCCTGGCCGGCGGCGGCATCATGGCCACCGGCGGCTACCCCGGCCGCGCGCGCGACGGCGACGAGATGCGCGCCGACCTCGACCAGGTGTTGAAGCTCCTGCCCGGCAAACAACGCCTCAACCTGCACGCGTTCTACGCGGAGACCGGCGCCAAGGTCGTCGACCGTGATGAGCTCGAGCCGCAGCACTTCGCCCGCTGGCTCGGCTGGGCCAAGTCGCGCCGCATCGGCCTCGACTTCAACCCGACCTACTTTGCCCATGAACTGGCCAACTCCGGCTACACGCTCTCGAGCGCCGATCCGGCCATCCGCAAGTTCTGGATCCGCCACGGCAAGGCCTGCCGCCACATCGCCGAGAGCTTCGCGAAGACGCTCGGCTCGCCCAGCGTGCACAACCACTGGGTGCCGGACGGAGCCAAGGATGCCCCGGCCGACCGCTTCGGCCCGCGCGAGCGCCTCGCCGCGTCTTACGACGCCATTTTCGCGGACAAGTCCGTCAACCGGAAGCTCTGCGTTGATGCGGTCGAGGGGAAATTGTTCGGCCTCGGTTCCGAGGACTACGTCGTCGGCTCGCAGGAATTTTATTCCAACTACGCGCTGAGCCGCGGCCTCGTGCTTTGTCTCGACCTCGGTCACTACCACCCGACGGAATCGGTGGCCGACAAGGTCTCGGCGCACCTGCAGTTCCACGAGCGCTTGCTGCTCCACACCAGCCGGCCCATCCGCTGGGACAGCGACCACGTCGTCATCCTCGACGACGCCGTGCGTAACCTCTTCCTCGAGATCGCCCGCGGCGATGCCTGGGAGCGGGTATTTGTCGCGCTGGATTTCTTCGATGCCTCGATCAACCGCATCGCCGCGTACGTCGTCGGCACGCGCGCCACGCGCCAGGCGATCCTGTGCGGCCTGCTCGATCCGTCGGCGGCCTTGAAAACCGCCGAGGCCACCGGCCGCGGCCACGAGCGCCTCGCGCTGATGGAGCTCGGCCGTTCGCTGCCATGGGGCGCGGTCTGGGACCAGCTCTGCGAGCAGGAAGGCGTCCCCGCCGGCGCCGACTGGCTCAAGGACGTCGCGCGGTATGAAAAGACGGTTACATCCAAACGGGTTTAACCACAGAATACACTGAACACACAGAAAACAGATCTAATTATTTCACAGGAGTTAACTGAGATAACAGAGCCCCAAACCAACCTTCGTTCCCTCTGTTTCCTCCTGTAAACCGTATCCCTTCTGTGTGTTCTGTGTATTCCGTGGTTAATCTCTCTTTGTCATGAACACCCACATCGACCATCCTGACGTCGTCCTCATCGGCAGCGGAGTCATGTCCGCCAATCTCGGCGCGTTGCTCCGCCGGCTCGACCCGGCGATCCGCATCCAGGTGTACGAGGCGGCGGACGAGTTGGCGTTCGAGAGCTCGAACGGCTGGAACAACGCCGGCACGGGCCACGCCGGCATCTGCGAGCTGAGCTACACGCCGACGCGCGAGGCCGACGGCACCGTCAAGGTCCAGAAGGCCATCGATATCTTCCAGGAGTTCGAGCAGACGCTCCAGTTCTGGGGCCATGCGGTCGCGAGCGGCATGATCGCCGCGCCGAAGGAGTTCATCAATCCGGTCCGGCACATGAGCTTCGTCCACGGGGCGGACGAGGTGGAATTCCTCCGCGCGCGTTACGCCGGCATGTCCGCGCATCATTTTTTCGCGGCGATGGAGTTCAGCACCGACCGCGCGCAGATCGGCGCGTGGGCGCCGCTGCTCGTCGAGGGTCGCGACCCGGCCGTGCCGATCGCCGCCACCAAGATGGATGGGGGCACCGACGTGAACTTCGGCGTCGTTTCGCGCAAGCTCCTCGCGTGGCTCGCCGCGCAGGCCGGCTGCGGCGTGGCGCACAACCACAAGGTCGTCGGGTTCACCAAGTCCGGCGCGGGTTGGGACGTGACCGCGCGCGACACCAAGACGGGCGCCGAGCGCACCGTGCACGCGAAGTTCGTTTTCGTTGGCGCGGGGGGCGGCAGCCTGCCGTTGCTGCAGATGGCGGGCCTGCCCGAGGCGAAGGGGCTCGGCGGTTTTCCGATCGGCGGCAACTGGCTCGTGTGCGACAAGCCCGAGATCGTCGCCCGGCACCAGGCCAAGGTTTACGGGCAGAACCTGCCCGAGGCGCCGACGATGGCCGTGCCGCACCTCGACACGCGCATCCTCGACGGGAAGAAGACGCTGCTGTTCGGGCCGTTTGCCGCGTGGACGACGCGTTTCCTGCACCGCACCGGCAGCTGGACGGACCTGCCGCGTTCGGTGAAGCCGCACAATGTCGGCACGCTGGTCAAGATCGGCGCCACGAACATCCCGCTCGTGCGTTATCTCATCCAGCAGGGCACGCAGAGCATGGCCGACCGCATGCGCGTGCTGCATATTTTTTATCCGAACGCGAAGGCGGAGGACTGGCAGCTGAAGGATGGCGGCATCCGCGTGCAGGCGATCAAGAAGACGGACGGCGAGGCCGGCATCGTGCACTACGGCACGGAGGTCCTCACCTCCGCCGACAAATCGATGTCCGCGCTCCTCGGCGCCAGCCCCGGCGCGTCGGTGTGCGTGAACATCGTCATGGAAGTAATAAAGACGTCGTTTCCTCACCTCACCGAGGGCGAGGCCGGCAAAAAGCGCATCGAGGCGATCATTCCGACTTACGGTACGGATTATCGTTTGCCGCAGAATGCCACCAAGTTCGCTTCGCTCCAGCAGCAAGCCCGCAAGGCGCTGCAGTTGGTTTGAGCTGGAGGGCCCAGCTCCCGACGGGCCGCGAATCGAGGTGGAGCGGGTTGACCTCAACCCGCTGGCCTTGCTCGTGCAGCAGGTCGCAACCCAAGTATTCGCAGCGTGACCCTTGGTCGCTCGTCTAGCATTCAGCGCTCAGCCATCAGTTTTCAGCCAGAGGATTCTGCTGACCGCTGAGTGCTGATCGCTTCAATAGGCAAAACGCATCGAGGCGATCATTCCGCCCTACGGCACAGATTGTCGGCTCCGGCGAACGCAGCCAAATTTGCGGATTTGTAACAGAAAGCCCGCAAATCGTTGCAGCTGGTTTGTATGGCTCACGTCCCATGGCCGCGCCTTGGAGCGGTGCGGATTCGGCCCCGCGCGTCGGACGGAACTGATATATGGTGCAAGGCGAGGCCCGACCTCTTCCGGCACGTCCCTTTTCCTGTCCCTAGATCCCAAGCTTAGGTCCCCTTGGATTGGCCTTAGATTTCGCCGATCCCTCTGCCATCCTGTTTTCAGGCGATAGTGCCACCTTTGAGCGGATGATATTCTTGGTCGCAAACCGGAGCTTGCTTCATAGGGTCTAAGAAGTCCTCTCTTTCCCGATGAATGCCACCTTGATCAAACGGCTCGTTCGCGCCGCGCACTTTGGCAGCACCAAGGAAGTGCAGTCATTGTGCCACAAGATCGCCGACGAGGAGCGCAAGCTCGGGCACAAGCGGGTCGCCGAAGATCTCGACCGGATTCTTCGCGAAACACCCCGACAATCCGTCATTGAGAAAGCGACTCCCCACCTGAACCCGTTGCCGCTCAGCCGACGCGACTCATCGCCTTTGGTTAAAGAAATTCCTCATTCGCAATTGCGACATGCGATGATCCTGCCCACCAAGGTCCAGAAGCGGTTCGAGCGAATCGAAAAGGAGTTTGCTGCCCGCAGTCGACTTGCCGCACATGGTCTTCGCCCGCGGCAGCGCATCCTGCTATATGGCCCGCCCGGTTGCGGCAAGAGCTTGGGCGCTGAACATCTGGCATGGGGTACGGGATTGCCGCTGCGGAAGGTGCAATTCGACACGCTGCTTTCTTCTTATTTTGGCGAAACCTTGGGCAATCTCAGGCGTATTTTCGAGGACGCTGAGAAGATACCCTGTGCATTGTTCCTCGATGAATGCGACACGCTCGCCCGGTCGCGTACGGAGCGAAACGACGTCGGCGAAGTCAACCGCATCACGAACGCGCTCCTCGAACTACTCGAGGGATACCGCGGCGAAGGTTTGGTCGTCGCCGCCACCAACCTCGATAGCGCTCTCGATTCGGCGCTATTCCGTCGCTTCGACGAGGTGTTGAAGATCCCGCTGCCGACCCATGCCGAGGTTCTGCGGCTCCTGCGCGAAACTCTTTCGTCCATCAAAACCGAACCCGACATCAACTGGGAGGAAATTGCCCAGCAAGTCGATGGAATGTCGTGTTCAGAGGTGGTGCAAATTTCCAGAAATGCTGCGAAGTGCTCGATTCTTTCAGGTCACTCTAGGATCAGCACGGACCATCTAAAACGGGCCATGGAGGAGAGTTTAGAACGTGCACACAGCTAATCCATGGCAGATACCCCGTTTCCCCATCTTTACTTTAGCTACATCGGTAAGTTAAAGGCAAAGTTCCCGTCCGCGTGGAGGGAAGAACCTGCGGAAGTCGTCGCGATTCGCGCGAATCCGGGCAACCATGCCACCACCTTGCGTGGTGTCCTTGAGGGCTTGGAGAAAGACTATCGCATCAACCTCGACCAGCGAAGAAAGGACGGCCTCCCGCTGATCGAGAAGGGCAAGGGTTTCTTGCTCCGGTTGCGCGAGGGGGTGGATGCTGACGAGATTGCCCACGCGTTGAATGTCGAATTGGTTGCCGAGGCAGAAGGCGGCTTCATTTTGGTGGCGGCCGAGGACATCTCTTTTTCAAAATTTTATTCAGCCCTCTCGCTTTTCGAAGCCGGACAGGACGGGGGAGGTCGGGCGGCGGCCGTGATGCAAGCGTTTCGTAAACCCGATGACCAGGCCCGTCTCCAGCAAATTCTCGCCCCGGACGTCTTTCCCTCTTGGCCATTCGAGGCGAAAAAGGAATATACCTTCGACCTATCCATCCAGACGGCACCCAGTTTGCGCACCGTCAAATTTCAACGAGCCGTGCAGCGAAAGCACGAAACCCTGGAGGCGTTTGCCGCCCGCAAGCGTGCCGCCCACGATGTGGTTCTGGCTAGCGCCTATGACCGCTGGACCGAGGGCGCCGAAGAACGGTTTCTCGAATTGGAGCGCATCGTGAAGCACTTTAAGGGCACATTCTTGAGCGGCTTTTCGAGCGATCCGGAGAAGCCAATCAACAACGGCGTACAGTTTGCAGACTGCATCGTCGTGCGTGTCAGGATGTGCGGCGAAGGTTTTCACGACGTCATCTTCAACCTTCCACATCTCTTTGAAATTACTTTGCCTGAAGAATTGCGCGTGAATTCCGGCGATACGAAAGCTGCAGGCACCGGACAGCCAACTATCAAATCGCCGGCAGCAAACGCTCCCGCAATCTGCGTTATCGACAGCGGCATTGAGGAAGGTCACGCGTGGCTGGCACCGGCGATCGACACGGTAGCCTCAAAATGTTTCCTTCCCGGCATCGACGCAAAGGCTGTCCAGGATGAGGTGAAAGCCGCTGGTCACGGCACGCGTGTGGCCGGGGCTGTGTTGTATCCCTTGGAAATCCCTAGAGCAGGCGAGGTCACCCCAGTCGCATGGCTGCAGAATGCCCGAGTACTAAATGCGGACAATCGTGTTCCAGAGTCACTAACGCCCGCCCGCTACCTTACAGAAGCGGTCAATCACGCCGTCGCCTCCGCCCGGTCGCCGAAGATATTTACCCATTCGATTGCCTCCGGCGCGGCCTGTCCGCTGTACCGAATGACAGCGTGGGCTTCGAAGCTCGATGAACTATCCGCCGCCCTCGATATCCTCGTGGTTCAGGCGGCGGGCAATCTCGATGAGTTCGGATCGGCCAAGAATAATCCCGGTATTGTAGATCACCGGAAGGCCGGTCGGGAATATCCAGCCTACCTGCTGGAAGACTCGTGCCGCATCGCCAACCCCGCACAAAGCTTGCATGCGCTGACGGTCGGTGCCGTTCCGGGTGCCGTGTTCGACAACGTCGACCTCAAGTCGTTCGGTGAATCGGCTGACCATCCCGCCTCCTATTCGCGCACGGGATGGGGCATGTGGAATGCAATCAAACCCGAAGTGGTAGAAGTCGGCGGCGACTATTGCTACGAAAAGGGCAAAGTCGGTCCTGGGTTTCCCCGCGCCGAGGTGAGCAACGAACTGCTCTGCGCGACTTTCCATGGCGCGCCTGCGTTCGCCAAGGATGGGGTGGGGACATCTTTTGCGGCGCCCAAGGTCGCTCACATCGCCGCTCGCATTCAGTCAGTCTTCCCAGACGCCTCGCCCCAACTTTACCGCACGTTGATCGTGCGGAGCGCCCGTTGGCCGGCATGGGCTGAATCTCACGAGAAGCCGGACGAAGTTCTGCGGCACATTGGGTTCGGCAAACCCGATGTCGTTCGCGCTACCGAAAACAGTGCGCACCGGATCACCCTCATCACGCCCGATTCGGTGGAGATCCGTAACTATGACCTGCATCTCTATTCCATTAAGATCCCCGGCCAACTCCGCGCAGGCGCTGGCGATGCCAAAATCAGGATAGAAGTCACCTTGAGTTATACCGCGGAACCCCGGCGGACCCGGCGTAGCCGATATGGTTACCTCCGGACGCGCGTAGATTGGCGCAGTAGCGGTCTCGGCGAGTCCCTTGAGGAATTCCGTCGGCGTTTATTGAAGGAGGGAAGGCCGCGCGTTTATACCCAACCCAAGTGGATGATCCACCATCAGGATCGCCATGGCGAAGCCGAGGAAACGAATCGTGATCGTGGTACCGTGCAAAAGGACTGGGCGTTATTCGAGCCCCACGAACTCGCCTCGGAGGTCGCGATCGCCGTGCGGGCGCACAACGGCTGGGATCACCGGAAGGAGGAAGGCCTTGCTAACTACTGCCTCGCCGTAAGCTTTGAGATCATCGGTGCGGAGATCCCGATCTATTCGCTGATCGCGAAAGCGCAGGCTCAGGTTGATGCCGAGGTTCAAGCTGAAATTCGGATTCCGGCCAACTAGGGATAGGTCGTAAGCCGACCGGACAGGGACCGGCCGGGGGGTCGGGGCCTAACCCTGCACCTTTTCCCAACCTCACCGTCCCCACGCGCGGCCCCAGTGGTCGCGGAGGCCCTCGGGCACTTGCTTCAGGCGGATTTCGCGGTACGGCACCATCAGCCAGATGTAGACGCCCTGCGCCAGCACGCCGGCGCCGGTGACGGCGAGCAGCGTCCGGCCGAACGGCTGGCCAAACAACGTGCCGAGCGCCTTGGTGAAGCCGCCCGCCTTTTCCGGCTGCGCGGTCAGTCCGGCCCGCCAGAGGAACGACGCGATCAAACCGGCGACCACCGCCTGCGCGAGGAATCCATACCACGCGCAGCCCTTCACCAGCGCGCCGCCCACGCCGTCGCGGTCGTGCCGGGCGAGGAGGTTCAGATATTTTCCGCGCGCGAGGCGCACAACCAGCGAGCACGCGATACCGACCATCACCGCCGCGGCCAGCAGCACCAGCACCCGCCCGCCGGGCATGGCCAGCGCGCGCTCCGTCCAGGATTGCACCGCCTCGTCGCCGGTGCGATCGCCCCAACGGTGGCCCAGCGCGACGGCCGCCACCTTGTAGGAGAAAAAGAGATTCAACCCCGCGCTGCCGCCGAAGATCACGCGCAGGCCATTGCCCACCCAGTTGCGGCCCACGCGCTCCGGATCCAAGCCGCTTTGCACCGCGTTCCAGACTCCGTAGTTGAGCAGGCCAAACGCCAGCAACAGCAGGGCCAGCGCGGCATGCGGCTTTCGCGACACCACCTCGATGGCCCCGGCCAGGTCCTCGACTTCCCGGTTCACCCCGATCGCGGACGCCACCGCGAAGACGCCGAGCATCACATACACCGTACCCTTGCCGGCAAAGCCGATGCGCGCGACCAGCGACACCCATGGCTTGATCTTGCGAATTTCCTTTTTTGCCGCCGGGCGCACCTCTGCGAGACAGCCGGCGACCCTTCCGGTTCGCCAAATAAGAAGACCAGAAGGCAGCCAAAAAGGGATCGGTTGTGCTATTCGCTGTGATCCTTGCGGAGACGCCGTTCTCGCTTCAGAAGAATTCCCCCGACTGGGGGCGGGGCTTGGGAGTGGGTTGGCCGCGCGGGGCGGCCGGGATGAATTTCAGGAGCTCGAGCACGGCCAAGACGGACATCGGGCGTTTTCTTCGTGGCGGCGATGCTCATCCGGTGCTCGGCGTTGATCTCCTTGGTTAGGGGAGCCGAACCATGATGTCTCGCGAAGGACTCGAAGGATGGAAAGGAACTGCCCTTGGCTCGATCGGGGAAACCTTCGCCTCCTTCGAACCCTTCGCGAGACACTGGATTGGCTGAAAGTGAGATGTTTGGAGGAACCCTTAGCGCCCCGCTGGGCGTTTTCTCGAGGTGCTTGGGGGGATTTCCTTCTTCCGCCCACCCCGTGAGATCACCGGCACCGTCGCCTTTCCTGGCTTCTGAATTGCTGATAGTTGAAAGCTGATCGCTGATTCCCTATTTCCCCGGCGTCAGGTTCCATTGGCGGATGACCGCGCGCGTGGGATCGGAGTCGTGCTGGCCAAGGATGCTGAAGGCGGCGGTGTCCAGGACGAAGCTGCGTGCGTGGCCAATCGGGAGCCCGATCCAGCGCACGCCCAACACCCGGCCGAAATGCCCGTGCGAAAAAACCGCCACCCGGCCGGTGAGCGGACGCAGGCGCGCGGCCAGGCGATCGGCGCGGGCGGTGACCTGCGCCGGCGATTCGCCGTCGGGGCAGCCGTGCGTGTAGATGTCCCAGTCCGGCTGCCGTGCGAGGATCTCCGCGGCGCGCAGGCCTTCATAGCTGCCGTAGTCCCATTCCGCGAGGTCGGGTTCGATGGCCGGCGTCCCCAGTCCACTGAGTTCGCAGGTCGTCCGCGCGCGCAGGCGCGGGCTGGAGAAAATTTGGTCGAAACGGATGCCACGGAGCCGCGCAGCGAGGGTCTGTGCCTCCTGCCGTCCCTGGTCGGTCAGCGGCAGGTCGGTGCGGCTGGTATGCTGCCCGCTGCGCGACCATTCGGTTTCCCCGTGGCGGATGAGATAGAGTTCCATGCGGTCCGGGAATGATGGCCGATCGCTCACCCCGCGCCAAGGGCGAATCCAGGCGAGGCCGATAAGATGATGTCTCGCGAAGGGTCCGAAGGAGGCCAAGGAACGCGGATCAGTTTTCCCCATCAGACTTCGTTTCCTTCGGATCCTTCGCGAGACATGTCGGTCGACCCGGGGAGCGCGGTAGAGCCCGGCAGAGGTCGCGGCGTTCCGCCGTCGCCCCATTCGACAGGCTCAGGGCGATGGCGGACAAGGAAGCGCTCCTGCGGACGGCCTTCGTCATCTTCGCGAGAAACCCAAGGTCCAGGCGGCCGGAAAAGCGCATGCCGCGGATAGTTGGGTGGCCGAAAGGACATGGCCAAATTCCTCAGCGGCTTGGTAGAGCATATTTCTCCAAATGCCGCCGGTATTCCCCTACGACCTGAATTCAATCAAAGGCGCGGCTTGAAATCGCCGCCGGTCCCGGCATCTTTCCTTCCGTGACGACCGCGCTCGCACTGCAACTCACCAAGCTGACGAAGCGCCAGAAACTCTCCCTGGCGGACCAGTTGCTGGCGGAGGCGGGCGCGCACAGGAAACCTTCCCTTATTCGGAGCAGCGACGATCCGGCCTTGGAGGCCGAGGTCCATCGCCGGCTCTCAGACTGCAGCCCGGGGGCCTGGCTGTCGCTCGATCAATTTCGAGCGCAAACCAAGCCTCGTCGTGCCGCGCGTTAGGATCCACCGGTTGGTGGCTGTGGAGTTCAGCGAGGTACTGGCGTGGTACGCCGGGCTTAGTCCGGTAGCAGCGGAACATTTCATCGGCTGTTTCGATGCCGCTTTGGAAAGAGCCCAACGACGGCCGACGGCTTGCGCGTTCTGGCGGCCTCCTTTTCGGCGCGTCCGGCTGAAGCGATTTCCCTACCTGTTGGTGTTCCATTTCGATCGGCAGATTGTTTCGATTTTGGCCTTGGTGCACGAACGCCGGCACCCCACGCGAATTTTCGGTGAGGTGGCATTTCGTCACCGTGAAAACGAATAGGAGACTTGTTCCCTCGCGGCCTTAGGTATGCCACGGGGGCGGCCGGAAAAGATCGTGCCGCGAATAGTCGGGTGGCCGAAAGGACACGGCCAAATTACTCAGCGGCTTGGTAGAGCATATTTCTCCAAATGCCGCCGGTATTCCTCGAGACTGCGGGGGATGTCGGGGTTCTTGTAGATGTCGAACACGCCGAAGGCCGGCAGGATGTCGTAGCCGCAGAACTTGTAGTTGGACGTGATCGCGAGGAACAAATCCGCCACGCCCTTGCCGCCGTAGAGGTAGCTGGCGGGATTGTCGAAGGTCTCGCGGGGCGCGTTCCATGTCGCGGAAACCATGAACTTCCGGCCCTGCATCTTGCCGCCGGTGCCATACTGCTTGCTGGGATCCGAGCGCGTGCGGCCGTCGCCCTCGAGCAGGAGCTTGGTGGCCAGCGCGGCGTTGAACACCTCGTCGACGTATTTCTTGTAGATCCACGGCGCGCCAAACCAGTTGACCGGCGTCTGGAGAATGACGAGGTCCGCCGTCAGATGCTTCTGCACCTCCTCGTCCGGCTGATAGCCCCGTTCGACAAACGTCTCGATGACGGGGTGGCCGCGTTCGCCGAAGAATGTCTTCGCGCACTCCATGAACGTGAGGTTCAGTTTCCCTTCCGACCATCCAGGATAATTAAGGTGGGTGTTGATGAGGAGCACGGTCATGCCGTGGAAGATGTCCCAACTGCCGCCCAGCGCCAATCGGAAGCGTTGTGGCAGTACGACGACACGACGCGGCAACGGGGCCGGGGGGCGTTCGACGGATGATGTGTCGCGAAGGTCCGAAGGAGGCAAAGGAACGTGGATCGGTCTTTCCAATCGGACTTCGTTTCCTTCGGACCCGTCGCGAGAGACTACGGCTCGGATGGATCAGGATTCTCGATCATCTAAATTGAAACGAGTAGAGCTGCGATCCCGCAGGGACGGAGAATCTCAACTTGAACGGTCCCGCTTTGACGAGGTCGGCCAGGTGCTCCGCGCTGAATGCCACGCGGTGAAGAATGCTGTCGCCCGTCACCTGGGCGTTCGCGAGGACTTTTTCGTTTTCATCCAACACGGCGACGGACACTTCGCCGACGTGATTCAGAAACAGGTCCTGGCCCGGAGTCGTGAGAGGGACCGTGACCAGGATGCCTGAATCAACGGAAACAAAGCCATCGACGCGCAACCGGGACCGGAAGATTCCGCCGCCGCGCAACATCGTGGGGACGGGATGATTTTTCCCGAAGGAAGAACTGGCATAGTAGTAGATCAGTTCGTTGCCGATGCGCAGTGGCCCGTTCTGGAAGGTCGTGATATAGCCGCCGTCATTTCTGCCTTCGTTTCCGCCCTCGGTGCCATTGGGCAAAAACACCTCGGCGACGCCGCGGTCATTGGCGTACGGGACCTTGGCCCAGTGCAGGCCATCATGGCTGTAGGCCAGCTTGAGAAAAGCGCACCCGGCGTTCGAATACGGGTAGCCGGCGTTCTCGTGGTAGATTTTCAACGCGCCCAGCCACAGCGATCCATACTGCCAGGAGTCGCTGAAGTAGTAGTCATCGTCCCCTTGGTCGCCGTCCGCGTCGCGACGGGCCGGCCCAAAGGTCACCAATTTTGTCGGATCGAAAGCGATTGGTTTGTCGATGGCGTCGATCGCGTAGTAGGCCCGCGCGCGATAGCGCTCCGCCTTGCCGCCCTTTTTCTTCGCGGCGATTTTCAGGCTGGCGATGAACCGCCGATTGGCCGGGTCCGCCACGAAACCCGTCGCGTCGTAGGGGCCTTCGTAGCTGTGCGAGTCGGTTTCGAACTTGAAGGCCTCCATCGCGGCGACCTTCACTCCGCGCTCCCACGTGTGGCCGTCGGCGGAGCGGACAAAATACATCCCTTCCCGTTCGTCGCCCCAATTCGCGTACCAGATCCAGCCTTTGTAGGGATAGCGCGCATCCGCTTCGTCGTAAATGAAGGTGGTGAGGTCAAAATTGGACGCATAGGCACCGGATGCCTTGTCGAGGTAATCTCCGCGCGACTTGGGGAAGACACATTCGGGAATGCCGTGATCGCCCTTGGTCCAGGTCAGCCCATCGCTCGAAGTGAACCGATACAACCGGATCCAATTCCAAGGGTGGCCCTCCAGATGGGCGCCGGAGGTGGCGAACATGACGTATTGCTTCAGTTTCCGGTCAAAGAGGATGGTACCGCCCTGCAGCGTTCCCGGGACGCCGCCGAATTCATTTTCCAAAAAGAGCAGCGGCCGCTGCCCGTCATCGTCTTTTTTCGGTTGATGGAGGGTCCGGGTGACGGAGAAATTTTTTTCAATCAGACGGTCGCCGATGAACAGCTGCGCGGTCGCGGTCGGAATGGCCAATGATTGGGCGGAGCGCGCCAGGGTCGGCTCGAAGAATAAAACCAGGGTCGCCGCCGCGGCAACGGATCGGAATTTCCCCTGCTCGCGTTTGGCCACACCGAAGCGTTACCGGCCGGGGGCAGATCAATCCAGAGCAAAGAGCCGGACCGGGCTGATGGAGGGCCCGCGTCCCTGCGGGCCGTGTCTTCCCGGTGGGGCGGGTTGACCCCGACCCGCTGCGCCGCCGGCGTGATTTAGCCGCGAAAAAGGCAGGACGGGCCGGTGTTCCCTTTGGCCGTCTTCGCGAAGCGAGCCGAAGCCGGCCGTTGGATCTCTCACCGTTACCGGCCGATCTGCCGCCAATCCTGGTTGTTATTGTTATTGTTGTTTTGCCAGTCCGAGTTGCCGTTACCGCGCCCGGACCAGCTTTGGTTTTGGCCCTGGTTCTGGTAACCGCGATCGGACCAGCCCTGGCCCGCCGGACGGTCGGCATCGCCCGTGCGGCTGCTCACGGGCAGACTGAATCGAATGTCGCCGGCGTACGCGACGCGCTGGCCGCTGTCGCTTTGCTGCACGAGTTCCGCCAGCCGTTGCCGCGCCTGCGGCACCGTCAGCCGGCCCGAAAGAATGTCACTCGCCAGATTCAGCGCGATGAGGTTGTGCTCCTCCCGATTGCTGCACGCCGTGAATTCGCCGGCCGTGCGGTTTGCCGTGACGCTGCCGTCGAACGCCGCGAGATCGCTGTACCGGTCAACCGGCACGTCGATCGCCAACGTCTGCGCCAGGACGTCGGTGTGCTGGGTGGGAAAATTGTGCGGCACGTCCTGGTTGATCACCTCGGTGCGCTTCCAAGGGCGATTGTCGTGCCAGACCAGACGACTCGCCGTCACTTCCTGTGGCGGACCGTATTTCTCGAACATCTGGCGCGCGGCATTTCGCGCGGTTTCGTTCCAGTTGGCGGTCAACTGCTCCAGGCTCGTCTGCCCTTGCTGGGAATTGCCGGTGAACGCATTGATTCCGGCGCGCAGCACGTTGGAAAGGCTGTCGTTGCGATTGGATTGGGCGATGACCGCGGTCGCGAGGCCGGCGGCCAGAAGGAAAATGATGGTGTTTTTCATAGGTGACCAGTGTCGCCGGCGCGGGCGACGCCGGCAATGGGGCGCAGGGCGGAAGCCGGCATCCGGAACTATCCTGAGTCCGTTCGGGCCCCGGCTGAACCGAAGCCACCACGGCATTGCGCCATCGCCGCGCTCGACACGAAGCAGCCCGCTTCTTCGATCACGCAACCCGGAGAAGGTGAAAGGCTGGGCTCCCCCATCTGACCGGCCTGCGGCCGGGTTCGCCATGCGCCCAGCTCATCGACACACGGCTTGATTTTGCGGTCCGGCCGCGCAACCTTGCCGCCATGAGCGTCGCCGAACTGCAGAAAACCATTCGCGGGCTGAGCCCCGGAGATCGGAAGGCGCTGGCGGTCATCGCGACCCGGATGAAGCAACGTCATTCACCTGCGCGGCGGCGGAAGCTGTCCGCCGCCATGCGCGCCATGGACGCGGGCGAGAAATTTACCTGGGAAGAAGTTAAAAAGATACGGGCCGAACGCCGCAAGGCTTCGGCTGGATGAGGCCTTATCGGACCGTCTTTAACCGCCCGGTTGTGGAATTCGTCGCGGACGCGGACGAGGAGACATTCGCGGAAATCGAACGGTGGGTGAATCGCATCGAGCGCACGCCTGCGACTCGGGGAGACTACGCCGAGCAGGATGAAGACCGGCGCGAACTGCAGGTGATGGTGCTGACGCGGGTTGCCATCACTTTCTGGTGCGACGACGCAGTGCGCGAAATACGGGTGGTTCGGATCGACAGGAATCCTGGCAGGTAGGGCACGGTCGCGAACCGAATTCCCGTCATGACCACACCCCACAAAGCCAGATATCATTCGTGGGAATCGCGTTCATCGATGGAATCCGCCCGCTTTGCATAAAAAGAATCTCAAAGCGTCGCGGCGCCGGGAATCAGCTTGGCGTCGGCGCCGGCCTGGATTGCGTGACCCCGATGCTTCCCTCGATCGACGCGCCCGCGACGCGCCCCCCGCCCTTCCAGGTAGACAGCGCCGCCAGCCTGCGCATCTGCGCCCGGAACCGGTCGCGGAACCGGCGGGCCACCGCGGAGTTTGAGGCGATGTTCGAGAAGATCTCCGCGGGCCTCCGGGCCTGGCAGGTCGCCCAGCATCGCAGCACGCAGTTTCTCGAGGCGTTCAAGGAAGTGGAGTAAGCGACACTTCCGACGGGCGGGGTGTAGGTCGGTTTATCCCCGACTGTCGGGCGTAAAGCCCGACCTACATTTTGCCAAACAGGAACATCATCAAAATTTCACGTTTCAGGATTTCACGATTTTCGGTTTTCAAGACTTCCTCACTCAGTCTAAGCCTTCGGTCCAGCGCCCCATGCCCACGAAGCACCGCATTTTCACGACGCCCTTCGTCAACGTTTATCCATACTACGTCGCCAAGGCGGAGAGGAAGGGGCGGACGAAGGCGGAGGTCGATGAGATCATTCGCTGGCTGACGGGCTACACGCCGAAAGGGTTGGAGAAACAGCTGAAGCTCCAGACGGACTTTGAGACCTTCTTCGCGAAAGCGCCGAAGATGAACCCGGCGCGGAAGGCGATCACCGGTGTCATCTGCGGCGTGCGCATCGAGGAGATCGAGGAGCCGACGATGCGCGAAATCCGCTACCTGGACAAACTCGTCGACGAACTGGCCAAGGGGAAGGCGATGGAGAAGATCCTCCGAGCCTGACAGGGTCTCGCGAAGGCGACGAAGAAGACGAAGTCCTCCGGGATTCTCCGGTGGCCTTCGATTCCTAGAATCCTTCGCGAGACAAGCATCTTGTTGTCCGAAACGACCACGACCGATGGCGGGTTGGCGGGCGTGGATTGTCCTGATGGATGACATAAAATATTTCCGGACTTGCGCTCTTTTCCGCCAGCTTTCTTGCTCTCCGCGGGCCATCGCTGACTTTGCTGTCAGCGTGGCCCTCTTTTTTTCACCCTCAACCCACCTCGCCATGAACTCCCGCTTCCTCCTCCGCTTCTCCGCGCTTCGTGCCCTGGTCGCTGCGGTCGCCGTCTCCACCTGCGCCCGCGCCGACACCATTTTCTTCGACAACACGGCCGGCCCGATCGCGAGCACCAGCTTCATTTCCGCCGCGGTCAGCCAGAATGTCCGCATCAAGACCGACTCGTTCGCGCCCGGCGACACGCTCGCGTACATCGACGTCTGGCTGGGACAGTTCAGCGCCCCCGATGGCAAACTGCCCAATGTGACCATCTACGAAGACAACGCGGGGGCCTTGGGCAGCCTGCTCACGAGCGCGAAACTGGACGCGGCCATCCCGTTTTCCTTCACGCCCCAAAACGTGCGGGTGAATTTCACCAACGGCCCGGCGCTGCAGGACGATACCTTCTACTGGATCGGCATGAATTTCGATGCGGGGTCCATCGGTTCGCTGGGCTGGGCAACCACGCTCGTGCCCGATTTTACCTCCCTGGCCTTCATCACCGCGAGCGGCACGAATTATGTCGGCACGAGAAACGTGCCCCACGTCAAGCTGGTGGGCACCAGCGCGGCCGGAGTGCCGGAAGGTGGATCCGTTGCCCTCTATCTCGGCGCGGCCCTCACCGGCCTGGCCCTGCTTCGCCGGCGCCGGTCGCAGCCGGCATTTGGGAACGCCTGAGCGTTCCGCCTTCCGAAACCCGCCAGGGCGTGTTTTAAAATTTCATTTGGCCAGATGGTTCGTACGTAGGAGCGGCTTTAGGCCGCGACCTTGCGCAAGCGCAGCGTTCCTTGGGTCGGGGCATAAAGCCCCTCCTGCATTTCCGAGCCGACCGGCCCGGTGTTTTGAAGACACGCCCTAGTCCGTCCTCCCCAATCGCTCGCGCAGCGCCTTGTAGCGCGTGCGGCCAACCGGCAGCACTTCGCCGGTGGCAAGCTCGGCGGTGCATTGGCTCCCGGGATGGATGTGGAGCTGCTTCACGGCACTGAGCCGCACCAGGTAGGATTTGTGGATCCGCTCGAAGTCGTCCGGCAACACGGTCTCGAGCCGCTCGAGCGTCTTGTCATGTAGGACGTGCCGGCCGTTTTGCAGGATGAGCTCGGTGTAGTTGTCGGCGCCCTGCACGTAGAGCACGTCGGCCACGGCGATCAATTCGAGGCGGCCATGCCGGCGGACCGCGAGCCGTTGGGCGGGATACGGCGTCCGGCCGGATTCGCCGGTGGCGCGCCGCAGGGCCACGGCGAAGCGCTCGCGGTCGAAGGGTTTGGGCACGAAATCCAGCACGCCGAACTCGAAGGCCCGCAACGCTTGGTCGGTGTTGGCGGAAACGATGACGGTGTGGAACGCGCCCGCGACGGTGCGCTGCAGGAGTTGCATGCCGTCGCGCCCGCGCAAGTTCAGGTCGAGCAGCAGGAGGTCGACGGGATTCGACTCGATCCACGCCGCTGCCTCGTCGAACTCGGGGAGGAGCAGGAGCGAGTGCAGTTGTGCGCCGAGCAGTTCCCGGCAGTAGCGCTCGAGCCGGCGCGCGATCAGGGGTTCGTCCTCGACGATGACGATCCTCATGCGGACTCCAGGCAGGAGAGCCCGGAAGAATCCCCCGCGTCCTGACACACCCCGCCCTGCGGGCACCCCTCTTGATAGAGGGGAATCAAGCCTACGCAGCGAAGATCCCCTCTAGCAAGAGGGGTGGCGCCAAGCGCCGGGGTATATGGATCGGATAGGGACCCACGAAATGGATGCCGGCGGGAGAGGCGGCGTTGGAACCGTTTCATTTTCATGCGGGCTGGCCGCGGCGCCAGAGTTCGATGACGGTGGCCCAGCCGGACGGATGCGGGCCATGGGTGAACGACCAGCGGCCGGGAAAACTCTCCTCGAGGCGTGCCTTGACGTAGCGCAGGCCGGTGCCGCCGTCGGGCCGGTCGGGCTGGAGCTTGATCTCGCCGGGCGAAATGAACGTGTACGCCGTGCCGCCCGGGCGCGGGGCGGCGCTCAGTTCGAAAACGGCGGCGCGGTCCCGCACGCGCTGGTGGATGTAGCCGTTCTCGATCAGCGTGAGGAAAAGCGCCGGCGGCACCGCGTTTTCCAGAGCCACGTCGCGGGTCTCCAGCCGCCATTCGATCCCGGTGCGGATGCTCATGACGCGGAGGTGCGCCCGGCAGAGGTTCAGCTCCTGGGCGAGGGAAACTTGTTTCTCGCCGGACATGCGCGCAAGGGCCCGGAAGACTCCGGCGAGATCTCCGATCAGCTGGCCGGCGGCCGCGGGTTCGCGTTCCACCACCTCGGCGAGCGCGGTAAGCGAGTTGAGCAGGAAGTGCGGCTGGAGATTTTTCTTCAGCAGCTCGACCTCGAGGCGCGCCGCGGTCAGGTGCGCCGCCTGCGCGGCGCGGGCCTCGGCGCGCAGCCGGAGCGCGACCGCGCCCAGCAGCCCGATCATGGTCGGCAGGAACGCCGGGAAAAAACGCCCCTCGATGAAGCGCCCGCCGGTGACCGCGCTCAGCAGGCAGCCGATCACCACCATGAGGGCCGCCCGCTCCCCCTGCCAGGCGGCCCAGCCCGCCGTCGCGGCCGAAAGGAGAAACGCCACCAGCATGACCAGGCCCGATCGCTCGTTGAGCGGGATGTAGTGGGCGCCGCGCGGCAGGGCGACAATCACGGCGGCGGCCAGCACGTGGACCCCGAGCAGCCAGCGCAACCGCGGCACCTTGAAATGCAGGCCGACGAAACCGATCAGGCAGGCGCCGAGCCCGGCGGCGACATAGACCAGGCCCACGCGAAACGGATAGTGCCAGTCGTAGTCGTAGCTGCCCAGGAAACGGGCCATCGTCATGAACTGCGTGACGGCCGCGCAGGTGCAGAGGCCGGTGAACAACAGCAGCAGCGGTCGCCGCAAAGCCACGATCCAGAGCGTCAGCCCGGCGAGCGCGACCATGGACAGCGCGCCCGCGGCCAGCGAAATCTCGATCAGGCTCTGCTGGTTTTCGGCGGCCCGGTGGTCCTGCGAGACAAAGGAAACGCTCAGGTCGGTCCGGTCGCCCGGGAATCCGTAACGATAGTTCGACAGGCGCATCGCGACGACGTGTTCGCCCTCGGACTCGGTGGTGGGCGCGGTCTTGCCCTTGCGGCCGCCCGGCTTGCCCACGGGTTGGAGCCATTCCGCCGGGACGCTGAAATTCGTGTCGAGCTTGCCCGGCACCTCTTCCTCCCGGCTGTCGCCCGGCTCGCCGGAGTGCCCGATGAGTTTGCCGTCCCAGTAGAGCTCGAACGCGGCGCCGACCTTCTGCGCGATGCCGCCCGGCAACGCGCCGGGCCCGCGAACCCGGTAGCGGATCCAAAAGATCCCCGTGTGGGCCGGCAGGCCGGTATCGGTGACGACCTCCCAGTCGTGGTCGTCGAAGCCCGGCTCGGCCCAGCCATCGTCATCGCCCCGCTTCATCCGCACGTCCGAATGTTTGAAGCCCGGCGGCAGGGCGATGTTCACGCTGACTGGCCCGGCCTTGTGGCCGGACATCCAGCGACGTTCGCGTTCGGGACCCTTGCGCGGTTTCTCGTTCGACCATTCGGCGCTTGGGGAAACCGGCGCGGTGGGTTCAGCCGTCGCCGGGTGTTCGACCGTAGCGGACCGGTCGGCAGCGTTCGCGATCGAGCGCTCGACCAGCGGCGTTTTCTGCGAAGTTTCCCATTCGCCCCTCGGCACGCGGGCCGGGGGCGGTTTGGGCGCGGGATCGGCGGGGCGGGCTGGCGCCGGTTTTTCCGCCGGGTCGGCCGCATACCCGCCACCAACCAGGCCGGCCAAAACGATGAGAGCAGGGCGGGGCGAAACGGCATGGCAATAGAGAACCCGATAGCGGGTCCTGGAGTTACGGTCGAAATCATTCCCTCGCAGTTGGCGGACGCCCGGAGCAGTTCACCCCGCGGCCTGAGACTTTGGCGGAGCGGGTGAGTTGTTGACCCAACGAACCTCGCCGGGCCGACCGGCGGGGAACAACAACCCTTGTCCCCTTGCTCCCATGAAAAACCTCCCGTTTGCCCTGTTGTTCGCCGCCGCCCTCGCCGGCGGCCTCGCGGGCTGTGCCACCGCCTCGCTCGAGCCCGCACCCCCGCCAGAAGCGAGCCACGTCCTCGAACCCAAGGCGCCCCTCGCCGTCAGCCTTCCGCTGCCGGAGGCTGACGATGCGAGCCCGGCCCTCGCGAACCGAACCGTCTCGACGCCGATCGTCGGGCTGGAGGAGAGCGAAGTCCTCCAGGCGCTCGGCCGTCCCGCGGAGCGGCTGACGCCGGAGATCTGGATCTATTGGCAATATTACCCGCCCGAAAAGGCCGTTGAAACCGGCGGCAACGACACGCTGGTCGTCACCTTTGCGCGCGGCCGGGTGAGCGGCATGAAGCTGGTCGCCAGCGATGTGCTGAAGAAGCACCTCGCCAACCGGCGGATTCGCTCGGCGCCGGGGCAGCCATGATTTCCTGAATTTTCTTCGGCCGGGCGGTAATTTTGAAGGGAAATTCCGGTGGCACGGTTATGCGCCATGGATGCTTCCAAGCCGGCCCCCGCGGCCGGCGTATTTCCGGGGGTATTTGCATGCCGCCGGAAAGGTAGATCGGCGGAGGGGGCGTGGGTGCCCCCTCCGCCATAGGCCTCGCATTCGTTTTGGTCGGATCGGGAAATGAAAGATCCGGCCAAACCGATTGCCATTTGACGCGGGGTTGCCCATGCCCCAAAGCTCCGCGCCCAGCGTCGTCCGCCCGAGGCGATTCATCCCCATGCCAGCCTGTTCATTCATTTGCCGTTGCGTGCTGTTCGCCGTTGTCGCGACCGCAATTCACGCAGCCGAACCGTCCACCGACAATCCGCCCCCCATCCGCTATCAGAAGGAAGTGGCGGCGGCTGTCGCCGAGGCGATGGCGGGATTCCCCGCGGCGATGGAGCGATTCGAAAAAGGTCTGCCCAAGGGAAGCGAACTTCACGTTTCCGTCCGGATGCTCGATGCGCTTGTGCGCCTGACCTCTCCGGAATACCAGGTCTATCGGGTCAGGAACGGGGAAATCGAGGATTCCGAGTGGATTGAGCTGGCCGATGTCCGGGTGACCAAAGTCGATCCGGTAAAGCGGGAAATCACCGGCAAGATCACCAACAAGTTGCCGCCCTACACCGGCTATGAGCGCGGGGACAAGATCACGGTGGCTCTCGTAAACCTCGTCGACTGGAAAATCACCCGGCTCCAAGGCAGCGAAGAAGGCGGGATGTTCGCGAAGTTTTTGGCCGCGAAGGGCCCCGACACTGATTTGGGCCGATTGCTGGCGGAAGAAGAGGTGGCGGCTCGGCGCGAACTGCTCGCCTCGCCCGAATTCCATCGGGCGATCGGCCGAAGCTTCCTGCAATTGTTCGATGATCCCGCGCTGAAGATCGACTACGGAACCTCACGCGACCCGTTCGTCGGGGATTGGCCGGAGCTGGCGAAAAAATACGGCGGGCTGCCTGCAGCGGATGTGCTGGCGGGATTGCGCGCTCGAGCCGAAGCGCTCAAGCCCGGCCTGCGGCTCGAGATTTCGGATTCCCTGGCGAACGGCACCATCGTCTACGATGTGGCGGCGGTGGTGGTGATGAAAAAGAACGGTTTCGTTTTCGAGGTGCGACAGCTGCTGCAGTTTTACTACGAGGACAAGATCCTCAAGCGGGTGCGATGGGGCCTGAAAACCACCCGACCCATCAAGCTGAGAAAGGCAGGATGAAACCGGCGGCAATCCTCATTTTCTTGCGGTGGGCTTGGCCAGCATATCGGCGTGGCGATGGGCGAGCTTCCACCCTTTTTTCTCGCGGCGAAAAACCTCGGTGACTCGCAGCTTCATCGGAACGAGGCCGGGTTTGCCGGGCAGCCGGACCTTGGCGATCTGCACGCCCGTCCAGAACGCCAGGCCATCCGCCGCCGCGCTCTGCACGATCTTGAATTCACTCCGTCCGCCCGGGGCGAAGTGTTTCGCTCCCTTCTCGTTCGTGCTGATCACGCGCCGCGCCCCGCGGACGATGCCGCCGCCCGGGCCGAGGAAAGTCGCGGGATCCCGCGTCACCGACATCCGCGTCACGGGCGCGCCGTCTCCCGAAGCATAGGCCTGCGCGGCCGCGGCGCGTTCCTGGCGAAGGAAGCGCGTGAAATCCTGTTGTGCTTTGCTCATGACCGGATGGACCGCCGGCGGCGCGCGACGGTTCCCGGAGGTGGGTCGGGGTACGTCCCGGCATGAACATTCGTGTCGGCGTAAAGCCCGACCTGCATTGCCCCAGCCAACATCCCGTCGCCTTTCGACTTGCGCAAGGCCCCCGAGCTTGCCGAATGGGCTTTCGCGCCACCCCTCTTCATCCGGAACGGTGCATCGAGCGATACCTCGCTCTGCGTTGCGTTTCCGAGAGGTGGAGCGTGCTGCTCCCCAGCGCGCTTGGTCCCGGCGGCTCGCAACCAGCGCACTGAGGTGCTGTGCGCTCCACCTGCCATTGCATGGATCCGGCTTCATAGAGGGGAACCAAGCCCGCGCAGCCGAAGTCCCCTCTATCAAGAGGGGTGCCCGACAGGCCGGGGTGTGTTGGCGCGGGCGCCGCTAGTTCCGCGACGGCCCGTCGTCGACGAAGACCAGCAGGATCATGGCCCCGAGGATGAAGGTGGTGATGATCATGACGGATTCGGTTCGCGGCGATAGATACGTTCGGGGTGGATCAATAGATGCCACCGCCCACGCGGAGCTGTTCGCCCGTGACCCAGCCGGAGTCGTCGGACGCGAGGAAAACCGCCGCCTTGGCGATATCCTGCGGCTGGCCGGCGCGGCCGAGCGGAGTCTTGCTGACGGCCTGCTTTTCAAAGTCGCTGCCGACCATGCCGCCGGCCTGCGTGCCCTCGGTGTGCGTCAGTCCCGGATTGAGCGCGTTGACGCGGATGTTTTTCGGGCCGAGTTCTTTCGCGAGGACACCGGTGATGACATCCACCGCGCCCTTGGTGCCAGTGTAGACCGCGCTCCCGGGCATCATGAGATCGGTGACGACGGAGCCGAGGTTGATGATGCTGCCCCCGCTGGCCGGGAAGTGTTTGACCGCTTCCTGCGTGACGAGCAGCAGGCCGCGGACGTTGATGTCGAAGATCCGCTGGTAGTGCTCGACGGTGATGGCTTCGAGCGGCTGGAATTCATAGACGCCCGCGTTGTTCACGAGGATATCGAGCCGGCCGAACGCGGCCTTCGCCTCGGTGACGAGGCGCTTGATGTCGGCGGGCTGGGCGACGTCGCCCTGGATGGCGACGGCCTTGCCGCCGGCGGCCTTGATCTCGGCCACGATCTGGTCGGCGCCGGATTTGCTGGAGGCGTAGTTGACGACGACAGACGCACCCGCGGCGGCGAGGTGCTTGGCGATGGCGGCGCCGATGCCCTTGGAGGCACCGGTCACGAGGGCGGTTTTACCCGCGAGCTTGGGCTGGATGTTGGATTGCATTTTAGGTTCCTGGGTCTGGGTTTCAGGTTCTGGGGGAAGAGGAAAACACACCCCGCCCGTCGGGCACCCCTCTTGATAGAGCGGATTGGATCGGGTCCCCTCTGGAGAGGGGTGGCCGCAGGCCGGGGTGTGTGGGTCGGGTCAGTTGGCGGCGAGAGAGGGTTGCTTGGTTTGTTGGCTGGCTGCTGACAGCTGACCGCGGACTGCTGCGCGTTCCCAGCCGCCGCCGAGGGCCTTGATCAGGCCGACGCTGTTCACGAGGCGCTGCGCGGAGAGCTGGGCGGAGACGCGCTCGGCCGCAAGGGCCGCGCGCTGGGCGTCGATCACCTCGAAATAGTTCACGTATCCCGCCTCATAGCGCGTGCGGGCCAGGGCATCCGCCCGCCGGGCGGCGGCGACGGCTCGATCTTGCGCGGCGGCCTGGTCGGCGAGGAGCTGCGTGGCCGTCAGCGCATCCTGCACCTCGCGAAACGCCACGAGCACGCGCTGGCGGAAAAGCGCGACGCTTTCCTCGTAAGCCGCGCGGCTCCGGGCGAGGTTCGCACGGTTGCGTCCGCCCTGAAAAATCGGGAGATAGAGGCCCGGCCCGATGGACCAGAGTCGCGAGTCGGCGTTGGCCAGCCGGTCGATGTCGCCGCTCGCGTAGCCGAACGAGCCGGTGAGCGAAATCGCCGGAAAAAACGCGGCCTTCGCCACGCCGATGCGGGCGTTGGCGGCGGCGAGCGCGGATTCGGCGGCGGCGATGTCGGGACGGCGCTCGAGGAGCTCCGAGGGCAATCCCGCCGGGACGGCGGAAGGAGCGGGGAGCACGGAGCCAGGGGCTGGTAGCTGAAAATCCGGCGCGGCCTCGCCGAGGAGGACGGCCAGCGCGTTTTGCATGGCGGCGCGGCGGTTGGCCAGCGCGGCGGCCTCGGCTTCGGTCGAGGCGAGTTCCGCTTCGGTGCGGGCCAGGTCGAAGTCAGTCGCCGCCCCGTTGGCGCGGCGTGACGAAACCAGTTCGAGCGCCTTGCGCCGCAACGCCACGCCTTCGGTCACGAGCGCGAGTTCGCGGTCCAGGGCGCGGAGCGTGAACCAGTTCCCTGCCACCTCCGCGGCCAGGGCGAGCCGGACGTTCGCAAAATCGGCGGCGCTGGCGGCGGCCTCGGCCCGGGCGGTTTCATTCAGGCGGCGAACGCGGCCAAAGAGGTCGATTTCCCACGACGCATCGAGCGAAGCGCGCCACGTGGTGCTCTCGGCGACTGGAAAGCGGTTGTCGGTGGTCTCGGAAGTACGGCCGCGGCTGACGGAAGGATTCAAGGCCACCGCCGGAAAATAGCTGCCGCGGGCGATGCCGGCGGCGGCGCGGGCTTGTTCGACGCGCGCGGCCGCGGCCACGAGATTCTGGTTGGCTTGGAGCGCGCGCGCCTCGAGATCGTCGAGCGTGGCGTCGTTGAAGGCCCGCCACCAGTCGCCGGAGGGCAGCGCGCCGGCGGGAGCGGCCTGCTTCCAGGTCACGGGCGAGTCGAGGCCGGGTCGATGGTAGTCGGGGCCGACGGCCGCGGCGGCGGAAGCCACCGCGGCGAGTGACAGGGAGGAAGCGACAAGTAGCAGAGAAGTTTTCATGACGGTGATTGTTTGAGTGGAGGGCCAGCTCCCGCTGGGCCGCGGCCCGTCAGGAGGCGGGCCCTCCAGGTTGGGTTCAGGCGTGTTCGGGAAGCGCGTTGGGGGCGATGACCGGCGCCGATTTCCGCGCGCCGAGTTTTTCGAGGACGGAATAAAACACCGGCGTCAGGAAGAGGCCGAAGAGCGTGACGCCGATCATGCCGGCGAAAACGGCGACGCCCATCGCGCGGCGCATCTCCGCGCCGGCGCCGTGGCTGACAACCAGCGGGAACACGCCCGCGATGAATGCGATCGAAGTCATGAGGATCGGGCGGAGCCGCAGGCGCGACGCCTCGACCGCGGCCTCGACGATGCCCTTGCCCTCTTCGCGCAGCTTCACCGCGAACTCGACGATCAGGATCGCGTTCTTGGCCGCGAGGCCGATGAGCACGATCAGGCCGATCTGCGTGAAGACGTTGTTCTCGCCGCTGGTCAGCCAGAGGCCGACGAAGGCCGACAGCAGCGCCATCGGGACAATGAGGATGACCGCGAACGGCAGGCGGAAACTCTCGTACTGCGCCGCGAGCACGAGGAACACCAGGAAGATGCTCAGCGGGAAAATGTAGATGGCGGTGTTGCCCGCGATGATCTTCTGGAACGTGAGCTCGGTCCAGTCGAGGACCATGCCCTTCGGCAGGTTCTCCTTGGCGAGCTTCTCGATCGCCGCCTCGGCCTGGCCGGAGCTGAAGCCCGGGGCGGCCGCGCCGTTGATCTCGGCGGCCGGATAGCCGTTGTAGCGCATGACCCGGTCGGGGCCGTAGGTCTCCCGCACCTTGACCAGCGCGCCGAGCGGCACGAGCTGGCCGGCGGCGTTGCGGGTCTTGAGGCGCAGGATGTCGTCGGGGCGGTCGCGGAACTCGGCGTCGGCCTGCGCGACGACCTGGTAGGTCCGGCCGAAGCGGTTGAAATCGTTCACATAGAGCGAGCCCAGGTTGATCTGCATCGTCTCGAAGACGTTTTGCAGCGGCACGCCCTGGGCCTTGGCCTTGGCGCGGTCGACGTCGGCCTGCAGTTGCGGCGTGTTGATCGTGAAGCTGGAGAACAGGCCGGTGAGGCCGGGCGTCTGCCAGCCTTTGCCGATGAGGCCCTGCGTCGCGCCGTAGAGGGCGTCGAGGCCGTTGTCGCCGCGATCCTCGACGTAGAGCTTGAAGCCCCCGATGGTGCCGAGCCCCTGCACCGGCGGCGGCGGGAAGATCGCGATGTAGGCGTCCTCGATCTGCGCGAATTCCTTCTGCAGCTGCTGCGCGATGGCCTGGCCGGTGAGCTCCTTCGTGCGGCGCTCCTCAAAGGGCTTCAGCGCGACGAACACGATGCCGCTGTTCGGCGAGTTGGTGAAGCCGTTGATCGAAAGGCCGGGGAACGCCACCGCGTTGGCCGCGCCGGGATGCTTCAAGGCGATCTCGCCCATCCGGCGGATGACGGCATCCGTGCGCTCGAGCGAGGCGGCGGCCGGCAGCTGCGCGAAGGCCACAAGGTACTGCTTGTCCTGTGTCGGCACGAAACCGGTCGGGGTCCGCTGGAAAAGCACGCCCGTGAGGCCGAGCAGGCCGACATAGACGGCCAGGGCGACGACGGACACCCGCAGCAGCCGGGCGACGCCGGCGGAATATTTCCGCGCGGCCCATTCGAAGAAGCGATTGAACGGCCGGAAGATCCAGCCGAAGGCGAAATCCATGGCGCGCGTGAGGCGGTCCTTCGGCGCGTGGTGGTCCTTGAGCAACAGCGCGCTCAGGGCGGGCGAGAGCGTGAGGGAGTTGAAGGCCGAGATGACGGTCGAGATCGCGATGGTCATCGCGAACTGCTTGTAGAACTGGCCCGTCAGCCCGCTGATGAACGCGGTCGGGATGAACACCGCCGAGAGCACAAGCGCGGTCGCGATGATCGGGCCGGTGACCTCGCGCATGGCCTGGCGCGTGGCCTCCATGGGCGACTTGCCGAGGGCGATGTTGCGCTCGACGTTCTCGACGACGACGATGGCGTCGTCGACCACGATGCCAATGGCGAGCACGAGGCCGAAGAGCGAGAGCGCGTTGATCGAGAAGCCCAGCGCGTGCATCACCGCGAAGGTGCCGACGAGCGACACCGGCACGGCGGCCAGCGGGATGATCGACGCGCGCCAGGTCTGCAGGAAGAGGATGACCACCAGCACCACGAGCAGGATCGCCTCGAAGAGCGTGTGGACCACCGCCTCGATCGAGCTGCGCACGAAGACCGTCGGGTCATAGACGATGTCGTATTTCAGGCCCTCGGGGAAATTCTTCGCGAGCTCCTTCATGGTGGTGCGCACGGCGTCGGAGGTCGCGATGGCGTTGGAGCCGGGCAGCTGCGCGATCGGCAACGCGACCGCGGCCTGGTTGTTGAGCAGCGAGCGCAAGGCGTAGGCATTGGCGCCGAGCTCGACACGGGCGACGTCGCGCAACTGCACGCGCTCGCCGGCGGGACCGGACTTCACGATGATCGCGTTGAACTCCTCCTCGGTCGCGAGGCGGCCCTGCGTGTTGATGAGCAGCTCGGTGTCGACCGGCCGCGAATTCGGCTGCTGACCGACGGCGCCGGCCGCCACCTGGACGTTCTGCTCGCGGATGGCGGCGACGACGTCGGAGGCGGTCAGGCCCTTGGCGGCGACCTTGTTCGGGTCCAGCCACACGCGCATGGCGTAGTCGCCCGAGCCGAAGACGCGGACTTCGCCGACGCCGGTGAGCCGGGCCAGCACGTCGCGCACCTGCAGCGTGGCGTAGTTGCGGACGTAGATGTTGTCGTACCGGCCGTCGGGCGAGAACAGGTGGACGACCATCAGGAGATCCGGCGAGGCCTTGGCGGTGGTGACACCGATGCGGCGGACGTCCTCGGGCAGTTTGGGCAGGACCTGGGCGACGCGGTTCTGCACCTGCACCTGGGCATTGTCCAGGTCGGTGCCAATGGCGAAGGTGATGGTCAGCGTCATCATGCCGTCGCTCGTCGCCTGCGAGAACATGTAGAGCGAGTGCTCGACGCCGTTGATGGCCTGCTCGAGCGGCGCGGCGACGGTGTCGGAGATCGTTTTCGGATTGGCGCCCGGATAGCTGGCGCGGACGACGACGGTGGGCGGCACGACCTCGGGATATTCGCTGATGGGCAGGCGCCACATGGCGATGAGGCCGACGAGAAAGATGACGATCGACAAAACGCCGGCGAGGATCGGGCGCTTGATGAAGTAATCGGAGAAGTTCATGGCGGGAGTGGAATTTTGGGCAAGGCGGTGGCCAGGCGGGCCGGTGAGGCGGTTTTTTGTAGGGGCGCGCCTGGGGCGCGCCCGGGCGTGGTCAAGCCACGCCCCTACAGGTTCGGGTTACTTGAGCGCGGCGAGCCGAGCGGTGGATGCAGCCGGGACGGTGGTGGCGACGGCCTGCGGCTCAGGCGCCACGGTCATGCCGGGGCGCACGCGCTGGAGGCCGTTGACGATGATCGTCTCGCCGGCGGAGAGGCCTTCGCGGACGACGCGCTTGCCGTCGACGACGGCGCCGAGTTTCACCGAGCGGTAGGCGACGGTGTTGTCGCGACCGACGGCGAGCACGAACTTCTGGCTTTGGTCCGTGCCGATCGCACGCTCGCTGACGAGCAGGGCGTTTTGGGGCGTGCTGACCGGGATGCGCACCCGGGCGAACAGGCCGGGAATGAGCGCGCCGTCGTCATTCGGGAACACGAGCCGCAGCGCGAGCGAGCCGGTGGCGGGATTCACGCGGTTGTCGGCGGATTCGATGAAGCCATGGCGCGGCCAGCCGTTTTCGTCGGCGAGCTGGAGGTCGACGGGAATGTGGCCGTTGTGCGTGAGAATCTGGCCCTCGCGGGCGAGGCGGTTGAATTTCAAGAGCGTGGCTTCGTCGAGGTCGGCGTAGACGTAGGCATCGCCGACGGTCACGAGCGTCGCCAGCAGCGTGGCGTTGCCCGGCGAGCCGGCGACGAGGTTGCCCGCGGTGATGTAGGCGCGGCTGATCCGGCCCGCGATCGGCGCGCGCACTTCCGTGTGCTCGAGGTCGAGCTTCGCGGTCTCGAGCGCGGCGCGCGCCTCGGCCGCGGCGGCGCGGCGGGCTTCCGCCTCCTCGCTCGAGATGGCGGAGGCGGCGAGGAGCTTTTCCGCGCGGGCCGCCTCACGGCCGGCGACGTCGGCGCGAGCCGCGGCGAGGTCGAACTGGGCGCGGTGCCAGCGTGGGTCGATGGTGAAGAGCACGTCGCCCTTCTGCACCAGCTGGCCGGCCTGGAAATGCACGGCGTCGAGATGGCCGGAAACACGCGCGCGCAGTTCGACGGTCTCGGTGGCATCGACGTGGCCGGTCAATTCCTCATAGTCGGTGACGAGTTGTTGCTCCACCGGAGCGACGGTGACCTTCGGCGCGGGAGGCGCTGATGCCGCAGCGGCGGGGGCGGCGTGAAGACGGGTGGGCAGGGCGAGCCAGGCAGCGGCGCCGACGGCGGCGACAACACCCACGGTCGCGAGGAAGAGGCGCGGCCGGAGGCGGAAGAGCGGGCGGGAATCAGGAGTCATGGCGGACATGGGTTGAAATTAGCGGGAGGAATCAGCGGGGCGCGGCGGTCCCATCGCTGTCGTCGGCGAAAACAAAGAGCGTGAGGGCTCCGAGGATGACGGTGGCGGCGATCATGGTGCGTGGTGGTTGAGGGTGAAAAAGGCGGTGGCTCAGTCGCGGTAGCGGCGGAGCGGGGCTTGGAGGCGATCGAGCAGATACGGATCGCCGATGCGGCCGAGCGGTGGCAGCGGCAAACGCGCGCGCGCGGCGACGGCCTGCGTCAGCCGCTGCGCGAAGGGAAGGGTGCGCGGGAACGGATTGGCGCCGGAGGAGGTGAGCGGGAGGGATTTCGTTTTCATGGCGGGAAAAGGCGGCGATAGTTGACTGGTTAGCTAGTTTGAGGGCGAAAAAATTGCGCATGCCTCGAGGCGATGCGCGCGGCGGTTCAGGCTTTGTCGGTGGTGGCGGTGGCGGGTTGTTTGGCGCCGAGGACGCGCAAGGCGAGATCGGGCAATTGGCGAAGCACCTCGGCGTCGTTGAGAATGCGGGCTTGGGTGCAGATGCCTTCGATCAGGCCGGCCAGGGCGGTGGCCTTTGCGGCTGCGTCGCCCGCCTCGATCGAGCCATCGGCGATGGCGTCGCGGATCGCGGACTCATAGTAGCGGCGCTTGCGGGTGAACATCTCGCGGATCTTGTTGCCGACCGCGCTTTCCTCATCGCAGGTGCACGTCTCCGAGCCCACGGAAATCACTGGACAGCCGAGCACCTTGCCGTGCTCGCGTTTGATGCGGGCCTGCGACTCGTAGATGTGCTGCATATAGGCGGTGATCCGGGCGACCGGCTCCACCGCGGGGGAAAAGAGGCTGTCCATCTTCGGCTTGCCCTGTTCCATCCAGAAGCGTTCGAGGGCGGCAATGGCAAGGTCGGACTTGGAATCGAAGAAGTAGTAGAAACTGCCTTTCTTCACGTCGGCCCGCTTGCAGATATCGTCGATCGTGACGGCGCCGTAGCTCTGCTCCCAGATGAGGTCGAGTGCCGCATCCATCAATCGTTCGTTGGCGTCTGAAGTTCTGCCCATGGCCTAAACAAATAGTTGACTAATTGGTCAAGTCAACCGGATTTTCGATTTTTCCTCCCTGCCCCGCTACTCGGGCGCGGATCTGACTCGGATTAAGTCGCTCAGCGGAAAGACATTGGCGCATCCCCAAAACAGATTACGCGGGGGAAATTTTTTTCGCCCACCGTGACGCCTCTCCTTGGGAATAGTTCCGATGGCCCCTCGGAGCGCAACGCGGCCGAAACGGGTGTCTTCCCCCGCTGCCGGAGCGTCGGAGAAAATTCAGAATGGCAGGGTATGAATTCCCCCGATACCTGCGCCGGGTTTCCGGCGTGCTTCCCTGCGTTGGGCCGGTTCAAAGCCGGGCCAATCGTCGCCCTGCTTATGGGCGCCCTGACTTTTCTCCCGGCGCGTGCGCAGCTCTACACCGAGACCAGCGCAATCCACGGCGATCCGATCTCCGGCGACGATTCCTTCGGCATTACCGTGGCAGCGAGCGGCAACACCATCGTTGTCGGCACGACGTCAGCTCCGCCCCATGGCCCTTTCCGTTGCTACGTCTACACCCTGACTACCCACGGTTGGGACCTGCAGCAACACCTGGATTTTCCCACTTATGATGTGGCCATCGATGGCGACACGCTCGTCGGCGGCGGGGTCGTCTATGTTCGTTCCGGCGCGAGTTGGACGGTCCAGCAAACCCCGATCGGCTTGGAGCATCCTCGGGCGGCCCTGCAGGGCGACACCCTGGTCCTGGGCAATCCTAACGATCGCACGCAGGATCACGGCAGCGTCTATGTCTTTGTCCGCAGCGGCTCCACCTGGACCCAACAGGCCGTCTTCGGTCCCGACGCTCCGACAACATCCCAAATGATGGGCAATAGCGTCGCCCTCGATGGCGACACCTTCATTGCGGGGGTCAACGGCAGCACGACCGGAGCCTATGTGTTTGTCCGCAGCGGCACGACTTGGACCCGCCAGACGCGCCTGTTCCTGCCCACGGGCAATGGCGCTGACATGAAGGTCGCGCTCGAGGGCGATACCGCCGCCGTGAGCGACCCGGCGAACGATCGCGTTTATATCTTCACCCGGTCCGGCACTACCTGGACCCTGGCGCAAACGCTGACGATGCCGGCCACTGGTGGTAACAACTTTGGCCACAAGCTTTCGCTCAACGGTGGCATCCTGGCCGTGGGCGCAGACACGGTGTTCTACCTGTATTCCAAGACATCGTCCGGGTGGATCCTCGCGCAGACCCTCGTTCCTCCCGCCAACGGCTCTGGAGACTACGGCTACGACGGGGGAGCCGCGCTGGCGAACGAGGGTAAGCTTTTTGTGACCGGCAAGCCGACGAACCAGCTGGTGCATGTCTTTTCCGTGCCGCCGCCGCCGGCCCCGGGCAGCGGGTGGCGCGACACCGACATCGGCGCGGTCGGTGTGGCGGGTGGGTCGAGCATCACAGGCGACGCCGGCGAGGTGCGCGGGTCGGGCTCCGACATCTGGGAGAACGCCGACCAGTTCCATTTCCGCAGCGAGACGCTGACGGGCAACGGCGCGATCATCGCGCGGGTGACCTCCGCGGGCAGCGGCAACCCGTGGGCGAAGGTGGGCCTGATGTTCCGCGAGGACGTCGCACCGGCCTCGCGCACCGTCACGGCGTTCGTCACGCCGGGCGACCATTTGGGCTTGCAGGCGCGGGCGGCGACGGCCGACAGCAGCACGTTTGTCGACGGCGGCTGGGCGGGCGCACCGATCTGGCTGATGCTCTCGCGCACGGGCGACGTGTTCGATGCGTTCCGTTCCGACGACGGGAGCCATTGGACGCCGATCGGCTCCGCGACGGTTAAGATGACGGCGACCATCCACGTGGGGCTCGCTGTTTGCAGCCACGACAACACCGTGCTGAACACCGGCACGTACTCGGGCATCGAGTTGGTGGGTTCGACTCCGCCGCCACCACCACCCGGCACACTGACGGACTCGGACCTCGGGACCGTGGGGGTGGCTGGCACGCACAGCGAATCCGGCGGAGTCATCACGATCGACGCAGCCGGGGCTGACATCTGGAACGAAGCCGACAGCGGGTACTTCCTGCACCGGGAAATCACGGGCGACTTCGACATCCGCGCGCACGTCACCGCCCTGGCCAACACGAACCCCTGGGCGAAGGCTGGCGTGATGGTGCGCGAATCGCTCGATGCGAACGCGCGCAACGTGTTTACGCTCGTCACCGCGGGCAACGCCGCCGGCATGCAGGTGCGCAGCGCCACCGGTGCCGCGACGACCTTCTCGGCCGGTCCGTGGTATAATCCGCCGTTGTGGGTGCGGCTGGTGCGCACGGGAAACAACTTCCAGTCGTTCATCTCGGGTGATGGCGCGACCTGGCAATCGGTCGGGACGGCAACGGTCGCGTTGCCGGCCACCCTCCACGCCGGCCTCGCGGTCAGCTCGCACGTCGCGAACACCACCACGCACGCCACCATCGAAGGGCTGGATTTTGGTGACTAGATGCTTCCCACCGGGACCGGTCGTCGGCCGGTCTCCCGCAGAATGAACAAGACGGGCCGGTCGAAAGACCGGCCCTTTTTGTTTCCGCAGATCGTCCGCGCCCTTAAGCAAACACTCCTAGGGTGGACCTGCGCGGCAAAAGGGCAGATCGCGGCGCAGCATCCGGGGAATCGGCCCAATTCCATGATGGGATTGGTTAGTCTATTTTCGGATGGTATGAATGTCCCCATTTTCCGCGTCGGGATTCCGGCGCCCTGTTCCCCATTGGTCCGGAAGGCCGGACTGATCGCCGCCGTTTTGTTCGGCGGCCTCATGGCGTTCCCTCTCGCCCGTGCCCAGCTCTACACGGAAAACGTCGTCCTGCCCGGTGACCAGAAGCCGGGCGAATATTTTGGCAGCTTCGATGCCGCCAGCGGCGATACGGTGGTGGTGGGAACGTCCTCCAACAAGCGGGTGTACGTTTTCACGCGGACGGCCACCGGTTGGGCCTTGCAACAAAAGTTCACGGCCAGCTATTCCAACTATTCTTACGGCCACCTTGCCGTGGATGGCGACACGTTGGTGGCGGGTGGAGTCATCTATACGCGTACGGGCGGCAACTGGACGCAGCAGCAGGATTTGTCGCTTCCCGATGCACGACCGGCGCTGCAGGGCGACACCCTCGCCGTCGGCAGTACCTATGAAGGGTCCCCGATCTCGCCGACTGCAGGCGGATCGGTGCGGGTTTACACGCGCACGGGCACGACTTGGACCCAGCAGGCTTTCCAGCACATTGGGATCCTAAGCTTAGAATTCCACGTGGACAAGTTGTCGC
>JADMIO011398561.1_pt1 | contig 118781 bp, 106 predicted proteins | sample 8958161 | NCBI WGS metagenome assembly JADMIO01 (sample SAMN16585339, study PRJNA669376) | soil metagenome | isolation source: Crop rotation soil | place: USA: Cullars Rotation, Alabama | collected 2011
CGCGACAACTTGTCCACGTGGAATTCTAAGCTTAGGATCCCAATGTGCTGGAAAGGCGGCATACGAATCGGAGATCTATCGTGGCGCGCTGCAGGCGATCGCGCGCACGCAGCTCGAGGCGGCGAGGACGCTCGGCTTGTCGGAGCTCCAGATCTTTCGGCTGGTGCGCGGTCCGCAGGCGCTCCGCCTCGCGCTCGCGCCGATGACGAACGACTTCGTCGCGCTGCTCAAGGATTCGTCGCTCGTCTCGGTCATCACGGTGGTCGAGCTCACGAAGCAGACGGCGATCTACGCGACGAACATCGGCAGTTGGGTCGTCCCCGGCGCGCTGTGCGCGGTCGTGTATCTCCTGTTCTCGCTTCCGCTGGCGCGGTTCGCGCGTCGTCTCGAGCGGCGGTGGGTCGGCGCGTGACTTCGTCGGCCGTCGCGGCCGGCCTTCGCGTCCGCGAGCTGCACCTCGCCCGCGCCGATCGCGAGATCCTGCGCGGCGTCGACCTCGACGTCGCGCCGGGCACGGTGTGCGCGCTCATGGGCACGTCCGGCGCCGGAAAGTCGACGGTGCTCCGCGCCATCGCCGCGCTCCAGGCGTTCGACGCCGGCAGCATCGCCGTCGGCGACGTGTCGCTCAGGCCCGGTCCGGTGCCTCCGGAATCGCGGCTGCGCGCGCTGCGGCGGCGGGTAGGCATGGTCTTCCAGGCGCACGCGCTGTTCGAGCATCTCACGGCGCTCCAGAACGTGACGCTCGCGCCGATTCACGCGCTTCGCCGCCCGCGCGACGCCGCCGAGCAGGCGGCGCGGGCGCTGCTCGAGTCGCTCGGCGTCGCGCACCGCGCGGACGCGTATCCGCGCCAGCTCTCCGGCGGCGAGGCGCAGCGCGTGGCGATCGCGCGCGTGCTGGCGCTCGATCCGGTCGTGCTGCTGATGGACGAACCGACCTCGGCGCTCGACCCGGCGCGGCGCGGCGCGCTGGCGTCGACAGTGCGCGCGCTGGCCGCGGACGGACGCGCGCTCGTGGTGGCGACGCACGACGTCGATTTTGCGCGCGCGGCGGCGGATCGCGTCGCCGTTCTCGCGGCGGGGGCGATCGTCGAAGAGGGCGCCACGGCGCGCGTGCTCGACGCGCCGGCGCACACCGCCACGCGCGAGCTGCTGCGCGGCGCGGCAGCAGAGAGCGGCACCTGACGGCAGCGCGCACAGCCACGGTGTTGAGCTCGCCGCCGTAGGCGGCGCGAATCACCGGCAGTATATTCGCCGACACGGCCTCACGCCTCACCCCTACGCCCCACGCCCCACGCCCCACGCCCCACGCCCCACGCTCCACGCTCCACGCTCCACGCTCCACCGACGACACAGCATATTATTTCACCAATATGAGTTATCCAATCGCCCAGGTCGTCAACCTCGTCCCCGCCGAGTCGCAGCAGCTCTGGACCGTGAGCGTCGACGACGCCTGCGGGCGGCTGCGCGGCGATCGCCCGGACGACGTGCTCGCGCTCGACGGTTCGTTCGCCCTCGTGGCGCAGGAGGGGCAGCGCGTCATGCTCGCCCGCAGCCTCGACCGTCCGCTGCGCTACTTTCTCGCCAAGGCCGCCGAGGGGCCGGTGCTCATCGTCGCCGAACGCATCGACGACATCCAGCGCGAGCTCGCGCGCCGCGGGTGGAGCGATCAGTTCCATCCGAGCTACACGCGAATGGTGCCGGCGCACCACATCACGACCTTGCAGCTCGTCGGCTGCCCCGACCCGAACCCGGTCCACCACCGCTTCTTCGATCCGCCGCGCGGCGTCCTGCCGCCGAAGCTCGATCTGATCGGCCGCTACTACATTGAGGCGCTGTACGCCGAGCTCCGCGCCTGGCTCGCGGCGCAGGACCCGCGCGCGCCGATCGGCGTGCCGTTCTCCGGCGGCATCGATAGCGGCTCCGTGCTCCTCTGCCTCAATCGCGCCCTGCTCGACGCCGGACAGTCGCCGGCGCGGCTGAAAGCGTTCACCCTCTCCGCCGGCGGCGGCGACGATGCTCGGCAGGCGCGCGACTTTCTTCGCCGCACGAACCTCGAAATGCTCGGCGAGATCATCGAAGTGCCGGCGCGGGCGATCGATCCGCTCGCCGCGGTGCGCGTGATCGAGGACTACAAGCCGCTCGACGTCGAATGCGCGGCGGTGAGCCTCGCGCTGCTCGCCGAAGTGCGGCGCCGGTATCCCGACTGGCGGCTGCTCGTCGACGGCGACGGCGGCGATGAGAATCTCAAGGACTATCCGATCGAGGAGAACAGCGAGCTGACGATTCGAAGCGTCGTGAACAATCGCATGCTCTACCAGGAAGGATGGGGCGTCGACTCGATCAAGCATTCCCTCACCTACAGCGGCGGCTACAGCCGCGGCTGCGTGCGGGGCTATGCCTGCGCGAGCGCATTCCAGTTCGTGGATTTCAGTCCTTATACGCGGCCGTCGGTCATCGCCGTCGCCGAGGCGATCCCGTTCGCCGAGCTGACGCAGGGGTCGCACGAGAAGCTGTACGCGCTCAAGGGCGAGATCGTGGCGCGCGGCGTTCGCGCCGTCCTCGGAATCGAGATGCCGGTGTTCGAGAAGCGGCGCTTTCAGCACGGCGCCGTCGGCGCGGGGAACGTCGCGAGCATCTTTTCCGGCGGCGAAGTCCGCTACCGCCGCCACTTTCAAACGCTCTTCGCGGCGTGAGCGGCGGCCGCGCCGCCGCCCGAGCCGCCGGCCGTATCCGCGATCTGCGGCCGGCCAAGCCGCCGGTGAACGCGTGGCGCGCGCACGGCACCGCGCTCGACGACGAGCGCCGCCCCGACGGCGGCGTCGAGCGCGCGCTCACCGTGTTCCTCGCCGGCGCGGAGTGTCCGTTCACCTGCGCCTTTTGCGACCTCTGGCGCTGGACGATCGACGGCCCGACGCCGCCCGGCGCCCTGCCCCGGCAACTGCGCGACGCGCTCGCCGGCGCCGCCGCGACCCCGGCGACGGTCGACCGGGTCAAGCTCTATAACGCGAGCAACTTCTTCGACGCCCGCGCCGTGCCGCTCGACGATTGGCCGGCGATCGCCAAGCTCTGCGCGCCATACCGCGCGGTGACCGTCGAGTCGCACGCGACGACCGTGGGGCCGCGCGCGCTCGACCTCGCGCGGCAGCTCGACGGCCGCCTCGAGGTGGCGATCGGGCTGGAGACGATTCACCCGGCATCGATGGCGACGCTCAACAAGCGTCTCACCCTCGACGACTTCGACCGCGCGGCGGATTTTCTCGCGGCGAACGGCATCGACCTTCGCGTCTTCGTCCTCGTCGGCGCGCCGCGCGTCCAAGCGGAGGAATCGCTCGAGTGGACGGTGCGCACCGTGCGGCACGCCGCGTCGCGCGGCGCGGCGCTCGTGGCGCTCATTCCGGTGCGTGGTGGAAACGGCGAGTTGGAGCGTTTGGCAGAGCGAGGAGAGTTCACGCCGCCCTCGCTCGAGGCGCTCGAGCTGGCGCTCGACGCCTGTCTCGACGTCGAGCGGGCGGTGGTGACGGCGGACCTCTGGGATGCCGCCCGCTTCGCTCGCTGCGCCAACTGCGCGCCGCGCCGCATCGCGCGGCTCGAGCGAATCAACCGGCGCGGCGCGGCGGAGCCGCGCGTCGTGTGCGAGCGGTGCGCGACGTGACGGCGCGCTCCGGCCAGTCCACCATCGACGTCGCCATCGTCGGCTCCGGGTTTGCCGGGTCGCTGCTCGCGCGCATCCTCGCCAAGCTCGGCTACGAGGTGGCCCTGCTCGAGCGCGGCACGCACCCGAGATTCGCCATCGGCGAGTCGTCGACGCCGATGGCGAATCTCACGCTCGAGCGCCTGGGGGCCCGCTACGGGCTCGACGACTGCCGCGCGCTCGCGACGCACGGCCGGTGGCTCGCCGAGCACCCGGAGTTGATGAGAGGACTCAAACGAGGGTTCACGTATTATCGGCATCATCCGGGGGCGGCGTTCGCCGATCGCGGCCGCGCGACGGAACGGCTGCTCGTCGCCGCGAGCCCGGACGACGCCATCGCCGACAGCCACTGGCTCCGCGCCGGCGTCGACCACCACTTCGTGCGCGAAGCCGTCGCGGCGGGCGTGGCGTACCGCGACCGGGTCGCGCTGCGCCGCGCCTCGTTCGACGCCGGCGGCGCGCGCCTCGAAGGCGAGTCAGGGGGAGGCGACGCAGTCGATCTTCGCGCGCGGTTCGTCGTCGACGCGACGGGCCCGGGCGGTTTTCTCGCGCGGCAGATCGGGCTGCCGCCGGCGCTCGACCACACCGAGACGCGTTCGGCGCTGGTGTTTTCACACTTCGCGAACGTGGGAATGATGGCCGAGCGCTTTCCCGCGCTCCCCGACGGTCCCTACCCAGACGACTGGGCGGCGGTGCATCATCTGATCGACGAAGGCTGGATGTACAGCCTGCGCTTCGACGACGGCGTCACGAGCGCCGGTTTCTTGCTGTCGCCGCGCGGACTCTCGTCGCTCGGGCGGGCGCTTTTGGACCCGGCCTCGTGCTGGGCTTCGCTGCTCGATCGCTATCCGACGATCGGGGCGTTGTTCGGCGACGCGGCGCCGCTCTTTCCGATTCGGTTCGTGCCGCAGGTGCAGCACCGGCTCGCGACGGCGGCCGGCGCACGATGGGCGTTGCTGCCGCATGCGTACGCGTTCGTCGATCCGCTCTTTTCGACCGGCATTGCCTGGGGATTGCGCGGCGTCGAGCGGCTCGCCCTGCTGTTCGAGAAGGCGCGGAGCGGCACGGGGATCCCCGACGAGCGATCGCTCGCGGCCTACGATTCGCTGCTCGGCGCCGAGGCGGACCAGGCCGACCGGCTCGTCGCCGGCGCGTACGACGCGATGGCGCACTTCGAGCTCTTTGCCGCGTATGCGATGATCTACTTCGCGATCGTGTCGTTCGGCGAGGTGCAGCAGCGATTCTCGCCCGCGGAATCGTGGGCATGGAGCGGCTTCCTCGGCGTCGGCGACCCGATCTCGGGACCGCTCGTCGGCGCGGCGCGCGAGCGCGTTCGCGAAATCACGCGCGGCGCTGGCGACCCGGGGACCGCCGCGGAGCGCGAAGCGTTCGCGCGCTGGGTCGCCGACGCGATCGCGCCGCGCAACATCGCCGGTCTCGCCGACGCGAGCCGCCGCAATCTCTACCCGGTCGACCTCGAAACACTCATCGACCGGCACGCCCTCCTCGGCATCGAGCGCGCGGCGCTCATCGAGCGGCTTCCGCTCCCGCGAGGGATGGCGGCGTCGCTCTGACACGAGCGCGCGACCGCACGTCCAGCCATTTGGCGACGGGACCGACGATCCAGAGCGCGAAGAGCGCGGGGTCGGCGTCGACCACCGTCGGGAGCGGCGCGTTGTGGTCGGACGCGACGCGCAGCAAGGCCTCGGCGAGCGCGATGAGCACGGCCACGCCAATCTGCCATTTCCGCTCGCTCACGATCGTTCGCGGGTCGGTGATCATGAAGAAGATGAAGAGCTGATACATCGGCCCGGTGAGCGGCGCGATCTCCGGGAGGAGCGGCTCGTGCAGCACGGCGGCTCTCGCGGCGCTCAATGCCAGAAAGCTCACGATGTAGGCGAGCGTGATGTGGAGCGCGTTCACGCGCGACGCGATCACGAAGCCGAACGCCCAGATCACGACGAGCGTCGCGACGTCGTTCCCCCACTGGTGACTCAGCACCGCGATGCGATTCGGCGCCGCGAGGAGGAGCGCGCAGATCGCGAAGTTGGTGGGATTCCAGAGATGCGCGCCCCCGTATTGCAGCACGTACTTCGACGAGATCGCGAGGAAGGCGCCCACCGCGAACGGCCAGAGCACCGCGCCCTGCGGCTTGATGAGGAGCGTGAGGCTGATGCCGCTGATGTACGCGCTGAGCGGATTGGCGACCGTTCCGCGCACGAACCACGAGAGCACCGTTTCCGCGGCCACGCACGTGCCGAGGGCGAGCGCGAGCCGCTCGTAGCCGCCGACCATGTGGAAGCGGAACTGCGCGGCGACGAGGACGAGCGTGATGAGGAACGCGATCAAATAGCGCGGGTCGATGCGCGGCAGCTCGCGAACGGGCCGGGCGTCCACCGTGCTCGTCATCGCTCGCTCACCGGAATGCGGCGCTCGCCCGGCTCGACGATTCGCTGAATCGAGTCGACGGGGAGCGCCCGCAGCGTCTGCACCTGTCCGGACGGCCAGTCGATCGTCACGCGGTCGACGCGGGCCGCCTTGCCGAGCCCGATGTGCACGCGCCGATCGTTCTGGCTGGCGAAGCCCATACCGCCGTCGACGATCGCGCGCCGCTCGACGCCGCCGGCCTCCACGAGAACCTCGGCGCCGATGGCGCTGCGGTTGCTCCGCGTGCCGACGAGCTGGAGCTCGAGCCAGTGGTTCGTGCCGTCGACATGGTTGCGGTAGAGGAGCGCGGGCTGATTCTGATTGGCGACGACGGCGTCGAGCACGCCGCGGTTGGAGAAGTCGGCCAGCGCGACGGCGCGCCCGTCGTACTCGTCGTTCACTCCGACGGCGCCGGCGACGTCGGCCCAGCCGCGCGCGCCGCGGTTGAGAAACACTTTCGATCTCTCATATCCCGACAGGCTCGCCGTGCCGATCGCCGGCCAATTCTTGGCGTCCTCGAAGAACGCGTTGTTCGCGCCGGCGATCTTGGACATCGCGTACCAGTAGTCGGCCTTGCGGTCCGCCGAGATGAAGCCGTTGACGACGAACAGGTCGTTCAGGCCGTCGTTGTTCAGGTCGCCGAACTGCGCGCCCCACGCCCAGCCGGCGTCGGCGACGGTGGCGTCGGCGACGTTGCGGAAGCGCGACGCCTCGTGCATCAGGTTGAGGCGAAGATTGTCATTCTGGAACAGATATCCACGCTCCGAGATGTTGGTGACGTACACGTCGAGCTGGCCGCGATTGAACGCGTCGCCGATCGCGACGGACATGCCGCTCTTCGATTCGCTCTCGAGGCCCGCGGTGGCGAGCGCGAACCCCTTCCCCTGTTGGTTGAGGTACAGCTCCTCGGGACCGTAGTCGTTGGCGAGATAGATGTCGGGCCAGCCGTCGCCGTTGAAGTCGGCCGACGCCGCGGCAAGCGTCCACCGCGTGCTGCCGACGCCCATCTTCGCCGTCACGTCCTCGAACCGCCCGTGCCCGAGGTTGTGATAGAGGATGTTCGCGCCGCCGTTCGTCGCGTACTCGAAGCTGTCGTGCATGATCCGCGTCGACGACAGATGCCAGAGGTCGATGTCGGACGGGAAGTAGGCCGTCACGTACAAGTCGAGCAGGCCGTCGCGGTCGTAATCGAGCCAGATGGCGCCGTTGCTGTTCACCCAGCGGCGCAGCCCCGCGCTCTCGGTCACATCCTCGAAGTGCTTGCCGTCGACATTGCGATAGAGCGCGAGATAGCCGTAGCGGTAGACGAGCAGATCTTCGCGGCCGTCATTGTCGAAGTCGCCCCAGACGCTGCCCATCGACACGCCTTCGCCGGGGCGATTGAGATCGGCGACCCCCGCGGTGGCGGCGACGTCCTCGAACGTGCCGTCGCCGCGATTTCGATACAGCGCGTTCGGCGCGCCGAAGCGACTCGACGTCAGATAGAAATCGGGCCAGCCATCGCCGTCGAAGTCCGCGACCGACGCGGACGCGCCGACCGCGGCGACGTGCGGCTCGATGTTCGCGATCTTCGGATCGAAGGTCGGGCGCCGATGCGTGAAGTGAATTCCCGCCGCCGCGGTCGCGTCGGTGAACGCGAAGCCAGGGTGGGCGGCGTCGGGATCAGCGGCGCCCGGCGAGCGATCGAGGTGCGCCGCGAGCGCGAGCGCGCCGACGAACGGCACGGCGACGATCGAACGGCGAATGGCACTTTGGCTCGGCACGGTCTTGAGTATACTCATTGCGCCATGCCGCGTCTCCCCGCTTCTCGTCGCGCCACGTGCCGACCACTCCTCGTCATCGCGCTGTGTGCCGCCGCCGCGGGGTGCAAGCGCGAGGCGCCGCCGAGCTTCGGCGCGATCGTCGAAGCCGAATCGCTCGGCGCCACCTATCTCGACGCCAACGATCTGCCGCGCGCCGAATCGGCGTTCGAGCGGCTGACCACCCTCGCGCCGAACGATGCCGGCGCGCACACGAAGCTCGGCGTCGTCTATCTGCGCATGAACCGTCCGACCGACGCCGAAGAGCAGTTTCGCCAAGCCGCGCGCCTCGATACGACGAGCGTCGACGCGCAGCTTCTGCTCGCGGAGCTGATGCGGACGAACGGCCGGCTCGACGCCGCGCGCGCGACGCTGACCCCGCTCACGGCGCGGACGCCGGTCGATCCCAAGGTCTACTACGCCCTCGCGCAGCTGGCGCGCGCCAATCCGGATTCGGCGCGCGGGCGCGAGGAGGAACGCGCCGCGCTCGCCAAGCTCGTCGCGGTCGCGCCGGGCAACGTGCCGGCGCGCGTCGCGTTCGCGCGCGCGCTCACCGCCGGCGGCGAGGCGGACCGCGCACTGGCGGAGCTCGAGGCGCTCGAGCAGTTGCCGCCGTCGTTCCCGCGCGAAGCCCGCGCCCCGTTCGACGCCGCGGTGACCGCGCTCCGGCGCGGCGACCTGGCGCGCGCGTCCGACGCGTTGGCAACCTTCGACCGGTTCTTGGAAGTCACCGTCCCCTATCAGGCGGGACTCGAGCAATTGCGCGCGCCGCAGATCGCGCTGTCCGGACTTCCGCAGCTCACGCTGCCGACGACCGAGTCGATGCGCGAACGGCTGGCGCGCGGCGACAGCGACGCGGCGATCGTCTTTCGCGACGCGACGGGCCGCATGCCGCTCCTCGCCGACTCCGGGGCCGGCGTGTCGGCGCTGGCCGTCGGCGACTACGACGGCGACGGTTCGGACGACATCTTCGTGTCGGTCGGCGACGCCGGCGTGGCGCGGCTCGTCCACTGGCAGGGCGACGCCTGGCTTGACGCGGCGCGGAGCGCGGGGGTCGATGTGACCGGCGCGATGGCGGCGACATTCGCCGATCTGGACGGCGACGGACGGCTCGATCTCTACGTGGTGGACCGAACCGGCGCCGGACACCTCTTTCTCAACGACGGCGCGGGGCACTTCCACGACGTGGCGCCGCGCGCGGGCGTCGCGTCGCCGGGCGCCGCGGCGCGGGTCGTCGCGGTCGATCTCGATCACGACGGCGACATGGACCTGCTGCTGGCGCAGCCGGGCGGCCTTCGCTTCTACCGCAACAACGCCGACGGCACGTTCACCGACGCCACGGCGATCGCCGGGCTCGGCGGCGCGGCCGGCATGAGCGATCTCGCATTTGGGGATGTGGATGACGACGGTCTGATCGACGTCGTGGCCGCCGGCGCGGGCGGCGCCGTGCTGGCCCGCAACGACCGGCAGCGGCGCCTGGCGAACGAGGCGACGGCGCGCGGCCTCGGCGCGGCGCGCGGCGCGGCGCTCGACGTCGCCGACTACGACAACGACGGCTACCTCGACGTATTTGTCGGCGGCGTGTTCTATCGCAACACCCGCGACGGGCGGTTCGCGCGCGACGATCGCGCGACCGCCGTCGCGGGTTCGCTCGCCGGGCTCACGCTTCGCGACGCGCACTTCGTCGACTACGACAACGACGGGCGGCTCGACCTCGTGCTGGCCGGCACCGCCGCGGCGGCCGGGCAAGGGCTCCGGCTCTGGCACAACGAGGGGAACGGCAGGTTCAGCGATCGGAGCGGCCTCTTGCCGCGCGTCGCCGACGCGCGGCTCGTCGCGGCGACCGACGTCGATCGGGATCGCGACCTCGACCTCGTGGTGGTGGGCCCGGCCGGCCCGCGGGTGCTGCGCAACGACGGCGGGAATCGCAACCTCGCCGTCCAGGTCGCCCTCACCGGGCTCACGACCGGGAGCGGCAAGAACAACACCCTCGGCATCGGCGCCACGCTCGACGTGCGCGTCGGCGACGTGTACCAGCGCCGGACCGTCACGTCGCGCGTGACCACGATCGGGTTGGGGCACCATCTCAAGGCCGACGTCGTGCGCGTCGACTGGCCGAACGGCGTGCCGCAGACGCTGTACTATCCGGGCACCGACCAGGACGTCGTCGAAAATCAGGTACTCAAATCCTCATGCGGGTTTTTATATGCCTGGAACGGGACGCGCTTCGCGTTCGTGACCGATCTGATGTGGCGGAGCGCGTTGGGCATGCCGGTGGGGATCGGCGGGTCGGGGAGCGCGACCTTCGCCCCCGCCGCGGCGTCGAAGGAATACCTCAAGATTCCGCGCGGCGCGCTCGTCGCCGACCACGGGCGCTACCGCGTGCAGCTCACCGAAGAGCTATGGGAGACGTCCTACACCGATCAGCTCGCGCTCGTCGCGGTGGATCACCCCGACTCGGTGGACGCGGTGGTCGACGAGCGCTTCGTGCCGCCCGGCGGGCCCGTGTCGCTCGCCCTCTATGAGACGCGCCGCGTGCGCCCCCCCGTCTCCGCCGTCGACGAGCGTGGAACCGATCTCATGCCCGCCCTGCGCGACGCGGATTTTCGCTACGCCGCGACCTTCTCGCTCGATCGGTTTCAGGGGGTGGCCGCGCCGCACGATCTCGTCCTCGACTTGGGGCCGGACCTGGGCGACGGCCAGGTGCTGCTCCTGCTGCGCGGATGGATCTTCCCGACCGACGCGAGCATCAACGTCTCGCTGTCGCAGGGACACGCGGCGCCGGTGGCCTGGCCGGTGCTCGACGTGAAGGACGCGTCGGGGCGCTGGCGCCCGGCGATCACCGACATGAGCATCCCGTCAGGAAAGAACAAGCTCGTCGTGCTGGACCTGACGGGGAAATTTCCGACCGGCGACCACCGCGTCCGCATCCGCACCAACGCGCAGATCTACTGGGACCAGGCGAGCGTCGCGACGACGGCGCCCAGCGCGCCGGTGACGATCACGCGCCTGTCGCCGACCGCCGCCGACCTCCACTATCGCGGCTTCTCGCGGACGTACCGGAAGGGCGGGCGCTACGGCCCGCACTGGTTCGACTACGCCTCGGTGTCGACGGCGTCGCCGTGGCGCGCCATCGACGGCCGGTTCACGCGGTACGGCGACGTGAGAGATTTGCTACAAGCGTCGGATGATGAGTATATAATCATGTCGCCCGGCGACGAGACCTCGATCGACTTCGACGCGGCGGCGGCGCCGCCCCTGCCGCGCGGCTGGGTCCGCGACTTCTTCGTCTATAGCGACGGCTGGATCAAGGACGCCGATCTCAACACCGCCTTCGGCGGCACCGTCGCGCCGCTCCCCTTTCACGCGATGACCGCCTACCCGTACGCGGCGACCGAGCGCTATCCGTCGGACGCCGCGCACCAGCGCTATCTCGACGCGTACGACACGCGTCAGATTGGACGCGCCGACTCCGTAGCCGACTCCGTAGCCGGCCCCGCAGCCAGCCCCGTAGCCGCCCCCCGACGCCGGCGCGCCCCCGCCCGACGGTGAGCGAACGATCTGCCCGGTCATGGCGCCGCGCCGCCGGGCGACATATCGTGTGGCGCCCGCTGACGCTGGCCGAATCGCGACGCCATGCGCCGCGGTTCACTTCCCGCCGAGGAGTTGCCGTCATGCCGCTGTCCCCCCGCCGCCTGAGTCTCGTCGTTCCGGTCCTGCTGTTGGGAATGGCCGCCGTCGGGCGCGCGCAGGCCACCGGCGGCGCATCGTCGCTCCCGTCGGCGCCGATCGCGGGCCATGTCGTCGACCGCGAGGGCTTTCCGCTCGACGGCGCCACGGTGTCGATTCTCGAGCTCAGCCGCGCCGCCGTCACCGGGAAAGATGGGGCGTTTCGTCTCGGGCTCGTCGCCAACGGCAAGTACACGTTGAGCGCGCGGCGCGTCGGATACCGCCCGGCCACGAGCACCGTGGTCGTCGCCGGCTCGGCGGCGATCGTCGAGATGACGCTCGACGTCGACGTCCTGCGCATCGAACCGGTCAACGTCACGGCGACGCGCGCGCCGTCGACCGCGCTGGCATCGCCGCTGCCGGTGAGCACGCTGACCGGCGATCAGGTGGACCGCGAAGGGGGCGTGTCGCTCGCCGCCTCCGTCGCGCAATTGCCGGGCGTGCGCGACCTGAGCACCGGAAAGCAGATCGGCAAGCCGATGATTCGCGGGCTGTTTGGTCCGCGCGTCCTCGTGCTCGACGACGGCAGCCGCCTCGAGGACTATTCGTGGAGCGACGAAGACGGCCCGTCGATCGACGCCCGCCTCGCCAAGCGCATCGAGGTGATTCGCGGACCGGCGAGCGTGTTGTACGGCCCCGACGCGCTCTCGGGCGTCGTCAACGTCATTCCGATGGATCTCGCCTACTCCGCCGACGGCTCGACGCTGCGCCGCGGCGCGCTCGAGGCGTATGGCGCGAGCAACAACGCCGAGCTGGGCTCGGCCGGAATGTACGAAGGGGCGGAGTCGAACACCGCGTGGCGGGTCATGGCCACGGGGCGGCTTTCACAGAACTACAATACTCCTTCTGGTACGGTGCCCAACTCCAGCTTCTGGGCGGTCAACGGTGAGGGCGCGTTCGGCATCCGCGGCGACAACGGCACGACGACGTTTCGCGCCGCGCACTACGGCGGCGAGTTCCACCTGCTCGAGTCGTCCGGCCCCGAGCCGGGCGATCCCAACGGCGGCCCGGTGCGCCAGGTCTCGGACGATCGGATTCAGCTCTCGCACGAGTACTACGTCTCGCCGACCGTCCGCCTCGAGGCGAAGGAGCAGTATCAACGGCACTCGCTCGCCGAGGTCTCCGACGACTGCGTCCCCGAGCAAGGCCAGACCGCCTGTCAGCCGGTGAAAGACCGGCGTGCGTTCGCGCTGGTGCTCAATACCGCGTCGCTCGACCTCACGCTGCATCACGCGACCGGCGACCACCTCGTCGGCGCCGTCGGCGGGTCCGCCCTGTATCAGCAGAACGACTCGTTCGGTCCGATCTTTCTCATCCCCGCCGCGACGATCAACGCCATCGGCGCGTTTGCGTTCGAGCAGCTCGGCGTCGGGCGACTCACTCTCGTGGCCGGCGCGCGGAGCGACGTGCGGAACATCGCCACCGATGCGCAGCCCGAGCTCAATCTCGATCCGAACAACCGCTCGTGGGCGGCGACGAGCGCCGACGGCGGCGTGGTGTACCATGCGTTCTCCAACCTGTCCCTCGTCGCGAACTACGGCACCGGCTGGCGCGCGCCGACGCTGTTCGACCTGTACTCCAACGGCCCCAACTTCGCCGAGAACCGGTTCGAGGTCGGAGACCCGAACCTCACGGTCGAGCGCTCCAAGGACCTCGACGGCGGCGTCCGGTGGGTGGGCGACCGGCTCCAGGCCGACCTGTCGGTATACCAGAACTCTATTGACAACTTCATCTTCGCCACGCCGATCAACCAGAATCAAGCGGGGCTTCAGGTCTTCGCGCACACGCAGGCCGACGCGCGGCTGACCGGCGCCGAGTTGTCGCTCGCCGCCCGCGTCACCGACCGCCTGACGATGCGCGGCGCGTACGATTTCGTCGACGGCACCGAGCGCGCCACCGGCACGCCGCTGCCCCTCATGCCGCCGCCCCGCACGATCATCGGCGGCGAGTACGCGATCGGGCGCCTCGCGTCGTTCCACGACGTCTCGGCCGGCGCGGAAGTCGAGAACGACCAGACGCAGACGCGGTTGAACCCCGCCGACGTGCCGACGAAGGGGTATTCCCTGCTCAACCTCGACCTCGCCGCCGAACGCACGGTCGTGTCGCGGCAGTTGCGCTTCGATCTCGACGTGCGAAACGCCCTCGACACCAACTATCGGGATTATCTGAGCCGCTTCAAGCAGTTCACGCCGGCTCCGGGAATCAGCTTCATCTTCAAGGTGTCAAGCGGAGTCTGGTAGCGCGCCGGCCTCAGCGATCGCCGAACGTTCGCTCGAGGTGGCGCCACTCGGCACGTCCGGCGATCGTCGTGAGGACGACGGCGCCGCTCGTCAAAAACCAGCTCTCGAGCGCCACCGATGCCGGAAGCGCATCGCCCGACGCGAGATGGCCAAGGAACGCAAGCACCGCGAGGCCGAGGCCGGTGGGCAGCCCTCGACGCAGCGCGAGACGCGTGAGATAGCGGTCTCGACCGTGCGCTCGCATGTCAATCCAATCGACATAGTCCTCGAATTCGCCGCCGCACCCGGCCCCGCCATGCCCACCCCACATGCGATGTATCAAGGCATTGGCAGTGCCACTGTCGGTCACTGGACTCGCTCCGCCTTGCTCCTCATTTTTTCGACGGCAACACATGCTCCTACGCACGAACGGCTTTCATCGTGTCTAACCGTCCAGTACGGCCAAATGGCAGCGAGCCTTCGACAGCCCCTGTAGCGACCCACGAAGAGCGGGAGCTGCATCGGCTGCTCGTCGAGGGGGTGCGCGACTACGCCATCTTCATGCTGGACACGACAGGTCACGTCGCGACCTGGAACGAGGGCGCCGAGCGCATCAAGCAGTACACGCGCGACGAGATCATCGGGCGTCATTTCTCTACGTTCTACCCGCAGGCCGACAAGGACGCGCGCAAGCCTGACCACGAGCTCGAGATCGCCGAAGCGACGGGAAAATTCGAGGAGGAAGGCTGGCGCATCAGGAAAGACGGATCGCGCTTCTGGGCCAACGTCCTCATCACCGCGATCCGCGACAGTGCCGGAGAGCTGGTGGGCTTTGCCAAGGTCACCCGCGATCTGACCGAGCGCCGCGCCGCGGAGGCGCGCGCGCTCGACGACGCGCGGCGAGTCGCGGCGGAGGAAGCGGCGCGACGCGAAGCCGAAGTTCGCGCGGACGAGCTGCGAAGTCTCGCCGAGCAACTTCGCCAGCGGACGGCCGAGCTCGAGACACAGACGCGCGACGCTCAGGAAGCGCGCGCGCGCGCCGACGACGCCAATCGCGTGAAGAGTCAATTTCTCGCCGCCATGTCGCACGAGCTTCGCACGCCGCTGAACGCGATCGGCGGCTACGCCGACCTCCTCACCATGGAGCTGTCCGGGCCGCTGACTCCCCAACAGCGCGAGCAGCTCACGCGCATCAAACGGAGCCAGGAGCATCTGCTCGGGATCATCAACGACATCCTGAACTTCAGCCGCATCGAGGCGGGACAGGTCGTGTACGACCTCGGTTACGTCGCGATGCGCGACGTCGTGGAAGCGGTGATGTACATGATCGCCCCGCAAGCGCAGGCCAAGGGCTTGAGCTTCGAGCGCACGGAGTCGGCGGGGTGGGTTACCGCGTGGGCGGACAAGGCGAAGGTGGAGCAGATCGTTCTCAACCTCGTCTCCAACGCCGTCAAGTTCACCGGCCCGGGTGGTTCGGTGAGTGTGGCGTGCACTGTCGTCGACGACGAGCGCATCGCGCTGCGCGTCGAGGACACTGGCACCGGAATCCCCGCCGACAAGCTCGACGACATCTTCGAGCCGTTCGTTCAGGTCGGACGCTCGCTCACGAGCGCCGGTGAAGGGACGGGGCTCGGCCTCGCGATCAGCCGCGATCTCGCCCGCGCCATGCGCGGCGACATTCGCGCCGAGAGCGTGCTCGGCGAAGGCTCGGCCTTCACGCTGCTCCTGCCCTCCAATCCGCCGCGCGCGACCAAGTGACGCGACGCGGACTCAGCGCGCGCCGCGCGCCCGCTGGTATGATCCCGGGGTGATGCCGAGATAGCGCTTGAACTGCGTCGTGAGATGACTCTGGTCGGCGAATCCGGTCATCGCGGCGACGTGCGAGCACGGCACGCCGCGCGCGAGCAGCTCCGACGCGTGGCGTACGCGCGTCTGCACGAGATAGCGATGCGGTGAGAGCCCCACCGCGCGACTGAACACGCGGACGAGATGAAAAGGCGTGACGCCTGCATGCGCCGCCAACGCCTCGAGCGACGTGCGTACGTTGTCGCCGTAGCAGTCGTCGAGCAGCTCGCGCGTTTGTTGCACGAGCAGCGGTTCCGCGGTCTCGTGCGCCGCACCGCGCGGCATTCGGTTCGCCGCGTATCGCGTTTCGAGCAAGCCGAGCGTGACGGCCAGCGCTTCAGCTCCGCCGGCGTCCGCTCTCCTCGGAGGGAGTGCGGCCGCTCCGATGCGCGACAGCGCGCCCGCGATCTCCGCATCGCGGATGATCGGTCTCGCGACGTCCAGCTCACCGCTCGCGCAGTGGCCCGTCAACACCGGCACGGGCAGATGCACGGCGAGGTATGAGAGACGCATCGCACCGGGAGCGACGGCGCCAGTGTGCACCTCGCCGGGCGCGATCACGACGACGTCGCCCGGATACGTCAGGTGCGCGCCGCCGCGATGCCACAGCGTGCCAGGGCCGTCGAGGATCACGCCTATTGTATAGAAGTCGTGGGTGTGCCTGGGGAAGACCTGCGTCCGATACGACGTGCGCATCACTTCCACGGGTGCGCCCGTCGCGCCGATGATCGTCGCGATCTCGGCGTAGTCGCCGCGCGCTCTCGCCGCCCGGTCCGCCTCGAGCTCCGTCATTGCGCTCCCCTCCTACCTCACCGGCGCGTACCGCGTAGGTCAAGAATCCACAAGACTGGTGCGCCGGACGCGGTTTGATTGTCAAAACCGCGTCGGTTACCGCTGGCGCGGCGTTCATGCATGCGCCACCCCGAGGAATCCGATGACGGTGAAAGAGACTCCCGCACTCGCCTGGCGCTCGGCGAGATCAACGAGCAAACGCCCGTCGGCGGCCGCCGTGTGCTTGGTCGTCCTGCTGGCGCTGTCGAGCACGCCCGGATTCGTGACACGCAGCCGGTCGCTGGCCGATCAAGGGCAGCGAATCTTTCGCTACGAAACATTCGGCGACGAGACGTTCTGGACCGACACGCTTCACATGGATCGGGTCATCACCGCGGCCGTCGACCCGACGACCGCGCTCTCCGTCGGCCTCAAGGTCGACACGGACTCGCTGCCGCCCGCCGTCGTCGACGGGATCAAGAGCGGAAAGATCGATCTCAAAAATCCGGCCACGACGGTGGCCCTGCTCAAGCTCAACGCGGTCGTCGGCGTCCGCGGCACGGTGCAAAACGTCAACGGCAAAGACACGCTGACCCGCGTGGGCATCACATGCGCATTGTGTCATTCAACGGTTGACAACTCGTTCGCGCCCGGCATCGGCAAACGGCTGGACGGATGGCCGAACCACGATCTCAACCCCGGCGCGATCATCGCGCTGTCCCCCGCGCTAACCGCGGCGCAGAAGGCGGTGTACAACTCGTGGGGCAAGGGGATGTACGACGCGCGCTACAACCACGACGGCAAGAGCGGGCCCTCGGTGATTCCGCCGGCGTACGGGCTGCGCGGGGTTCGCAGCATCACGTACACGGGCGACGGCTCGGAGATCGCCTATTGGAATCGCTACGTCGCCGTCACGCAGATGCACGGCCACGGCACGTTCGACGAGAATCGCCTGTCCCCGCCCGAGCACGTGAAGAATCCACCGGACTCCGTCACGGCGCTGCTGCCGGCGCTACAGGAGTATCAACTCGGCATCGACGCCCCTCGTCCGCCGGCCGGTTCGTTCGATGAGGCGGCCGCCAGGCGCGGGCGCGCGCTGTTCGAGGGCGCCGGCAAGTGCTCGACCTGCCACGTCGGCTCGCGCTTCACCGATGCGCCGCGCCGCCTGCATGCGCCATCCGAAGTCGTGAGCGAGCCGGAGCCGAACGGTGCGCCGCCGTTCGCCGCGCGGAGCGCGACGCGCGCCTTCCGCACCACGCCGCTGCGCGCGCTCTGGCAGCATCCGCCGTACTTCCACAACGGCGTCGCCCCGACGCTCGAGGCGGTCGTCGAGCTGTACGACACCAAGAAGCACCTCAACCTGACGTCGCAGCAGAAGGCGGATCTCGTCCAGTATCTCAAGTCGCTGTGACGGCGGGCGCCGGAGGCGATGGCGCGACCCGGCCATCGCCTCCGAGGTTACGGCCGGCTCGCCCGTGATCTCTCGCTTGGACGCCGGCGTGGCGCGGTCCACGGTCTTGAAGCCCGGGAAGCTTCACGTCGACGCGACGAGCGCCGCCGCGAGGTACACCGCTACGCGGACGGACAACTTCACCTGACGACGCGAGGCAGCTACAGCGATGGACCCGAGGCGCAGGGAGACCAGGTGTCGCCGGCCTGGAACCTTTCGCTCGATGTACCGGTCGTCGATCGCAGGAAGCCGTAGGCTCGTCGTTTGGTGGCATCCGCATCGTCGCGGACGATGATCGTCCGATTCCAGACCGCCCGACGCCCTACGCTCCACCGCTCCACGCCCCACGCTCCACCGCGCCTAGACAACCTTTTCCCCGCACCAAGTGTCTACCCTAAGACACTTGGGGAAAACGCCATGGCGCTGCTCAAGGGAACGCTCGACACGCTCGTCCTCAAAACGCTGTCCTGGACGCCCATGCACGCCTTCGAGATCGCCTCCTGGCTCGACGAGCGGTCGGGCGGACGTCTCTCGGTCGAGGACGCGGCGCTGCTTCAGGCACTGCACCGCATGGAGGAGCGCAAGCTCATCGCGGCCGAGTGGGCGATGACGAAGAACGGTCGCCGGGCGCGGTACTACCGCCTGACGGCGTCGGGGAAGGCTCACCTGCGCGCCGAATCGGCGCGGCTCGTCGACCACTTCGACGCCATCGTCACGGTGCTGGGCACACGGAGCGTCTGACGTGCCGCTCCGCCCAGGACTGCTTCGGCTCTTCAGGCTTCCGCTACGCGGCCGCGCGGCGATCGACGCCGACGTCGACGAAGAGCTCGAGTCGCTCATCGCCAATCGGATCCAGCACCTCGTCGCCCGGGGAATGCCGCCGGACGAGGCGCGCGCCCGGGCGCTCGAGCGCGTCGGCGCCACGCTCGATGAAGCGCGCCGCATCCTCCACCACTCAGCCGAACACCGGGAACGCCGTATGACGGCCATCGAACGCATCGAAAGTGTCATTCAAGATGTCAGATACGCGGCCCGCGGCCTCGCGCGGCGCCCCGCGTTCACCGCGGTCGCCGTGCTCACGCTGGCGATCGGCATCGGCGCGACGACGGCGATCTTCAGCGCCGTGAACGTGCTCCTCCTTCGTCCGCTGCCGTACGCGCGGCCGGACGAGCTCATGAAGCTCGCGCTCGTCACTCCGCCGCGCGGCGCCAATCCGGGCATCGACGACATGGTCTGGTCGTATCCCAAGTTCACCGTGCTGCGAGACGCCCAGCGGTCGTTCAGCGACGTCGCCCTCTACGCCGCGTCGCAATTCACGTTCGGCGCGACGGACCCGGAGCGCGTGGCCGCTGAAGTCGTTGGCGCGCGCTACTTCCGTACCCTCGGCGTGCCGGTCATTCGCGGGCGCGACTTTGACCCGAGCATCGATGCCGCGGCGGGCGCTCCGCGGCAAGTCATTCTCTCGTACGCACTGTGGGATCGCCGGTTCAACGCCGACCCGGCGATCATCGGCCGGACCGTCGACGTCGATCGGCTGCCATGGGTCGTGATTGGCGTCGCGCCGCGTGAGTTCAAGGGACTGACGGGTCAAGCCCAACTGTTCGTGCCCATCACGTCTCGCTCGGCAGAGGATCTGAACCAGCCGCAGTCGCACGAGTTCGGGCTCGTTGCACGCCGCAAGCCCGGCGTCACGGCGGCGCAGGCCGCGGCGGAGGTGCGCGCGCTCGGCCCTCGCATCAGCGACGCCTTTCCGAATCAGTTCGACAAGTCGGCGTGGGGCGCGCGCGCCGCGCCGCTCGACGACGCGCGCATCGCTCCGGCGACGCGCCGGTCGCTCCTCGTGTTGTTCGGTGCAGTGGGCCTCGTGTTACTCATCGCCTGCGTCAATGTGGCCAACCTCCTGCTCGGCCGAGCGAGCGCGCGGCGCCGCGAGCTCGCGGTCCGAATGGCGATCGGCGCCGGCCGGACCCGTCTAATCCGTCTCCTGCTGACGGAGAGCGTCTTGCTCGCGCTCGTCGGCGGCGCGGCGAGCGTGGTCGTCGCGTGGCTCGGCGTGCACGCGCTCGACACGATCAATCCGGCGGCGACCTTGCGATTGCCTCGAGACAACAGTCTCGGAGTGACGACCTTCTCGACGATTCGCCTCGACGGCGCCGCGCTCGCGTTCACCTTTGCCGTCGCCACGCTCGTCGGCATCGTATTCGGGCTCGCGCCGGCGCTGAGCGCATCCGGCGCGTCGCTCGCCGGCGCAATGAAAGATGATGCGGTGAACCGCCGAGGCCGCGGCTCGGGCGGTTCGAGCCGGCGGCTCCTCGTCGTCACCGAGGTCGCGCTCGCGATCATGCTGCTCGCGGCCTCGGGGCTCATGATTCGAAGCCTCGCCAAGCTGCTCGCGGTCGACTACGGCTTCGATGGACGCGGCGTGTTGACCTTCCGGCTCAACATTCCGCCGGGCGACATGCCGCGCGACTCGATGCCAGGGTTCTACGATCAAGTCGTCGCGCGAGTGCGCGCCGTGCCCGGGGTTGCGGACGTTGCGCTCAACAACTGTCCGCCGCTCAACGGCGGTTGCAACGGCACCGGTATCATTCGACTCGACCGGCCGAAGATCGACTTCGGGCACGCGCCGGACATCGGCATCCACTGGGCGTCTCCGAGCTGGTTCTCGACACTCGGCGTCCACCTGCTTCGCGGACGACTGATCACGGGCGAAGATCGCGCGGGCGCGCCAAAGGTCGTCGTCATCAACGACGCGGCGGCTGAACGCGTCTGGCCGGGCGAAGATCCCATCGGCAAACACGTCGCCCTGGGACAAGGCGGACTGGATGACGCGGTGGTCGTGGGGATCGTGCGCGGAGTCCGCCAGAAGCCGGACTCGGCGCCCAAGCCAGATGCGTACGTCGCGTACGCCCAGGCGCCGCGACCGGGTATGATCGTCTTCGTTCGGACGGTGCGGCCGCCGGCATCGATGGGCGACGAGGTGCGGCGCGCCGTGCACGACGTCGCACCGATGCTTCCCGTCTACGACATGCAGACGATGGAGCAGCGAACCGAGAATGCCACCGCGCGCACGCGGTTCAGCGCGACGCTGCTCGCCCTGTTCGCCGCGACGGCGCTGTCGCTCGCCGCGATCGGCATTTACGGCGTGATGTCGCTCGCCGTGAGCGCGCGCACGCGCGAGCTGGGGATTCGGATCGCGCTCGGCGCCGATCGCGCGCGCGTGCAGCGGCTCGTCGTCGGCGAAGGCTTGACGCTGGCCGCGGCGGGCGTGGCGATCGGATTCGTGGGCGCGCTCTTCGCGACGCGCGTCCTCGGCAACATGCTCTACGGCCTGGAGCCGAGCGACCCAGCCACGTACGCCGGCGTGACACTCGTGCTCGTGGCGGCGGCCGCCGCGGCGAGCTGGCTCCCGGCGCGGCGGGCGTCGCGCATCGATCCGATCAACGCGCTGCGAGCGGAGTAACGCACGACGGTGCCGCCGGGCGGCGGAGCGTCAGCTCCAGCCGCCCAGGATCGCGCCCATGATCACCAGAGCGACGAGATTCGATCCGGCGTTGATGATGAGAAGCTTCACGGGGCGCCGGGCCGCGGCCCAGTCGTCGAGCAGCACGACGAGGATGAAGCCGAGCCAGTTGAAGAAGCCGACGGCCGCGCCGGTGGCGACGCTGTGGGCGCCCGCATAGAACACGGCGTGCGCGAGAACGAACGCCATGAGCAGCGCGCCGATGATCCAGGTCGTCATCGCCTTGGCCATGCTGCCCTTCATCTGTTCGTCGGTCACGCCGCTCAGCCGCTGCCATTCGCGGAGAAAGAGGACCGGCGAGTACCACAGCGATCCGACGATGATCTTCACCAGAATCGCAACGATGAACGGCCCAGCGTGAATGGGGACGGGCTGCATGAGCGCTCCAGGGAGGACGTGGCGGGGGGAGGAAGAACGATCGACACGCGTCGCAACCGGCGTACTGCGGCCTAACCTCGGCGCACGATTATAGCACCCGCCGTCGCTCGGCGCACCATGCGGCGGCTAATCGAGCGAACAACCCGCGCGGCTGTTACTTGCCGTCGCTCGATCGTGCGCCGAGTGCCGCGCCGGCGACCACCGCCGCGCCGAGCGCGAGCCACGGTGCGCGCTTGGCTAGCCACCACTCGACACTTGTATCGCGCGAGCGATCGTCGAAGCGGCCGTGGGCACCAAAGTCTCCGGCCACCGCCGTCCACAAGTTGTCGGGCCGACTCGCGTCGGCGGGCTCCGTCGTCTGTTCCCCACTGTACGCGGTCGCGGCGAGCTCGCGATCAATGTAACCCGGCACGACCTTCTCGCCGACGACGGCTTTCACGGTGGGCCACCCGACGAGCACTTCACGTCCGTCGTCGTGCCGCACGGCGTGGTGCACCGCGTCGGCGCCGACTTCCGGTTGGAAGATCGGTGGAACCGGCTGCGGGCGGTGCGGCAGCCGGTTGCGCGCCCAGTCGAACTGCGGTGTGTTCATGGCCGGCATCTGCACCATCGTCGTCCGCACGCGGCTGCCGTCGTGTATGAGCTCACTCAATAGAGCTTCGTGAAAGCCGAGGATGGCGTGCTTCGCCGCGCAGTACGCGGCTTGGAGCGGAATGCCGCGGTGGGCCAGCGCCGACCCGACCTGGATGATGACGCCGCGATCGCGCGGCAACATTCGCCTGAGCGCGGCGAGTGTGCCGTGAACGTAACCGAGATAGGTGACGTCGGTGACGCGGCGGAACTCGCCGGCAGACATTTCCTTGATCGGCGAATACACGGACACCATCGCGTTGTTGATCCATACATCGATCGGCCCGAGATCGCGCTCGACGTCGCCGGCCGCCTGCTCGACCGCGTCGGCGTCGGCGACGTCGAGCGGGTAGACGCGCGCCCGTCCGCCCAGAGCCTCCACCGACGCGCGCGCCGCCTCGAGCCGCTCGGCGCCACGCGCCATCAACGCGATGGCGCTGCCGTCGCGCGCGAATCGCTCGGCGATCGCGCGCCCCAGTCCGGCCGACGCGCCGGTAATCACGACGACTTCGCTCACTGCACACCTCCCTGCTCGATCGCCATCGCCAGCACTTCAGCCACGTGGAGCGGATGACGCTTGGTCGTCTGCTCGATCTGCTCGCGGCAACTGAAGCCGTCGGCGACGATCAGCGTCCCGACGTCCGCGGCGCGCACGCGCGGCAGGAGCACGCGCTCCGCGCACGTGATGGACACGTCGTACGGCTCGCCCTTCGCGTAGCCAAAGGCGCCGGCCATGCCGCAGCACCCTGAGTCGAGAACCTCGTAGCGCAGCTTCATGGCGTCGAGGACGTCGCGCTCGCACTTGAAGTCGAGCACCGACACATGGTGACAGTGGCCTTGGACGATGGCCGATCCGGAGAGGCGCGGCGGAGTGAAGCCCTTGGCATGCTTGGCGAGAAACTCGGTGAGAAGGAAGCTCTGATCGTGCAGCCGTTTCGCGTCGGGATCGTCCGGCATGAGATTGACCAGCTCGTCGCGAAAGACGGAGATGCAGCTCGGCTCGAGCCCGACGACCGCGGTGCCGGCGCGCAGCATGGGCCGGAGCGCGCCAAGCGTCTGCACGAGCAGCTTCCTGGCCAGCGAGAGCATGCCATAGTCGTACAGCGGCCGGCCACAGCAGAGCGGCCGCGGCGGAAGCACGACGCGGTAACCAGCCGCCTCGAGCACCGACACCGCCGCACGCGCCGGCCCGGGCGTGAAGTAGTTGTTCCATGTGTCCGGCCAGAGGATCACCGGCGCTCGCGCGTCGTCGCGGACCGCGCGGCGCGCGTACCAATGCCGGAACGTCTCGGTGGCGAACTTGGGAATGCGCCGCTGCGGCGCGACCGAAAGCACCGCCTTGGCGAGGCCGGCGGTGAGGCCGTTCGTCGTGAAGTTGGCGAGTCGCGGCATGTGCGACGCGACGCGTGCCCATCGATGCATCCATCCGAAGGCGTACGCGGACAGCGGACGGCGATGATGCTCATAGAAGTGCGCGAGAAACTCCGCCTTGTACGTCGCCATGTCGACGTTCACGGGGCACTCGTGGCGGCACGCTTTGCAGGCGAGACAGAGGTCGAGCGCCTCTTTCACGGCGTCCGTTCGCCAGCCGTCGCGAAGCGGATTCCCCTCGAGCATCTCGAACAGGAGGCGCGACCTGCCGCGCGTCGAATGCTTTTCCTCGCGCGTCGCCATGTAGCTCGGACACATCGTGCCGCTGTCGTGCTTGCGGCACTTGCCCGTGCCGACGCAGCGATTCGCCGCATAGGCGAAGCTGCCGCGGTCTTCGGTGAACGCGAAATGCGTCTTCGGCTCCCACGGGTGGTAGTGCGTCCCCCAGCGGAGGTTGCTGTCGACCGGGTAGGCGTGGACGACTTTTCCCGGGTTCATCATGCCGCGCGGGTCCCACGCGGCCTTGAACTCGCCGAACGCGCGCACGATCTCGTCGCCGAACATGATCGGCAGGAGGGCGCCGCGCGCCTGGCCGTCGCCGTGCTCGCCGGAGAGCGAACCGCCGAACGACGTCACGAGGGTCGCCGCCTCGACGAGAAAACGCTTCCACCGGTCGATCCCCTCGGCGGTGAACAGATCGAAGTCGATGCTGCAGTGTACGCAGCCTTGACCGAAGTGGCCGTAGAGCGATGCCGTGTAGCCGTATCGATCCATCAGCGCCTTGAGCCCGCGCAGGTAGTTGCCGACGTCCTCCGGCGCGACCGCGGAGTCCTCCCACCCGGGATAGAAGTCCGGATCGTGAGGAATCTTTGACGTCGACCCGAGCCCCGACTCGCGAATCTTCCAGACGAGGTCTTCGCGCTTCACGTCCGCGTAGAGCTTGCAGGGCCGCGCCGTCCCGGCCGCGCTGAACGCATCGACCAGCGACCGCGCTTTGTGCATCGCCTCGTCCTTGGACTCGCCGCCGAACTCGACGACGAGCCAGGCGTTGCCATCGGGAAAGAGCGCGCGCCCCGCCGTCGACATCCCTTTGTCGTGCATGTATTGGAACATGCTCGCGTCGATTCCCTCGAGCGCGATGGGACGATGCTCATTACAGAATGCGACGTGGTCGCCGGCCGTGAAGATGTCGTCGAAGCCGAACACCGCCAGGGTGCGGACGGGCGGGCTGTGGACGAGCCGCAGCTTGGCCTGGAGGATCGTCACGCAGGTGCTCTCGGTTCCGACCAGCGCGCGCGCCACGTTGAAGCCATGCTCGGGGAGAAGCTGGTGCAGGGGATAGCCCGAGACGAGCCGCGGAATCTTCGGGAAGCGCCGGCGAATCTCGTCCGCGTACCGATCGCGCAACGCCTCGAGACGGGAGTAGATCTCCCCACGCACGCCCCCTTCGCCGATGATTCGCGCGATCTCGTCGTCCGACGCCGGGCCGACCCATGTTCGCAGCCCGTCGTAGGTCAGGATCTCGAGCTCGATCGTGTTCTCTTCGACCTTGCCCGCCATCTGCGCGTGCATGCCGCACGAATTGTTGCCGAGCATGCCGCCCAGGGTGTTGCGGCTGTGCGTCGCGGGGTCGGGGCCAAAGGTGAGTCCCCGCTCCGCCGCGCGATGACGCAAGTCGTCGAGGACACAGCCGGGCTCGACGCGGGCCCAACCATTGTCCCAATCGATCTCGAGCACGCGATTCATGTATTTGCTCATGTCGAGCACGACCGCGGCGTTGCACGTCGCGCCGGCGAGGTCGGTCGCGCCGCCGCGCGACACGATCGGCGCCGCAAACTCGCGACACACCGCCACGGCCGCCTCGACATCGTCGGCGTCGCGCGGCAGCACGACGCCGATCGGTATCTGGCGGTAGTTCGATGCGTCGGTCGAGTAGAGCGCGCGGTCGCCGTCGTCGAATCGCACTTCTCCGCGCACGCGACCGCGGAGCGCGCGCGCGAGGCCAGGCGCGTCGACCGTGGCCGCCGCGCCGGCGACCGCGTCGGGGCGAGGAGGCGTCGGAGGCGGAGCCTGTTCGCGCGGGTGCGCGACGCGCGGAACGGGAAGCTGCGGAATGCGCGTCATGACGTCAGATAGCGCGCCGCGTCGGCGCGTTTGAGCTCGAGGCCGAGCCCCGGACGCGTGAGGTCGGGGTGGAGTGCGCCGTCGCGAGGCTCGACCGCGCCATCGAACAGGAGATGCTCGATGCGCACGTGATCGAAGAAGTACTCGACGTGTCGCAATCGCTTGAGCGCGCACGCGGGGTGAAGGTGCAATGCCGGGGCGCAGTGCGTCGACAGCGGCAGCATCGCGCCCTCGCACAGCCCGTCCACGACGAGGAGGCCGCTGATCCCCTCGCAGCGCGTCGCATCGGCCTGCACGACGTCGACCGCACGGGCGTCGATGATGTCGACGAACATCCGCGGCTCGTAGCCATATTCGCCGAGCGAGATCTCCATCCCCGCGGGCGAGTGCTCGCGCACGAATCGCGTGCCGGCGAGATCGCCGTGATAGACCGGCTCCTCGAACCAGGTCACGCGCGATTCGGCGAAGCGCTGTGCCTGCGCGACCGCCTGCGCGGACGAGTACGCGCCATTGGCGTCGACGAACAGCTCCGCGTCGTCACCGATCGCGCCCCGCGCGGCCGCAACGCGCTTCACGTCGGCTGCCGCGTCGCGCCCGATCTTCATCTTGACGCGCGAAACGCCGGCGGCGACCCAGCCTGCGAGCTGCGAGCGGAGCTTATCGTCGGTGTACGACGTGAAGCCGCCGCTCCCATAGACCGGTGCCGCGTCGCGCGCCGCGCCAAGCAGCGTCACGAGCGGCACGTCGAGAAGCTTCGCCTTCAGGTCCCACAGCGCGACGTCGATCGCGGAGATCGCCATCGACGCGATCCCGGGCCGTCCAAGATTCCGCACCGCGGCGACGAGCGCCGACCAGACTCGCGGAATGGAGAACGCATCCATGCCGCGCGCGACGCGCGCCAGCGAATGATGGATCAGCGACGCGGTGGACTCGTCGGCGTACGAGTAGCCGATCCCGGTCGCGTCACCCGCCGACGCTTCGACGAGCACGAGCGTCGTGGCGTTCCAGACGTACGTCCCGTCCGACTCGCTCGGCGTCGCCGTCGGCACGCGGTAGGTCGAGACTGCCAGATCGCGAATCGGCGCGACGGAGGCGGTCGCCCCGCGCACTCTCAGATCACCTCGCGAACCTTGTCTTCGGCGACGGTCTTGATGATTTTCCAACGATCTTTTTCGCCGCGCGCCAACGCTTTCGCGAAGTGAATCGCCTGGTCCGTCGTGATTTTGCCGGGCATCGGCGGCTCGCTGGGATCGACGATCGCTTGCACGACGGCGGGGCCGGGGTGCTCGAGCGCCGCCTTCAGCACCTTCGACGCGTCTTTTGGCTTTTCGATCGTGAAGCCGCCGGCGCCGCACGCTTTGGCGAACGCTTCGAAGTCGATCGGTTGGAGCTCGACGCCGTACTGCGGATTTCCCTCGAGCACCATCTGCTCCCACTTGATCATGCCGAGCACGTTGTTCTTGATGACGATGACCTTCACGCGCAGATCGTATTTCACGAGCGTGGCGATCTCGCCCATCAACATCGTGAAACCGCCGTCGCCCACGATGCACACGACTTGACGCTTGGGGTACGCCATCGCCGCGCCGATGCTGTACGGGAGCCCGTTCGCCATCGTGGCGAGAGAGCCTGAGAGCGAGAACATCATCTTCTCTCGCACGTCGATGTAGCGCGCGGCCCACGTCGCGATCGTCCCGCTGTCGGTCGACACGATGGCGTCGTCGTCGAGCAGCTTGTTCAGCTCGTACGTCACGACCTGCGGCTTCATCGGCGAGTCGCCGCGCGTGCCGCGCTCCTTCATGAGGCCGCGCCAGTCCTTCATGTGCTTCTGCGCGCTCTCGAGAAATTTCCGCTTCTTCTTGGGCTCGACGAGCGGCGTGAGCGCGCGCAATACGGTCGCGCAATCGCCGACCAGCCCAACGTCGACGTCGAATCGCAGCCCGATACGCGCCGGATCGACATCGATCTGAATTCCCTTCGCCTGGCCGGGCTTCGGGTAGAACTCGAGATACGGGAAGCCGCTGCCGGCGATGAGCAGCGTGTCGCACTCTTCCATGACGTCCTGCGACGCGGCGGTGCCGAGAAGACCGATGCCGCCCGTGGTGTACGGGCTGTCGTCCGGAACGACCGCTTTGCCGAGCAGCGGCTTGACGATCGGCGCGCCGACCCGTTCGGCGAGCTCGAGCACTTCGTTTCGCGCGGCGAGACAGCCGCGCCCGGCGAGGATCGCGACCTTCTCGCCATCGTTGATCAACGCGGCGGCGCGCCGCAGCAGCGTGTCGGAGGGGACGGAGCGCGGCGGTGCGAACAAGTCGCCGCTGTGTTTCGGGACATTCGCCTTCGACCGCTGGCCGTCGAGCTCCCACTTCTGAATGTCCTTCGGAATCGTGACGTGCGCGACCGTACGCCGGCCGAGCGCGGTCTTGATCGCCTCGTCGATCACGTTCACGGCGTGCGCGGGGCCCATGACGCGCTGATTGAACGCCGCCACGTCGATGAAGACCTTGTCGAGGTCGACGTCCTGCTGGTACTGGAGACCGATGAGATCGTGAAAGGTGTGCCCGGTGATGGCGAGCACGGCCTGACCGTCGCACTTCGCGTCGTACAGGCCGTTCAGCAGGTGAATGCCGCCCGGACCCGAAGTCGCGATGCAGACGCCCAATCGTCCCGTGTACTTGGCGTACCCGCAGGCGGCGAACGCCGCGGCCTCCTCGTGCCGCACCTGAACGAACTTGATCTGCTTTTCTCGAGTGCGGAGCGCCTCGAACATGCCGTCGACGCCGTCGCCGGGCAGTCCGAAGACGGTGTCCACTCCCCACGCGATGAGTCGATCGACGATGAGCTCCGCAGTCGTTGCCGCCATGTATCCCCTCCGAGGGATGAATGGGCGTACAAGAAGCGTACCGAGGGATGGCGCGGGAAATGCTCCCTGACGCGGCCGCCAGAGATTACCCAAACTTCAATGAGAGGCTGCTGATGGAAGCTCGAGCGAAGCTGTTCGGTCATCCGATCCATCAGATGTTGATCGTCTTCCCCCTCGGGTTGCTCGCGACGGCGGTGATCTTCGACCTCGTGCGCCTCGCCGGCGGCGACCCGACCTGGTCGCTCGTCGCCTATTGGATGACGGGCGCCGGCGTGATTGGCGGCCTCTGCGCCGCGCTGTTCGGCGTGATCGATTGGCTGAAGATCCCCGCGGGAACGCGCGCCTACCGTCTGGGCCTGGTGCACGGGCTCGGCAACGTGGGCGTGGTCGCGCTCTTCGCGATCAGTTGGTTTCTGCGGCGGCCGACTCCGACCACGCCTTCGGTGCTCGCGATCGTGCTGTTGCTCGCGGGCGGCGCGCTGAGCCTGGTCACCGGCTGGCTCGGCGGCGAGCTCGTCGACCGGCTCGGCGTCGGCGTCGACGACGGCGCCAATCTCGACGCGCCCAGCTCGCTCGGCGGACCGGTCCCGCAACAGCGGGAAGCGCGCGTCACGTAAGCCAGCGCCGACAGCGCGAACGGGCGCACCTAATGAGAAGATCCGTTCTTCATCGGTTCGTGTTCGTTCGATCCGTATCTTCGCTGTCGGAGTTGTGAGTTGCCGTTGGGCCATCGTCGGTGACCGACGCCGGCCGATCGACGACATCGGGTGACAACCCGAGTACGGATTGAACTGACGACGAACGGGCAACGAACGGAGAACGGCATGGGTTGTTGGTGGTCGTGAAGGCCGGCGCCGGAGGCGGGTGCCGGGCGAGGGGACGACCACCGAAAGTCGGCCTAGGCCACCCTCGGGCAGAGCGCGCTCGCGCCGGCAAGGTCGGTGTAACTCCCTGGCTACCGCCGCCGTAGTGATGCATGGGTCGGAACGCATCGTCCCACGTCCAACGTCCAACGTCACACGTCCAACGCTCCACGCCCATGCGCATCCTCTGGACTCTGTTCAAGATCATCCTCGGACTCGCCATCGCGATCCCGGTCGGCCTGCTCGTCCTGGCCCTCACGGTTGGCGTCGTCGGGACGCTTGTCGGGCTGGCGATCGCGGCGCTGCGGCTCGCGATCTTCGGCTTCGTCGGCTATGGACTGTACCGCGTCGTTCGACACTTCGTCGCGCCCTCGCGCGCGAAAATGCCGCCGCCCGTGCGCGACCTGCCGCCCGCGGACCCGTACTATACGGCCGCGATGCGCGAGCTCGACGCGGAGCTGAGGGGAACGCCGCAGCGGTAGGTCGACGGGAGATCCAATGCATCGCCGGCCGTTTTCCCGAACGGTCGTCGGCAGCGGCTGCGCGACTGTGCGCCGCTGACACGAGGCTGTAAGACCAAGGCCCACTCCGTCGGACTGCGACGCACGCCGTAGCATCTGTTCGACCCGCACCGGCGCGCACCGCGCGCCGGTCGCACGCTCGAACAGCCGAACTGGAGCCGAACCCATGCCCACCGCTTCGACCAGGATCGAACACGATCTCCTGGGCGACCTCGCCGTGCCCGCTGACGCGTACTACGGCGTTCAGACGGCCCGCGCGCTCGAGAACTTCAAGATTTCCGGCGTCCCGCTCAGTCTCTACCCGAATTTCATCAAAGGGCTGGCGATGGTGAAGCTCGCCGCCGCACGCGCCAACTTCGAGACCGGCGGCTTCTCGAAGGAGATCCTCACCGCGATCGAGGGCGCGTGCCAGGAGCTGATCGACGGCAAGCTGCACGAGCAGTTCCAGCTCGACGTCCTCCAAGGCGGCGCGGGGACGTCGACGAACATGAACGCCAATGAAGTCATCGCCAACCGCGCCCTCGAGCTGATGGGACACCACAAAGGTGAATACAAGTATTGTGATCCGCACGATCACGTCAACCGCTCGCAGTCCACGAACGACTCGTATCCGACCGCGATGCACGTCGGCATGGCACTTGGCAACAGGGACATCATCAAGGCGTTCAACGACCTGATCGCTTCGTTCCGGGCCAAGGCCAAGGAGTTTGGGACCATCGTCAAGATGGGACGGACACAGTTGCAAGACGCCGTGCCGATGACGCTGGGTCAGGAGTTCGACGCCTTCGCCGAATCCCTGGCGGACGAGGTTCATGCGCTGGAGGCGATCAGCAAGGTCCTCTGCGAGATCAGCATGGGCGGCACGGCAATCGGCACCGGCTTGAACGCGCCGAAGGGCTATGCCGAAAAGTGCGCTCACCACCTCGCCAAAGTCTCGGGGCTTCCGATCCGCCTCGCGCACAACCTCGTCGAGGCGACCCAGGACACACAAGCGTTCGTGCTCTACATGTCGGCGCTCAAGAGCCTGGCGATCAAGCTCGCCAAAGTCGGCAACGACTTGCGGCTCCTGTCCTCGGGCCCGCGCTGCGGGCTCCACGAGATCAACCTCCCCGCGACACAGCCCGGTTCGTCGATCATGCCGGGCAAGGTGAATCCCGTGATCCCCGAGGTGACGAACATGGTCGCCTACCGCGTGATCGGAAACGACCTCGTCGTCACGCTCTCCGGCGAAGGCGGACAGCTGCAGCTCAACGCATTCGAACCGGTGATGGCCGCGGTGATCTTCGAGTCGCAGCTGCTGTTCGTGAACGCGGCGTACACGCTGCGCGTGCACTGCGTCGACGGCATCACCGCGAACGCGGACGTTTGCAAGCACTATCTCGAGACGAGCATCGGGACCGTGACCGCGCTCAACCCGGTCATCGGCTACGACAAGGCCACCGAGCTCGCCGCCGAGGCGCTCGAGACAGGCGAGGGGATCATTCCGCTCGTGCGCGAGAAGCACATCCTGACCGACGAGCAAATAGACGAGATCCTGAACCCCGCCGCGCTCACCGGCCAGGGACGCTAGAGCGCATTCGGTCCACCCGGACATCACGCGGAGAGCTGTTTACCTCGGAGGGCTCAGTCATGTCGATTCGCGTTTCGTCGTCCCATCGCATTCTCGCAGTGGCGCTCACGCTCGTGTTCGCCGCGAGCGGCGTCGCCCACGCGCAGCGCGACTCCGCGGCCGGCACGGTCGTGGATCGTCACCCCGATCCATCCCTCCCGAACATCGTCGTGCTGGCAACTGGCGGGACCATTGCCGGCGCCGCCGGAAGCAACGTCACCGCCGGCTATTCGAGCGGCAAGGTCGGCGTCGAGCAACTGCTCGATGCGGTGCCCGAAGCGAAGAAGCTCGCGAATCTCTCCGGCGAGCAGGTCTCGAACATCGGCTCGCAGGACATGAACGACTCGGTGTGGATGAAGCTCGCGACGCGCGTGAACGAGCTGCTCGCCCGGCCGGACGTGACCGGCGTCGTGATCACGCACGGCACGGACACGATCGAAGAGACGGCCTATTTTCTCAACCTCGTCGTCAAGTCGACGAAACCGGTGGTGATGACGGCGTCGATGCGCCCGTCGACGGCGCTCTCGGCGGATGGGCCGCTCAACTTCTACAACGCGGTCGCCGTCGCCGCGAATCGCCAGGCGACCGGGCACGGCGTGATGGTTGTCGCGAACGACTGGATCCACGGCGCCGGCTCGCTCACCAAGACGAGCACGACCGCGGTGCAGACCTTCATGTCGCCACTCACCGGCCTCCTTGGTGTCGTGAGCTACGGCGACGTCCGCTGGCTGCGCGCGCCGATCGGCAAGAACACGGTGTCCTCGGACTTCTCCGTCGAGCCGACCACGACCCTGCCGCGCGTCGACATCATCATCGCGACGGAGAACATGGACGGCACGCTCATCAACGCGGCCGCCGCGTCGGGCGCGAAGGGGATCGTCGTCGCCGGCGTCGGCAACGGCAACATGACCGCCACAGCGCTGGCCGCGCTCGCGACTCAGGCGAAGCGAGGGATCGTGTGCGTCCGCGCCTCGCGCGTGCCGACCGGCTTCGTCGGCCGGAACGTGGAGGTGAAGGACGACAGTCTCGGCCTCGTCGCGTCGCTCGGATTGAGTCCGCAGGAAGCGCGCGTCCTCCTGCGCCTCGCCCTGCTCAAGACGAGCGACCTGACGACGATTCAGCGCTATTTCGACGAGTACTAGCGGTACCCCGATGCCCCGCCGGTTCTTCGCCGCGCCGCTCGTCTGCGCGTTTGCTGCCGCGCAGTTCGGCGCGCAGGTCGGCGCGCAGCGGACGAAAGACGCCAAAACGATGCGCGACTCCGTTCGCGACTCCGTTCGCGACTCCGTTCGCGACTCGCTCCTGGCGAATGGCGTCACGGCCGGCGAGTCGGACGCCGAGCACATGGATCGGAATCTGATTTCGCGCGCCAAGCTGAACTTGGGCTTGACGACGCTCGAGATCGGCGGCGGCGTTCTCGTCGACTACATCGGCTACGATCAGGATCCGGCGAGTCGCGAGCAGTTCGACCTGCCGTCGATTGGCAAGCTGCGCGACGCGCGCGTCCTGCTCGGCGGCAAGCTCAAATCGAAGCGGCCGGTCACCTGGCAGGCGGGGATCATGTACGACGCCGCCACGCAGAAGTGGCTGGTCAGGCAGACCGGATTCATGATCGCCGTACCGGAGATATGGAGCCACTTCTTCATCGGACGAGCGAAGGAGGGGTTCAGCATGAACAAGGTGATGGTCGGCTACGATGGATGGACGATGGAACGGCAGCCGTTCACCGACGCGACCGTCCCGCTGCTCGCCGACGGCATCAAGTGGCTCGGCATCACGCCCGATCAGCACTGGTTCTGGAATCTCGGCGTGTTCGGCGACGCGTTCTCCCAGGGGCAGACGTTCTCGAGCTACGACAACCAGTTCGTCGCGCGCCTCGGGTGGGTGCCGATGGTCGCCGATAGCGCGGGCACGTTGTTGCACGCCGCGATGAACTACCGCGTCGGCAAGCCGGACAAGGATTCGTTGCGGCTTCGCTCGCGCCCGGAGGCCTTCGAGGCACCGTACTTCATCGATACACAGCGCTTCCCGGCCACGCTGTCGCAGCAGTTTGGGCCGGAGCTGTACATCCGGCCGGGCCGGCTGATGTTCGGCACCGAATACTATTGGCAGCACGTCCGCTCGGCCGAGGAGGGGAATCTCTGGTTCCACGGCGGCGAGGTCGTGGCGACGTGGATCGTCACCGGGGAGACTCGCTCGTACAACACCGTCGGCAACTACTTCCGGTCGGTCGCGCCGACGGCGACGGTGGCGCAGGGCGGCCCCGGCGCGTGGGAGTTGGTACTGAAATACTCATATGCCAATCTGGACAATCGGGGCATCCAGGGCGGCGCGTTTTCGCGCGTCACGCCAATGCTCAACTGGTATCTCACGGACAACCTGCGGCTGGAGCTCGCCTACGGCTTCGGCGTGCTGAATCGTTTCGATCTTCGCGGCCGCACGCAGTTCTTCCAAGCACGCCTCCAAACGGAGCTGTGACGTGATCTCTCTGCGCCGACTCGCGCCGCGGTGACTCATGACCGACACGATTGCCCACTCGAGCCACGCGGACATGATCCTCTGGCTGTCGATTGCGCTATGGGTCGCGATGCTGGTCTGCATCGAGCTCGGGCGGCGGTTCGGCATCGTCCAGCTTCGCAAGCAGGGGAAGGAGGCGCGCAGCGGCGTCGGCGTCGTCGACGGATCGATCTACGCGATGCTCGCGTTTCTCATCGGCTTCAGCTTCAACGGGGCCGCGGCCCGTTTCGACCAACGCCGCGCCCTCGTTGCCGCGGAGGTGAACGCGATCGGTACCGCCTGGCAGCGGATCGACCTGCTGGCGGCGGATCAGCAAGCGGCGCTGCGGCCGCTGTTCCGCCGCTATGTCGACGCGCTCATTGCGTCCTACGCTGATCGCCCGGAGAGCGCGAGCGTGCTGCTCGAGCCGCCGGCCCTCAAGCGCGCGCAAGCCGATGTGTGGTCGAGCACGGTCGCGTTGTCGACGAATCCGTCGGGGGAGAAGGCGCGCGTGCTGCTCATCCCGTCCATCAACGAGATGTTCGGCAGCATCGAACAGGAGCGGCTTGCGCGGCGCGTGCATCCACCGATCGGGATCTTCGCGGTGCTCGCGCTCCTCTCGCTGCAGGCGGCCTTCTTCATCGGCTACGCGATGGCAGCGGCACCGCGACGAAATTGGATGTACTACTTCAGCATCGCCACGACGATCGCCGTGGCGATGTGGGTGATCCTCGAGCTGGAATACCCGCGATTGGGCGTCATCCGAGTCAACTCGATGGACAGAGCACTGCTCGAGCTGCGGGAGTCGATCCAGTGACGCGCCCAAGGCGACGGGTGCGCGACCCGCTCCCGTCACGCGTTCCAGCGATGGACCATCCCGTACGTCTGGTGCGATTCGACGGCGCCCTCGCGCACGCGGAGCGCCGACTGCGCCTGCGCGTGCAGCCGGCGCGCGAGACGCGCGTGCTGCGGCGCCAGGACCGTGACGACCCCCGCGAGCACGATCTGCGTCTCGAGCTCGAGCGGTCGCAGCCCGAGTCGACATTCGGCGATTCGCGCCACGGTGATCCCGAGGCGACGCGCGAGCATCACGAGGTCGATCGACCCCGACGCGGCGACGTCGTCGAGTAGCCGACCGGCCGTCGTGCGCGCGCTCACGGGTGTCCGCGCGCCGATGCCGCCGCCCGGCGCGTCAGTCACCAGCGCCGTCCGACGAGCGATCATAGAATTCTTCAATACACATCGAGATCATCTCCGTCACCACGCCGTCGAACGCATAGCGCTTGTCGAGGCGGATCGCCGCCCGGCGATGCAGCGACCAACTGTCTCTGACGGCAATGATGAGCTGCTCCGGGAGCATGCCCACCTGATGCGCGTCCGTGCTGACGCGCCGCGCCACGTCGCGCAGGTACGGCTCGGAAACGACGCCGGCGCGCGAGCGCAAAACCGTGAGCCAGAGCTGGTCCAACGCGGCATCGGTCGCCGCAGAGAACCGAACTGCGTCGTCTCGCTGCATCACCGATACGGCCATCGATCCATGTCCCAATGCTGCGCACGTCGTCGCGCGGAGCAGCATATTGTCCCGCATCGATCTGCTGAACTATCGGGAGCGCACAGCACGGCGGTCGGGAGAAGTGCACCGGCCTAGGGGAATTCCCTCAGTCGTTCGCCGCCGCCGCGACGGCGAAGCCTTCCGCTTCGGAGGCCGCTGCTGCGTATATATGTATGTCGTTTTCCCCGCTGGCCGATTTTCGAGGTCGCATGACCGAGCCCGCGCTCATTCGCGTGCTGATCGCCGACGACCACGCCATCGTTCGTGACGGCCTGCGTGCATTGATCGACGCGCAGGCCGGACTCGTCGTCGTCGGCGAAGCATCGGGCGGTGAAGAGGCGTGGCACCGCGTGGTCTCGCTCATGCCTGACGTCGTCGTGCTCGACGTGTCCATGCCGACCGGAGGCGGCCTGGTCGCGGCGCAACGCATCGCGCAGGATTGCCCGACGACCAAGGTGCTCGCGCTCACGATGCACGAGGAGCGCGGCTACATGCTGCGCCTGTTCGACGCGGGCGCCGCGGGCTACGCGCTCAAGCGGTCGGCGTCGGCGGAGCTCGTGCACGCGATCCGCGCCGTCCACGCCGGGGAGCGCTACGTCGATCCGTCGCTGGCCGGTTCCCTCCTCGCCGACCTCGTCGCGCGGCCGTCGCGCCAGCGCGCCGCGGGACGCGACGGGCGGCCCGACGGATTGACGCCGCGCGAATCGGAGGTCCTGCGTCTCCTCGCCCTCGGACACAGCAACAAGGAGATAGCCGTCCGCCTGTCGATCAGCGTGAAGACGGTCGAGACGCACCGCGCGAGCGGGATGGCGCGCCTCGGCCTCACGACCCGCGCCGCGCTCGTCCGCTACGCGATGAGCGAAGGGTGGTTGAGCGACGCGTGATGCGTCGCGGCAATGACGCGTCTAGCGTGACGGCATCGCCGCGCGCTCGAGCCGCACCCGTCCCGCCGCTTCCGTCACCGCCATGTAGATGACGCCGGGCCCGAAGCCCGCGATGACGCGATGGCTCGGCAGTTGTGCGCGAGCGACGAGGTCGCCGTTCGTGTTCACGATATCATAAACTGGGCGGCCGTCGACCAGCGTCGTGGTCTCGATCCACAGCCGATCGTCCCAATCGGACGAGAGCCCGTGCTCGGCGACGGGGGGGAAGTAATCCGGCAGATCGGACAGGGCCGGCCGGACGGCGATATTCGGCGCGAGCTCGAGCCCGCCCCCGCGGCCTCCCGTCCCGCCCGCGCCTCCGCCGCGTCCGCCCGAACCACCGCCTCCAGGCCGCGCCCCACCGCTCGCACGCAGCGCCGCCACCCGATCGAATTCGGCCTGTCGAAACGCGACGGCCGAATCGATGAGCGTTTGCTTACGGGCGTCGTCGACGCGCCGCCACTCGAACGGCATCTTCGGCATCGATCGCATGTGTCCAGCCGCGTCGATCAGGTCGAGGTGGAAGTCGCGCGCGCGAACGATGGCCAGCGTTCCGTTGCGCAGCACGGTCCAGAGATCGATCAACGGCAGCGGGTCGGGGGTCGTCTCCAGGTCGACGAGGTTTCCGTGGTCGTCGACCTTGATCGTGCGGTCGAATTTCGGAATGTGAATCCATGCCGCCGTATCGAGCGTCCGCGCGTCCAGGTCGAGACGCACGACGACGCTCGAGTCTAAGCGCGTGTGACCGATCGTGATGTTCTCCCGCTGCAACATGCTCATGACTCGCGTCGGCTGGCCATTCTCCAGCATCGGCATGCCGCGCCCGAGCATCGTGATGCCCTGGAGCACGCCGCGACCGCCGAAGTACACGAGGCGATTACGCGCATCGACGGTCGGCATGCCCATGCTGGAATTGAGCATCTGTGCGTCGTCGGGGCGAGGAATGGCCATCGTCCGCGCCAGCGCGCCGGCCGGCGACACGACGAACATCGACAGCGTCGACGGCACGATGAGGAGCGCGCTGTCGCCACGATAGCGCGCCAGCGTCGCCCAGCTCTGCCCGTACGCCTCGGCGGTGGCGTCGGTCGTGTCGGCCACGACCCTGGCGCGCGACAGCGTCGAATCGAAGAGCAGCAGGCGACGCCCGCGGACGTCGTTGACCAGCACGCGGCCGCCTGGCATTCCGAGCACGGCGCCGACGCTCTGCAGCGCGATCGAATCCGGCGCGATACGGTCCAGGTGGTCGACCTGGCGAATGGCCGGCTGTGCCACTTGGCCCGCGGCGATCGCCGGGCCCAGCGCGAGCAGGCTAATGATTACTCTGATATTCATCTTCTCTCCTCAGCGAATGCGCGCGCGTTCGAGGTGAACCACGCCGCCGTTGTCTCTGACGGCCAGGTAGATGACACCGGGGCCGAAGCCGGCGATCGTGCGGAATGCGGGGAGCTGCACCCGGTCGACGAGCGCGCCGTGCCGGTCGATGACGTCGTACACTGGGCGGCCGTCGGCGAACGTCGACGTTCGAATCCAGACGTTGCCTTCGTCATCGGACAACGCCGCGTGCTCCTCGAATGCCGGGAGATAGTCCGGGACCTCGGAGAGCTCGGGCCTGCCGACGACCGCGGGAATCGGTGTTCCTCCCCGACCCCCGCCGGCGCCGCCTCCTCGCCCGCCGCCTCCCCCTCCCCCGCCCCCACCCCGGCCTCCGACCGATGATGTCCCTGTCGCCGGTGCGTTCATCCGGTCGACGATGGCCTGCTGGGCCCGCACGGCCGAATCGATCATCGCTGCCTTTCGCGCGTCGTCGAGACGAACCCACGCGAACGGAATGCGCGGCGCCGATGTCCACCGCCCGTCGGCGGCGAGGATGTCGGCGTGATAGTCGCCGCCGCGAATGACGACGACCCTTCCGTCGCTCGTGACCGCCCACGCGTCCGCCGCCTGCGCCGGCGTAGGCACACGCTCGATCGATTGGACGGCGCCTTGATCGTCGCCGCGAATACGCTGCTTCATTTCCGGCACCCTGATCCTCGCCAGCGTGTCCGTCGTCCGCGCCGCGAGGTCGACGGCGACGAGAAGCGCGCTGTCCGGCTTCGGCACGTCGAGCACGCCGTGGGTGAACTTCGACCGATCGAAATGCCCGGGATGCTCCACGCAGCAGAGAATGAGATTCCCCTGAAAGCCCGCGGACGCGTGATACACGAGCCGTCCGCGCGCGTCGAACCCCGGAACGCCGAACGCTTCGCCGATCAACTGCTGCGCCTCGTCCGGGTGCGGAACGGACATGACGCGCGCAACGGCGCCGTTCGGCGCGATGACGAGCATCGAGAGCGATGAGACGTCGATGAACAAGGACGAGTCAGCCCTGTAGCGAATGAGCGTCCCGCCCTGCCGTCCGTACGCGTTGGCGGTCGCGCTCGTGGTGTCGGCGACGACCGACGCATGCGACAGCGTCGAATCGAGCAGCAGCACGCGCCGGCCGCGCACGTCGTTGACCAGCACTCGTCCGTCGGCGAGCGAGATGGCATTCAGTGCGCTCGCCAGCGACTCCGTCGACACGTGCTCGAGCCGGCCGATTTGGCGAATGGGCATCTGCTGCGCGCCGATGGCTCGAAGTGCGGCCGCCGCCACCGTCGCGATCGCAATGACAATTCTCATAAGTGTCCCGCTCCCCCTCCCCCTCCCCCTCCCCCTCCCCCGCGGCCGCCGGCTCGCTCACCCGGCGTCCCCGCCGGCGGTGGAAAAACCGGCGCCGAGAGGTTCGGGGTGCCCGCGCGCACGGCGGCGAGATACCGCTCGTCGAGGTGCGCCGCCGTGAGCGCGGGGAGCTTTCGGCGCTGCGCCGACGTCAACACACCGTTGATGCGCGGGGCGAGCGCGATCAGCAAATCCACCGAGCCCTCGCGTGCGCGCACGTATTGCGCGTACGCCGCCCGCTGGCTGTATCGATCCGGCAGCGCCGCATAGCCGCGAACCACCGGTGACCAGATCGAGTCGAGGCGCACGAGATACCAGCGGTTGAGGGTGGCGATGCTGTCCGCCTGGCGACCGGTGAGATGCAGAGAATCAGAGCTCCTCAGGATCACCGCCATCGGATTGATCAGTCCGGCCGTGCCGTACACGGCGCGCAGCTCGGCGGCCGTCACCTTGGGCCCCGGCGTCGTGCGACCCAAGTCGAGCGTGCGCGTGAGCGCTTGCCGTTCGCGCGTCGGACCGACGTCGACGCGCACCATGGCGGTCAGGGCGACCGGGTTGCGCAGCGCGCTCACCGCGGGACTCGTGTTGCCGAAGCGCGAGTTGACCTGATAGACAAACCGTCGCGTCGCCGGATCGAAGCCGCGGACGAAGAGGAGCTGGTTGTCGGGCAGCGCGAACTGCCCCCAGCCGTGTGGATGACCCTCGCCGTGCAGAAGCATGTCGGCGGCCGCGAGGGGATTGGCGATCGAGAAGCTCAGCATCGTGCGCTCCGGCATGCGGACGCGCGCCGGGTTGAAGTCGATGCGGAGGTTGGCCGTCGACGTCCACGGCGCTTGACAGCTATTTCGCCCCGCGAGCCTGCCGAGCTGGCGCGCGAGGCAGGAGCGGACATTCGGCGGGCCGTCAGTTAAGAGTTTGCTCATCGCGGCCGCCAGGCCCGGATCCGACGCGCGCGCCGGGTCGAACACGAAGGCGCGATCGTTCGTCGTGTAGCCGTCGCCGTTCACGTCCCCCGTGACCGACGGCGTGTACGGCAGCCCCGCCACGAACGTCTGAAACCAGTTGAGCCGCACGACGTCGAACGCGTTGTAGCCTGCGTTGACTTGTATCTGGTGCCGCCAGTCGAACGCCGCGCGCGCCGCGGTCGCGTCGAACGGATTGCCAACGGTGCTGGAGAATCCGGTCGCGATATCGCGAACGTTGTTGAGGGTGTACGCCAAGCCCCAGCTGTAGCGCGTGCTGATCGCGGTCGGCACCAGCAGGAGCTGGATTTGGCTGGCTGTCGACGTGAGGTTGGACTGGAGCACGGTGACATGATTGAACGCCGGTGCCACTCGACTCGCGCCGGCCGCGATCGCCCCGGTGGACGCGACGATGCTCGACGGCGCGACGAATACCGGCCGATTGCTTTCGTCCGCGAGGGTGAATCGCGCGGTGCTGTCCAGGTTGGCGTCGACGAAGCCCGGCTGGTGCTGATTGCGCGAGTACGCGGCATTGATCGTCGCGGCGATGCGGTTGCCGAGCACCGCGCCGGTCCACTGCACGTTCGCGCGAATGCTTCGAGGCGCCGCGTAGTCGCGCGCGAACAGCGTCACGTTCGGCGCCTGATTCGTGAGCGGCGTTCCCTCGGAGCCATCGGCGCACGTCGTGGGAATTTGCGACGCATCCACGTACGCGCCCCACGCCGGCGTCGGCACCGCTGCGCCGACGCACATGAGCGACTGTGCGCCCGACGCAAGCCCGGTGTTCGCGAGCGTCTGGCTCACGAGCGCGGAGCTCGGCAGCCCCTGGAAGATTCCGACCCCGCCGCGGAGTACGGCGCGGGGCACTCGCGCCGAACCCTCGAACGAGCCGATCTCCGGCGCACGTCCATAGGTCCACGAAAAGCCGACGCGCGGACTCCATGCGAGACGATTCGGAAGTACGACGTTGTCCGCGGCCAAGCTCTGCACGACCGCGTTGTTCCGGGCGGGCGCGTCGAGGAATCGATTGAAGTCAGCGCGCAAGCCGTATACCAGCTGAAGATCGTACGTCGGCCGGTACGAGTCGCCGAGCGACAGGCCGCCGATGATTTCATTTTCGTGTGTGGCGATCGGCACGAGCTGTCGCGTGAACGACGCGGCGTTCCCGGCCTCGAGGTCGGCGAGCGAGTTGAACGCGAAGGTGCCTCGCGTGTTCGCGCCCTGCTCGTTGCTCAATGCATCGCGGCGAAGATCCGTCGTCAGTTTGATGCGGTGTTTGTTGTCCATGCTGAACCAGGACAGCTCGTTCGACGCCTCGAGCGACCGCGACGTGGTGCTGTTGTCGATCGGCGCGCCGCCGAAGCTCACGGTTTTCAGCGCGCCTGCCCCGTTCGCAAACGTCGATCCGACGAGCACGCTCCCGGCCGGCAGGTTCAGATATGGCGACGCGAAGCGGCGCAATTCCGACACCGCGATCCCCGTTTCACTCAGCACGCCGAAGCCGAAATAGGCCGTGTGATGCCCCTGGACGGCGCCGTTCCAGCGCGTGTTGTCGAACGCCGATGCGGGTACCGCCGACGTGAGGTTCACGGCCGGTGACAAGCGGTTCCAGCCGGCGTTCACCGTCAGGTTGTACGACTGTCCGCTCGTCGACGTCGGCGGCGTGAAGTCGAAGCTGCCGAGCACGAGACCCTGGTCGGCCAGCTTGTTGTCCGGCACGCGGCCGACTGTGGCGGGAATGCGCTGGCCGCGCAGGATATCGACGAGTCGAGCGACGGAATCGCCAGCAATGCCGGCCGTTTGCAGGCCGAGCGGGTCCGTGTTGAGCAGCGTCCGCAGATCGCTCGAGGACCGGCCGAGCTGGAATGAGAAGTTGTAGAATGCTTGGTCGAAGGCGATCGGCCCCGATGCGCCGCCGCCGACGTTCGTATTCGAGTACTGCTGCCCGAGCGCGCGGCCGGCGGCGTCGGTCCACTCGAACGGCGGCGCGTCGAGCAGCAGACTGCCGGTGCGCTTGATGAAGTTCGAGCCGGAGCTCACCCGCACGTTCGTGCGTCCGCCGCTGAATCGGCCGAGCGAGACGTCGTACGGCGACAGCGCGACGGTCACGGCGTAGTCGCCGTCGCGGGGAAGATCGGTTGCACCGCTGTTCATCCCGTTCAGCGTCGTGCTGTTCTGCGTCTGGTCGAGCCCGAACACGGAATAGCCGGCCGGATCGCCGTCGACGCCCGGGATGAACAACAGCCCCGGGGTCGACGCCGCCATGGCCGCGAGGTTGCCGAGGTTGTCGATCGCGACGTTGGTGGCGTTGACGAGGCGGTCCATGCCGCCGATATCCGGCGCGCTGTCGGCGCGCGCCGGGCGATCGCGTCGTCCGAGCGTGACCACGGTGTCCAGCGCCGAGGCGGCCACGGCCACTCTCACATCTCCAATGAGAATATCCTCGTCGCTCAGCCGTTTGAGCTCGAAACGCCGCGGCACGTACCCGATGGCGCGCACGGTGATGAAGTAGTCGCCGGAGCCGTTCGGGAACGTGATCGTGTACCGCCCGGCATTGTCCGTCCGTGTCGACCGATTGACGCCGCCGGAGAGCGTCGTCGCCGTGACCACGGCCCCGTCGATCGGCGCGCCGGTCTGGGACGACGTGACGCGCCCGCGGATCACGTCCGCCTGCTGCGCCATCGCCGGGCGCGCAGGCACGAGCGCGGCCGCCGCAATGACGATCGCCATTGCGACACTCCCGCCGACGCGTGACATCATCCCCCGCCTCGGCCTCGGCCGCGCAGCGCGAACAGTTGATCGCCGCTCAGGAAGACGCCGTCGGCCGAGCGCGCCACGGCCGCGTCTATGGAGCGCGGGTCGAGGAACGGCGAGATCGTCGATGGGACCGCAGCCCGCTGCTCAGACGTAAGAACGCCCTCGAGCTCCGGGAGCAGCCCGGCGAGAGCGCGTGCCGTCGCACGCGACGGATCCTCGCCCGCGACAATGCGCCGCGCATCCGCATCCGGGTGCGCGGCATAGTAGGCCGACACCGGCGACCAGATCGCGCTGAGTCGAATCATGTATTGCCGATTCAGCGTGGCGATGCTGTCGGCCTGTACACCGGTCAATCGCAGCGAGTCGCCGATCCGGAGCACCATCAGCATCGGATTCACGATGCCGCCCGTGCCGAAGCGCATCAGCGACGCGACGGCGTTCGGCGACAGCGCGCGGCGCGCGACGGAGTGGTTCGGCGCGACCGCCGGCGTGCGCCGCACGGGAATGACGATGCGCGACTGGTTCGGCCGATCGGTGCCGACCCGCGGCGTCGATGTCAGCGATGGCGACGCGGGAGAAGCGACGATCGTTTGCGACGTTCGCCGCGCCGGCGCCACCGCGCCGATCGAGGCCGCGATCAACGCGACCAGCGCGACGATGGCCACCCTCTGCCGTCGCGCGGCGGCCGTCCGCTGAACGGGATCGAGAATGGCGACGAGCCGCCCCTCGAATTCCTTGGGACGAGCCATCGCCATCGCTACACGCGGCGCGCGATGGCGAACGCTCGTCACGAGGTCGAGAAGATGCTGCGCGTAGGCGCTGGGCCGCACACCGGCGCTCAGCACCATCTCGTCGCTCGCTTTCTCGCTCTCGATCCGCAGCTCGCGCGCAGCGATCCACACGAGCGGGTTGAACCAGCTCGCGGCGCAGGCGAGGCCGGCGACCCAATGCCCGACCAAATCGCGCCGACGGACGTGCGCGAGCTCATGCAAGAGTACGCTGCGCCGACGGTCGGTTGACCATTCGCGCGCGCTCGCCGGGACGACGATCGCGGGAGACCGAACGCCGAACGCGAAGGCCACCTCCACTTCGTCGCTCATGACGAGTCTCGGAAGCTCCCGAACGCCGACGCGGCTGGCGGCGTCGCTGAGCGCATGCAGCCATTCGGCGGACGCCAGCACGCGGCCGCGCCTGGCCAATCGTGAGACGGAGAGCGCACCGGCCACGAGCCGTACGACGAGCGACGCCGCGATCGCGAGCCACGCCGCCAACAACGTCTGCGCCAGACTCGGGCGCGCAGCCCAACGATCCCGTTCGGCCAGCGCGCTCGGCGGCGATGCGGCAGTCCACCCGGTCACTGGCGTCGACGGTTCCTCGCCGCCGAGCGCGGAGCTCGACGGCGTCGGAAGGGAGGGCGGCGGTACCGTGTGAAGCGCCGGCAAGATCGGAAGCGACACGCGTGCGACACGATCGACCACCGGGACGCACAGCACGGCGAGGACCGCGGTGAGCCAGACGGCGTGTCGAAGCGCGGCCGGCCCGCGAGTGAGCGCGCGCGCCGCGCACCAAGCCATTGCGAGCACCAGAGAGGACTTGGCGACGACCATCGCGAGGGCGAGCATCATGCGCCCTCCTCGCGAGCCTTTCGAATGCGCGCTTGCAGCAACTCTATATCGCGATCGCTCAAGTTGCTGTCCGAGACGCGAAGAACCGCGGCGATCGTCTGCTCGGGCGACCCGTTGAAGAAGGTGCGGATGACGTGACGGAGCGCTTCTTCACTCACGTGCTTGGTGTTCGCCGCGGGGAGATAGACGTAGCGCAGCCCCTCCTCGCGGTGCACCACGTGCCGCTTCTCGACGAGAATCGACAGGATCGATCGCACCGACGAATACGTCGGAGGGTCCGGCAGGTCTGCCATCACTTCCGCGGCGGTCGCTTCGCCGCGCCGAAAGAGGATGTCCATCACCTGGCGTTCGCGCCGCGACAGCGTGCCGATGGTCGAACGTCGTTTGGGCATCCGACAGCCTCGAGGGAGTGCGGGTTTTTCCGCCGACCTGCGGATTATTCCGCATTCCTTCCGATTTGTCAAGTGCGACTAGTTGCCGCCGAGCACCGACTCCCGCGTCATCTCGATCATCGTCGGCCGGAAGCCGGCGCGCGCGAACAGACGCTGCGCCGCGACGTTCTGCGTCGCCGTCTGCAACACGACCCGCGGCGCGCCGCGCGTCTCCAACGCGGCGAGCGCCGCGTCGAGGAGCGCGCGGCCGACACCATGCTGCCGGTGCGCCGGATCGACCACGACGTCGTACAGCGCACCAGCCGGCCCGCGCAGGGCCATGTAGTCCTGCCCTTCGAGCCCGGCATAGACGTAGCCGACGACCTCGTCCTCCACTTCGGCGACGAGCACGAACGCGTCGCGTTCGTCGAGCTGGCTGACGAGAAACGAACCGTAGCCGTGCTCCGTCCCGGCGCGCGCGGCGATGAAGCGCTTGGGATCGAAGGCATGATGGGTCTCGACCATCAGCGCGCCGAGCCTGCCGAGCGCGGCGCGGTCGGCCGGCGCGGCGGAACGAATGTGGATGTCGGAGCTGTTCACGTCGACAAAGCTATATGGCCCGGTGTGCGCCGCGGTCAGGGGCGGCGCGCTTGACGCATCAAGAAAAGTCGTTATATCTTCGACCATGGCTGCCACGACTCACATCGACAGCGCGCGCGCCGCGGCGCTCTTCCACGCCCTCTCCGACCAGATCCGCGTCGACGTCGTCGCGCTGCTCATGGACGGCGAACGGTGCGTCTGCGACCTCATGGCCGACCTCGGCCTCGCGCAGTCCCGGCTCTCGTGGCATCTCAAGACCTTGAGTGACGCGGGACTCGTCGTCGGCCGGCGCGACGGGCGCTGGAATTACTATTCGCTCAATGCCGACGGCTTGGCCGAGGCGCGCCGCGTGCTCGACGCGCTCAAGCCCAGCCGTCGCCTGTCGGTACGGGCGTCCTGCTGCGATTAGAAGCTTTTGATTTCTCGAATTCATCAAGAAATCTCGATTGTTACATCGCGAACGACATCAGCGAGGAGAAACGGTGACGGCATTACCCCGACACGAACCAAGCAACGCGACGTCGGACCTGAAGGCGGACGTGCAGGCGGACGTGAGAACCTCGGTTCGCCGAAAGTACGGGGACGCCGCGCAACGCGTGATCGACGGGGATACCGCGGCCGCGTGCTGCGGCTCGAGCGCCTGCTGTGGCTCGACGTCCGAGGGTTGGGACCCGATCACGGCCAATCTCTACGACGAGGGAGACCGAGCCGGCGTCCCCGCCGCGGCACTGCTCGCGTCGCTCGGCTGCGGCAACCCAACCGCGCTGGCGGAATTGCACCGCGGTGAGACCGTGCTCGACCTCGGATCGGGCGGGGGAATCGACGTGCTGCTCTCCGCCCGGCGCGTCGGACCGACGGGCAAGGTGTACGGCCTCGACATGACCGATGAGATGTTGGCGCTCGCCAATGAGAACAAGCGCCGATCCGGCGCGGACAATGTCGAATTCTTGAAAGGCGAGATCGAGCAGATACCGCTTCCGGACAGCTCGGTCGACGTCGTCATCTCGAACTGCGTGATCAATCTGTCCGCGGACAAGGCGCGCGTGCTGCGCGAGGCGTTCCGCGTGCTCAAGCCGGGCGGCCGCTTCGCCGTCTCGGACGTCGTCGTGCGAGGCGACGTGCCCGCAGACGTTCGGCACAACATGGAGCTGTGGATCGGGTGCGTTGCCGGGGCGTTGGAGGAGCTCGAGTACCGCGATCTGCTCGCGGACGCCGGCTTCCGCCGCGTCGAGATCGAGCCGACCCGCGTCTATCAGTCCGCGGACGCCGAGGCGTTTCTCGGCGGGAGCGGGCTCGACCCGGCGATGTTCGCAACCCAAATCGAGGGACGATTCATGAGCGCGTTCATACGCGGCACGAAGCCGGCGGGGAACGATTCCCTTCTCTTGAGAGCGGCGAACGACGCCGACCTCGCCGCCGTCGAGCGCTTGCTCATCGCCAGCGATCTGCCGACCGTCGGCCTCGCCGCGCCGCTGCGCGACTTCGTCGTCGCGGAGGCGCGCGGCGCGATCGTCGGAGTCGTCGGACTCGAGGTGTGCGGCGATCACGCGCTCTTGCGCTCGGCCGCCGTCGCGCCGGAGTGGCGCGGCCGCGGCATCGGCCGCCAGCTCGTCGACCGAATCATCACGGACGCGAGAACGCGCGGCGTACGTGCGCTCTATTTGCTCACCACGACCGCCGAATCGTACTTCCCCGCTTTCGGCTTCGAGACGACGGCGCGCGAGGCGGTGCCCGACGCCATTCGACAGACGAGCGAATTCCGCGAAGCATGTCCGGCATCCGCGACGGCGATGCGTCTCACCCTCGTGGCCTGACTCGATCGGCATGCGCTACGCGCTCCTCTCCGACATTCATGCGAATCTGCCGGCGCTCGAGGCCGTGCTGGCGGATATCGGCGCGCGCGGCGACGCGGATGCGATCTACCATCTTGGAGATCTCGTCGGCTACGCGCCGTGGCCGAACGAAGTCGTGGCGCTGCTCCGCGACCGGGGGATCCACGGCGTAGCCGGAAACTACGATTCCACCGTCGCCACCGACTACAAGCATTGCGGCTGCCGATATGAGGATCCGCGCCAAGAAGAGTTGTCGCACCTCTCGTACGCATGGACGCGCGACCACGTCGCGCCGGAGGTGAAGTCGTTCCTTGGCACTCTGCCCTTTCGCGTCGACTTGCGACCGGTGGGCGGCCACCTCTCCGGGCCTACGGTGACGCTCCTTCACGGAAATCATATGCTGAACACGGTATACGTGACCGCCGATCGCTCGGACGATTTCCTGTCGAAGATGGGCCGCAGCGTCGGCGCAGGCCCCGGCGACGTCGTCGCGTTCGGACACACCCATGTCGCATGGCGCCGCGTCGTCGACGGTACGCACTTCATCAATACGGGCAGCGTCGGCCGTCCCAAGGACGGCGATTGGCGCACGGGCTATGTCGCCCTGTCAGTCGAGCCCTCCGGCATAGAGGTCGACTTCCGCCGCGTGCGCTACGACGTCGATCGAGCGGCGCGAGGGATCCTCGACAGCACGCTTCCGCCGGAGCTCGCAACGTATCTGCGAACCGGCGGCGCCTCGTTTGTCGCGGCCTGACCGCGTGCCGTCGCTCGCACGCCGCTCGATCGCCGAGCTGCTCGGTACTTTCGCGCTCGTCGCGGTCGGGCCGGGCGCGGTCATGGTCGCGGCGCGGACGCACGCCTTCGGGCAGCTCGGCATCGCGGTCGCGTTCGGACTCGTCGTGACGATAGTTGTCGCGGCGATCGGGCACGTGAGCGGCGCACACATCAATCCCGCCGTCACCATCGGTTTCTGGTCGGTTGGGCGCTTTCGCGGACGCGATGTTGTGCCGTACGTCGTCGCTCAATGCGCCGGCGCACTGCTCGCGTCGCTCCTGCTCGCATGGCTGCTCGGCTCCGTCGGGGCTTACGGGGCGACGCAGCCGGTGCTCGGCATCGCGCGATCGTTCGTCGTGGAGATGGGCTATACGGGAATTCTGGGATTCGTGATCATCGCCGTCGCGACCGATTCACGCGCGTCAACGGGCGTCGCTCCTTTCGCGATCGGCGCCACGGTGTTCGCGGGAGCGCTCGTGACCGGGCCGCTCACAGGCGGAAGCTTCAATCCCGCGCGGTCGTTCGGCCCGGCGGTTGTCTCCGGCGACTGGGCGTCGCACTGGCTGTACTGGGCGGCGCCGGTGCTCGGGATGGTGCTGGCGATGCGCGCCTACGATCTTCTGCGCGCCGCGTCGGTGAGCGACGGTGGGCCGCTGGGCGTCGAGGGGCCGATCTAGCGGCGGCTCGGCGGATCGCTATTTCACGAGTCCGGCGTTGTACTCGCGCACTGCACGACTGAGCTCGGCGTCCGCCCCGAAGTGAATTGGCACCGAGGCCGCGAACAGAATTGCAGCAGCCGAGGCGTGCAGGTGGCTCGAGCGATGCGTCCTCGACTCGAACGCGCCCGCCACGGCGAATCCGATCGCGGCATCGGTGAGCATGGCCCCGAGTTGGCGCAAGTGCAAGGCGTGCAGGGCGTGAACGCGCGCTCCCGCGTTCGTGGCGAACGGCGCGACGGGCGTGCGCGGCCACAAGAACGCCAGCGACGTCACGCGCGACTCGTCGGCGCCGCGCACGACGTCGAGTGCGGCGATGCGCGGCATGATCATCAGCGAGCAGCGCGCGTAGCTGCAGCTCGAATCGGCAGCTTGCGCTCTCGCCGCGGAGCCGGGTGCGGCGAGCATCGCAACGGCAAGAACGCGGCGAAGAAATCTTGCGATGGGTCTGTCCAGTGGTTTGCGCACGGTGAGCTCACCGATGTCGTCTGCTTGGCAAAGCCCCCGCCGGAGAGTCCGGCGGGGGCAACTGCTTCCCCGTCTCGTGCTTTAGAAGCCGACCGCTCCGGAGATCATGAAGCCTTTGAACTGACCGCTGTGCCTGATGTCGTTCACGGGAAAATCATTGTACTTCTGGTCGACCCATTCACCCTTGGCGAGGATGTTCGGCGTCACCCACCAGCCGCCGCCGAGCTGATACCGATTCACGTTCTGATCGGCGGAGCTCTTGGCGACCATCTGGCCGTCGAGGGTGTTGTACCGGCCGCCGAGGTAGAACCGGTCGCCGGCGAAGCGATACAGCGCTTCATAGACGTTCTGGCGCACCGTGCGCATCCGCGGCTCGGTGAACGCGCCGCCCGTCGCCGTCTCGAAGTTGCCGAAGAATTCGGCGCCGCCGATCTTGATGAACGGATTCAGCACTTCGGCGTTGACCTTGTTCGCGAACCCGGGGCGAATCTCGCCCGACCACGCGTTGGCCGTCTCCGTGGACGCCGTGTTCTCGAGCACGTCGTAGTACGGTGACCCGCCGCGGTCGCCGGAGTAGAGCGTGTTGCTTGCCGCCTTGTTGTTCGCGTAGAACGAACCGGTGAGACGGAAGCGAAGGTCGTCGGCGAGCATCTTGTCGAACCCGAACTTGCCGAGGACGCTGGCGGAACGCTTCTCCGGCGTCGTGACCTGCCCGTGCACCTCGCCGCCCGTCACGCCGACCATCGCCAGATACCCGTCCGAGCGGAGGAACACCTCGCTGCCGATCTCCGTGGTGAACGCGTCGAGGATGTAATTGCCGATGAACGGGTTGTACATCGAGTTGCCATTGTCGCTGCGCCGCGCGTGGCTGTCGCCGTAGTCGATCTCGAAGTGGCCGAGTTTGAGGGTCGTGTATTTCATGATTCTCTTGAGCACCTCGTTATCGATTGGCGATTCGTCGGCGAGGAGGTAGCCGTCCTTCACCCACGATTCCTGATGGTGCCGCGCCGACAGATATGAGGTCATCGCGATCCGGATGCCCGGCGCGACCTGCGCATTCACGTTCAGGTTGGCGACGGCGTTGTTGAAGCCGTGACCGATGCTCATGAGCTGGTTCGCGTTCACGCCGTTCGTGACGACGGCCGTTGCGTTGTTCTCATGCGACAAGCCTTGGAACTCTTGCGTGAACGCGCCGCCGAACGAGAGGGCGAACCCGGTGAACGGCACCGCGTCGGCCTTGGGCGGATCGAACACGTTCAAGCCGCGCTGGTCGGCGGGACGCAGGTGGTTGATCTCCGCCGGTCGGAAGAGGCTGACGGCCGACGCGGCGGTCTTGTGCTCGGTGCTGTCGCCGCCCGACGGCACCTTGCCGGTGGTGTCGTTCGACTGCGCGGCGAGCCCGCCGGCGATCGCGGTAAGCAGCAAGGCTGTTAGGCCAAGTCTCGTGCGGGCTTTCATGGGATGTCTCCTCCGGTCGAAGTGTCCAACGTCGGTTCCAAGTGACCGTACCGCTGGTAATTCAGGCTGGACCGAAGCTAGGACTCGGCGACGCCGTCAACCGTCCGGAAAGCCCCGCCCGGACGTGGTGGGATGGTGGTTTTCTCGTGAGGGATTTCCTGACACTGCTCGCGCGAAGCGGCCGCGGACGCCACGCAGGATGATCCGGACGACTCGGCGTCGATCGATCCCATCGACTACGCGCGCGCGGACCGCCGAAGCTCCTGAAACTGTTTGTGCAGCGTGCGCAGCTCCTCGTCGGACAGATCCTCGAGATCCACCAAATCGTTGCGCGCTTCCGTGACGGCGCGAATCAGCTCGTCGAGCTTGAGCTGCAACGCCTGCGTCTCGCGATTTTGCGTATTCTGGATCACGAATACCATGAGGAAGGTGACGATCGTGGTGCCGGTATTGATCGTGAGCTGCCAAGTATCGGAGTAGTGGAAGAGCGGTCCGCAGCCCGCCCATGCGGCGATGAGCGCCAACGCCGCGACGAACGCCCACGGCGCGCCGACCGCGATCGCGACCCTATGCGCGAACTGTCGAAACACGTCGAAGCGAGGGTGCATGGCCGCGCTCGGAGCGATTGGGCGGAGGGAGCGGCGCCGGCGGCGGACGGAACGCATCGCCGCTCGCCGACGCACGCAGCGCGTTGAGAATGACCGCGACGTCGATCGCTTCTTGGATCGCCGCGCCCGCGAGCGGCGGCAAGTGGCCGAACGCGGCGACGAGCATCGCCACGCCGCTCAGCCCAAGCCCCGCCCAAATGCTCTGCCGCGCGATGCGCATCGTCCGCCGCGCGATCGACATCGCCTCCGGTACGCGCTCGAGCGAATCGACGAGGACGATGACGTCGGCGGCCTCGGTCGTGATGCCGCGCCCCACCGCGTTTCCCGCCAGCGCCACGCCGACGTCGGCCATCGACAGCGCCGGCGCGTCGTTGACGCCGTCGCCGACCATCAGCACCACCTGCCCTTCGGCGCGCAGCCGCTCGACGAACTTGGCCTTGTCTTCCGGAAGAAGGTCGCCGTGCGTCTCGCGAATGCCCACCTGGTCGGCGACCGCACGCGCGATCGCGACGTTGTCGCCCGAGAGGAGCGCCACGCGACGCACTCCCGCGCGCTCGAGATCGGCGAGTACCTCGGGCAGTTCCTCGCGAATCTCATCCGCGTACTCGACGACGGCCGCGAGGCGGTCGTCGATCGAGACGTACGCACGGAGCGTCGCACCACTGCGCTCCAGGTCGGCCGCCCGCATCACGCCGTCCACGCATTCCGGAAGCACGTAGGCGCGAGCACCGACGCGGACGACGCGTCCGTCGACGCGCCCCGAGACGCCCTGCCCCGGCGTCTCGACGGTCTGCTCCGCGGCGAGCGGACGCAAGCCGGCGCCGCGCACGGAGTCGACAAGCGCGCGGGCCAGCAGATGACTCGAATGCTCTTCGACCGCCGCGGCGCGGCGCATCACGTCGTCGGCGTCGAACATGGGCGCGGCGGCGACGCCGTGCACGCGCGGCTTGCCGATCGTCAGCGTCCCGGTCTTGTCGAACACGGCGACGTTCACTTCGCTGAGCCGCTCGAGCGCGCCGCCGTGCCGCACGATGACGAATCGCTTGGCCGCGCGATTGATGCCGCCGATGATCGCGACCGGTGTCGCGAGAATGAGCGGGCACGGCGTGGCGACGACGAGAATCGCCAGCGCGCGCATCCAGTCCTTCGTGATCCACACGGCCACGCCGCAGACGATGACCGTGATCGGCGTGAACCACACGGCGTAGCGGTCGGCGATGCGCTGGAGCGGCGACTTGCTCGTCTGCGCGCTTCGTACCAATTCGACGATGCGCGCGTATTGGCTCTGCTCGGCCGGCGCGGTCGCGCGCATGCGAAAGCTTCCTTCGCCGTTGATCATGCCGCTCATGACGGCGACGCCGGCCGTCGCGCGCCGCGGCGCGGCCTCGCCCGTCAACGACGAGGTATCGAGCTGGGATTCCCCCTCGAGGATGGTTCCGTCGCACGGGACGAGCTCCCCGGGCCGTACGAGCAACGTGTCGCCGACCGTCACGCTCGACACCGGAAGATCCTCGACTTGCTGCTCGCCGACGCGATGCGCGACGCGCGGTGCGGCCGCCTCCAACGCTTGCACCGCCGCCGACGCTTTTCCCTCCGCGTAGCGCTCGAGCGCTTCGCCGCCCGTCTGCATGAGCACGATGACGAGCCCGGCCAACGGCTGGCTCAGCGCGACCGCGCCGACGATCGAGAGCGACGCGACGATGTCGGCCGCGAGGTGTCCCCGCGCGATGCCGCGCACGGTGCGAAAGATGATCGGCGCGCCGAGCACGATGACGCCGGCCAGCCAGACCCGGCTCGCCACAGCGCCACCGCTCGTCAGTTGCGCGGCGCCGCCGGCGGCAAGCCAGGCGAGCGTAAGACCAAGGGCTACATCTCGGCTTCGCATGAAGCACCTTCCTCGTTCGGCGAATCGTCGGGCTAGGAAGCGAACGTCAGCAGCGTCTGTCCTGCCCCATGAGCGATGCGAATCGCAAGGTCATGGCCATCTTCGTCGCGGAGCACGTCGACCGATGTCGCCGACTCGATCGCTCGCGTCAGGTGGCGCGCGCCGCGCGACGAGCCGCCGAACATCAGATGGATGACCGTGCCGTGCTCGTCGAACGTCGCGCCCGCGAACGGATAGTCGAACTCCTGCGCCTGCGCGCCGATTTCGGGATCGTCGACCTCGAGCGTGCCGCGGCGGCCGAGGTTGCGCCGCGTGAACTCGTCGAGCTCCGCGCTCCACGTGCCGCTCGGGATGCGCGTGACCACGGGCGGTTTGACGGTGATGCGTCCGCGCGTCATCACAGCGGCGTGCGGCACCGCCAGCACGCTGCACGTGGAACAGCGCACCAGCCGGGTCGCGACGCTCCCGATGAGCATGCGCGCCACGAATCCATGTCCGTGGCTACCCGTCGCGATGAGGTCCGCGTTCACGCTCATCGCGAAGGCGAGCAGCTCCGTGGCGGGATCGCCTTGCAACATCACCTTCTGCGCGATCATGTCGGGCGGGACGCGGAGCTGCTCGCGCACTTTCTGCAGCGCGGCGCCGGCGTCGCGCTTGTACGATGAGCCGTCCCAGTCGTAGAGCGTGCTGTCGCGCGGCGCGACGTGCGCCAGATACACCGTCGCGCTGGAGGACGCGAGCTCCAGCGCCAGCCGCGCCGCGCGCAGGCTCGTCTCGCTGAAATCCACCGCGACGACGATGCGCCGCGGCGCACGCGTCGCCGCCTCGGCCACGGCGAGCACGGGCACGTCCGCCGTCCGAATCAGCCGCAACGCCGTCTCGTCGCCGAACACACGATCGGTCACACGGTGGCGCCCCAGTCCGGCGACGATCAACGTCGCCCCCGCTTCGTGCGCGAGCTTGGCGATGACCGTCGCCGGATCGCCGTCGCGCAGCTCGACGTCGCCGTCGTCGTCCCACGTGCGCGCGATCTGATCGACCACGTCGCGCTTGGCGGCCGCACGACGCGCGGCATCGAGGTCCGGCGAGTAGGCGACCTGTGCGTCGGGCACGAATGGCAAGGCTTTGATCGCCGTGACGACGCGGCACGCGTCCGCGGACCCGGCCAGCAGGCGGCCGACGGTGAGCGCGCCGTCGGACTGCTTGCGTCCGTCCGTGGCGATGATGATCGGAGCCGCGTGGCTCGCGCGCACGCCCAGCTCGGGCTCGATCGACGGCATCCTGAGCGCGTACATGGCAATCCTCCCCTCCAAGAGTCGAGCGCTCGTGCGCTCGGTGTCCCAAGTCTCGCGGTCCGCTCGCGGGGGAACCGTCGGCGAAGCGCCGGAACATTGTCGGGGATTCCCGGCCGGCGGCCGCGGCTCGAGGCTCTACTGCGCGGTGTAGCCGCCGTCGATGACGAGCTCGGAACCGGTCACAAACGCCGACTCGTCCGACGCGAGATAGAGCACACCGTAGGCGACGTCGATCGGATCGCCAAGATGCCCGACGGGATGGAGCGCCTCGAGCGCGCGCCGCGCCTCGTCGGGGTGTGCGGACGACTCCACCGCCTTCTGGACCATCGGCGTCCAGATGTAGCCCGGGTGAACGGAATTGACGCGAATACGTGATCCACCCTTTGCGCAGTACAGCGCGGCCGATTTGGTGAGGAGACGCACCGCGCCTTTGCTCGCGTCGTACGCGGCCAACTGCGGATCGCCGACCAGCCCTTCGATCGACGACAGATTGATGATGGATCCGCCGCCGCCCGCGCGCATGTGCGGGATCGCCTGCGCGATCCCGATGAACACACCGTCGAGGTTGACCTTCAACAGGCGGTGCCATTCATCGAGCGTGGTGTGCTCGACGTCGTTGAACCACCCGACACCGGCATTGTTCACAAGGATGTCCAATCGGCCGTATATCGCCAACGTCGCGCCGATGGCGCGGCGCCAGCTCTCTTCCGACGAGACGTCGTGCTCGACGAAGATCGCCGACAATCCTCGCCCGGTGAGGTCGCGAGCCACCTGTTGTCCGGCGGCCGCCTCGAGGTCGGTGACGGCAACGGAAGCGCCTTCGGCCGCGAGCAAGTCGGCGCAGGCGCGACCGATCCCCATCGCGCCTCCCGTGACGATCGCGACCTTCCCGTTCACGCGTTCCATGGTGACCCGCTGCCCTCCCAATGGGGCGTTTCGCAGCCAGCCGAAGATTCTCGGCTCGCGACGGCTTCGCGATTGGCCAAACGGCCGATGGCCGCGACACGCTGCATGGGGCATCCATCTCCGTCTGTCCGCTTGGTCGCCACGGAACGTCGGGCAATCACCGACTGTTCGCATCGGCCTGGTGTTCAATCGTACGACGTGCGCTCGAATTCGAGTTGCCGGGGATCACCGTGAGCCTGGTGCGTGAATTCGCGCGCGCGCTCGCCAGCCCGCTGCTGATCATTCTCGTCGCGGCGAGTCTCGTCGCGGCGTCGGTCGGCGAACGCACCGACGCGACGATCATCATCCTCACGGTGCTCATCGGCGCGGCGCTCGACGCGTTTCAGACGGCCCGCTCGAGCGCGGCGGTGGAGCGACTCCGCCGCACAGTCGTGCCCACGGCGACGGTGCGGCGCGGGGATGCGTGGGTCGAGGTGTCGCGTCGAGAGCTCGGCGTCGGCGACGTGATTCGGCTCGTTGCGGGCGACCTCGTGCCGGCCGACGCGCAACTGCTCACGAGCACCGACCTGCACGTGCAACAGGCCGCGCTGACCGGCGAGTCGCTGGCAACGGAGAAGGCGGCGGCGACTCCGCCGGCGAGCGCGGCGCCGGGCGAACCGCTCCGCGATCCCCTTCAGCGCGATGCGGTATTCCTCGGCACGTCCATCGTGAGCGGCGTCGCCACGGCCGTCGTCCGCGCCGTCGGCGACGCGACGGCGTTCGGGCAGATCGCGGCGCGACTCGCCGAGGCGCCGCCGCCGACCGAGCTGGAGCTCGGACTTCGGCGATTCGCCACGCTGCTCGCGCAGACGGTGGTGTTTCTGGTGCTCGTGCTGCTCCTCGTGAGCATCGCGCTGCACCGCGACCCGCTCGAGTCGCTGCTGTTCGCCGTCGCGCTCGCGGTCGGCATCGTGCCGGAGTTCATGCCCATGGTCATGTCGATCACGCTGGCGACGGGAGCGGTTCGCATGGCCAAGCGCCGCGTGATCGTGAAGCATCTGGCGGCCATTCACAACTTCGGCAGCATCGACGTCCTCTGCAGCGACAAGACGGGCACGTTGACGAGCGGCGACATGCGACTGGTCGGCGCGCGCAGCGCCTCGGGCGCCGACTCGCGCGCGGTGGCCCGGCTGGCAGCGATCGCGGCGCACGTGCAGACGGGCGTTCAGAATCCTCTCGACGAGGCGATTCGCCGCGCCGTTCCGGCGGATCCGGCGTGGGAGAAGCTCGGCGAAGCGCCTTTCGACTTCGAGCGCCGTCGAATGTCGGTCGCCGTTCGAGATGGCGATCGCACGCTCGCCATCGTCATGGGAGCGCCGGAATCGGTCGTCGACGCATGCGCGCGCGTGCGCGACGCGGACGCGGTTCACGCGCTCGACCCCGCCCGGCGAGGCGCCATAGGGGAAGCGATCAGTCGTAGCGGGGCGGAGGGGAAGCGCACGCTCGCCGTGGCGACGCGAGACGTCTCGCCGACCGAGTCATACAGCCGGGACGCGGAGCGGGAGTTGACGCTCGAGGGCTGGTTGGGCTTCGAGGACCCGATATTGGAGGACGCACCGGCCACCGTCGCCGCGCTCGAGAAAGAAGGCGTGCGGCTCAAGATTCTCACCGGCGACGACGAGGTGGTGGCATGCCACATTTGCGCGGCGGCCGGCATCGATTCCGCGGCGCACGTGCGCGGTGCGGAGCTCGATCGAATCACCGATGCGGCGCTCGGCCCCGTCGCGGAGCGCACGACGCTCTTCTCACGGGTCTCGCCGCAGCAGAAGCTCCGGGTCATCCGCGCGCTCAAGAGCCGCGGCCACGTCGTGGGCTATGTCGGCGACGGCATCAACGACGCCCCGTCGCTGCACGCCGCGGACGTGGGCATCGCGCCGTTCGGCGCGGTCGACGTCGCCAAGGACGCGGCCGACATCGTGCTGCTCGACCGCGGATTGAGCGTGCTGCACACGGGCATCGTCGAGGGACGCAAGGCGTTCGGCAACGTCATGAAGTACGTCCTGATGGGGGCGAGCTCGAATTTCGGCAACATGTTCAGCATGGCGGTGGCGTCGTTCTTCGTGCCGTTTCTGCCGATGCTGCCCACACAGATTCTATTGAATAATTTCTTATATGACGTCTCACAAATCGCGATTCCGAGCGATCGCGTGGACGACGCCTACATGCGGAAGCCGCATCGCTGGGACGTGCGCGGGCTGCGCCAATTCATGGTGCGCATCGGGCTCGTGAGCTCGGTGTTCGACATCCTGACGTTCGTCGTGCTGCTACGCGTCCTGCACGCCGTGCCGACCGAGTTTCGGACGGGGTGGTTCGTCGAGTCGCTGTTGACCCAGACGCTGGTACTCCTCGTGATTCGGACGACGAACAATCCCTTCCGCAGCCCGCCGAGCGTGCCGCTCGCCTGCTCCGTCGGGGCGGTCATCGTCGTCGGACTGGCGCTGCCGTTCTCGCCGATCGGCGCGGCGTTCGGTTTCGTGCGGCCGCCGGGCGCATTCCTGGTCTTCGTAGGCGTGGCGACCGCGCTGTACCTCGGCGCCGTGGAGTTGGCGAAGCGAACGCTCGTACCGCGCCTCATGGCGTGAGGAGTCCGACGATGATCGACCAATCCACCCGCCCTCACTCCCTCACTCGCTCCGCGCACGCGTCGCCCGACGTTCTGCAGCTCAAGCGGCTCGGCATCGACACGTATCGGGAGCCGGTCATCTTCCTGGCGCGGTCGTCGCCGGTCTGCCGCGCCGAAGGGTGGGACGCGCAGTCCCGCGTTCAGGTGGCGTGCAAAGGACGCTCGATCATCGCAACGCTCAACGTCACGAGCGACGAACTTCTCGCGGTGAACGAAGCGAGCCTGTCGGAGACGGCCTGGCAGCTGCTCGGCGCAACCGACGGCGATCTCGTGCGCCTGTCGCATCCCGCGCCGGTCGAATCGCTCAGCCATCTGCGGGCGAAGGTGTACGGCGAGACGCTTGGTCCATCGACGATCGGCGCGATCGTTCGCGACATCGTCGCGGGCCGCTACTCGGACATCGATCTCGCGGCGTTCGTGACGGCCTTCGCGGCCGAGCATCCCGATGTGAGCGAAACGACCGCTCTCGCGCGCGCCATGGTGACGACGGGCGATCGACTATACTGGGGCGCGGCGCCCGTCGTCGACAAGCACTGCGTCGGGGGGCTGCCGGGCAACCGCACGAGCATGATCGTCGTGCCGATCGTCGCCGCGTGCGGGCTGACGATTCCGAAGACGTCGTCGCGCGCGATCACGTCGCCGGCGGGAACGGCCGACGCCATGGAGACGATCGCGCCCGTCGATCTCGACGTCGCCGGCATCCAGCGTGTCGTCGAGCGCGAGCGCGCGTGCATCGTCTGGGGCGGACGGGTGCGGCTGGCGCCGGCCGACGACGTGATCATCAGCGTCGAACGGCCACTCGACTTCGACAGCCCGACACAGCTCGTGGCGTCGATTCTGTCGAAGAAAGCCGCGGCCGGATCGACCCACATTCTCATCGACGTCCCCGTTGGCGCGACAGCCAAAGTGCGCTCGGCGCGCGCCGCTGACGCGCTCGAAGAGCTGTTCAAGGCCGTTGCCTCCGCGCTCCGCCTCGAGCTTCGAATCCTGCGGACGGACGGGTCCCAGCCCGTCGGGCGTGGCGTCGGCCCGGCGCTCGAGGCGCGCGACGTCCTCGCTGTCTTGCGCTGCGAGCCGCAGGCCCCGGCCGACCTGCGCATACGCGCCCTCACACTCGCCGGCGAAGCGCTCGAGCTGGGCGGCACGGCCGCGGCCGGCGCGGGGCTCGCGCGCGCGACCGAAACGCTCGAGAGTGGAGCGGCATTGCGGAAGCTCGAAGCGATTTGCCGAGCGCAGGGCGGGATGCGCGAGCCGCTCGTGGCGCCGCTTCGCCATGTCGTCGACGCGACGCGCGCCGGACGCATCTCCGGGATCGACAACCGCCGCCTGTCACGCCTCGCGAAGCTCGCGGGCGCGCCGCGCGCGCCGTCCGCCGGCGTCGAGCTGCATGTGCGGTTGGAGACGACGATCGCGCCGGGTGAGCCGCTTCTGACCATTCATGCCGAGTCGCCCGGCGAGCTCGAATACGCGCGCGCGTACCTCGCCGCGAATCCCGACATCATCGAGCTCGACGCCCGATGACCCCGCTCTTCTTCGCGCTTCCGAATAGCGAGCTGACGTGCGAGCGGCTGGCCATCGAGCTGCACGGCGAGCGGGGGTACACGCAGCTGCGACGCTTTCCCGACGGCGAGACGTACGTCCGAATCGAGACGGATCCGCGTGGACGGCCCGCGATGATCGTCGGCACCCTGTCGCGCCCGGACGACAAGATCGCGCCGCTCCTCTTTCTTGCCGATACGCTGCGCGGGCTCGGCGCGTCGAGTGTCGGGCTGGTCGCGCCGTACCTGGCGTACATGCGTCAGGACGCGCGCTTTCACCCCGGCGAAGCGGTCACGTCGCGCACGTTTGCCTCTGTCGTGTCGCGCGCCGTCGATTGGCTCGTTACGGTCGACCCGCACTTGCATCGCGTGCACGATCTCTCGGCCATCTATTCGATTCCAACGACCGTCGTACACACGGCGGCCGACGTTGGCCGGTGGATCGCCGCGAACGTTCGCGATCCATTCATCATCGGTCCGGATGAAGAGAGTGCGCAGTGGGTCGACGCGATCGCGGCATCGGCGCGCGCTTCGTCGACCGTGCTCGCGAAGACGCGCCGGGGGGACACGGACGTCGTCGAGTCGGTCCCGCGACTCGACGCACATCTCGAATGCACGCCTGTGCTCGTCGACGACATCATTTCGACGGGGCAGACGATGCTCGCCGCCGTGCGGCATCTTCAGGAACGAAACTCGGCCGCGCCGGTGTGCGTCGGCGTTCACGCCGTGTTCGCGGACGGCGCCTACGGCATGCTCCAACGAAGCGGCGCGCGCCGCGTCGTCACGACGAATACGATCGCCCACCCGTCTAACGGAATCGATGTCGTGCCAGCGCTCGCCGCTGCGCTGCGAGCCCGTGACCGTGACCGCGACCGGAACGACTAGGTGCCGTTCGAGCTCCGCGAGCGCGCTGGGCGCGGTTTGGGTGTCGGCAAGGGCCGGCGCGACTTTCGGCTCGGCGCGTGAAGCGATGCCGCGCGGCCGGTCATCCGGTCAATGTGAACTCCGTAAACGGTCTGTCGAAACGGCGTCAGATCGCGCGCCGTGAACAGTGCCGGGTTGACCGAGCGGAGCGCATCGATCGCCTGCTCGTACGACTTTTGGCCGGCGGGCGTGCGGGTCTGTTCCATCCAGTAAATCGTTCCATGGACGACGACGCTCCGCCAATCGGCCGGTCCCTCGATCTCGTCCACCTCGAACGCGACGTATGGATGATGGGTGAACGCGTCGAGCTTGGCCCCCGCCGCGCTGCGCACGTAGATCCAGTCGCGAGCAGCCGAATAGTGAACGGGCGCGATGTCGACGTGCCCGTCCACCATGAACGCGAGGCGCCCGACATGGTTCCGCCGCAGGACGGCGGCGGTCTCTCGCGCGCTCAGGTCGGCGAAGACCGGCTTCGGCATCGTCAACGCTCGACGAGCGCGGGCAGCTCTTCCGTCACGATCCGATCGGTCAACAGCTGATCCTCACGAACGCCGGTCGGCCGCCGCAGTAGGACGGGAACGTCCGACGCGCGGAGAACCTTGTCGACGACGCTCCCGAGAAGCCAACGCGACGCACCGCGTCCATGCGTGGACATCGCGACGACGTCCACGTCGTGCGCGCGCGCATAGTCGACGATGGCGGTCGCGGCTTGACCGTTGATGACCACTTCCGCGCGCACGTCGATCCGCGCGCCGTCGGCGATTCGGTTTGCCACATCGCCAAGCTCCAGGCGCATTCGATCCGCCATCTCGCGCGTCGCCACCTCGTCGGGCACCAACGGCGCGACCACGAACGGGAAAGGCGCCTCGACGGAGGGCATCAGCGGGACCGGCGGTGCGACGCGCAAGATCGTCATGCGCGCCTTGTTCGCGCGAGCCAGATCCGTCGCGAGCGGGAGAACGTCCGCCGCGAACGCGGAACCGTCGTGCGGCACCAAAACGTGGGCGAACGGGCGCGCGGCCTTCGTCCGCTCGGTTCGAGTCTCGGCGGCGCGGAGCATGAGGACGGGCGTCGTCGCATGTCGGACGAGCGAGTCAGCGACGCTTCCCAGCCAGGCGCGACTCAATCCCGTGCGCCCGTGCGAGGTCATCACGATGAGATCGGCGTTCACTTCGCGCGCGCGCGTCGGGATGCGCTCTTCCGCGAGGCCATGCATCACGACGGACGTCGCCGCCACGCCGGCGCCCGTCTCGAGCTCGTCGACGATGGCGTCGAGATAGTCCTGCGCATGCCGCCAGTCGTCGTTCGTCCACGGCACATCGCTGAAGCCGTTGAACGGAAGCGGCTCGCGCACGAGGACGAGATCGATCTCGCCGCCCGACGCACGGGCGATGGATGCGGCCCGTCCAATGGCTTGTTCGGCAAGGGAGGACCAATCGAGTGGAACGAGCAATTTCTTGAGCATCGCGTCCTCGCGCGGCTGGTGACTGTGTACCGCCAATCTGGCGGGCGACCGGGGACCGCGGCGTCAGAGAATCGTCGGAGCATCGTCGGCGAAAGACCGACAGGCGGCATTCGAGTATTCAGCCCGCGGTCCGCGGCCGAACGCTGCACGAACGAGGCCCGTTCTCGTCGGATCTACTTCGCCGCGCACGCGACGAAAGGACAATTGCCAGCGCCGGAGCGCGCGAGGCGACGCGCGTGCTCAGTCGCGTCTGAGGAAGAGACCGATCGACGCCGTGAGAAAGACGATGGAGAGCATGCCCGCGCCGAGCGCCGAGACGTGCCGCAGTCGGGCCGCGTCGACCGGCGGCCCCGCGAAGAATGCGTAAGCGACGAACGCCATCGCCACGAGTCCGCCGACGATGATCGGGTCCACGAGCGCATTGTCCCGCACGCGACGCCAGCGACTCGCCCCTCGGTCGCGTTCGATGACGCGGATCGACAGCATGATCGCTATCGCGCCGAGGCTTACGGCCCACACGCCCACGGCGCCGTAGAACAGCACGATCGTAACCGGGAATCCTGAAAGCCCGGGCCACACGCGCACGGCGGCGCCGGCGCCCAACAACAGCAGCGCGTCGGCGAACGTCATCGCGATCAGCATCGGTGCGCCAAGCCGGCCAGGATGCCGCACGAGCACCGCCGTCGTGACGAGCGCGAGCACGCCATCGACGAGCGCGTACGTCGACGCCAGCTCGAACACGTGCGTCCAGCCGAGATCGTTCGTTGCCAGCCAATATGCAAACCCGGCGTTGACGCCGGCGCGGCACACGAGGACGACGGGGAGCAGAGGATGGTGCCGCGGAGCTCGGCCGCGATCGGGCCTATCGGGCATGATCGTGCTCCGCCACGCGCTGCGCCACGCGCAACACCGTCGCTCCGCGAACGTTCCCCGCCCCGAGCCGCCCAAGCGCGTCGTTCGCACGCTCGAGTGGAAATTCCGTCACGGTCGGCTCGAGCCGCATCGCCACGGCGGCGTCGAGCAGCTCGCGCACGTCGGCGCGCGTGACGTTCGCAACGCTCTTGATCTCGCGTTCCATCCACAGGTCCGTCGCGTAGTCGATCGACGCCAGCGCCGCTCGATCCGCGGACGACTTGCGAATGGCGTTGATGACCAGGCGTCCGCCGGGCATCAGCCGACGCAGGACATGCACGACCGGCGTCCACGCGGGTGTCGTATCGATGATGGCCGCGAGCGGTCGCGGCGGCGTATCCGCCGTGTCACCGGCCCACGCGGCGCCGAGCGCGCGCGCGAACTCCCGCTCCTCGGCATTTCTGGCGAACACGTACACCGGGGATGCCGAGTAGCGGTGGCGGGCCATCTGCAGCACGAGGTGAGCGGACGCGCCGAACCCCGTGAGCCCAAGCGGATCGCCGTCACGCAGGGCGGCGAGGCGGAGCGAACGCCACCCGATCGCGCCCGCGCACAGCAACGGTGCGGCGTGCGCGTCGTCCAGCGACGCGGGCAGGAGAAACGTGAACGCAGCGGGCGCCACGACGTACTCCGCGTATCCGCCATCCGCGTCGCATCCGTTCGCCTGGAATCGAGGACAGAGGTTCTCCTCCCCGCCGATGCACCAGCGGCAGGCGCCGCACGCCCATCGAATCCACGCCGCGCCGACGCGGTCTCCGACGCGGCGCGCGGCGACCCGGCGTCCCGTCGCGGCGACGATGCCGACGATTTGGTGTCCCGGCACGACCGGATAGCGCGGCGCGACGAGCGAGCCGCCGGCGAGGTCGAGATCCGTCCGACAGACGCCGCACACACGGACTTGAATTAACACATCGTCATCGCCCGGAACCGGGTCGGGCAAGTCGGCGCGAATCAAAGCCGCCGGCCCACGGCCGGCGGCTTTGCCCGGGCGATAAAGGACGAGCGCTCGCACGGCGTCCGCCCGAGCCCTATGCGGGGGTGATCTGGATCTTGCGTCCCCGCGGCTTGGCCTCGCCGTCCTTCGGCATCGTCACCTTGAGCACGCCCTTCGCGAACTCCGCGTTGACTTTCGCGGCGTCGACGGCCGCCGGCAGCGCGAACGACCGCTGAAAGGCGCCGTACGTCCGCTCGTACAGATGAACTTTCTTGCCATCCTCTTCCGTCCGCTCGGCCGCCTTTTCGCCGCGAACCGTGAGAACACCGTCCTCGACGGATAGATCGATGTCCTTCAGCTCCATCCCCGGCAGCTCCGCCGTCAGCGTGAGCTGCTTCTCGTCCTCGACGATGTCCATCGCTGGAATCCAGCCGATGGATTCCGCGGAAACGTTGAGGCCGAACGGCTCCGTGAGCGCACGTTCCACGAAACGATTCAGGCGGCTCTCGAAGTCATCGAGCGACACCGCGCCTCCCAAGCCGGGAAACGCGATGCGCGGTTGACGCCGGGTGAATCTCACGAGTGCCATGGTTACCTCCGGATGTTGATTGTGAGACGGACTCCACCAACACACCCCGAAGGTATGGTCGCGCGGACACCTGTCTGTCGGACGTTGGCCGAACGTCTCATAGGACGGTGGCTGTCGGCGGTTTCCTCGCGCGGTCGAGCGGCCACCCGACAGGCGGACCGCGCCGCGCCTCCCGACACGACATCGGTGGAATCCCGACTTCGCGCGAACGAAGGTTGCCTCACTGTCGAATGGCATCCTCTCGGAGCGCCTCGATGTTTACGAAGATTCTCGTTCCCCTCGATCAGTCGCCGCTCGCCGAGTCCGCATTGGGGCTCGCCGCGTCGATCGCCTGCGGCGCGCACGCAGAAGTCAGTCTGGTGCTCGCGCACCGGCCGGGGCCGGATCGCGGTGACATGGCACCGCTCTGGAGCAACTCGAAGGACCCTGCCGAATCGGTCTACGTGCACGCCATCGCCGACGAGTTGGCGCGCGTGACCGGAGCAACCGTGTCGGGATGCGTCAAAGTCGGAAAGCCCGTGGACGTCATCTGCAAGCACATCAAACGGCTCCCTGCCGATCTGGTGGTGATGACCTCGCACGGAAGAACGGGGTTCAGCCGCGCGTGGCTCGGTAGCGTCGCCGACGGGGTAATCCGCGAGTCGTCCGTCCCCGTGTTGATGCTGCGCGCCGAGACCAACGACGACTGGCGTCAGCGCGTCCACCAGACGCTGCACAAGATTCTCGTTCCACTCGACGAGGCGGTGGAGTCGGAAGCGATTCTCGCTGCCGCGGCCGAGTTGGCACGTTGCACCGGCGCGAAGCTCTTGCTCAGCGAGATCGTCGTGCCGATTCCGCTTTATGTGTTCGAGGACGCCACGCCGACGTATCCAACGCCCGTCGTCGATCCGGACAGCACGCGACTCGCGGCGGAGTCGGAGCGCGAGCGGTTGACCGCGGTCGCGCAGCGACTCGAGGTCGAGCACTCGCTTCGCATCGAGACCGACGTGACGATCGCCGACCACGTCGCGCCCGCGATCCTCGACCTCGCCCGACGGAGCGGTGCCGACTTGATCGCCATGTGCACGCACAGCCGAGGCGCGTCGCGGCTCGTGGTCGGCAGCGTGGCCGACAAAGTCATGCGCGCGAGCCACCTGCCGCTCCTGCTCTATCACCCGGCGAGGGCGCATCAATAGATGTACACGCGCGTGCCGACCGGTACGTTGGCGAACACCCACGCGAGATCGTCGTCACCGAGTCGCATGCATCCGTGCGTGACGGCATGACCGACGGAGCCCTTGTCCGGCGTGCCATGCAAGCCGATGCCGTCTCCGAGGTTCAATCGGTAGGCCCCGAGCGTTCCCGCGACTTCGCGATTCGACGTGCCGAGCGGAGGGATGTACAGCACGTCACCGAACACGATCTCATCGTCGACGGGCAGCGCCTCGAACGCGGAGTCGCGCGCGATGATCCCGACTTCGCCGCCGCGTACGATCAGTGTGCGACCGAGGCCGACCGACCGCGGACGCGACTCGCTGACGGAATCGAGTCGAAAGCCGTACTCGCGCGCCACCTCGACGTACGCCCAGTCGGGCCGAATCCACACCGGATCAGTCTCTTTCGAGAGCACCGTTCGAATGCCCGTCGGCGTCCGGAACGTCCACGACCGCGAACCATCACTGAGCGTCTTACGGCTTCCCACGGCGACCGGCGCCGAACGGAGCGTGTCGCCATTCGCCGCCACGACCCAGAGGCGCCGCGCCGACAGCGAGACGACGATCCGGAGCGCCCGTGCGGTCGCGGCGGAGTCTCGCGCGGTTGCCGGGGCCTGCGGGCGGATCTGCGTCCAAGCACAGAGCACACCGAGCGCGCCGAAGAGCAGCGTGCGCATGAGTCCACGCGCGAAGAGCGAAGAACGCATCATGACGCTCCGGTGAGGCTCCGGTGAGGCTCTGGTGAGGCTCCGGTGAGGCTCCGGTGAAGGCTCCGCAGCAACATGGCGCGCGTCAAACCGGCGCGGTGTCGGGCGTTTCCGGACTGACTCGCGCTCACTCGTCGGTCATCCTGCGAACAGTCATGCGAACGGCTCTCGATGTCGCGCATCTGTGCGTCACCCTCGCCACGGAGCCCATCCTTCGCGACGTGAGCTTCTCCGTCGAGGAGGGATCGACTCTCGCCGTGATCGGGCCGAACGGCGCCGGCAAGACGATGCTTCTCCGTGTGCTCATCGGCGTCATTCCGCACACCGGTGACGTCCGATGGGCTCCGCGCACACGAATCGGATACGTGCCGCAGAAGTTGGATCTCGAGCGCGACCTGCCAATCACGAGCACGGACCTATTGCTCGCGAAGGCGAGCATCACCGGCTTCATCGCGGAAGACGCGAGAGCCGCACTCCGGCTGGTCGGCCTGAGCGAGCGCGTCGCGCGGCGGCCGATCGGACAATTATCCGGCGGCGAGTTTCAGCGCCTACTCCTCGCGTTCGCGCTGATGGGTCGTCCCTCTGTCCTGTTGTTCGACGAGCCCACCGCGGGGCTCGACGAGCCTGGTGTGCGCGCAGTGTACGACCTCATTCACCGACTGCAGCGCGAACGTCCGCTCACCGTCATTCTCGTCTCTCACGAGCTCAACGTCGTGTCCGAACACGCCGACCGCGTGCTCTGCTTGTCTCGCGCCCACACGTTCTTCGGTCCACCAGACGAGATGCTCACTCCCGAGCGTCTTGCAACGATCTACGGCAGACCGCTTCGCTTCCACGCGCATGCCGATCACGCCCACCGTCGCTGACCTGTTCGTCGCAGCGGCCATGGCGGCCGCGGCGGGACTCGTCGGATCGATGGCGGTCATGCGGCGTATGGCGCTGGCGTCCGACGCGCTCTCGCACGTCGCGCTTCCCGGCGTCGCGCTCGCACTGGTGCTTCACGCCAGTCCGGTCGCGGGAGGATTCGCTGCCCTCATCGGCGGAACGGTGCTCGTCTGGGCGCTCCAGCATCGCACCCGTATTCCGACCGAGGCAGTCATCGGCGTGCTCTTTTCGGCGGCGCTCGCGGCGGGCAGCATCATGACGTCGAGCGACGAGCTGCTCGAGGCACTGCTCGGTGCATCCGGCGCGCCCGGGCGCCTCGAGACTGTGTTGGGTGTCCTCACGGCCGCCCTCGTGATCGCATTCATGCTTCGCGCACGCAGCCGACTCGTGATCGCTCTCGTGTCGCCCGATCTGGTCGCGACACTTGGCGTCAACGTCGCGCGCCTCGAGCTTCTCTATCTGTTGGCATTCGCGCTCACCGTCGGGCTCGGACTCCGCTTTCTCGGCGTGCTGCTCATGGGATCGCTCATCATCATTCCGGCGACGACGGCAATGTATCTGTCACGCGACCTGCGTACAATGCAGCTCGTCTCGGTCGCGAGCGCCGTGACGGCGATGGTGGTCGGCACACTCATCGCGCAGCGGCTCGGGATGCGCAGCGGGCCCATGGTGATTCTCGTCGCGTCGCTCATGTTCGCGGCGTCGCTCGTCGGCCGCCGATGGCGCTGACGCACCGGACGCCCGATCAGCTCGCGACTTGTGGAATCGAGAACGTGAACACGCTCCCCTTCCCCGGCTCGCTCTCGACCCAGATCCGCCCGCCGTGCGCCTCGACGATGCCGCGCGCGATCGACAGTCCCAACCCGGAGCCGCGGGATCGCGCGCCGCTCGATTGCTGCCAGTAGCGCTCGAACACGCGCGATCTGTTCTCGGAGGCGATTCCGCTGCCCGTGTCCGACGCCGAGAACTCGATCATGCCGTCGCGCGGCTGCACCGCGATCACGATGCGGCCTCCGCGCGGCGTGAACTTGATCGCGTTGCGCAGCAAATTGCCGATCACCTGCACGATGCGCCCGTCGTCGGCAGCGACGAGCGGCAAATTGGTCGGCAGCTTCGCCTCGAGCGTGATCCCGTGTTCCCGCGCCTCGAGCTCGAACATGTGCACGGCGCGGAGCGCCAGCTGCGACGGCTCGTTCGCGCGGACCTCCAGCGCCAGCTTGCCGCGTTCGATGTTCGCGACGTCGAGCAGATCTTCGATCATGCGATCGGCCGTCGCAGCCGACTCGCGGATGATGCCGAGCAGCTCGGCACGGTTCGACTCGCTAGCTGGCGAGTCTTCGACGAGAACGCGGGCACACATGGCGATCGCGCTGATGGGATTCCGCAGGTCATGCGACACTACGCCAAGCACCTCGTCGCGCGCGCGGTTGGCCTGTTTGGCGGCGTCGTACAGCGTCGCGTTCTGCAGCGCGGTGGCGGCGGCGGCGGCGAATTTTTCACCAAGCTGTCGTTGTTCGGCGTCGAACGGTCGATCGGTCGTCCGAATCAGCGTCAACGCACCGAGCGTCGTGCCGGCCGATTGGAGCGGAACAATCAGCAGCGATCGCGGCGCGAGCGCTCGCCAGTACTGGACGTTCTCGCGGTCGGCGTTCGCCTCGGACCAATCATCTTCCATATCGCTGATCAGCTCGGCGCGGCTCCGCCGGATCACGTCGACGATCGGCGACGGCGAGTCCACGTGGAGGGGGTTGGAGGACAGGCGAGCGATGATCGGCGCAATGTCGCTGCGCGGCCGCGAGCTTCCGACGCGCCGGTAGCCACCGCTCGGCTCGACGAGATCGACGAGGCACGCATCGGCGAGCCGGGGCACCGGCAAGTCGGCAATCGCGTGCAGCGTGGGCTCGATGGCCAGCGTCCGCGAGAGCTCGCCGCTCGAATCGGCGAGAAAGCGCTCTTCCGCCTCGGCGCGCTTCTGCAGCGTGATGTCGCGCAACACGACGGTGAACAGCACGCCGTCTTCAGTCACCAGCTTGGAGATCGACGCTTCGGCCGGGAACTCGCCTCCGTCGGCGCGGAGGCCGAAGATCTCGCGCCGCTCGCCCATCCGCCGTGCGGTCGCCGCGGACTGCGCGAAGCGCTCCATGTGCGCGCCGTGCGTCTCGCGGAAGCGCGGCGGAATGAGAATGTTCAGATGCCGGCCGAGCGCGTCCGCCGTGGAGTGCCCGAAGATTTCCTCGGCGCCGCGGTTGAAGTGGACGATGCGTTGATGGTGATCGACGGTGATGATCGCGTCGGCCGCGATGGCGAGAATGCCGGAAAATTTCGCCTCCGACGCCCGCAGCTTGTCTTCGACACGCGCCTGCGCGCGCAGCCGTGACCGGACGTACACGTGCTGCGCGATCAGGAGAGCGACGGCAGCCCCGGCGATGACCGCGATAATGATCAGGCTCTAGCCCTCGGCGAGTATCCCGAGCTTGAGCGCGAGCTGCACGTAGTCGGAGCGGTGATCGAGGCCGAGCTTCTCCTGGATTCGCTGCTTGTAGGTGTCGACTGTCTTCGGACTGATGAACAGCTTTTCGCCGATCTCGGGCGCGGAGTAGCCCTGCGCAACGAAGCGGAGGACGTCGCGCTCGCGCTGCGTGAGCTTCTCGAACTGCTCGCGCTCGGTCGCCGCGGGATCCTTTTTGGTGAGATTCTTGGCCAGCACCCGCGCCGCCGCCGGTCGAACGTACACGTCGCCGTGCGCGACCGCGCGCACCGCGTCGATCAGCTCGCGATCGGCAGCGCTCTTCACGAGATAGCCGGCGGCGCCCGCCTCCATGAGGGGCACGAGGTAGTCGTCCTCCGCGTGCATCGTGAGGATGAGCACGCGCGCGTCGAGTCCCTTGGCGACGATCTCCTTCGTCGCCGCGGTGCCGTCGAATTCCGGCATGTCGAGGTCCATGATGACGACGTCTGGCTTGAATCGCTCGGCCATGGTCACGGCTTCGCGCCCGTTCTTGGCCTCGCCGATCAGCTCGATGTCTTTGGCCACGCTGAGCACCGCCCGCAGGCCAGCCCGCACGACGGTGTGGTCGTCGGCAAGTATGACGCGAATGAGGTCGCCCGTCATTGGTCCTCCGGCACGCTGGAAGATGGCGTGACGGCGCCATTGATGTCGAGAGGGACTGTCGCTTCGATTGTGGTCCCATTGCCTTTCGCAGATTTGATCACGAGCCGACCGTCGACGAGGGCCAGGCGTTCGCGCAGCGCAGCGAGCGCGCCGTGCGCCCCGAGGGCGCTCGTCTCCAGACCGCGCCCGTCGTCGTGGACGCTCAGCGTCGCAAACCGCTCGTCGGAAGCTGCGTGAATGCGCACGATTCGCGCGCGAGCGTGTCGAATCGAGTTCGCGACCGCCTCGTTGGCGACCGAGTAGAGCACCGATTCGACCGCACGCGGTAAGCGTTGCGCGGAGTGAGCCATCTCGACGTCGGCATCGATTCCCGTGCGTCGGGACGCGTCGCGCGCGAGCTTGCGGAGCGCGGCCTCGAGCCCGAGGTCGTGCAGGACGGCGGGGTGCACGGAGTCGGACAACGCGCGCACGTCGGCGAGGAGGTCCTCGGCCGCGTCGCGCGCGCTGGCGAGTTGCTGGGCGAGCGCCGGATCGTCGGCGTCGCGTGCCGCGGAGCCGACCTGATAGAGGAGGGCCGCGAGCTGCTGCGCCAGCGAGTCGTGCAGCTCCCGTCCGATCGCGGCGCGCTCGCCGTCGCGCGCCGAGATCAGGTCCGAGGCCAGGGCGCGCAAGCGCTCACGATCGGCGGCAAGGCTCTCCAGCAGGATGTTGAACATGGACCCGACGCGTAGTACGTCGTGGTCGGCGAGGGGCGAGCCCTCGACGCGCGCCCGCATGTCGCCTTGCCAGACCCGCTCGGCGACTAGCTCGAGGTCGCGGATGGGCCGAAGAGCAAGACCAACCAGCGTTAGATGAATAGCGATCGTGAATGCGAGAATCATGTACACGTACCGATTCGACGGGCCGCCGGCCATGACCCACGCGCCGTAGAGAATGGCGATCACCAGCGCGTTCGCGCCGATCAGCTTGAGACCGAGCGGCGCGCGCAGCGCGACGAGGCGCATGCCCCGGCCCGCCGCGCGCGAGTGCATGCCCCAGGAGACCCAGCTCGCCGTCATTGCTGCACGACCAGGGCGGTGACCATGCCGAACATGCCGCGGTCCGACTCGGCGTGCGGCAGGATGTGACAATGGAAGGCCCAGGTGCCGGGGTTGTTGCAGTTGACGATGACGTCCCACCGCTCGCCGGGAGCGACGTTCAGTGTGTCGCACCTCCACGGCGACGCGAGCGGCCAACCGTCCTTGGCGATCACGGTCATGTGCATCCCGTGCAGGTGCATGGGATGAATCATCATCCCTTCATTCATGAACCGTATGCGCAACTTCTGCCCCAGCTTCATGACGATAGGCTGCGTGGCGGGAAAGCTCTTGCCGTTGAGCGTGTAGCCGTGCGCGCCGTCGTTGAGGATCATCACATGGTCGACGTCGGGCGCGTCGTTCGCCGTGGGCGTCTTCGGTTCCACGATGAACGCGCCGAGCAAGCCGAGGCCCACCTGTTTGGCGGAATTGTGATGCGAGTGATACATGTGCGAGCCCAAGTTCGGCACCGTGAACTCATAGGTGAACGATTGCCCGGGCTTCACGGGCGGCTGCGTGATGAACGGAACGCCGTCCATCGCATTCAAGAGCTCGAGGCCGTGAAAGTGCACGGCGGTCGACTCGGGCAACTGGTTGTGCAGGACGACGCGCACGCGGTCGCCTTCCTTCACGCGAATCTGCGGTCCAGGAACCTGATTGTTGTACGCCCACGCCTCTACGAAGTGTCCTGGCTCCGTCTCCCACTGGATCTTCTTCGCCGTGATCTCGAAGACTTTGACGCCGGCGACGATGGTGGGCGGGAGCAGCTGGTTGCCGAGTCCCGCGGTCTTCGCGGGGAACGCCTTGATGCCCTGCTCGTGCATCGCGTCCATCGCTTCGGCGGCAGCGGCGGCGGTGCCGGCGGCGGTGTCGTTGGGGCCGATCGTGCCGCCGGTCTGACTCGGCGCCGGGACCTTCGCCTGCGAGGCGGCCGGCGTTTGAGCGCTCGGCTTACACGCCACGGCGACGCCGGCGACCAGCGCGGCGACGCCGCCGTCGCGAAGGAACCGGCGCCTGGACGTCGGACGATCGATGGTCCCGAAAATAGTCGTATCGCTCATGGAAGTGTTGGCAGGTGGGATCGCGCTCGAGAAATCTCGAGTGGGCGCGTCGAACGCTCTGTCGGGAATGCGGCGGAAGCGATGAGAGGGATTCCCCTACACAAAGAAGCGGCGGCGGGCTCGGAGCCCACCGCCACGTCCTGCCACGGTCATTTGCTCGCGCTGGCCACGGCGGTCGCGATCGCTTGCGCACCGATCGTGAGCTCGAAGTTCACTTTCACTTCATCGCCGGTACGCAGCGTTCCGAACATGGCCGTCGGCGGCTTGACGCCGAAGTCCGTCATCTTGATCGGTACGACGCCCACCGCCTTCACCGAACCGTCCGGGAGGCGCGTGGCGACGACGTCCATCGCGAGCTTGTTCTCCTTTCCCGCAACGCTCAGCGTGCCGACGGTCCTCAACGTGAAGGTGTCCTTCGTATCGCCCGGCGCGGCCTCGAAGCTCGCCATGATGTAGCTGACGTTCGGCGCCTTGTCGGCGTCGAGGGCCTTATACAGGTTGTTGTCCATCGCGTCGTGCCCGCACTTGAGCGACCTGACGGGAACCTTCACGTCGACGCGCTTGAGCGCCTTCGGCGGCGCGACGCTGAACTCGCCGGCCAGCGCGGGATCGATCTCGACCGACGCGTCGAGCGCGTCAGTCTTGCAGCTCCACCCGTGCAGGTTCGATGTCCCATCGATCCAGAGCTTGCTTTCGGGGGCGACGGCCACTTTCGTCGTGCTCTGGGCAGCGGCGGCCGCGGCGACCGTGAGAAGCAGCGCGGCGACGGCGAATCGAGTGCGGATCATGGCCCATCCTCCAGTTCATCGATGGGCGCCTCGCCGGTCGGCGAATGGTTGCCATCGAGCTGGGAGGAAGATCCTCTCTTGACGCGGTTACATCCGTCGGGCGGGTGACTGAACTTTTCTCATGCAAAGTCCGGCAGGGGTGTACGGAAAACCCTGAGGCGGCGAGGACTCGGATATCGGATGGGCCCCACGCTGCGACTCGATGTGGCGAATACGGTCGAGCTGCACAGGGAAATCGGAGGACTTACATCTGATTTCTGACAACAGACTCGGCGTGAACGAGTGAGAACGGCGCGACGCCATGTCCCGAACGCTTGGACCGATGGCCGACATCCGATGGCGGTCCTCCGGTTTGCCTTCACAGCCCTTGCAGTTCAGGCGCACGAGTCCCAAAGTGGGACCATCCGGCGTCAGAGTCCGATCAACCTCAAACCTTCCGCCGTCTCGCCACTCCCGCCTGCCGACTCGCCAGCCACTCGATCAGCCGCTCGAGCGGCCAGCAGTTGATCACGCGCTCCGCTGGGATGCCGGCAAGCCGCGCGTGCGCAATTGCCGTCTCAGCGTACGTCAGATCCCGGGGTCCATGCGCATCGCTGTCGAGCGCGAACAGACATCCCGCGTCGAGGGCCCGCCGCGCGAGCGAGCAATCCAAATCCTGCCGTGCCGGGTCGCCGTCGATCTCCACCGCAATTCCCGACTCCGCCGCGGCGGCGAACACGTCGTCCCAGTTCGCGCTCACGCCCGGGCGCGATCCGTAGATGCGCCCGCGCGGATGGCCGAGTATGTGGACGCCAGCCGTCGTCGCGGCGGTGATCATGCGCGCGGTTTGATCGGCGCTCGAACGAAGCACCGAATGCGGCGAGGCGACGACCAGCTCGAGCTGCGCGAGCTCGTCCGGCTGCATGTCGACGGATCCGTCGGCGCGGATGTTGGCTTCGATGCCCTTGATGAGCCGAAAGCGCCCGCGATATCGCCGGTTGAGCGTATCGATCTCGCGGTGTTGCTCGCGCAGCTCGCTCATCGAGAGGCCGCCAGCGATCGGCAAGCCGTACGAGTGATCCGTGAGGCCGCAGAAGTCGTAGCGCCGCGCCAGCCCCGCTTCCACAATCTCGGCGAGCGTCTGACTGCCGTCGCTCCACGTCGAGTGCATCTGCAGATCGCCGTGATAGTCGGCGAGCGTCGGACCGGTGAGCGTCGTATCGCTGAGCGCGGCGACGACCCGACTGCGACTCAGATAGTTCGATCGCAGTCCGCGCCGGCGCGTGACTTCGGCGCGTTTGCCGCTCTTGTCCACCGCGCGCTCGACCGTCGGGGACGCGCGCGTGCGCAACGCTTCGAGAATCACCTGCTCCGACTTCGGCCCGACGTTGGGAATCTTGCTCAGCGAGCCGTCGGGGCGCAGCAGGGAATCGACCGGCACGTCGAGCGCGAGGATCGACTTCGCCGCGCGCTTGTAGCCGAACCCGGCGCGTTTCGACGATTGCGCTTCGGCGAGATCGCGCAACAGCGCCGCGACGAGCGAGTTCGAGTCGTCGCGGCGCTTCACGTTAGGATCAACGCGACGACGCGCGCGACGTGCGCGAACTGCGCGAGCGACGCTGGGTCTTGGAGTGCATCCCGCCGCGCGACTTGGCGCGCGACGACGAGCGCAAGCTCGAGCGCGACGTCGAGCCGGAGTCGCCACGCTCGTCCATCGTCTCGCCGGCCATCGCCGCGACGTTCACGGCCGCCTCCGCGAGCTGCGTCAATAGCGCGTCGGCGTTCTTCTCTTCCTCGAGCGTCTGCTCGAGGAGCTCGGCATGACGCGTTTCACCGAGCTGACGCGCCCAGTTCCGGACCGTGCCGTAGCCCGCGATCTCGTAGTGCTCGACGTGCTGCGCCTTCGAGATGAGCCCGGCGTCGACCACTTCCTGTTCCGGATCGTCCTCGATCAGCTCGTTCGCTTCCTCGATCAAGCCTGCCATGCCGACGCACTTCTTGCCACGCGGGCTCGACTCGAGGGACTCGAAGATCGTCTCGAGGCGTTGGACGTGTCCTTCCGTCTCGGCGAGATGATTCGTGAACGCGTCACTCAACTTCGCGTTCGTGGCGTGCTTCGCCATCTTCTGCAGCGCGCGCACGAGCTGCTTCTCGGCGCTGTACAGGTCCTTGAGCTCTTCGATGTAGAGATCGCGCAGCGATTCCATTTCCATGTGACAGCTCCTTCTCGATTCGGTGACGGCTTGGAATCGGGCACGGCCCGCGAGCGATGAGCCGGCGGTCCGTGGATCGCCCGGTGGGGCGTGAGCACGCACGGATTGGACCACGGTCCGGTCGGGGACCGCGGTCGTTCAGCGACGCCGACGACCTACTGGTTTGCCGACTTACGCGAGCGGCAGGTCGCGTGGCGCCGGCGCGGCGGCGCTGGGGAGCAGCACTTCGCGCAACCGCTCGAGCGGCGCGACGTAATACGGATTCTCGCGAATCCGACGCCCGTGCACGATGTACGGGTGGGTGGAGAGAATCTCCATCATCATGCGCCCACTGATCTCGTTGATGTCGTAGACGCAGAGCAACGTGCAGTCGTACGTCGGCACCAGGAAGTTGACGCGCGACTCGTATTCCATGAGCTCTTCCGTACCGGCCGCGCCGTTGAGCGCCCAATCCATCACGCCGGACGTACGCACGCGGCGACCCTTGTGGTGCGCATCCTTGAGGGCGCCGTGCAGCAGCTCGTACATGCGGGAGGAGCCGAACCGGCCGCCCTTCATGTACGTCTCTTCCGCCGTGAGCACCTTCAGACGCCCCTCCTGCACCGCGGCTTCAACGTCGATCCCGTGCGCGCGTAGCCGGCTGCAGTGGTCGCTGTGCCGGTGGTCGTCGACGATCGTGATCACCTCTTCGTCGAGAGCGATCCCTTCTTTATAGTAGGGGACGAGGATCTCGTACTCCTCGTTGCGAGAATCGAAGAACGCGCAGATGTGGCCGGGCTCGTCGAGCGCACGGCCGCAGAGCGTGACGGTACGTGGACCGGACACGGCATCTCCTGAGTTGTGGAACAACACCCCGGGGGGTGCAAGTCCCATTCCTCACTCCGCCGCGACATGCGCCGTCGGCCGGGTCGTTCGGTTACCTGCCCCTCGCGAACGACGCCAGCACGCCGTGATCCGCGCGCCGCAAGCGCGAGAGCGCGCGGTCCTTGATTTGGCGAACGCGTTCGCGCGTGATTCCGAGTCGCACTGCGATCGCCTCGAGCGTCATCGCCTCCTGGCCGTCGAAGCCGAAGTACAAGCGGAGCACGCCCGCGTCACGCGGCCGCAATCCCGCTAGCGCGCGATTGACCGACTTGGCCAGGCTGTGCTCGAGCATCACGTCATCGGCGGCAGCGTCGTCCTCGGCCGGCAGCACCTCGAGCAATGTCGCGTCGCCGTCCTCGAACGGCGCATCCAGCGAGACCGGCGCTCGTGTCATCGATGACACGAGCGCGAGATCGCGGGCAGTGACGTCGAGTCCGTCGGCCAGCTCGTCAGCGGTCGGCTCACGACCCAGCGCCTGGCGAAGCCCACTGGCGTGGCGGCCAATGCGCCGAAGAGCGGCCGCGCGAGCGACGGGAACGCGAACCGGGTGCGCGTGGTCCGCGAGCGCCTGCACCATCGCCTGCCGAACCCACCACACGGCGTACGAGATGAACTTCACGCCTCGCGAATCGTCGAATCGCTCGGCGGCGTGCATCAGCCCGAGATTTCCTTCATTGATCAAGTCCAACAGGGCCACGCCGCGGTGCTGGTATTGCTTTGCGACCGCGACGACGAAGCGGAGATTCGCGCACACCAGCGCCTCGACCGCGTCGCGATCGCCGCCGCGAATTCGCTGGCCGATCGCCGCCTCCTGCTCGCGCGTCAACAAAGGATAGGTCGCGATCTCATCCAGATAGCGCGACAGGGAGTCGATGGAGCGGTCACGCGTGGAATGACCGACACCTTGTGCAGTACGCAGCGCGGCGAGCGACATGGAATCCTCATGTCCATGGGGTCGACGCGAAATTTCCGCCAACCCGACCGCGCGTTCAGTCGGGCGAATGCACCAACGTCGATCAGTGAGATCTCGACGTCGTCGTGCGGCAAATCCCCGACGTCGGGTCCTCGTCGCCCTGCGTCACGCCGGCCCGTCGCTAGAACAGGCGAACCGAGATGTACTTCTTCGGATTGGCGCGGATGTCCGTGCCAAGCACCTGCCAGGCGGTCATCAACGAATCGGCGCGGCGGTAGAGCGACGGATCGTTCAGCAGGAGGCCGAGCGTTCCCTCGCCGCGATTGAGCTTGGAGAGCACCGAGTCGCCCATCGAGAGGAAGTGATCGGCTTTCGCTTGAGTGGACTCGAGCCGCACGCTCAAGTCGTGCAGCTGCGACGCGGCACTGCGAAGCTCCGCGGCCGCGACAGCGGCGTTGCTCACGAGCCGCTTCGTTTCGTCCGACGACGCGGCCGAGTCGATGCTGTTCGCGGTGTGCTCAACGGTCTGAGCGGCGCGGGAGAGGGTTACGATCGTCGTGTTCAGCCGGCTCGACAGGGTGTCGACGTCGTCGGCATGCGCGGCGGCGACAGCACGAAGGGTGGCCGACAGTTCCGCGACGTTTCGAATCGACGCGCGAAGCTCGGTCGCCGCTTGCTCGTCGAACGCCGTGCCCACACGCCCCGCGACGCTCGCGACGTCGCCGGCGATCTGTCCCGCGACCGCCGTGAGCTTGCCGATGCCGGGAAGCGACGCCCCCGGGATGAAATGCACGTCGCCCGCCGCTTCGTCGACTTCGCGGCGCAGGGCATCATCGTCGGGAAGCGACGCCTGCGAGACGACGGTCGCCTGCCAGTCGCCGAACAGACTCGATTCGTTGAGGAGCACCACCGGTTGCGACGGAAGCCGAATGTCGCGCTCGAGCTTCATGCGCACGTTCACCCAGCCGCTCGCTCCCAGCTCGATTCCTTGGATGCGCCCCGCCACCACGCCGCGGATGACGACGGCATTTCCCACCCGCGCGTTGCCGACGTCATGAAAGCGCGCAATGATCTCGCGCTGTCGGCCGGTCACGTCCGCTTCTCGCATCCAGACCACGGCGCCAATGGTGAGCGCGATGACGAAGAGCACCACGCCGCCGACGATGGCATCGTTGGAGCGCTTCATGTCGCCGCCCCGCGGCCGAGGAGCCAGGTCACGGCCCAGAACGCGTCGAGGATGAGAATCACGACCGCGGAATACACGACGGCGGACGTCGCGGCGCGTCCGACGCCCACCGCCCCGCCCTGCGCGCGAAGACCACACGCCGCGCCGATCAGCGCAACCGCCGCACCAAAGCTGGACGCCTTCACCAGACCGTACTCGACGTCGAACACCTGAAAGAAGAGCCGCGCTCCTTTCGCGAATTCCGTTGCCGAAATGTGCAGGAGGCTGATCGACGCCACCTCGCCCGCCGCGACCGACACCAACATCGCCGCCGCCACGACGACCGGAAACATCAAGACGGCGGAGAGAACGCGCGGTAAGACGAGAAACGCGAGCGGATCGTACCCCAGCGTCTCGAGCGCGTCGATCTGTTCGGTCACGCGCATCGTGCCCAACTCGGCGGCGATGTTCGCGCCGACGCGTCCGGCGAGCGCGAGTCCCGTCAGGACCGGCGCCAGCTCCAGCGTCGTCGTCTTTTCGACGAGCGTGCCAACGAAGTAGAGCGGTACGGCGCCGGTGAACGAGTAGCTCGCGAGCAGCGACAGCACGATCCCCGTGAAGAGCGCGATGAACGCCGCGATCGGAATCGAGTCGACGCCCACCACCCGCATCTGCAGCGACGTCTGTCCGAGCCACGTCGGGACCTCCCGAAGCGACTCCGTGACGTTGCCGACGAAACGGGCATCGCCGCCGACCGACCGGAGGCCGCGCAACGTCATGCCGCCGATGCGTTCCAGTGGATGAATGAACGACGTCACGCGACACTCATTGATAGAGGCACGCGAAACGTGCGGTCCGAATACATCCGCGGGCGTCGGGAAGCCGCCCAATGCCGATCGGCAAACCCCCGACGACGCTCGCCGTGGGCAAACAGCGCACACGCTGGTCGCGCTCAGGCGGCTGACGGGATTCCGCCGAGCGCTATCGTGGCCACTGCTCGAGCCGCGCGGGAGACGTCGCAGCCGCGCTTTCGACGTACGCGCGGATCGCATGCATCAGCGCGTGATCAGAGAACGCGAAATAGCTTCGCCAGTGCGATTCCCAGTCCGGGTCGTCGTCGGGAGCGCTCGCGGGCGCAATCGCGCGCACGAACGCGGCAACGGTGTCGGTGGTCTCGTCGAGCGTCTCCGCTCGCTCGCGGCAGCCGGCGACGATGGATTCGACGAACTCATCGAGGCGCGCATCGATCGGATACCGTGCCGATTCTTTCCCTTGAGGCGACTCGATTGTGAAGGGCTGAGACGACGCGAGCGTGCTCATGGCGAGCGGTTGAAGGGTGGTGCCTCGAAGTTTCGCGTCATCCCGCTCGCCCGGTGTCGGGAGATCGCCGCGAAGAGTCGGGCGGCGCCTCGCATCGTCTCGCGGGCCGGCCCTGGCTGCGCGGCGGGCTTATGCCGACCCGTCGTCTCCGTCCGGCGCCGCATTACGCGCCGAACCCGTTTGTCGGACTGTCTCGCGCGAACGCCAGAGATACGCTTGGCTCAGCCGACGGCGGCGATCCACGCGCGGCGCTTCTCACTCGAAGTCTTGGCGATCCACGAAACCCGGGAGGGACAGATGATCAAAACCGACTTGCAGTTGCAGCGCGACGTCATCGACGAGCTCCATTTCGACCCAAGCGTCGCCTCGGAGGAAATTGGGGTCGCCGCCAAGAACGGCGTCGTGACCCTCAGCGGTTCGGTGACGAGTTTCGCGCACAAGTACGCAGCGGTTCGCGCCGTGGAGCGAGTGGTCGGTGTGCGCGCGATCGCCGAGGAACTGAGCGTCGTGCTGCCGTCGTCCTTGAAACGCACCGACACCGACCTGGCGCATTCCGTCGCCGCGGTGCTCCGGTGGGACGTCAACGTGCCAGACGACGAGGTCAAGGCGCGCGTCGATGACGGGTGGGTGTGGCTCGAGGGCGACATCGACTGGCAGTTCCAGTCCGCCGCCGCCGAGCGCGCGGTGCGCAACCTCAGCGGCGTGCGCGGCGTGACCAACCTGCTCCAGGTGAAGAAGCGCGCGTCGGTGCCGGATGTGAAGCAGCGCATCGAGAGCGCGCTCAAGCGGCACGCCGAGCTGGATGCCGATCGCATCGGCGTCGAGGCGCGCGACGGACGGGTGACTCTGCGCGGTGAAGTGCATTCGTGGGGGCAGCGTCAGGACGCGGAGTGGGCGGCGTGGGGCGCGCCTGGCGTCTCCAGCGTGAACGACGAGCTGGTCGTCAGCATCTGACGTTCGCGGACGCTTCGCCGGCCCGACGCCGGCGAAGCGTCGTTGTCTTGGCGCTCGCGATTGCCGGTGCGCCGTTCGTCGGCGCGAGCGAGCCCCTGCGGATGCTTTGTTGCGCTCCGCAGGGGCTCTTGCTGGCGATCACCAGCGTGTCGATTCGGTGCCCCGCACTCCAGCAGCCGTCAGCGTCGAGAGGCAGGGCCAACTGGCGATCTTGTCCGCGACGTACGAGTCCGACGCGGTTGCCTTCGTCATTTCAAGGCTCTCGTTGTGTCCAGCAACCTCACAACGTGCTCACCGGCACCGAACCACCAGTCAGCAGCTTTCCGACGATGACTCGCGGGAAGGCGTCCGTTCACCAAATCTCGTCGTGAACGCGGGTGAATGATGCGGCGGGGCAGCCGCGTCGGACATCGGGAATGCCCCTGCGCCTCGTCAGGCAGCGGATGGCACAGCCCGCGCGTGACCATGCGACCACGCGGCGCCGAGGCTCCGGAGGCCGACCGCCTCCTTGGCCGCCCGCCGGCGCGCTCGCCCTTCGCGCCGCGCTAGCGAGGGCGCAGCAAGCCGCCGAGCGGCATTGAGCGCCCGTGCGCGGGGAGACGCCTCGTGAGCGCCCCGAGCCGCGCCGTATCGACGGCCGTCGTGTCGACGCCGGCCGCGGCCAGAACGCGCATGACCTCGCGCGCCAGCGGCTCGCGCGCGAGGCCGTAGACGTCGCGGTAGACGGCGACGCCGCCCGTCCGAAGCTCGACGCGGTCATACCGAATCTCTAAAGGCACCGGTCGGTTCAACTGGACGAGTCGCGGCTCGCTGCTCGCCTCCAGCGCCGCCACGTCGGCATCGCCGAGCTCCGGGGCGCCGAACCGGTGAACCAGCCGGGCCAGGGCGAGCGCGTCGTCGTTTCGCATGCGGATGCAACCATGCGACGCCGCGCTGCCCAGCGACGTCTCAAACGGCGTCCCGTGCAGAAAATACAGCGGCCGGAAGTTGATCTTCACGCGGCCCATCCAGTTGTCCGGTCCCGGAGGCATCGGCTTTTCGCCCTTTGCCCACGGCTGTGCGGGCGGAAACCACCACGGATTCCACTCGATGCTCATGATGGAGAATTCGCCGCGCGGCGTGCGAAAGTCCGTCCGACCGACCGCCACCGGCGCGCTGAACACCACGGAGTCGGCGACGAAGGCGTCGACACGATAGGCGGGAACGTTCACCACGACGCGCAGCTGGTACGCCCCGACGACGCCGCTCGCGAGAACTGCCAGAACGCCGAGCATGGCTAGCATGCGTGAGGCCCGCGACTACCGGGCCGGCACTGCGGATTCGCCGGCGGCCACGACTGTGACCCCGCGCGGAAACCGCGCGACGATCGCTTCCGCGGCTCGCGCCAACCAGCGGACGTTGTCGCTCGCGTCGTCGGTCAGCTCCGCCTTTCCCTCGCCGCGCCAGAGCAGCTCCCCGCTCCCCGGTCGGACCACGTCGATCACGACGCTGCCTTCGGTGTACTGCACGACGATCGGCGCTGGTTCCGCGCGACGTGGCGAGCCCTGGACGAACGGGTAGCCGTAGTCCCACGCGGCGACGTCAAGCTTCTCGTGCACCGCAGCATAGAACGCCACGCCGAAGTCGGCGTTCCGCTCGTCGAGAACGTAGCCGCGCTCCTGAAACGCCGCGACGATGCGGTTATGGATCGCGCGGTTCGCGATCGAGTTGCTGATCATGGGATCGTCGTCGCCATTCACCGGCCGGCCGTCGCGACGGGCCGGGCCGGGCAGCATGCGAAACGTGTGAAGAGCCGAGAGGCGGACCTCCGGCGCCGCCATCGTTTGGACTTCGATGCCGCGGTGACAGCCCGCCGCGAACACCACGGTCGAACCGAGCAGCGTGCAGCGAACGAGCGAGAGCATGAGGCCTCCTTGGATTGATATGAGTTCATTCCGGCGCGCGGCACATCGTCAGACGTGCGCCGACGGTGCGCCGCTCCGAGCTGAGCACGCGAAGTCCGGTCGTCGACAGGCCACCCTCGAGCACGTCGCCGTGCGGCGTGAGCATGAGCTGCACGCTTGTCCGCCAGATGTTCTCTGTTCGAACGACCGGACCGCTGAGCATCGCGATCGCGACGAACTCGCTTTTCCACCGCGCCGGCATCAGTAGACTCGTGCGATCGACGACCAGCCGGCCCTGCACCAGCACGGCGTCGCCGATCGTGCCATGAACGCTGTCGTCCGCGGTGATCGTGAGATCCACCGTCAGCGTGCGCGCCCTGGGCCACGCACCGACCACTTCGCCGAGCCCCTGCCAATGACCGATGATGGCGGCCGATGCGGTTTGCGCCGCGTCGTTGCCGCTCGCCCAACAGGCGACCGTCAACAGACCGGTCCACATGGCTCGTCGTGCTCGCATCGCCCGCTCCGCGTGATCGCGTTCACCATACATGCACGCCGACCGTTCGTCAGTCCGTGATTACGGCAACCTTGTCGGGCCAACTCTCGAAGGGCTTTGTCAGGATTTCACCCACAACCTTCAACGGTTTTCCGCTACCGCGCGCCGGCCACGCATCTCGATACTGTCCGCATGGGGAATGCGATTCGTGACTTGGAGCCGCGTCAGGCGGGCTCGCTGCCCGCGGTCGGCGTCGGACAGCTGCGCGTGCTCGTCGTCGAGCCGCACGCACTGCTCCGAGCCGGAATTCGTGCGGTGCTCGCGTCGATGCCTGACGCTGTGCTCGTCGGCGAAGCCGACGTGTGCGACGACGCGGTCGATCTCGCCGAACCGGCGCGCGCCGACGTCGTGCTCATCGACATCGACGGCGCCGACGATGGCGGCCTCGCCGCCACTCGGGCGCTGACGTCCGCGGCGCCGCATCGACGCGTGCTCGCCCTGACGATTCTCTCGGAGAACGAGACGCTCGTGCACGCCCTGCGCGCCGGCGCGAGCGGGCTGATCTCGAAGGACGCCACCGAGGAGGAGCTGGCCGTCGCGCTGCGGACGGCCGCCTCGGGGGACGTCTACGTCCGGCCTCGCGCGCTATCGCAGTTGGCCGCGAACATTCGCCGGCGGCTGCCCTCGTTCGAGGAGCGAACCGCGCGCGCGCAGCACGAAGCGCTCAGCGATCGCGAACGAGCCGTTCTGGAGTACGTCGCGCGCGGGATGACGGGACCGGAGATCGGCGGACTGCTCCAGATCACCGCCAAGACGGTCGACACGTACCGCCATCGCATCCGCGAGAAGATCGGCCTGCTTCACCGCGCGGATTACATCCGGTTCGCGCTGCTGATCGGCGTTCTCAAGAAATGACGTCACGACGCAGAAGACGATGAGCCGGCGATCCCGTCATCTCGTGCGCGCGGTGGTTGCGCTCGGACTCGCGGCGAGCGTCTGGCTGCTCTCGACGGAGCCGTGGGGCCTCGGCGCCTATCAGCTTCTCGTGTTCGCGGCGCCCGGCGCGCTGCTGGGCATGGGCGCCGGGTGGGCCGCGCATGTCGCCACGCCGGCGCGATGGACCTGGCGGACCGCGCGCCGCGCCGCCTCCGTCGGAGCGATCACCCTGCCGCCGGTGCTCGCGTTCATCGTCGCGCTGGATGGCAACTCGCGCCCGCAGCGACTGCTCATCGGGTTCGTCTACGCCGCGTGGCTCGCGCTGTTTGGCGGCGCCGCTGTTGCGCTCGTCCGGCGCGCCATGCCTTCGGAGTAGCCGACGACTACAAGAGATGCGAGAAAAGGACGGCGCCGCGCTCCAACAGCCGCTCCCACCAGGGCCGAGCGGCCAGCACCGCCGGCGTCATTTCGCGCGCGAAGCGAAGATCGCGGAGAAAGACCGAGTCCATCGCCGCCGCGAAGGCCGTGTCGATCACGACGAGATTCGACTCGTCGTTGAACGCCACTGATCGGTTGTCGAAGTTCATCGATCCGACGGCCGCCCACCAGCCGTCGACCACGACGGTCTTGGCGTGCATCATTGCCGGCTGGTACTCGTAGACGCGCACCCCGTGCGCGCGCAGGTCCGCGTACGACGTGCGCCCGGCGAGCCATGGCGTCTTCACGTCGGTGTTCGCGCCGGCGGTGAGAATCCGGACGTCGACGCCGCGGTCCGCAGCCTCCGTGAGCATGCGCCGAAAGCTCGCTTCCGGGACGAAGTACGAGTTCGTGACGTACAGTCGCCTTCGCGCGCTTCGAACGGCGTAGGTCAGGAAGCGCTCGGCGGCGGTGTTCCCCACCGTCGGCGCCGTGAATAGCACGCCCGCCCGCATCGTCCGGGGAGCGTGCGTCCCGCTGGCCGCCGGCATCGGACGCGCCTGGGGAAAGAACAGATCGTCGGCGATGAGCTGGCCGGTCGCCTCGGCCCATGCAGCCGCAAACGCCGCTTGCAGACTCGAGACGGCCGGCCCCTCGAATCGCACGTTCGTCTCGCGCCACTGGTCTTCGTGCAGCCCATCGCCCAGCCAGTAGTCGGCGAGCCCGAATCCGCCCGTGTAGCCGATGCGTCCGTCCACAACGACGGCGCGCACATGCGACCTGTCCGCGGCGTTGTGCAGCGTGTACCAGCGCAACGCTCGGAGGGTGACGGCGTCGACGCCGCACCGGTGCATCCGCGCGAACCACGAGCGGGGCGCCGCGACTCCACCGAACGCGTCGACGAGGAGCAGCACGCGAACGCCGGCGCGCGCGCGGTCACACAAGAGCGCGGCCACGGTATCGCTCACTCGCCCCGGCCGAACGTAGTACATCTGCATGGTGATGCTCGCGCGGGCCGACGCGAGGTCCGCGAAGAGGCGCGGATACGTCCCGTTGCCGTTCAGCAGCAGGTCGACGCGATTGCCCGGATCGACTCGCATCGCCGTGAGCAGTGTAAGTATGCGCTCCACGTCGGCCGTATCGACGCCGAACGGCGCGCTATCGCCGTCGTCGCGCGCGACTGTATGGCGAGCTCCGCCGAGCAGCGTGCCGAGCAAGAGGCTCAGCGCGAACAGGAGCGCGGTGATGACGGCCACCCGCCGTCGCGTGCGTGAAGTGCGGCGTGCGCGACGAGCGTTCATTCGCGCGCTCCCGCGGCGCGGCGATGCATCGCGCAATGGCTCGTCGATCATCTTCACTCTGAGCAGCTCCGGGTCGATCGCCTCGAGAAGGGGCCGCGTCCCCGACCTGCGCTTCGACGCGGGACCGCTTGAACGCGCGGGCACGTCGAATCCGTCGTCCAGCGCGGCGCTCTCAAGATCGAATGTTGCGGCCACAATTACCGTCGGGCGTTCCCCCGCCATGACTGGGGAACCACCGCCGACCGGTCAGGCAAACACCGGATGGGTGCCGGCGCGACAGCCGGCATCTTTACGCCATGAAGAGCGATGTCGCCCTCCAGGCGTCAGTCCTCGAGCAAATCTCCCGTGTCTGACGTTCCCGTCGAGCGACGTGGCGTTTGAGTGCCACCGACGCCAAGCATGCCCGCCGGCGGTGTCGGCAGAACCCGGACACCGCGATCGGGTAGCGCCTGACGTCGGTTCGGGAACCGCGCCGACTTCGGGCATCGCCGCCCATGGCGATCCTCCCTAGGCATCATGAAACGCTCGTTCCGCTCGGCCCACCTTCGCGCAGACTGACCCACATGTCGACCGCCGTTCATCACAGTTCGCTCACCCTGACACGCGCCGCGATCGCCGCCGTGCTCGTCGGCGCCGCGCTCTTCTGTACGGCGTCCATCACTGGCCGCACCGCCGCCGACGCCGCCGAGTCGAGAGATGGCGCACCCCCGGTGCGCGTGCCCACCGATCCGATCGAAGGTCGCGAGGTCGCGGTCCTCACCGACGCGCCCAACGTCCCGCCCCCGATCACGCGGCGCCACGCCACGCGAGTCGTCGTCACGCTCGATATCGTCGAGAAGACCGCCACGATCGCCGACGGCGTGCAATACCCGGTATGGACGTTCGGCGGCTCGGTACCGGGCAAGTTCATCCGCGTGCGCGAGGGCGACCTGGTCGAGATGCACCTCGCGAACGCCGCCACCAACGCCATGCCGCACAACATCGATCTCCATGCCGTGACGGGTCCAGGCGGCGGCGCCAAGGTGTCGCTCGTCATCCCTGGCGGTGAATCGATCTTCACTTTCACCGCGATGAATCCCGGACTCTACGTCTATCATTGCGCGACGTCGCCGGTGCCGATGCACATGGCCAACGGTATGTACGGCATGATCCTCGTCGAACCGAAGAACGGCTTGGCCAAGGTGGATCGCGAGTACTACGTGATGCAGAGCGAGTTCTATACAAAGGGCAAGTACGGCGAGCCCGGGCTGCACACGCTCGATATGGAAAGAGGAGTGGAGGAGCGGCCGACGTACGTCGTGTTCAACGGCGCGGTCGGCGCGATTGCCGGAAACAAGGCGCTCGAGGCGAAAGTCGGAGAACGCATCCGCCTGTTCGTCGGCGACGCCGGCCCGAATCTCACCAGCTCCTTCCACGTCATCGGCGAGATATTCGACAACGTTTACACCGAGGGCGGGAGCGTTGCCGCGCAGCACAACGTTCAGACGACGCTCATTCCCGCCGGCGGGTCGACAATCGTCGAATTCGGCGTCGAAAAGCCGGGCGACTTGATCCTCGTCGACCACTCGATCTTCCGCGCGTTCAATCAGGGCGCGCTCGGCATGATCCACGTCACCGGCGCCGACGACGCGCGAATTTACGCCGGCGTACGAGGACTCGGCGTCGAGAGCAAGTAGGAGATGAATACGCTGTTCGCTGCTACACTGCGCGCCGTATCGATCCTGGCGACGGCATCGCCGCTCCGCGTGGCGCCCATCCCGAGCGGTTCATATCGCCCGCTCTTCGCCATTCACGGCGGTCGCGTAGGAGTGGCCGCGTTCGCTCTCGATCGCGAGCCCGTGACGCGCGCCGATTTCCTGCGCTTCGTCCGCGCGAATCCGGCATGGCGAAGGAGCGCCGTCGACGCCGCGGCAGCGGATCGCGGCTACCTGCGTGATTGGCCGAGCGACCTCGACGCCGGCAGCGCGTCGCTGCTCGCGGCTCCCGTACGCGACGTGTCCTGGTTCGCGGCACGCGCCTACTGCGCCTCGCGGGGCGAGCGTCTGCCCACGACCGACGAGTGGGAATACGTCGCCGCCGCCGACGAGCGCCGCCGCGACGCGACGACCGATCCGGCGTTCGTCCAGCGGCTGATCGCGATCTACACGACCGGCCGCGGCGACTTCCGCAACGTGTACGGCGTTTCCGGCCTGCACGGCGGCGGGTGGGAATGGACGGACGACTTCGACCGTCCGTCGCATGCGCCGGACGCGATGAGCCACGAGCAGGCCGGCGGCCACGATCTCTACTGCGCCGGCGCCGCGCTCGGCGTTCCCGACCCTTCCAACTATCCAGCGTTTCTGCGCGCCGCCGTGCGAGCGGGTTTGACGCGCCGCGCCGCGACGTCGCACGTCGGCTTTCGGTGCGCCATATGACAATGCTCACGAGGATCGCGAGTCGCTGAGCGACACGATTCGCTGCCTCGCCCCCCCCCCGCTATTCCGCCCGCAACGCCGTCAGCGGATCCACTTTCGTCGCGCGCCTCGCCGGGATCAACGACGCCGCGACCGCGACGAGCAGCATGAACGCCGACACCACCACGAAGGTCGTCGGATCCGCCGGCGTCACGCCGAACAGCAGCGTCGTCGTCAACCGCGCCAACACCGCCGCGCCGATCACACCGATCACGACGCCGACCACCGCGAGCCCCATCCCCTGGCGCAGCACCATGCGCAGCACGCTCCGGCCGCTCGCGCCCAGCGCCATGCGGATTCCAAGCTCCCGTCGCCGTTCGGTGATCGAATACGCGAGCACGCCGTACGTCCCCACCGCCGAGAGGAGGAGGGCCACGGTCGCGAACACGCCGAGCAACGTCGCGAGAAAGTGCGGCTGCGACACCGCCGTCTCGAACACCTCGTCCATGCTGCGCAGCTTGACGATCGGCAGCGAGGCATCGAGCCCGCCGACGATGCGGCGAATCGACGGCGCGAGCGCCGCTTTGTCGAGCGTCGAGCGGATCACGATGTTCATCGACGGCGTCGCGTAGCCCTCGTTGCGCGGCGTTTGCGCATAGTCGATGTACAGCTCGGTACCGGTCGCCGCGCCGAGGCCGCCCTGTTTCACGTCCTTGGCGACGCCGACGATCGTGAACCAGGTCGTGTCGCCGTTCGGCTTGATACGGCGCCCGATCGGATTCTTGTCCTTGTAGTAGAGTTTTGCGATCGTCTGGTTGATCACGAGCACCGGGGTGGACAATGGACCGTCCTGCGGGCCGAAGCTGCGTCCCTGCACGATCGGGATCCGCATCGTCTCGAAGTACCCGGCGGTCGCGTACTGGATGTACTGCACGTTGTTCGGCGGATCGTTTTGATCCGCCGGCGTATAGCCCTCGAACTGCGTGTCGTTCGCGTTGAGCGGGCGGAAGGGCGGCAGCCCGCTCATCGCCGCCACGCGCTGCACCCCCGGCACGGTCGCGAGCTGGCGCGTGAGATCGTCGAAGAACTGCACACGGCGCATGCTGTCCGTGTAGACGCGCGGCGGCAGGGCGATTTGGAACGTCGTCAGATGCGCGCGATCGAAGCCGGCGTCGACGTTCATGAGGTTCCAGAAGCTGCGGAGCAGAAGGCCCGCGCCGATCACCAGCATCACCGCCAGCGCCATCTCGGCGACGACGAGTCCGCGGCGCACCCGATTCCTCGCGCCGACCGTCGTCGTCCTGCTCCCCGCGTCGCGCAGCGACAAGCCGAGACTGTTCATCGTCATGTGCAGCACCGGCGCCAGGCCGAACACGAGGCCCGTGCCGATCGCCAGCGCGAGCGTGAACGCGAGCACGCGTCCATCGATCGTCACTTGCGCCGCGCGCGGAATGCTCGCCGCCCCGCGCGCCACCAGCGCGCGCAATCCGACGTCGGCAAGCACCGTCCCGACCACCGCGCCCGCGATCGAGAGCACGGTGCTCTCCGCCAGGAACTGGCGAATCAGCCGGCCGCGCCCGGCGCCGAGCGCCGCGCGCACCGCGAGCTCCTTGTGGCGCGTCTCGGCGCGCATCAGCAGGAGGTTGGCGAGATTCGCGCACGCGATGATCAGCACGAACGCCACCGCCGCTTGCAATATCCACAGCGCGCGGCTGATGCCGCCGATCATGTCGGCTTGGAGATTGTCGTATCGCAGCGGGTGAACGTCAGGTGCCGGCGTGTGGACGAAACCTGCGCCGCAGCACTTGGCGTTGGGCGTCCCACCGTCGGCCACGTTCCACTGGGCGACGAGCGATTTCATCTCGGCGGCCGCTTGCCCGAACGCGATGTTGTCTTTGAGGCGACCGACCAGGTAGAGGTAGTGGCCGCCGCGGTATTGCTTGCGCTGCGCCGGATCCAAGCGCAGCGGGAGCCAGACTTTCACCTGTTGGTCGTGGACGTCGAAACCGGCCGGCATGATGCCGACCACCGTGCGCGCGACGCCGTCGATCTGCACTTGCTTCCCGATCAGATCGCGGCCGCCGAACGCGGACTGCCATAGCTCGCGCGACAAGACGACGACCGGTTGCGAGCTTGGCAGCGTCTCGTCGAGGTGAAAGGTCCGACCCTCGAGCGGCGCCACGCCGAGCGCGTCGAACAGACTCGCCGAGGCGACGGCGCTGATCTCGCGCTGCGGGCTGGCGTCGGCGCCGACGTTCACCGCGCCGACCGCGTACGCGCCGACTGCCCGAAACGATCGGTTCCGCTCCTGAAGCTCGAGAAACTCCGCCGCGTCGGCGGGGAACTGGTTGAGCCCCATTGTCGGAAACTGCGTGGTGATGTACACCAGCTCCTCCGGCTTGGGGTACGGAAGCGGCTCGAGCAGCACGCCGTTGATCACGCTGAAGATCGCGGTGTTGGCGCCGATCCCGAGGGCGAGCGTGAGCACGGCCGCGATCGCGAAGCCCGGCACGCGCACCAAACTGCGCACCGCCACGCGAACGTCGCGCAGCGTTTCGCTCGGCCACTCCGGCCCCCAGGTGTCGCTCGTCGTCTCGCGCACCGTCACGACGTCGCCAAAATCGCGGAGCGCGTTTCGCTCCGCCTCGCCGCGCGACTCGCCTCGCGCCATGCGTTCGCGAATCGCCATGTCGAGATGCGCGCGCACCTCGTCGTTCAACTCGGCGTTGCGGACGCCGCGGCTGCGCCAGAATGCCGTCATCGGTCAGCCCTCCACCTGGCCGGCGTCCGGCGGCACGAACAGACCGGCGATTGCTTGCGAGAGCTGCTCCCAGCGCGACCGCTCGGCGGTGAGGCGCTTGCGGCCGGCGGCGGTGAGGCGATAGACGCGCACGCGCTGTTTGTTGTCCGACGTCTCCCAGCCGGCTGTGACGAGCTTCTGCTTCTCGAGGCGGTGGAGCGCCGGATAGAGCGATCCGGCGTCGACCTGTAGGACGCCGTTCGACGTGGCCCGAATGAGCTGGACCAGTCCGTACCCATGGCGCGGCCCCCACCGCAGCGCTTGGAGGACGATCAGGTCGAGCGTGCCTTGCAGCAGCTCGATGCGGGCGAGGGCGGGCTTCGCGGAGCGTCGGGTCATACGCCGGTCCGGCTAGGGTATAGACATACTATATCCATGGGTATAGGCGGTCTATATCCAGGATGTAGACATTCTGTATACGCGAGCCGGCGGCGGCGCCCGCCGCGACACCCGCTAGCGCGACCCCGCCGGCCACGCGGGACCGATGCCGACGCGCAGGTAGACCGCCGTCCCCTGCCCCGGGCTCGATTCGACGTCGAGCGTGCCGCCGACCAGCGCCGCCCGCTCCCGCATTCCCGACACCCCGAGCCGCCGATCCCGGTGCCCGTTCTCGCTCGCCGAGCTCACGTCGAAGCCCTGGCCGTTGTCCTCGATCACCAGGCGAATTTCGCCGTCGGTCGGCTCGATGATCACGCTCACGTGCCGCGCGCGCGCGTGCTTCGCCACGTTCGTCAACGCTTCTTGCGCGATCCGATAGATCGTCGAGGCGACGTCCGCCGGAAAATCCTTGCTCACGGGTGACCCGATCGCCGTGAACTCCGCGTCGACACCGTACCGCGCGCTCCACTCACGCACATACGTATCGAGCGCGCTCTCCAGGCCGACGTCGTCGAGCTCCGGCGGCCGCAGCTCGAGCGCGACGTAGCGCGCGCCGCGCATCAGCCGCTCGGCCAGCAGCTGGAGCTGCTCGATGCGATCAAGCGCCCGCCGGTCGCTCGACCCGCTTCGCGAGGCGGCGTCGCTGAGGAGGCGTGCCGCGTCGTCCAGCCCCAGCCGAAACGCCGTCAGCTCCTGGCCGAGCTGGTCGTGCAGCTCGCGCGACAATCGCTTGCGCTCCGCTTCCTCCGCGCCGATCAAGCGGCGACGCAGCGCATCGCGCTCGGCGGTGGGATCGGACACCTGTTGCTCGACGCTCTCGAGCGTCGAGCGCTGCGCCAGGTGGAGCGCGTCCTCGGCGGCCGCGCCGTCGCCGCTCGCCTCCGCCTTCCCGCCGCTGCCGCCCGATGATGCCATGCGCCTCCCGGCGATCGCTCGGCAGCGCGGCACAGGCTGGCTGCGCGCGCGGCGACGATCTGGCTGCTGGAACATACTCGCGGTGAGCGCGGCGACAATCTTGCCGCTTCCGCGCGCGCCGCGAAGCGTCGGGGGGGGGGGTCGGAAGGCCAAGGGCGAGCAACGCTTTACTCGTGCGGCGCTCGTCCACGCGGAGCGAGGATGGTGTCGCACGAGAGGATCCAAGCCATGCAGCGCGACCTCGAGGAGCAGCGTTGGATCGAGCACGTCAGCGCGAGCGAGGGCGACGCGCCCGGCAGCGCGATCCGCACGTTCGGCAGCGCGCTCTGGTGGACGGCGATGACGCTCACGACGATGGGGTCGGACTACTTCCCAAAGACGGGCGAGGGGCGGCTCTTATGCTTCCTGCTCGCTCTCTACGGCTTCGCCGTCTTCGGCTACGTCACGGCGACGATCGCGAGCTTTTTCGTCGCGCGCGACGCCGACACCGCGGAAGGCGACATCGCCGGCGCGCGCCAGCTCGAGCGATTGGAGCGCGAGATCGCCGCCATTCACCAGAAGCTCGATCTCCTCACGAATCAGAGTCGAGGGGCGCCGTAGCCGGCGTCGCCAGGCCGCCGAACGCCCGTGCTCCGGCGACGTCGCGACTCGCGACCGTGCGCCGCGACGCGTCGTCGATCGCGCGCCCGATCACGAGCATCGTGCCGGCGAATAGCAACGTATCGAACACGAAATTGATCGCGTTGACACGACCGCCGGCGGTATCGGCGACGAAGAACTGTGGGACGAAGAGCGCGACCGTCAACACGATCAGCAGCGCTCCGGCCCACGCGGCCGCCGCGGCGGCGACGCGGCGCGCGAACCCCGCCAGCCCGCACAGGACGAGCGCGACTCCGGTGGCGTAGGCGATCAGGCGCGGCGCGGGGATCCAGGCGGCCGTCGGCGAAGTATCCGGCACGCCCGGTGAGAATTGTGGATAGAGAATGTTTTGAAGCCCGTAGAAGACGAGCACGCACGCGATCCACAGCCGCGCGCCGTTGGCGATCGCGCTCGACCGGGCGGCGTGCGCATCGCTCGTCGCGATGGCGAACAGGGCGAGCGCTCCGATCGAATACGTCGCCTCGCGCGCGACGAGCACCCAGAAGATCCGCACTTCCGGGCGCATGATCGCGCTCGGCAGGTCCATCAGGAGCACGAACAGCGCGAACATCACCGCCAGCGCGACCGACGACGCGCGGACGTATCGTCGGGCGACGAAGCTCGATGCCGCCGCGAGGTGCGCGACGCCGACGAGATAGACGATGAACAGCCGCCCCGGAAGAAACTTGGGAACGATCTGAGCGAGCGCCGCAGCCGCCGTGAAGTGCTCGCCGGCGAACGCGGCCAGCCCCGACGCGACGAACACCGGGCCGAGCGCGACGAGGCGTGTCGCGCCATGGCGACTCGGCGCGCCGATGTCGACGCGATGGGTGACGATCCCGACCACCAGAAACACGATTCCCAACGCGGCCGGCCAGAAGACGGCGGGATTGGTCACGGTGCCTCGAGAGCTCGGCGTGCGGCGGGAAAGTAGCGCCGTCGCGCGGCGTCCGCCCGCAACGCGACAGTCACGACCACTTCAGGTTGGTCTCGGCGATGGGCAACGTCCGCACCCGGATTTCCGTGGCGGCAAAGATGGCGTTGCAGACCGCCGGCGCCGCGGCGGGCAGACCGGGCTCGCCCAAACCCGTCGGCGGCGCATCAGACTTCACGAATTCAACATCGATGATCGGAGGCGCGTCGTTCATGCGGAGCATCCGATAGCGGTTGAAGTTCGTCTGCGCCGCGGCGCCGTGCTCGATGGTGAGCTTCTGATACCAGGCGGCGCTGATCCCGTCGAGCATCGCGCCTTGTAGCTGATTCTCCGCCGCGCTGAGATTGATGATCGTTCCGGCGTCGACGACGGCGGTGAGCTTCTTGATCGCGAGATCGCCGTCACGACTCACCCCGACGTCGGCGACGATGGCGACGTAGGCGTTGTTCGTATGCGTGATGGCGAAGCCCTGGCCCTCGCCGCGCGGACGCGCCTCGCCCCACCCGGCCTTCGCCGCCGCGCGATCGAGCACGGTCGTCATCTTCGCGCTGTCGAAGCCGCGGCCGGCGGCGGGCGGGACGGCGGCGAGCAAGTCGCGCGTGAAGGCGAGGGGATCGCGTCCCGCGGCGTGCGCCAGCTCGTCGACGAAGCACTGCGTCGCCCACACGTTTCCATTGTCCCCCGGCGCGCGCCAGAAGCCGGTGGGGATCCCCGCGGGCAGCTTGCTCGACTTCACCTCCGACCCTGGAATCGCGATGAACGGGAAGCCGCCGGCCGACATGTCGCCCGGACCGCCCTGCACCTTCACGAACGCATCGTGCAGCGCCACGACCTTGCCCGAGCCGTCGAGGCCCGCCGTGAAGTAGTGCCACCCGTTCGAGCGATAGTTGTCATGCGCGAAGTCGTCTTCGCGTCTCCACATGAGCTTGACGGGCGTGCCCTCGAGCTTCTTGGCGATTGCCGCCGCCTCGAGCGAATACTCATTGCTGCCGCGCCGTCCGAAGCCGCCGCCGAGCCGCGTGATGTGCACCACCACGTCCTTCGCCGCCAGCCCGAGGCCGCGCGTGACGAGCCCTTGTCCGCTCGCGGGAATCTGCGTCGGCGTCCACATCTCCATCACGCCGTTCTTGAACAGCGCCGTGCAGTTCTGCGGCTCGAGCGTCGCGTGCGCGAGGAAGGGGTAGTGATACGCCGCCTCGACGACTTTCGTGCCCGCCGGAAGCGGTGCCGGCGCGTTCGACTTCGCGAGTGCGTCGGCCTGCGTGGCCATCTCGGCGCTGCTCTGCGTGGCGACGGGTCCTTCGTTCCATTGGATCTCGAGCGCCTTCGCGGCGCTGAATGCGTTCCACGTCGAGTCGGCGACGACGGCGACGCCCGGCGTCAACCCTTCGATTCCGTCGAGCACGAACGCGTCGCGCACACCGGTCAGCTTCTTGACCGCGTCGACGTTCGCGCCGGCCACCGTTCCACCGAACACCGGACATTTGGTATACGTCGCGTACAGCATGCCCGGCAGCTTGACGTCGATGCCGAACAGCGGCTGCCCCATCACGACCTTCTGGTTGTCGACGCCGGGGACGCGCGTGCCGATGAGCTTGAAGTCTTTAGAGTCCTTTAATGGCGCGCTGGCCGGCGGCGTGAGCGTGGCGGCCTTCGCGGCGAGCTCGCCGTAGGTCGCGCGACGCTTCGACGCCGCGTGCAGCACGGCGCCCTTGTCGGTCGCGCACTCCGCGGCCGGCACGCCCCAGCTCTGCGCCGCCGCCTCGATGAGCATCGCCCGCGCGGTCGCGCCGGCGCGGCGCAGCGGCATGTAGTTGCCGATCGTGGACTGACTCCCGACCGAGAATTGCCGGCCGTACGCCGGGTTCAAGTCGCCCTGCATGATCGTGACCTGCTCCCACGCGACGTCCAGCTCCTCCGCCACGATCATCGGCAGGCCGGTCTTGATCCCCTGCCCCATCTCGGAGTTCGGTGCGATGATCGAGACGACGCCGCTCGTCGCGATGCTGATGAACGCATTCGGCGTGAACGCATCGGCGCCGGCGCTCAGCGTTTCCGCGAGGCCCGGCGTCGCCCCAAAGCGTAAATAGGTGCCGACGAGCAGGCCGCCGCCCGCGAGCGCGCTGACCTTGATGAACGCGCGGCGGTCGACCAGGCGCGAGGGGGTATCCGTCGACCGAGTCATGACCGGCCTCCATTGATCGGCGTCGGACCGCCGGCGAGCTCGGCGGCCCGCTTGATCCCGGCGCGGATGCGCAAATACGACGCGCAGCGACAGAGGTTGCCAGTCATCGCGGCGTCGATCTCCGCGTCGGTCGGATGCGGGTTGCGCTTGAGCAGCGCGGCGGCGGTCATGAGCTGGCCCGCCTGACAGTAGCCGCATTGCGGGACGTCGAGCTCGCACCAGGCCTTTTGCAGCGGGTGCTTGCCCGCGCTGTCGAGCCCTTCGATCGTCGTCACCTCGGCGTTGCCGACCGCGGTCACGCGGGTTTGGCACGAACGCTTCGGCACGCCGTCGATGTGGACGGTGCAGGCGCCGCACTGCGCGATGCCACATCCATACTTCGTGCCGACGAGGTTCAGCGCATCGCGCAGCACCCAGAGAAGCGGCGTGTCGGGCGACACGTCCACCGAGTGCGACTGGCCGTTCACGCGGAGTGTGTAATTACTCATCGGCGCCGGGATTGTGGGGGGGGGTGGCGAGCCACGCTGCCAGTACGATACTACAGACTTTGCCGCCGCCGTTCCAGCGCCGCCCGCCGGGTCGCCGGCGGGCGGCTTTCAGAAACTCGAATCTCGCCCGTCGCTCGACAACGCTTCAGCGCCGGACGAGCGTGAGCGGACCGATGATCTGGAACGGATCGATGAAGTTCATGTCGCCGGTCATCGACGCGCCGCCATGGTCGAGCTGGGTGATCGTTGCGGGGAAGTTGAGCTGCGTCACACCAGTCGCGACGCTCGTGAAGTGCATGTCGACGAAGTTGCCATCCGTCAAACCGACCACCGTGTCGACGACCTTCACCGTCGAATCGCTGACGAGCGCGATGACCGCGGTTCCGGTGATCTGCTGATTGCTCTGGTTGAGCGTGAGCGTTACGGTTTCCGGCGCGGAGGGCGTGCCGTTGATCGTGGGTGTGAACGATCCCGTCCACGTACCGCCGAGCGACAGGACGCCGCCTCCGCCACCTCCTGGGCCCTGATCGAGCGTTGCCGGGCCACCCACCCCGGCGGGAGCAGTGGGAGCGCGATCGCAGGCGCCCAGCAGCGCGAGTGACGTAAGTGACGCGGCCAGTAGGTGATATCTCATGATTCCCCCTTGAGTTTTTGTTTTGTGGGTGGCTCCATGGGAACCCAGGTAAGTGAACATCAGTTCCCAACCTCGGCGCAGCGATGCCGTGCGAACGCCAGCCGCACCGAGCAATCGGCTTGTGCGCGATACCACCTCGCGACGACCGCCGCGCGTTGACCGCCGGTCCAGCAGACCGTACGATCAACGTGCGTCCAGGGCGCACCCCGTCCGCGGAAAGGGCCGAGCCCACCTGATCGACCGTCGCATCACACAATTCCGATCTTCTTTCTGCCCGGCGTGCGGACGCGGGCGATCTTGAGAGGAGATCGTCATGTCTGTCCCGACCCCGCGGCTTCCAGCGCGCCCGTCGCTGGAACAACTCCGCAAACAGGCCAAAGAACTGCTGCGCGCGCACCGCTCCGGCGATACCGCCGCCGTCGAGCGGGTTCGCGCAGTCATTCCCCGCATCATCGCCGCAGGGGAAGCGGCGACCCTGGCCGACGCGCAATTCGTGATCGCGCGCGAAGCCGGCTTCGCGAGCTGGGCGGAGTTGGCGCGATACGTACGGCGCGTCAATCCGGCCACGGCGAGCGGCCTCACTTCGCCGCTCATACGCCCGATCGAGATGACCGTGCCGTCCATTGCCCTCGCTGACGGCGACGTCGCGTCGTCCGACGACGTCTACGCCATCTTCGTCGCGACGCGGGCTGGCGACGTCGAGGGCGTGCGCCGAATCGTCGCTCGCCACGCTTCGCTCGCGACGTACGAGTACAACTATACGCCGCCGATCCACTTCGCCGTACGCGAGGGGCATGCGAGCCTCGTGCGCTTTTTCCTCGAGCGTGGCGCAGATCCGGCATACCGTACTTATCCGTACGGCGACTCTCTGCTCACGATGGCCGAAGAGCGCGAGCACACGGAAGTCGCCGCCGTCGTACGCTCCGCGCTGGCGGCGCGCTTCGGCGACGCGCTCGATGTCACGGCGCTCGTTGCCGCGGCCAAAGATGGCGACGTCGCCCTGGTCGACGCCGAGCTGGCGCGCGATGCGCGGCTGGCGCGGCACGGTAATGAGACCGGCAACACGGCGCTCCACGAGGCGGCGCACAATGGCCGGCTCGAGGTGGTGCGGACGCTACTCGACGCGGGCGCGCCCGTCGATGCGGTGCGGAGCGATGGCTGGCGACCGGTGCACGCCGCGTCGATGCCCAACTGGCGCGCCGGCGTCGCGCCGGAACGGGCGCGCGCGATCGCTGACCTTCTTCTCGCGCGCGGCGCCACATACACGATGTTCCTCGCCGCGCTTCGCGGCGATGAGCCCTACGTTCGCGCCGCGCTCGCGCGCGATGCGTCGCTCGCCAACGCGGAGGACAGCTGTCACCGGCGTCCGCTGTCCGCCGCGGCGTCGCAAATGAATCTTGAATTGGTGAAGTTGCTGCTGGCGCACGGCGCGGACCCGCGGCTGCCCGAGGCCGGCGCGCGCGGCGGCAGCGCGCTGTGGGACGCCGTCTATCGCAAGCAACACGAGATGGCGCGCCTGCTCCTCGAGCACGGCGCCGACCCGAATGCGGTGGTCGAGTCGAGCGGCACCCCGATGATGCACGCGCGAAAGGACCCGGTGCTGCTCGAGTTGCTCACGCGGTATGGCGGAACGCTCGAGACCGACGACGTCGCCATGCTCGGCCGACTGATCGGCGACGACGATCGCGACGGCGTCGACCGGCTGCTGCGCCGGCGGCCGGAGCTCGCACGCGACGATCGCTTATTCTGGAATGAGGGAATCCTCGCCGGCCCGGCGCATGGGAACAACCTCGACATGATTCGCCTTCTCATGCGGCACGGCGCCCGAGTTCCAACCGTCTCGAAGTGGGGGCCATTCTATTACTTCAAGCATTATGACATTGCGAGTCTCTTGCTCGCCGGCGGGATGGATCCGAACCACATGAACTGGCATCGCACCACCCTGCTCCACCACTTCGCCGCCAAAGGAGACGCCGCGAAGGTGGCACTGCTGCTCGACCACGGTGCGTCGATCGATGCGATCGACGAGGAGTATCGCTCCACGCCGCTCGGCATGGCGGCGCGCTCGGGACAACGAGAGATCGTCTCACACTTGCTCGACCGCGGCGCGGACCCCGCCGCGGCGGGCGCCGCTTGGTCGACGCCGTTGGCGTGGGCGCGGAAACGGGGCCACTCGGACATCGAGAAAATGCTGGACGAGTTTCGGCTCGGGCGCGCCGACGCCGCCGGCACTACTATCGAATGACAACTTCCGTATTCCGGATCCTATGCGAATCGCGAACAGACATTTCTTTCAGCTCGCCGCGCCGTGTTGCGGCGCGCTTGTCGTCGCCGCCGCAGCGTGCGCGCCGCGTGCTCCGAGCTACCATCCTCGGGTGCGCACGCTCACCGTGACGACGGTTCCCCTCCTCGTCAAAGAGCAGCAGTCGCTCTACCCCTTTCTCGGGGCGGCCTTCGCGAAAGGCGGCTCGCTCGAGGGGAAGGAGGTTTACGCCTTCTCGCCGAGCACGCTTACGGTCGTCGAGGGCGACACGCTTCAGTTGACGCTGATCAACCCGGAGGACGACGTCCACTCGTTCGTGTTGCCCGACTTCGCGGTATCGCTTCCGGGCAACACGACGACCCATGCGACCTACGTCGCGCGTCGCGCCGGGATCTTCTCGATCGTGTGCGCCGTGCAGGCCCACCTGCCGATGATGTCCGGGCAGCTCGTCGTGCTGCCGGCATCGGCGATGGCCTCAGCCGACAGCGGTGGCGTCAGCCCGAGCCGCCGGCCGTGATCGCTCACGCGTCTGCCAGGGCGATCGAAAGGCCACCGCCGCCGGCGAGGGCGCGCGCGTACACCAGCGCCGCCGCCGCGACATCTTGGAGTGCCGTGCCCGTGCTGTCGAACACGATGATCTCATCGTCGCGTTGTCGCCCCGCGATACGCCCCGAGACCACATCGGCCAGCTCGCCGCGCACGTCCTCGCGGCGCATCACGCCGTCGGCGATGGCGTGGTGCAGGTCGCCGATCGTGGCGCACTGATCGGTCACGTCGGCGATCACGACGTTCGCGGCCAGCAGCGCCGGCTCGATCTCCTGCTTCTCGGGATTGTCCGCGCCGACCGCGGCGACGAACGCTCCCGGCGCGACGTGCTCGCGGCCGAGAAACCAGCGACGGGCCGTCGTGCACGTGACCCACACGTTGCTGTCGCGAGCCTCGGCGACGTCGTCGACGACGTCGATCTCGACGCCCAGCTCGTCGCGCATCGTCGCCGCGAGTCGGGCCGCGCGTCCACGCTCGGTGTCGTACGCGCGAACGCGCCGCACGGGCCGGACACAGGCGAGCGCGCGCAGTTGATGGGCGCTCTGCTCGCCGCAGCCGCAGAGTGCCACGTCGGCGACGGGCGGCGCCAGATACTTCGCCGCGACGGCGGTTGCCGCCGCGGTGCGCATGCTCGTGATCTCGATCGAGTCCATCACCGCGAGCACGCGACCGTTGGATGCGTCGAACAAACCGAGCACCCCCTGGATGGTCGGCAAACCGCGTCGCCCCGGATTGTCCGGGAAGTTGGCGTTGATCTTGGCGGCGAACAGCGCCGAGCTCGATTCGGTCGCCGATAGGCCGGCCGCCTTCACGTGAAAACCGCCCCCCTCGACATGCACGCCTAGCATCGCCGGGCCGATCGACTCGCCACGCGCGTGGCGACGAAACGCGTCTTCGACCGCATCGATGCAGTCGGACATGGGGAGCAGGCGCCGCACGTCGGCGGCGCCAAGCACGGCGGTGCGCGGTCCCGACAGACGCGTGACAGGTTCCGCGGCGAGCTTCATGCGACGACGCTAAGATCATAACTGAATCATCGCAATGGTCGCCCGCGTTGGCCGACTCTCATCTCCAGACTCGGAGGACACATGCCGGATCGTGCTCGCGCTGCCTCGAACTCGCGGTGGATCTGCGCGGTGGTGCTGGCGACCGTCGTGTCGGCGGCCGGTGCGCAGGCGCAGTCGTGGGCGCCGGTCGAACAGGTGCTCGGACGCACCGCCGTGGCGCAGGCCGGTGGCGTGATGCGCTTCAACTTCCCACGCCGCGATCTTCGGGTGATGGTGGGCGACGTCCAGGTTAAACCGGCGCTCGCCCTGGGGAGCTGGGTCGCGTTCAAGCGCATGCCCGACGGAAACGCGATGGCGATGGGCGATCTCGTGCTCACGGAGACCGAGATCAACCCCGTGATCTCGGCGCTCCAACAAGGCGGCATCGAACAGACGGCGCTCCACAACCATCTGCTCGGCGCGGTGCCGGCCACGATGTACCTGCACATCAACGCGCGCGGCAAGGAGCTCGACATCGCGCGCACGCTGCGCCGCGCACTCGAGACGACCAAGACTCCGCTCGACACCGTGCCGGCGGCGCCGGTCGGAGCGTTCGAGCTCGACACCGCCGCGCTCGCCCGAGCGCTCGGGTACTCAGGACGCGTGAACGGCGGTGTCTATCAGGTCGGCGTCGGACGCAATGAGCATGTCACGGAAGGCGGAATGGAGATCCCCGGATCGATGGGTCTCGCAACGTCGATCAACTTCCAGCCGACGGGCGGCGGCAAAGCGGCGATCTCGGGCGACTTCGTCATGGTCGGCAGCGAGGTGAACGCGGTCATCCGCGCGTTGCGCGACAGCGGCATCGAGATCGCGGCGCTTCACAGTCACCTCATCGACGAAACGCCGCGTCTCTACTTCATGCATTATTGGGCGAACGACGACGCGATCAAGCTCGCGCGGGGGCTCAGCACCGCGCTGGCGAAGACGAACTCGGCGAAGCCGAAGACGCGGTGATGCAGGCTGCCCTATTGGCCCTCTTCGGGTTCGCGTCCGGCGTCGCCGTTCACGCGGCGGAAGCGCAACGGTGCTACGCGACGTCCGGTTCGATGACACCCGCGACATGGAGCGTGCGCACGCCGCCGTCGGAGCACGCGCCGCCGTCCGGTCTCGAGCTCGTGAAGCAGGTTCCGCTGCCCGGCCCGGCCAATCGGTTCGACTATCAGAGCTTCGATGCGTCGACCGGCCGGATCTACATGAATCACATGAACGCCGGTCGCACGATCGTGTTCGATGCGGACAGCGATCGCGTCGTACGGGAGATCGAGGGAGTGCCGCGCGCCACCGGCGTATGGGCGGTGCCGTCTCATCACCAGGTGTACATATCGGCAGCGGGCGCCCATGAAGTCACCATTGTCGATGACCGTTCGCTCGAAATCGTGGCGCGCGTCGGTGGGATTCGCTTTCCCGACGGAATTGCCTACGCCCCCAACGCGGACAAGGTCTTCGTCTCAGACGAGTCAGGCGGCGCCGACATCGTAATCGACGCGAAGACCGGCGCCCGGCGATCGGCGATCGAGCTCGGGGGCGAAGCCGGTAACACGCACTACGATTCGGTCTCGCATTGCATTCTCGTTGCCGTCCAGACGAGGAATCAACTGGTCGCGATCGACCCGATCAGCGAGAACGTCGTACAGCGATACGACCTGCCGGGATCGAATCAACCGCACGGCTTCACGATCGACGAGCTGGATCGCTTGGCCTTCATTTCGTGCGAGGGGAATGCGGCGCTCATCGTGGTCGACCTCCGCACCATGAAGGCGAGCCAGCGTCTGAAGGTAGCCGACGACCCGGACGTCCTGGCCTGGGACCCGGGCTGGCGCCGGCTCTACGTCGCCGCGGAATCCGGCGTGCTCTCGGCATTCTGGCTCGACGGAACGACGCTCAGGCCGACGGCCACCGTGCGTGTGGCGCATGCGCACACGGTGTCGGTCGACCCGCGAACGCATCGCGTCTACCTGCCGCTCGAGAACGTCGACGGTCACCCGGTGCTGCGCATCTACGAGCCCGCCGGCTGAACCGCCGCGCCATCTGCGCTCGACTGCCGTCGGCATGCACCGCCGATGCGCGATGCCCCGGACATTCACCACTCGAAGCGCGCGCCCAGGTCCAGGCCGGCGCGGCCGTTGGAGGCGGGGGCCGGAGCAGGTCCGAGAAAGAACCGGTCGATCTTGTTGCGGTTGTGGGTGTGCGCGTAGTGCACGACCCGATTGCCCATCAACGCGCCGACGAAAGCGCCGGAGACGACGTCGCTCGCCCAGTGCTCATTCAGGTACATGCGGGTGAGTCCCGGCACCATGGCGACCGTGTACGCGACCGGCGTCACCCACCAGCTCGCCTTGGGGTTCCGCTCGTGGATCTCCGCCGCGACAGCCGTGGCGGCGGCAAAGCCGGTGGCGGAATGCAAGGATGGGAATGAGCGATTGTTGAACTCCGTGAATCCTTTCCCGAATTGAAATCGGTATTGGTCGTCGGGGCTGATGCTTGGCCGCTCTCGACCGACCGGGCCACGAATGGTCTGGCTGATGAGGCTCGTGAGGATCGTCGCTTCGGCGGTGTGGAGCGATACGTCGGCCATCGTGGGCGAATGCGCCAGGCGACCGATGCCGTAGCTGAGAATGGCCGCGCCGGTGAGCGTCGTCTCGTTGATCTTCGTCAGGTCGTCGACGACGCGATGTCGCGACGACGAGCCTTGGACGGAGGAGGTTTGCGTCCAGTGCGCGATGCGCTTGTCGAAGACACTGATGCCGGCCGTTCCCGCGAGCGCGATCCCCGACCAGAGGAGGTCGCGCCGCACGAAGTAGGTCTTTGCCGTGTCGTCCGGCACGCGCTGCGCCGCCGCAAACGGCGCGACGCTCAACGCGGTGACTAGTCCGACCACCAGCTCCGTTCCCAACCGCTGACTTCGCTTCTTCATCTTGTCATCTCCGTGCCATCTAGCCGAGAAGGTATTCGCGCGATGTGACGACTCGCTGGCGTCGCCGAGCATAGGTTGCGCCGCCGCGCCCGGATCGACGAGCGCCGTTTGACAAGGCATGCCCAACCAACGCAGAATCGAGTCCTCCGGCTCCCGGCATGTCATCGACGCCGCACCGCCGTCCTCACCTCCGAAACGCTCGATGGAGCTCGCAATGAACCGCCTCGGCCTGGCTTGTCTCCTGTTCCTCGCCCCCGGACTGGTCGCGCAGCAGCCGTCGACCGACAGTCCATATAAAGTTTTGAAAGCGGCCCGCGTCGGCGGTGAAGGCGGCTGGGACTATCTCAATGCCGATCCGGTCGGCCGGCGCTTGTACATCCCGCGCGGCGGTACGCCGGGCGCCCGCGCGACGGATAGCACGCCCGCGCGGCCGGCTGGTCCCGGCCGGATCATGGTCTACAACCTCGACAACCTCGATTCCGTCGGCGCCGTCATGGAGTCCGGCGGCAATGGCGCGGTCGTCGATCCCAAGTCGGGCCATGGCTTCTCGAGCAGCCGGCCGGCGATCACGATGTTCGATACGAAAACGCTCACGGTGCTCAAGCGCATCCCGATCGACAGCGGCTTCGCGCCGGACGGCATTCTCTTCGACGCCTTCAATCAGCGCGTCTACATCTTCAGCCACCCGACGAAAGACGCGATGGTCATCGACTCGCGCGACGGCACGGTGTTGGGCCGCGTGGAGCTCGGCGGGCCGCCGGAACAAGCCGTCACCGACGGTCACGGCAAGGTCTACGTCATCATCCAGGATACGGCCAGCGTGACGGTCGTCGACGCGAACGCGATGAAAGCCGTCCAGCACTTTCCCTTCCGCGACAAGGGCGGCTGCAACGGTCTCGCGCTCGACGACAGGAACCACGTGTTGTTCGCGGCCTGCTCGGGCGGACCGCGCGGCCCCGGGCGGGGCGGACCGCCCGCGGCGACGCCGGGTGTGCCGCCGTCGATGACGATGCTCAACGCGAACGACGGAACCGTGCTCGCCACACTGCCGCTCGCCGGCGGCTCGGACGGAATGGCGTTCAACCCGTCGACGATGGAAGCGTTCAGCACGGGCGGCGGCACGCTCACCGTGGTGAAGGAGAACTCGCCGACGAGCTTCGTCGTGGAGGAAAATCTCACGACGATGGCCGGCTCCCGCACGATCACCTTCGACCCGAAAACGGGGCACATCTTCACGATGAGCCAGGAGCGCGGTCCTGCTCCGCCGCCGCCGCCGGGCGGAGGGCGCGGCGGTTTCGCGCCACCCGTGCCCGGCTCGTTTACGATCTTGATGATCGGGCGGTAGACGTCGCGCGTTGCGTCACTGTTTCGTGAAGACGAGCGTCTGCCGGCTCACGCGCTTGCCGTCCACCACGTGCTGAAAGACGCCGTGGCAGCGGCCTCGGACACGTATCGGTTGGTGAACGCGGCCGGCGGACGACCGACATCCGACACATGCGTCGCGACGACGAGCGTGTCGCCCGACCGCGAGACGTCGAGGGTGAGCGCCGCGAGCTCGGCGTCGTGCTTGGCGAACTTCGTGGTGTCCATTCGCCAGACGCCGACGACGTCGGGGCGCGCGGCGCTGCTCTGGCCGTACAGCGGCGCACCGGCGCAGAGCGCGCTGATGCCGGCGATCAGTTGAAGGGAGCGTCGTAGGCGCACGTGGTCCTCCACGGACAAAAGGAGTGTATCCCGGGTTGGGCACATCCTATCCGCACGGGCGCGGGCGAGGTTGACGCTTCTGTACGAGGGTTGTGAGAGAATCGTACTGCTCGCCGCGGCGCCGCGCCGCGAAGCGGTCACTGAACGTTCAGGGCGGCTTTCGGATCGAGCCTCGCCGCGCGAATGGCCGGCAGCACGCAGGCGAGAATTCCAGTCGTCGCCAGGACGAGCGCGGTCGCCGCGTACACTCCCGGATCGGTGACCACGGTCTCGAACAACAACTGCGACAGCTCCGGCGCGACCAGCAACGACAGCCCCCCGCCGAGCACGAGGCCCGCCGCAACGAGCACGCCGCCGCGTTTGAGGACGTCGCTCACGACGTCGCTTCGCTGCGCCCCGAGCGCCATGCGGATGCCGAATTCTCTCGTCCGCTGCTGCATGACGTACGAGATCACGCCGTAGATGCCAAGGCCGCACAATAGCAGCGCCAGCGCCGCGAAGCCGGTCATCAAGAGCGCCGCGTACGTTCGGCGCTCGATCGATTTCGCGATCACCGCCCGCAAGCCACGGATGCGCTCCACCGGCTGATTCGGATACAGCGACTGAATGCGCGCGCGGAAGCTCTGCCCGAGCGACACCGGATCGTCGGCGGCGCCGCGGACGAAGAGGGTCATTGAATTCAGCACGTGGTACGTCTCATCTTGCGTATACGGCATGTACACCGCCGGCCCGGGCGGCGCGTCCACCGCGCGCTGGCGCAGGTCCGACACGACGCCGACGATCTCACGCATGCGTGGCTCGCCGGTGCTGCGGCTGCCGAGCGACAGATAGCTCACGGCGATGCGCTTGTTGAGCGGATTCTCTCCTCGAAACAGCAGCCGCGCGGCCTCGGCGTTGATGATCACCACCGGCGGACGATCCGCATCGTCGCGATCGGAGAAGAATCGCCCCCGCACCAGCGGCACGCCGAGCGTCTTGAAGTAGTCGGCGCTGATCCAGCACGCTTCCGTCGACGGCTCGCTGCCCGGAAGGTTTGCCCGGTCGGCGAACCGGATCGTGGCGGCCTTCGTCTGCGTCGACGGCACGCAGTCGGAGATCGCGGCCGCGGTCGCGCCGGGAAGGCTCGCCGCCGTGCCGAGCACGTTTCGCCAGAAGGGGTAGCCCTCCGGATTGTCGTAGTTCGTGCGCAGGTACGCGGACACGGTCTGCTCGGGGCGATATCCGAGCGGCACCGATTGTATGCGCAGGAAGCTGCGCACCAACAAGCCCGCGCCGACCGTGAGCACCACCGCGCACGCGACTTCGGCCACGATCAAGGCGGCGAACGGACGCTGTGCGCGGCCCGTCTGAGTGCGCGCGCCCCGGAACGCCGAGGCCAGATCGAGCTCGAGCAGTGTGCCCGGCAACAGCGCGAAGACGACGCTGCTCAACGCCACCACCCCCGCGCTCACGCCGATCGTGGCGGCATTCATCGAGAGCCCGTCGAGGCGAGGGAGCGACGCGGCGGTGAAGTGGCGCATCGCCGCCAGCGCGAGCGCCCCGACGATCACACCCAACACGCCGCCCGCGCCGCTGAGCAAAACGCCTTCGACCAAGAGCTGGCGCCGAATGCGCCCGCGGCTGGCGCCGAGCCCGAGTCGCACGGCCAGCTCGGGCGACCGCGTGATGGAGTGCGCGAGCAGCATCGCCGCGGTGTTGAGCAGCGTCACGAGCAGCACGAGCGCGACCGCCGTCATCATGATGTCGAGCTGCCGGCTGATCGGGCCGACGACGAAGTCCCGCAGTGGCGTGAGCTGGGCGCGGACGTCGGCGGGCTCGCCGTCGCCGCGCCGCAGGATCGCCGTGAGCTCCTGCTCGGCCACGCGCGGGCTCACGCCGGGCTTCAGCCGGGCCACGACGTCGAGGAACTTGTTGGCGCGCCAATTCATGAAATCCCAGCTCGGCTCGGTCGCCAGCTTGAGCCAGATGTCGACGTCGGCGTAGAGGTCGGGCATCGGCGGCATCACGCCGACGATCACCGACGGGACGTCCTCGAGGTGAATGACCCGGCCGATGACGTGCGGATCGCCGCCGAGCTGATTCTTCCAGAACTTGTACGAGACAACTATGGTAGTATTTTCGAGATACTTGAATTCACTCGGCGCAAACTGTCGCCCGAGGAGGGGGTGCACGCCGAGCACGTCGAAGAAGGCTTGCGTCGGCGATGCGCAGTTGACGATTCGGGGCTCGCCGTCGCCCGTCCACACCTCGGCGAAGCCCGGGATGGCCGCGGCGACGCCCGTGAAGACCGTGTTCTGCGCCCGGAAATCGCGAAAATCGGGGCCCGACATGGCGCGCCGCCCGTCGCCGAGCGATCGGGCGCGCGACGTGACGACGACCAGGCGGTTGGGCTGTGGAAACTGGAGCGGCGCCAGCAGCACCTGGTGAAAGACGCCGAACATCGCCGCGTTGAGGCCGAGGCCCAGGCCGAGCATGAGCACGACCACGGTCGTGAAGCCGAGATTCCGGCGGAGCATGCGAAGTCCGTAACGAGCGTCCTGGAGCAGCGATTCGACGCGCGGCAGCAGCTCCTGCCCTCGGGCTTCTTCCTGCAGGTAGGTCCGATTGCCGAACAGTCGCGCCGCCTCGCGCCGGGCCTCGGCGGGGGGCGTCCCACGGGCGACCAGCAGCTCGGCGCGCATGTCGAGGTGCGACCGCATCTCTTCCTCGAGCTCGCGCTCGATGCCGCGACTGCGCACGACGCCGAGCAGTCGCGTCCAGAACGATCGCGCGCGCTGGAGGGGCGAGATCATGTCGCGGTGTACCGGAGGACGGCGGCAACGCCCTTCACGATCTGCGCCCAATCGCGCTCTTCTCTCGCGAGCTGCTGGCGGCCGGCGCTGGTCAGGCGGTAGTAGCGCGCGCGACGGTTGTTCTCGCTGGGCTTCCACTCCGCGGCGATCCAGCCGGCCTTCTCGATGCGCCGCAGCGCGGGATAGAGCGAACCTTCCTCCACGCGCAGAGCATCGCGGGAAACCTGTTGGATGTGGAGGGCAATGCCAAAGCCGTGCATGGCGCCCACCTGCGCGAGGGTCTTGAGCACGAGGAGATCGAGCGTGCCCTGGAGGGCATCGTTGCGCGCCATGGACAATAGTTCTCCGTTTCTCCCATAGATGTCAAGGGAAGCCGCAACGGCCGGCGCGGATCGTGCGTATTCCCGACGTACGGCGTGCTTCGCCCATCTTCCCGTGAAGGAGCATCGAGATGCGTTTGGTCGTGCGACTTCCACTTCTCGCCGGCGCCGTGGCCTGCGGCGTCTTCTGCACCGGATGCGCCGGTGTCGTCCCGCTCGATCCCGCGACGGCGGCCGCCATGGCCAACGCCCAGCGCGCGGCCCAGATGGCGCAGGACGCGGCCCAAGCCGCAATGGCGGCCCACATGCAAGCCGTCGCCGACATGCAGCGCGCCGCCGAGGCCCAGGCGTGGCTCGCGGCGCAGGCGGCGGCGCAAGTGATGCCGCCGCCCCCCGCCGGCCCTCGCTGATCGCACGCCGGCGGACGATGAGGATTCTTCCGACGCAGATCTGGAACGGCAGCCGGCCGGCGGGGTAGCAGCGCACGGCGCCCGACGCAGGACGCTCGCAAGTCCACTCCGATCCCCCTGGGCAGCATGCGATCCTACACCGTTGTCGCCGCCGCGCTTGGCGCATCCCTCATCGCCGCGTGCAGCGGCACCGAGCCGTCGGCGCCTCCACCACCCCTCGATCAGGTCGGCACGTACAAGCTCTCCACGATCATCGGCAAGCCGCTCCCCGCCGTCGTGATGCACCAGCTCAATGACAACTTCCGGCGCGTGATCACCTCCGGCCAGTTGTCGCTCACACCGTCGGACGACTACACCGTCCAGGTGAGTTGGCGCGACGAGGACGAGCTGTCGGGGCGAATGATCGACTCGGGAACCGATGTCGAGCGCGGGCGTTACACGAGGGCGGCGGACTCCCTGCGCTTCCTCGACGAAGTGGAGCAAGCTCGGGACACGACGTCGCTCGGCGCATTCGGGCCGGTCATATTGCGTGAGGGACAACTCGAGCTGCCGAAGGTGGACGCGGACGTCTATTTCTTGGTCGCGTCGTTCGAGAAGGAGTAGGAGAGCCTCGTCACCCGATGCAGCCACTGCGCGACCAATGGAAAGAACTCGGGGGAGAAGTCGGAGACGCGATTCATCTCGTGTGCAATCCCGGATCTGGCGACGAACAGGTTGTGATTCACGCCGGGCAGCACGCGAAACGTGACGTCCGTGTCACCGGCTTCGGCGAGGGCGCGACGCAATAGCGGGATCGAGATCTTGGCCGCCTCCGGCGTGTCGTGCTCTCCGAGAATGTTCAGCACCGGACAGGTCAGCATGCGGGCGGCCGGGATCGGCTCGTAGAAATAGTTGAGCGCTTTCTGATCCCAGCCTCGCGAGTCAGGCGTCGCCCAGCCAAAGAAATCGGTCGTGGCGTACCCGTACCAGCGCGACGTGGGCTCGAGCGCTCGCTTGAGCGCCGACTCATACACGGACCAATCGCGCCGCGTCGCCGCATAGTGGTCCCGCGCTCGCAGAAAGCGCATCGCGTCGGCCGTGTCGAGGGTCGAAAAACTTCCGTCCGTGACGAGCTGCTCCGCGCCCTCGTACAGCTCCCACACGCTCGGTACCGACGGCGCCGCCGGCGAGCGCAAGTAACGCGCTCTCGACGACAAGGTGTCTCAGCATGACTGACTTCCCGCCGCCGAGCGCCGCCCGAACCGCCACTTCGCGCCGCTGCGACGTGCCGCGCGCGAGCATGAGACTCGCGACGTTGGCGCAGGCGATGATCAGCACGAGCGCGACGGCGCCCAACATCACCGCGAGCGTGAATCACAGTCGCGCCCTGGCCTGCTCGTTCAGCGATTGAACGCTCACTCCCCAGTCGGCCGTGAGCCGCGCCGGGTACACATGCCGAAGATTCGCCGCGATTCGGGTGAACTCGCCACGAACCTGTCGAAGGCTCGATCCAGGGCGTAGTCGGGCAACCAGGTCCAGGTTCTCGTCCAGGAAATGGGCGGGATCGAGCTCCGCCGGGGTGAGAACAAGCGGGACCCACGCGCGGGCATCAGGCCAGAGCGGGTCCCGACAGGACGGCGGCATGACGCCGGCGACCGTATAGCGCGCGCCATCGAGCTCGATGGTCAGCCCGGCGAGGTCGCGCGCCCCAAGCTCGCTCCGCCAAAACCCGGCGCTCACGACGACGACGCGTTCTCCGCCGGGCGTATCGTCGCCGTCTTGGAGCGTGCGCCCGCGCGCAGCCTCGACGCCGAGCATGGTGAAATAGCTCGGCGACACCTGCCCGACCCGCGTGCGCTGGGCCGCGCTCGACGCAAGGACATTCACGTCCCACGGGCGTTCGGCGGCTGCCGACGCAAGCGAGGCGGCGCGACGGTAGACCTCGAAGCCCGGGGCCGAGGCGTGACGCGTATCGCGGGCGATGGCATCGAGCGACCGCAGGCCCCAGGACTCGCGGGCTTCTTCTTGCAGCATCGTGGGGTTGCCGAATCGGCGCCGAGCTGTCGCGGCGGCAACGGCAGGCGGCGCACCCTCTGATTGCAAATCTCTCGCGAGGAGCTCTTGATGGAATCGCATCTCCTCTCGCAATTCCGCATCCAGAGCATCGCGGCGTCCGAGCGTCGAGAGCCGATAGCACAGCTCACTGACCCGAGCGAGGAGTCCCATCAGGTTCCCCGCAGCGGGGCAACACCCACGGTGGTCAGCATCAGCATGTTCAGGCGCCGGAGATCGGTTCGCTCTTGCCTCGGAATGTCGCTACATACAGTCTATCTATGGGTAAGCTCTCTATGTATGTGCGAGCGCCGCGGCCTCGTCAAGCGTCCACATGTGAACGTTATGTGCATACGACCAGGCCAGGGCTCCGCCCGTTTCTACTCGTCGGTCTCGCCGCGGCCGCACCCGCGTCGCCCACCACCCCCTTCATAGGCGATTGGACGCTCAACGCGTCCAAGAGCACGCTCGGCGACCGGAGGAAAGTGGAGCACGTCAACCGGAAGACGTATTCCTTGGCTCACCGCGCTGGAACGCGAACGATTCGCATCGTCCACGCGCTTCCGGTCGAGTATTCCTCTTTCACAAGCGCGTGCGAGTCGCCATCGAGCCAGTCGGTCATCGCCGACGAACCGCCGCGCGAGAGGCGCACGACCCACGCGTCGTGGGTCCGCGCCTGGACCGTGATGCGCTCGCGGCCGATGACCGTCACCGTGTCCAAACGGAGTCCCCCGCTCTCGTATTCGTACGTCGCGAGGAGAGCGCGGTATCCTGGCGACAGCGGCAGGGCCCCCAAAACGAGTGACACATCCGATGAGTTGAACGGCGCGACGTGCATGGTCTGATCGATTCGCTGCGTCGCCCGTCCGGTCGGCGTCACGTCGCCACGAACGCGAGCGCCGCCGAACCGAAGGTGCATCACTTTGCTCGGCTGATGCGACGCCCCCCAGTGGGGAACCAGATCCGCGGCGCCGGTCATGATGCTGTCGAGTACTTCGCCGGAGCGGCTCGTAAACCGCGATACGCGAAATAGCTCTTCGTGCGCCGGGCCAACGCGCGTCTGCCGCTGGGACAAATGGGCGAACACCCGCTCGCCATTCGGCGCGCTTGAGTCGGGAATCGTGACGATGGATTCAGTGGAGTCATCGCGGATCATCGGAGCGAGGCGGACTGGCCCGCCGACATAGATCGTATCTAGGTGCCCCGACGTGGCCGCCTGCTCCTGGGCGAGGCAGGGCGGCGCCAATGCGGCGACCAGGCTGGCGATGGCGAACGCGCGTAGAGTCTGCATCGCGAAAAGTTGTCCTGCGCGACACTCGGGGCCAATCCCCCTGCAGCAAGCCGGATTGACCGATCGCCCGGCGGCGCGTGGAGGTCCGCCGCCGGCGGGCCGCGTCGGTGCGGCGAAAACGCGTGCCAACCCCGTTGACGTATCGAATGTCTGTATGAGAGACCCCGTTGCCGGCGCAACGCGTCGGCCCTAGTATGTCCGCTGGTACAGAATGTCTATACGACGCCGCTCGTGGCTCAGACGAATCTTCTGCAAGGCACGCTCGATCTGCTCGTCCTCAAGACGCTCACGCTCGCGCCGATGCACGGGCTCGGCGTGTCACGCCGGATCGAGCAGATCACCCGCGGGACCTTCCACGTGAAGCCTGGCTCGCTCTTCCCCGCCCTCCACCGCATGGAAGCCGCCGGGTACCTCGATTCATACTGGGCCGAATCCACGAGCAATCGCCGCGCCAAGTACTATCGGCTTACCAGGAAGGGGCGCCGCCAACTCAAGACAGAGGCGGCGGAATGGTCCCGTGTGTCCCACGCCATCGCCCTGGCACTCCGAACTTCGTGAGGAAGGAGAAAATGATGTCGAGTCGCCGCCGGCGTGACCAGGCTCTGAACGAGGAACTCGAAGCGTACGTCGAGCTCCTCGTCTTCGAAAACATCCGGACGGGAATGTCGCCTGCCGAGGCTCGTCGCGCCGCGCTTCTCGCGCTCGGAGGCACGACGCAGGTGAAAGAGAACGTGCGCGACGTTCGCGCCGGCGCGTGGATCGAGACCCTGCTCTCGGATGTTCGGTTCGCGATCCGAACGCTCGCGCGCACCCCGAGCTTCACCGTGGTCGTCGTCCTCACGCTCGCGTTGGGCATTGGTGCGACCACGGCGATCTTCAGCGCAATCGAAGCCGTACTGCTCCGGCCGTTTTCCGGCGGAGACGTTTCGCGACAGGCGCAGATCTTCGACACCTGGCGTGGCGACCCCGAGAACGTGTCGGCCGGTGATTTCTTTTCTTGGAAGGCGACGTCTCGAAGCTTCGCACACATGGGTGCCGCGGCCTACAGCAACGTCACGATCGCCGACGCCCGGTCCGCCGACCGCATTCTGGCCGGTCAAGTGACGGCCGGATTCTTCCCTTCCGTGGGAGCGCGCGCCGCGCTCGGCCGCACCCTAGCCGAAGACGAAGATCAGGAGGGCAGGAACCATGTGGTAGTGCTGAGTGACGCGCTGTGGCATACGCGCTTCGGCGGGGACCGGGCCGCACTTGGCCGCACCCTGCAAATCAACGGCGTCCCCTATGAAGTGGTGGGGATCATGCCCCCGGGATTCGACCCGTTGCTGGCCGGGGAACGTGTCTGGATTCCACTCGTGCTGTCGCCGCAGGCGCGAGCCGATCGCGATTCGCATTTTCTCAATGTCGTCGGCGTGCTTCGCGACGGCACGACCTTCGATCGCGCGAGCGCGGAATTCGACGCCATCGCCCTCGCACTGCGCCAGCAATTCCCTGTCCTCAACAAGGATGTGGGGGCTCGCGTCACGCCGTTGCGCGAGGCGAACGTCGGGCCAGTCGAGCGGCGCATGTACGTGATGTTGGGCGCGGTGTTGCTCGTGCTGCTGATCGCCTGCGCAAACGTGTCGAACATGTTACTGGCGCGCGGCAACGCCCGCGGAAAGGAGATCGCCGTACGCGCGGCGCTCGGTGCCGGTCGCGGCCGCATCGTGCGGCAGCTGCTCACCGAGAGTTTGCTGATCGGACTCGCCGCAGGGGCATCGGGCATTCTGGTGGCGATCGTGGGTATCAAAGTGCTCGTCACATCGGCCCCGCCCAACTTGCCGCGCTTGGATGGCGCGACGCTCGACGTGCGAGTCCTCGCGTTCGCGTTCGGTGTCTCCATCTTGAGCAGCCTCGTGTTCGGGCTGTTACCGGCGCTGCGAGCATCGCGCTTCGACCTGCAGGGAGCCCTGCGCGACGGAAGTCGTGCCGCGGCCGCCGCGATGCGCGACCGAGCTCGCGCCATGCTCGTCGGCGCCGAAGTGGCGCTGGCGCTGACGCTTCTGATGGGCGCGGGGCTCCTCATACGTAGCGCCATCAACTTGCAGCGCGTGGACCCCGGCTTCCGGATCGAGAACGTTCTCACCGCCCGCGCCGCGCTTCCACCGGGGGATCCAAGCGATAGCCTCGCGGCGTTCCGAGGATACGAACGAACCTTTGCGCAGCTGGCGGCCGACCTACGCCGCCGGCCCGGCTTTGCCGAAGTGTCGCTCGCGTCGCAAGCCCCGTTGGGGTTCGGCGGCACGACCAACGGCTTGCTGCCGGAAGGGAAGGCGCCGAACAGTCGGGACTTCATTCAGTCGAGGCTGCACATCGTGACGCCCGACTATTTCTCGACGTTGAGCATTCCGATCAAGCAAGGTCGCTCGTTCTCCGCGCAAGACGACCATGGCACCCCGCGCGTGATGGTGATCAGCGAAACCGTGGCACGCCGAGCGTTTCCCGGTGAGAATCCGCTCGGCAAACGGCTCACCTGCTGCGAGCAGACGCCGAGCGGGATCGCGGCGTGGACGGTCATCGGGGTCGCAGGCGATGTGCACGGTGCCGGCCCCGGAGCAGCGATCGAGCCGGAGTTCTATCTCGTGCTGTCGCAGACGCCGCCGGCGGCGTGGGGGTGGATGAATCGGACGATGACGATCATCGCACGCCCGTCGTCAGGCGACGCGTCCGCTCTCGCCCCAACGATTCGCGCTGCCGCGGCCGACATTGGCAGGAGTGTACCCATATTCGGCATTTCGACGATGGAGCATAGTCTGGGAATCAACCTCGCCGACTCCCGTTTCAATACGATTCTCCTCGCCGGTCTTGGTGGGCTCGGGCTTTTGCTGTCGGCAGTCGGCATTTACGGCGTCATTGGGTACTTCGTCATGCTCCGTACACGCGAGATCGGAATTCGTATCGCGCTCGGAGCGACTCGATCTCAAATCACACGCCTCATGACCTTCAGCGGCATGCGACCAGTCATCATCGGCGCAGCGGTCGGCTGCGTCGGGGCTCTCGCACTGACGCGACTGCTCGCGGACTCGCTGTTCAACGTCGCGCCGCGTGACCCCGTCACGCTCGCGCTGGTCGTGGTGGCGCTTCTGCTCGTCGGCCTCTCGGCGACGATCCTGCCGGCACGACGCGCGGCGCGCGTCGATCCTGTGCGGGCCATCGCGGAATAGCTCAGCGCAGCGCGGGCGGGCGACCGAGAGTCTGCTCGAGCCGCGACCCTCGCGCGACGATTTCGCCCTCATGGTCTCGGCGGCGTGCGACGGGGACGCGCGCGCCGTCGGGCATGCGCGTCGCTGGTGCGCGAGTCCTCAAGCTTCGTGACGCGCCAGCCGCGCGCGCGGCGTCGCGTACTCCGATCGATAGACACGCGCGAGCTCGAATAAGTACACTATCGCGAGCGGGCCGACCAGCAGGCCGAGCAGCCCAAACAGTCGAACGCCGGCGAACGCGCCGACGAGTGTGATCATCGGGTGAATGTTCGAAACGCGCCGATACACGAACAACCGAATGAAGTTGTCGACGCTGCCGGCAATCGTGCCGGTCAGCAGCATGATCAGCGCGGCACCGTATCGGTCCTGCACCACAAGAACGATCATCGCCGGCGCCCACACGAGGCCGCTGCCAAGGACAGGCAGGACGGACGCGAGTCCCGTGACCGTTCCCCAAAACAGCGGATCAGGCAGATCGGTGATCGCGAAACCTATGGCAACGACCACGCCCTGTACGGTCGCGACCAATACCCATCCGATCAGCAGTGCTTCGGTCATCGCATAGAAGCGAGTCTGCAGTTCATCGGCGGTCTTCGGCGAGAACGGGAGATACGAACGAACCGCCGTCCAGGCACGCCCCCCGGAACGCAGTAGGTAGTACAACCCGAAAAACGCGATCATGAGGTTGATGAGCGCCGCCGTTGCGCTACCGGCGATCCGCAGCAGCTGTGGCGGCAGCCATGCGCCGAATGCCGCGCCAAGTCTCGCGAGCTCAGCGCCGACCGCGAGCGAGCCGACGTGGAGGCTTCGCATGCGCTCGAGGACCGCTCCGCGCTGCAGCATTTGGAGGGCGTCCGGCGCCTCGTTCGCGAGCAATGCGACCAACGTCCCTCCGGGGAGCGCGACCGCCGCAATGGCCGCGACGAGCGCGAGCATGATGGCCGTCGTCGAACCGATCTTCGCGGCGAAGCGCCGGTACGGGCGGGCGACAATCACGTACAACACGCCCGCACCGACCAAGCCAGGCAATAGTGGAAACGCCGCGACGACGACGACGGCAGCAAGCGCGATCACCAGTATGAGGGCACGGTCGCGGGGCGTCGCCAGCACGCTCACGATCGCCTCAGCGTTCGGACGCCGGCTGAGCTGGCGGGGCGATCAAGATGGAACACTTCGCTGCGCGCACGACCGTTGTGCGTACGCTGCCGAGAAGCACACGTTCAGCCAGCCCCATCTCGTGCCCGCCGAGTGCGATCAAGTCGCTGGCTGAGGCATCAGCATACTCGAGCAGCGCGGGGGCGATCTGTCCATGCAGCCGAACTCCCTCGACGTGGCGACGGGTCCAACGACGCAGGCGCTGCACGGCCTGGTCGAGTCGAGCCGTCACGCCCGCGCGATAGAGATCGATCAGGTCGCCAGGTCGCGCGCTCGCGTCGCCGAACGCGCTCACGTGCGCCACCGAGAGCGTGCCACCATCGTCAAGGAGCTCGCCGGCAATCGCGGCCGCTGTCAGACTGGCGTCCGAAAAGTCGATGGCGGCAACTGCGCGCCGCGGAAGCGTGCGCACGTCCGACGCGACGGCCAGCACGGGCACGCGCGCGTGCTGAATGACGGGTACCGTCGTTTCTCCCCCAAAGAAACGATCGACGCGGCCGTGGTGACCGAGGCCGAGCAGGATCAAGGTGTGCGCATCGCTTCCCGCTACTTCGTTGATCGTGTCACTGGGGATGCCCACCATCGCGCGCTTTTCCCATTCATTGGTTCCCGGCACGCCCGCGAGCGACGAGCGAACGATTGCAAGCAGCTCGAGTCTGCCCTCTTCGTCCGCTGCCAGCGGAGAAGCCGCGCGCACCGCGGTCACGGCGGCCGAGACCGGCCCCATGACGCCCACAGCCGTGACCGACGCGCCCAGCCGGCCTGCGAGCGCGGCTGCGAGGTGTGTCGCGCCAAGCGACACGGCGTCGCCCGCCGTCGCGACGATCAGCCGGCGAATCGCGCGATGACCTAATGGCGCTGTGGAATCTCCGCCGACAGCGGAGGCGTGCGCGTTTGGATGCACTTTCACAGTTCTCTTCCGTTCCGTCGCGGGTCCGGATGAAGAGTGTATGCCGGAGGGACGTCGATCGGTGTCAGGGTTCTCGGAACTCATGGTAGTCCTTTTGCCAGTGGCAGCCGCCGCCGGGAGCCGCCAGTGTGCGCACGTGACGACGATCATCGCCTCGACGCGCCGCGCAGCGGTCGCGGCGCATGGGCGACCCGGGAGCTCACCGATGCGGATTTCTCGAGTGCTGATCGCGGTCGACTTCAGCGAGACCGCGGCAACGGCAGCGCAGTGGGCGACGGAGCACTTCGCTCCTGGAGCCCACTTCACGCTCCTACACGTCGTAGAGCGACCGCGGCGGCGCCGTTTCGCGCACGACGCGCTGCCGGCAGATGATGAAATCGCGTTGGTCGCTCGACAATACGCCGAAAGGCGCATGCACGAACTTGGCTCCCGGCTCACCTCGGCGTCGGTTCGCGCTGAGCTGCGCGTCGGCAAGCCATTCGAGCAAGTCACCGTGGCCGCACGCGAGCTACGGGCGGACCTCGTCGTGATCGGGCCACACGGTGACTGCCCCCGCCCATCACGTTTCCTTGGCACGACCGCGGACCGAATCGCGCGCACGTCGCCCGTGCCCCTGCTGATAGCCACGCGTCCGCCCGCCAGCGCGCCGCGGCGAATTCTCGTGCCGGTTGAAGACTACCCAATTCCTTCGGCGCTGCTCGTCTGGATCAACTTTCCAGCACAGTGGGATCCGAAGCTTGGAATTCACGTGACTTGAAGTCGCGGC